>Ga0181533_1001219_pt1 | contig 33361 bp, 35 predicted proteins | sample PEATcosm2014_Bin_45_FD_119772 | JGI IMG/M metagenome (GOLD analysis project Ga0181533, IMG submission 119772) | Peatland microbial communities from MTU Mesocosm Facility, Houghton, MI, USA - PEATcosm2014_Bin11_60_metaG | ecosystem: Environmental > Terrestrial > Soil > Wetlands > Peat | place...
CACGAAGCCTCCCAACATGCTTTCGACCATGAAGATCTGGTCATTGATCGAAGCTGTGAATCCGCCGAACTTGGCCGATCTCCGCAACCTCGCCTTGGACGGCCAGCACTGGATGCTCACGCCGCCCCGGCTTCTGACGCTTGTTCACGCAGTTCAACAGCCACTGATCGATCCGGAGTTTCAGGACCTGCAGGCAACTAAAGTGCTCGGGCAGACCTTCGCGACGCTCACCGACGAGTTCACGATCAGCGGCAAAAGCACGATAAAACTGGACATTCAAGCGACTTGGACCGAACCTGTCGACGACCAATCGGACAACCCGCAGCCGGTCATATTGAACGGCTCGACGCGGGCGTTCGAAATGCCCATCTTCCCGGACGAAACCGTCGCCGTCATCGATGACAACCAGCAAGCAACCAGGCATTTCAGCTCCAAGCATGAGTTTCACGACACCAAGCATCGCAATGTGACTTACACGGCGGTCGCCACAACACGGTTCATGGAGTACTTCCCCGACACTTTGAGGAGCGATCCGTCGAACTTTACGCGGACGTCACAACCGGTGACGATCTCCGTCCTCAACTCTGCGCGGCCCGCTGCTCCCAAACCGCTCTACGTGATTCCGTCCTTCGGATGGGAATTGACCACCGAGGGAGCATGGACGGTGAGCAAACGCTCGGGGGGTGGGCTGCGCGTCTATCTGGACCGTCCGTGGTTCTCATCGGGCGAGGGCGAACTGCTGGCGGCTGTGCTCTGGGGTTGCGCGCCGCCTCCCGGAACCAGCATTACGGGTTGGGCGGTGCCAGATTTCCTCAAAGGATACGTGACTCAATGGGGCAAGGACCCGATCTGGTCGGCCGCAGCGCCTCCTTCGCAAGCCGTGCCCCTGCCGGACCACTTCCGCAATGCCGTCGCGGTGGGCACGGAGATCACGCTGGATGAGTTGTCGAACAGGCCGTTCATCCCCTTCACCGCGGTGGGCCATCAGGTGGCGTACGACGACACACACAGCCGCCGGCTGTGGTACTGCGACATCGAGATGGACATGGGTGAGGCGTACTTCCCGTTCGTGCGGCTCGCTCTGGCGCGCTATCAGCCGCAGTCCGTAGCCAACGCGCACCTGTCGCGGGTCGTGCTGGTGGATTTCGTCCAATTGATGCCGGACCGGTCGGCCAGCATCACCTTCGACCCGATCGACACCACGGCTGTGCAGCTTGCAATTAATGGCCTGACGTACTCGGGACCCGGTAATGCGGTCATGACCGTAACCTTACAGACGCAGCCAGTGGGAAGCGGCGATCTGGCGTGGGTGCCGGTGGCGCTGATCCCGCTGACCGCGCACACATTCGGCGGCCCGGACACGCTGTGGACCGCGCAGATCACACTTCCGGCGCCGCGCGGTTCGCGACCGTTCCGGCTGTTGATCGAGGAGTTCGAGAGTTTCACCAAGGATGCACCCGGAAGCAGGCAGCAACGGTTGGTCTACGCCGACATCCTAAATCTGTAGGTGTGTGCTCTTGCGCGCCTGAAGGAAATTTGGGGGTCGGGTACCCATTGCTTTAAAATGCCCCCTTTCAGTTCACCTAAGCCGCCATTCTCCGTTCCATCGCGATCTTACGCCACGGGGCCGACAATAGGCGTCCCTTTTTGGCGACAATCCCGACTTCATTGAGGGCGAGCACATCCTGCCGGACATTCTTGTAATAAAAGAAAGGCTGGACAAATCTTTCTGAACAGTGCTACACAATATGGCCGATGCATGCAGTTATTGCATAGGATAACTACCCGGCAACTTATCGGGTGGTTACAGGATTCAGGATTTGAACTTGAGGGACGATAACTACTGGATGGGGATTGCGCTCCGCGAGGCCAAAAAGGCGGCTGACCGGGGCGAGGTCCCAATCGGCGCTATTGTAGTCAAAGATAACATGGTTCTCGGACGCGGCTTCAATTTCCGGGAAGCACGCCAAGACCCGGTTGCCCACGCCGAAATTATAGCCATACGCAAGGCGGCCAGGAAAGAAGCGAGCTGGCGACTGACAAATGCTACCCTGTATGTGACCCTTGAACCTTGCCTTATGTGCATGGGGGCCATGCTTCTGGCGAGAATTGAGAGGGTTGCGTTCGGATGCCATGACCCAAAGGGGGGAGCAGCCGGTTCTCTCTATGATGTGTCTGATGACAGCAGGCTAAATCATCGGATTAAGGTGACGTCAGGGATCAGGGAAACCGAGTGTTCAGCTATTTTAAGCGATTTTTTTGACTCCCTGCGCAAACTGAAGAAAAGGGAAAAAGGTTAACAAACCCTCCTTCAAATTTTCCGGCTTTTGCCCATCACCTGCCTTTTATTACACCTTCCTTTTCCAGCCATTTCCAAAAGATTTCCTAAGGCATCAGAGCAATAGAAAAATTTGCTCAGTGTGGCTCATGTGACCGGAAATATTGTGACCGGTTACATATCGTTTTGCATCTTGACTATATCCATATTTTCGGATATAGTCTTTCCATGAAAAATATCTCCGCGATCTTCAAATCTCTTGGCGATGAAACCAGGTTACGGTTGCTAGCGCTTCTTTTAGAGGAAGACGAGCTTTGCGTTTGCTATCTGGTTGATGTGCTTCAGCTCCCCCAATCGACAGTGTCACGACACCTCTCCCTGCTGAAGAGAGCAGGATGGCTTAAAGATCGCCGCGAGGGGGTATGGATCTACTACTCCATATGCAGGTCGCCTGCGCAGGTCCAGCAGTTTCTCCTCCCGGTTCTCCGGAATTTTCTGAACTCCACTGAAATCGCCAGAGGAGACCGGGATCGCCTCAAGACTATAATCAGCGAAAACCGTTACAAATAAAAATTTTTAACCATTATTTATCCGTTTTTGCGGATATAATCGGAGGTATCATGAAGAAGAAGGTCCTTTTGCTCTGCACTCACAACTCCTGCCGTTCCCAGATGGCCGAAGGGATCGTCAATCACTATCTGGGAGACCGCTTTCAGGCGTATTCAGCAGGCACCGAGGCCACCAGGGTGAATTCCCAGGCGATCCAGGTCCTGGCTGAGTTGGGAATAGATATTTCCGGCCATCGCTCCAAGACCCTTGATGAATTCGCCGGGGAAAAGTTCGACTACGTCATCACCCTTTGCGGCTCGGCCAACGAGCAGTGCCCCCTCTTCTTCGGCGGGGTCCGTCGTGTTCATATCGGCTTCGACGACCCGTCGCAGATTACTGGCACTCCCGAGGAAGTACTGCCGGAATTCCGGCGGGTGCGCGATGAGATAAAAGAACGGCTTATTGCATACCTGCGGGATTCTGAATTATCAAATTGAAAGGGAGGTTGTGATGACTGCAAAGAAGATGAGCTTTTTCGACAAGTACCTGACCGTCTGGGTGGCGCTCTGCATGGCGGTAGGCGTTGGTCTGGGCAAGGCGCTCCCCGATGCCGTCGCCGGCTTACGCAAGCTTGAATTCGGCGGAGGCTCCCAGATCAACATCCCCATCGCCCTACTGATCTGGCTTATGGTCTACCCGATGATGCTCAAGGTCGACTTCTCCTCAGTGCTCAATGTCGGCAAGAATCCCAAGGGTCTCTTCGTCACCCTCTTCGTCAACTGGATTATCAAGCCTTTCAGCATGGCGTTCTTTGCCTGGCTCTTCTTCTGTTTCGTTTTCAGTTCATTCATCTCACCGGCCGAGGCCGACCAGTATATAGCCGGCAGCATCATCCTCGCCGCCGCTCCCTGCACCGCCATGGTCTTTGTCTGGAGTTACCTGACCGACGGCGATCCCGGCTACACGCTTGTCCAGGTTTCGGTGAACGACCTGCTGATGCTGGTTCTGTTCGCCCCCATCGTCAAGTTCCTGGTGGCCGGGACATCGAGCCTGATCGTTCCCTTCAACGTCCTTTTCTATTCGGTGACGGTCTTCATCGTCATTCCCCTCTCCGCCGGGGTGATCACCCGGAATCTGCTGATCCGCTCCCACGGAATCGACTGGTTTAACAACGTTTTCCTCCCCAGGCTCCATCCAATCGCCATCAGCGCCCTCTTGGCAACCCTGGTGCTGATCTTCGCCTTCCAGGCCGATAACATCACCGGCCGGCTCTTCCATGTGCTCCTGATTGCTGTACCGATCACCATCCAGGTCTACTTCAATTCAACGCTTGCCTATGGATTGATGAAAAAGCTGCAGATACCTTACAACATTGCCGCGCCTGGCGCTTTGATCGGCGCCAGCAACTTCTTCGAACTGGCCGTTGCAGTAGCGATCACCCTCTTCGGTCCGGAATCCGGTGCAGCCCTGGTCTGCGTGGTAGGTGTCCTGGTCGAGGTGCCGGTCATGCTTTCGGTCTGTTCCATCTGTAACAGGACACGCCACTGGTTTCCCCAACCGGCCAGTGGAGATCTTTTCGATGCGGAGCTTAAGCCCGCGCCGGACGCCAATTGAGCAATTTAATGCCATTTGCCTGAAAAGTCAGATCAATCCAAGGAGGTATGAAGATGCTGCCGAAAACACAACAGGATACGTTCGGGGCGTTTTACGACTCTGCCCGCCACAACACCATACTGGAAGCAAAGACTACCCTCCTGCTTTATCTCGGGGCCGCAATGGCGTTGGGATGCAACCCCTGCATGGAGTATTACCTGGGCCAGACGGAAAAGGAAGGGATCACCACTGAAGAGATCGGCGCGGTGCAGGCGGTTGTCATGGCGGTCGCCGCCGGTAAGGTGAATGCGCAACTGCGTGAGGCGGAGCGAAGGAAAATGGAGAAATAGAGGGTCACAATCCTTAAACAAAAGGAGCAGATCATGATTAAGAAGATATGCAGTGCGTGCGGTTCCGTGATGATAAAGAAACCCACCCCGGGAGGGGAAAAGCGTTTTTGCGAAAAGTGCAATGACTTTACAGGTTACGACGAAGCGGAAATGGATCCTTTCTGCCCCGACTGCGGAGAAAAAATCACAGTCCAAGCTACCTGTTGCAGTCTAGGATTTACATGCGACAAATGTAACTCAATGAAATCAAGCAGGAAGCTGATCTGGAAGAAAAAGTAATGTCCTGGAAAGAAGAGGTCAAGATGCCTGAGTTTCTGGAAACTACATTCGATAAGTTCATCTTTACGGTAAAGACAGGGTCCCTCTATACGGACGATGACTTCTGGGTTGATATCCAGGGCAGTGTTGCAACGGTCGGGGTGACCGATTATCTGCAGAAGTCCAATGGAGACGTTGCCTTTGTGGAACCGGTTGCTCCGGGCAAAAGTGTGAAAAGAGGCGAAGAGCTGGGCGAGATTGAAACGATCAAGGCCACCCTCAACCTCATATCACCGGTCACCGGAAAAGTAATTGAGGTCAATCAAGAACTTGAGGCCCATCCTGAGATCATCAACAGCGACCCATACGGAGCGGGCTGGATCTGCAGGATCGAGCTCGCCGATCCTGAGGGAGCAAAAGAAGGGTTACTCCAGGCGGAAGCATACATGGAGATCATGAAGGGAAAGATAGAAAGAGAGGCGGGGTGATCTTATGGACAAAACGGACAAGAAGGTGGCTGTCTTTGCATGCAGCGGTATTGGGAAACCCCTCGGCTCGGTGGCCAGGGAGATCGGTTACGAACTGACGGAAAGGGTCAGGCCGGACAAGACAGTATTGACCTGCCTCGCGCTCCTGGTAATCAATGATCCCGATACGCGGAAGCTGATAACGGATAATCCGGTGATAGCAATCGACGGCTGCGTCAAGGACTGCGCAAAGAAGAGCCTGGAAGCAAACGGAGCAAAGTTAGTCCGCGCCTGCCAGTCAATCGAATTTTTCAAAAAGCATAACGACCTGAAACCGGAGGGGATAGCCGAATTGAACGAAGCGGGCAAAAAGCTCGCCGCTTTGGCTGCCGATGAACTTGCCGGGGTGGTGGATGAACTCTTGGCGGAGGAGGCAAAAAATGACTGACAAGCCCGGGAAAGTTGGGATCATATCATGCAGCGGCGAGGCGATTCCCGGCGGGACCCTCTCCAGGGTCGCCTGCCGTAAGGTCCTTGAGGATTTGCGACCCCATCAGAGCGTCACCATCTGCCTTCCACTCTTTATTGCCGGGGGTGAGGAGGAACGGATGTTCGCCGACCTCTTCCCCACCATAACCGTAGACGGCTGCGAAAAGAGGTGCGCGGCTCTTGGAACGGAAAGACTCTCGGGAAAGCCGACCAAAACTCTCATTGTCACAGAAATGCTTAAGGAGAAGGGTATTCCTCCAACGACAAAGCTGAGAAATCTGGGGCCGGAGGAAAAGGCCGCCGCTCAGGCTGTGGCCGAAGAGATTGCCGCTGCAATCGATGAAATCCTGGCAACGGGGTAAGGAGTGCAAATGGCTATATACAGGAATAAAGTGGAATGGCGCGGCAACCATCTGGGTTACACATGGTGCCAGAACGGGGCCGAAATGGAATTTTCGGCCCCGCCGGATCTCTTCGGCAAGCCGGATGTTCTTACCCCTGAAGACGCCTTTCTGGCGGCGGCCAATACCTGTTACCACATGATGGTCATCTGGGCCATGGAGCGCTTCAGGATAGAACTCGTCTCATTCGAATGCGAGGCTGAAGGGGAAGTGGAGAATTTCATGGACCGGACTTCATGGTTCAGGAAGGTGACCCTCTCTCCCAAGCTGGTGATAAAGGGGAAACCCGAAGAGGTCGTACGGCGCGCCCTCGATATGGCCCTCAAATACTCGACGATATGCCGGTCGCTCAAATCCGAAGTGAGCGTCAACCCGACGATCGTAGTCCAATCCTGAGCTGGAGAAAGAAAAGAATGGATATACGCGAAATCAAGAAACTGAGTCTTGAAAAAGCAACATTGACTTCACCCGGATGCGGTTCTTCAATGGGAAGTGGCCTCGACAAGCCCCCCTGTTGCGGCCCTCGCATCACCGTCGTCGGTGGAAAGATGGATGAAACAGTCCCCGGTTTCCTGGGGTGGATTTCGACCGGTACGGGTAAGGTCCCGAGAGTTGACTCGCGGCTCACATTCAGCGATCATCTCAGTGCATGCAAGGCGCGTTGGGGGATCGGCCGGATGAACTATCTGGTCCCGGCCGGTCTTTATGCAATTGGCACACCGACTCCGGAAGATCCTGTGGTGGTGACCGCCAACTACAAGATGAGCTACGACATCGTGCGCCGGGCGCTTTCAGGACGGAATGTCTGGATGCTGGTTCTTGAGACATTCGGGGTCAATGTCTGGTGCGCGGCCGGCAAAGGCACCTTCGGCACCGACGAACTGGTCCGGCGGATCGCCGAAACCGGGCTGGCCGGGGTGGTATCGCACCGTAGGCTGATTCTGCCGATTCTGGGGGCGACGGGGGTGGCGGCCCATGAAGTTGCCGGGCGCACGGGCTTTTCCGTCAGCTACGGGACGATAAGGGCGGCAGACCTGCCGGAGTATCTTGATAACAATATGGTAACTACTCCGCTCATGCGTGAATTGACATTCTCCCTTTATGAACGGCTGGTGCTCGTGCCGGTGGAGATCATTCATGCCCTTAAATCGCTCATCCTTATTGGCGGGATAATATTCCTGGCGGCAACGTTGATGGAGGACTCGTCCGCTGGTTTTACAGCCTTATTTGCTTACCTGGGCGCGGTACTGACCGGACTGGTTATAGCGCCGATACTTCTCCCCTGGCTCCCCGGACGGAGTTTTGCCTTAAAAGGGGCATTGCTTGGTCTCATTTGGGGTATCTGTTATTACCTTACGGCCGGCGGCAAATGGAGTTTATCGGTAACTGCCGCCTCATTCCTGGCGCTGCCCGCTGTCAGTGCATTTTACACACTAAATTTCACCGGCTGCACGAACTTCACTTCCCGCTCGGGGGTGAAGAAAGAGATGCGGATCAGCCTCCCCGTCATGGGAGGCGCGCTACTCGTCAGTGCGCTAATTTTAGTGGTGGAAAGGTTTCTTTAACTGATTGATGGAGGATAACGGATGAAAGGATTCCGGTATTTGCAAAATGTAGCGACGCTGGAGATAGATCAAACCGCATGCACAGGTTGCGGAATCTGCTTGGAAGTCTGCCCGCATCAGGTAATCAAGCTGACGGAGAAGCGGGCTGCTATTTTGGACCTCGACGCCTGCATGGAGTGCGGCGCCTGTGCAAAGAACTGTCCTGTGGCTGCGATCCAGGTCGATGCCGGGGTCGGCTGCGCTTCAGGGCTCATCAATGAATGGCTGAGGGAACGACGCTTTCTTAGCCCTGGTGGAGATTGCTGCTCCTGATATTTTCACCGGTTTCATTTCTTACCTGAATATCACCCTACCCTTGCCGGCAGCAGATAAATTCTTGAGATTCAGCGGTTCGCAACAATTTTGATATGAACCCGCTTTCATTCGTAACATTATTGCCGGTATGTACACAATTCCTATGGACGATGAAAGGTACCCCATGTTTCTGGTAATGTTTCATCATCAAGACCGCGAATTCCTCTGGCCATGAAATAAATTGTCCGTTAACTTCCAAGGTCAACATGGATCGTCGCCACCTCAATATCCGGAAGTATCCGAAAAGAAAAATATATACTCTCGATCTTTTAAATACATAAATCATGCCATTAAGAATCTTCTGTATTTTCATCAAGTTATAGAAAGTTAAATTAGATAAATGTGCAGAGTTTTGAGGGCTTTTCACCCCCTGATTATTTGCAATTGGCTTGAATCCATGATGGATCGCTTTTTACAGACGATGTTAACAAATCTTACGCATGTTAAAAATGCATTTGTTGTAGGCAAAATTGGAAATATCCGGATGGTTTTAATTCTTCTTCAAAGCCATCATCAATTGTCTTTCCAACTTTGAATGGTACAATTTCAATAAATGTTTTGATGTTGAGCCGGATGGAGAATCGCCATGAAGAAGTCTCATTTGTCCACGCCTGCTAACCCTGCATTGGATCAACTCTGCATCAACACCATCCGCTTCCTGGCAATAGATGCCGTGCAGAAGGCCAACAGCGGCCATCCGGGAATGCCGATGGGGGCGGCCCCCATGGCCCATGTTCTCTGGACCCGTTTCCTCAAACATAACCCAGCCAATCCCTCGTGGTTCGACCGAGATCGCTTCGTACTCTCCGCCGGCCACGGCTCCATGCTCCTCTACTCCCTTCTTCATCTGACCGGATACGACCTCTCACTGGATGATATAAAGATGTTTCGCCAATGGGGAAGCAGGACCCCTGGTCATCCCGAACGTGGCGTCACTCCGGGGGTTGAGGTCACCACCGGTCCTCTCGGACAGGGGTTCGCCAACGGAGTGGGGATGGCAATCGCTGAGGCCCATCTGGCTTCTTGTTATAATCGTCCCGGTTTCGAGATCATCAACCACTTCACTTACGTGATTGCGGGAGATGGCGATCTGATGGAGGGGGTAGCGGCGGAGGCTGCTTCTCTTACCGGCCATCTGCGGCTCGGGAAGCTTATCTGCCTCTATGACGACAACCGCATCTCCCTTGCCGCGGCAACCGACCTATCCTTCACCGAGGAGCGCGGCAAGAGGTTCGAGGCTTACGGCTGGCATGTGCAGAGCGTGGAGGATGGCAACGACCCTGAAACTATTGATCTGGCCTTGGCGAACGCCCGGAGCGAGACGGAACACCCCTCCCTTATCATCATCCGCACCCACATCGGTTTCGGCTCCCCGCACAAACAGGACTCTTTTGGGGCGCACGGCTCGCCGCTGGGGGAGGAGGAGGTGCGGCTCACCAGAGAGAAGCTGGGATGGCCGGCAGATCCACCGTTTCTCATCCCCGAGGAGGCTCTTCGCTATTCCCGCCAGGCCCTGGCAAAGGGGAAGGAGGCCGAGGCATCGTGGGACACGATGCTTTCAGCTTATGCCCGGGAATTCCCCGAACTTGCGCAGGAATTGAGCGAGGTGATGAAAGGTATCCTCCCTGCGGGGTGGAATGCAGATATTCCCGTTTTCCCCGCCGATTCGAAAGGCATGGCGAGCCGTGTAGCGTCGGGAAAGGTGCTGAACTCTATCGCTTCCCGGCTTCCCATGCTCGTCGGCGGCTCGGCGGACCTGAACCCGTCGACCAATACCGCACTCCCGGGTTTGGGAGACTTCGAAAGCTCCGCTCTTGACCCAGTTGATCGGCAGGGTGCGGTCGGCACGGAGTGGGGTTACGTGGGGCGCAATATCCACTTCGGAGTGCGCGAGCACGCCATGGCGGCGGTCATGAACGGCATGGCGGCCCACGACGGAACCATTCCCTTCGGCGCCACCTTCCTAACTTTTGCCGATTACCTGCGTCCGGCGCTTCGCCTGGCGGCGCTTATGGGGCTTCATGTGATCCACATCTTCACCCATGACAGCATCGCCCTAGGTGAGGACGGCCCCACCCACCAGCCGATAGAGCAACTGGCGGCGCTCAGGGCGATCCCGAACCTGGTGGTAATCCGTCCCGGCGACGCCAACGAGACCACAGTCGCCTGGCAGGCGGCGCTTGAGCTGAAGAATCGTCCGGTGGCACTCGTCCTCTCCCGCCAGAATCTCCCCATCCTGGACAGGACCCGCTGCGCCGCTGCTGCGGGACTCAGGCGCGGGGCGTATATACTTTCCGAAGCGGAAGGTGGGGCACCCGATCTAATCCTTATCGCCACCGGCTCGGAGATCTCTTTGGCAATAGCGGCACAGGAAGAACTCCGGGCGGAAAAAATCCGCGCCAGGGTCGTCTCCATGCCTAGCTGGGAGTTGTTTGACGAGCAGCCGCAGGAGTATAGGGACTCCGTCATTCAACCGCAACTCAAGGCGCGCCTGGTGGTAGAGGCGGGTTCCCCGCAGGGATGGCACCGCTATGCAGGGGATGGAGGGGAGGTCCTCGGGGTGGATCGGTTCGGCGCATCTGCCCCCGGTGAGGTTATGCTCCGGGAATACGGCTTCACCGTGGAAAATGTCTGCGGTCGGGCCCTCGCACTTCTGCAGCGAAGGAAATAGACGGTATTAGTTCAGAATCCCGGAACACCCGTAGGCGCCTGATCCCAGTAGGTGACTGCACCATTGTGCCATTTGACGAATCTAACGTTGCCATCCTGGGAGATGACGATGGCAATGGCATCATGCAACTCATGGCAGAGCCGGTAAACGGCCCGGTGCCTGGTGCCGACTCCCTCGCTCAGCTCCTGCTCGGTAAGGTCCCCTTCTGTGTCCAGGGCATGGTTGACCGTTTCCACCTTATCGATATCACCCGAGATCACCCCGCCAAAACCGAGAAGCTCCTGCCGCTTGGACATGACTACCGCGCCGTCGGTTGCCGAGAGGGAGGCAATGAAATGGGCGACATCGAAAATCGCCTCATCGAGAAGCGTCAGTTCCTGGTTCTGGCAAGTGACGTATTCCTGCCAGCCGATGACTCTGTCGGGCTTTTCCGGGTCGCCATAGAGCTTGGCGAGGGTGCTCATTATGCGCAGCATGAGGAAGCGGAAACGCTGGCGCGGCTCTTCTTCGCAAAACTGGTATTTGATGGTCATGTAACGGTTTTCGCCGAGAATTTCCCGGCTCATCGCCGGCGGGAGATAGACCAGGGTCCCGCCGTGGCGGGTATTGCGGATCAGGCTGATGATGCGCCGCACCACCTGCTGGGCGACGTTTCTGCCGAACTCCGGATCAAGCAGTGCCCATGGTTTCCCTGATCTTGCCCGGGCCTCCCTATGCAGCTCCTGCATCTCGGAACGGACCTCGGAAAAACTCTCCATGAGCCATTGCGATGTGAAGACGTCCAGAGAAGGGCAGTTGATCTGCCCGTTGTTCAGGGAAGCGACAACTTCGTGACCGATACATACCGAGATGCGGCCGGGGCCCGTCACGTAAATCACCGGACAGGGGGGCAACGGCGGGAAGAGCTTCCTGCCGCCGTACACGGTCTGCATCCAGCGTGATCCCGAATGGATCACCCCCCAGATTTGCGGGCCGCCATCCTGGTCAAGAGAGACGCCGATCAGCGTCCGGTAGAAATCGGCGGCTGGGGCAAGACGGTGCAGTTCGTATTCGTTAAACGGCCGTGTTTTGCAGAAGCAGAGCCGGTGCAGGCCAGTCGGGGGGCCGTCATCGGCTGGGAATAGTTCCGGGGCGCGGATGATCAGCCGGAACATCACCTGACGCTCCTCCTCCTGTAACAGGCTCGCCTGATAGCAGGTGGAGATGATCTTCTTCAGCACGGCCCGGCCGGGGAGTTGCACAGCTGGATCGATTCCGGCCAAACGGAGCCGTTCCAGGAAAAGGGGGTCCTCCCACAGTTCGAATACAAACGAGACCAGTTCCTCGGGGTAAGCGTGCATACCCGGCCTCATGCAGCGTGTCGTCATCGCCATAATAGCTCCTCGTGCATTTTTTCATACCTAATCGTAGTTGCAGCGGCCTTCGTGTATAATATTAAAGTATTTATCAGAATTGGCAAATTGCATTAGCTGTCAATGTGAGTCTGAAATATCACAAATCCTGTTGTTTTCAGCTGACTTGCTTTTGTAAATATGATAGATATTTCTTTTTATTTGCCTGAAGAATCGCTTTCAAGCAAATTTTGAGAACTAATAAAAGGAAAGGTGGTCCGTATGGCGGGAACGGTCATGATGGTCATTTTGGGACTTGTTGGCGGATGCGAAAGAGGGAATGGCGGGGAGAAACCGGCAAAGCAGGATACACCGGCCTTTGATGGAACCATCGTTTGTCTGGGCGACAGTCTCACCGCCGGTTACGGAGTCAAAGAAAAAGAAGCCTACCCCGCACGCATCGAAAGGAAACTTAACGAATCCGGCTATCGTTGGCGCGTTATAAATGCCGGCATCAGCGGCGAGACAAGCAGCGAAACCCTCACGCGGATAAATCAGGTGCTGGAACTGAAGCCGGCCATCGTCATCCTTGAAATAGGTATCAATGACGGGTTCCAGGGAATCGATCCCAATATTATTAAGAAAAATATCGAAGAGACAGTCCGCATCCTCAAGGAGAACAAAATCACCGTAGTGCTGGCCGGCATGCGGATGTTGGCAAATTTGAGCCATGATTACAACCCGGCATTTGCCGCCATCTACCCCGCCATAGCTGGGGAGAACGACCTCATCCTCATACCCTTTTTCCTGGAGGGGGTCGCAGGTGAACCGGCCCTCAACAAGGGGGACGGCATTCATCCCAACGGTAAGGGGTACCGGATCGTCACGGACACGGTCTATCCCTATGCGTTAAAGGCCATTTCCACCTTAAGTTCCCGACCGCAATAATCACCAGTTTTACGAATGTCATACCGAGCTGCAATCAAAATGAGTACTAGGCGGTGAGGAGGGGGCGACGCAGGCGTACATGAATAGTACGTTGAGGAGTCCCCGACGAAGCCAACAACGTAATCGTTTGATTGCGGCTCGGTATAAGCTACGGTTTCTTGGTTTTCTCGTCGATTGCCTTGTTAAGCAGCGCCACCGCCTCTTTGGAGGCGGAAATGGATGCAGTCAGGCTGTCCCGGGCAAGATCTGGGTTATGAAAACCGTCGCTGTTCTCGGCGGTCCACCATTCCCAGAGTACATGAGCCTCTTCGTGTTTCTCCCGTGCCTTAGCCAGGGTCGCCTCATCCACACCCGCCCGCTTTGCCACCGCATAGGTGTCGATCAGTTGTCCCAGCCAGTATTCCGACTTTCGCATCTTCCCCTTGATATAGTTCTGCACGGCATCGATCTGGTACAGCTTCCTTTCCACGGTCGAATCGGGGTGGCAGCGCATGCACGCTTCCTTAACATGGTTTCTCGGCCTGATCACCATGTGCGACTTGAATGTTTTCCCCTGCTTGTTCTTAATGATCGGCATATGGCAGTCGGCGCAGCCGACCCCTGCCCTGTCATGCACGCTTCCCACATAGGTCTCCGCTTCAGGATGCTTCAGTTTCACCAGTCGGGCGCCGGTAACGGCATGCTTGAAGTCGAAAAAATTGACTTTCTTGTAATGAGCCAGAATATCCTTCGGCCCTGTAAGAGGGAAATGGTTGGTCCGCTGATCGTCGTAGCCGATCCCCTTGCCGGAATCAAACTCAAACCCCTTGCCGCAGGCGTACTCCACATGGCACTGGGCGCACATTATGCGGGAGTCGGCCTTCTTCATGATTCCGATCTTGCGGAAGCCATCCCGGAAAGCAATGACCTTCAGGTCGGTCCTGCCGTCCCTGCCGGCAAACATTGTCGCCCCCTTGTCGATTTCGTTGATCAGTTCGTCCCGGACGATACGTGGCTGGGTCCCATGAGGATCGTGGCAATGGATGCATCCCATCGGATTATTGGTATCCTTGGCAACTTCGATGACATCTGAAGTCCGGTCCCATTTGGCCCGCGGGTCCTTGTCCCCCAAAAATTTCCACTTGAGAATATGGTCCGATGTCTTGCACTGGATGCAAGTGGGATTCCCCGCCTTGGCCGTTTCCGCCAGATGGTAATCAGGGCCTTTGTCTTCCAGGATATCCCAGGTCTTGCCCGTTGCATCGACACTCCACCACCGCTTCTTGTACTGGAAACGGCCTCCGGCAAAGCGGTCGACGACAAACTGGTCGGTGACCATAAAGACGTGGCCGCGCGGCTCGTTATGTTCGAAGGTGAAGCCATAGGGGGCAAGAAGCTTGTCCATCATGGGGGAGCGGCCGGCCGGTACCCCCTTCTCCTTGCGCGCCTGGGCCTCGTAATCCACCTTATTGAAGCTCTGGAATTCGTCCTGATGGCACTTGCCGCAAAGCGCCTGGTCGATCACGGTGCCAGGCTTGATGTCACCGCTGCTCTCCATATGCTTCTGCAGGTTGTCATGACAGACCGAGCAGGCAAGACTGGCATGCTTGGAGCCTTCCTTGAGCGTCTTTACTTCATCATGGCAACTGTAGCAGGCTTCCCTGCCGTCCCCCTGAGCTTTCGGAGCCGGTTTCTTCTTTGCCGCCGTCGAGAGGACCGGCAGCGATAAGGCGAGAGCTCCACCGCCGACCAGTGCGAATACAGCCAGCCTTTTCATCCATGCCAGTTTCCCGCCATTTTCCGTTTCACCTCGTCTGGTACACTCCATTGTGCCCCCTCCTTTGAATTGGCCGGCAGAAGCATTGCCTGTGAGCTCCTCTTAAAAGTTTACTCATTTGATAATTATTGTTTAAAGCTATCAGAATTTGTTCATAATGCAACGGCGGAAAGCCGGATACAATTGACACTCTAGCTTTATATGCCCATCTTACCTTGACTTATATCAAATATTGCGGAAAAATAGGTCAATCCACGGAAATCCAGGAGGGAACTATGGCCGAAGATAAAAAAGAGACCTGGCTGAACTACCTTGCCCTGACGACCGTTATTTTGGCGGTCTGCGCCACCCTTTCCACCTTCAAGGGTGGGGGCTTTTCGACGCGGTCGGTAATGAGCCAGACCCAGGCGTCCGACCAGTGGTCCTTTTTCCAGGCGAAAAGCGTTAAGGGTAATATATACGAGATCGAGAAGGAGAAGTTGGAGCTGGAGCTTCGGGCGATGGCGGCGAAGACACCTCAGACGGTCCTGGAAGAGTACCGGAAAAAGATAGATGAGTATGGGAAAAAGATTGCCAGGTATGATGGAGAGAAGAACGTTATCCAGAAAGAGGCTAAACATTACGAGCTGGTTCGCGACGATGCCCAGAAACACAGCCAGACTTTCGGCATCGCCGTGATTTTCCTGCAGATCGCCATCCTCCTCTCCTCCATCGCCGCTCTGATCAAGAAAAAGATCGTCTGGGTGCTGGGGATGGCGGTCGGAATCGTTGGCATCGTTTATTTCCTAGACGGCTTTCTCCTTTTTCTCTGACCACCAGCGCCTAACCAGGTAGATGAAGGGCCGTCAGACAAATTTTACGAAGGCTCATCATTCTTGTGCCTGTGGGTGTAGCGGATTACATTTACCTTCTCCAAGGTAATCAGACCGCTTTCGATCATTTCATCCACTTTCGGCAAGATGGAGTCGATTTTCCCCTGGGTTTCCACAACTTCTATCACCATGGGGAGGTCGGAGGAGAGATCCAGCAGCTTGTGGGTGTGGTATACCCGGTGCGCGCCGAACCCCGATACCCCGCGCAGGACGGTGGCGCCGGCAAATCCCTCTTTCCGGAACAATTCCACCAGCGCTTCATAGAGCGGTATGTGGCCGAACTTCTTTGTTTCTCCGGTAAATATCCGCATGAGAACCTTCTCTCCGACGAACTTTGTCATATGCTCCCTCCTAAATATATCGTGCGGTAATTATACCAAACCATGTGAAGAGAAGACAGGTGAAAACACTGAGCAGGACATTGGTTGATGCAATGAGGAATTCCCCCTCTTCAAGCAGGCGAAACGTTTCATAACTGAAGGTGGAAAAGGTGGTGAGCCCGCCAAGGAAGCCGACGGTCAGCCCGGTGCGCAGGTTCGCCGGGAGAACGGTGCTGCGCATGCCGAACTCCATGATAAGGCCGATGATGAACGCCCCCACAATGTTGACCGCGAATGTCCCGTAAGGGAAGCCCCTACCGAGCAGGCCGTAGACCCACCCCGACAGTAAGTAGCGGGTCACGCAACCGAGCGCTCCGAATCCCGCGATGAGTACAACCACATGCATTGCAATTCTCCTTTAACGTTAAAATCCCTAAATACGCAGGGTCGCCTTCAGCCTCTCCGGATTAAGGAGCAGCGCCAGACCGTCATGGATACTATTAACCGCAATTCCGGCGCTCAAGATAGCGTTGACCGAACACCCTTCCCCTTCGATAACCGCAATGCCGATCCGGGCCACAGAGAGCATCTTCCGGTCGTTATTGCCATTGCCGATGGCTATGACACCCTCTGCCCCGAGATCCCTCACATACCGTTCCTTCTGAATGTCGATGATCTCCCCTGAAAGAACTGTCAAGGAACATTCCACCCCTTGCAGTGCGCCCCGCGCCGCGCCGAAGGTGTCCGCCGTCACCACGTGCAGCTTGACAGTCCGCGCTACCTTATTCAACAGATCTTTCACGCCGGGGAGGAGCGCCCCGTCTACCGACAAAGTCCCGGTGAAGTCGGACACCAAGTGCTCTATTGTAATAAACCCATAGCCGGGAATGTCTATTTCAATCATTACGACCTCCTTATTCCCAATAGACGGCCTTTTCCGGGAATATCCAACGCACACCACCGCGCGGGTCGGCCTTGTCGCCTGCATAGCGAGGAATCAGGTGAATGTGCAGATGCATCACCGTTTGACCGGCGGCTGCGCCGTCGTTTATGCCGATATTAAAGCCGTCAGGATCGTACTCCTCCAAGAGCAGCCCGCGGGCCTCGGCAAGCAGGTCGAAAAGTGCAGTCCGCTCTTCAATGCTCGCTTCGAACAGCGAGTCGATATGCCTTTTCGGTATAATTAGCATGTGGCCGATGGAAAGAGGGAAGCCATCATAAATGCTCATAGCATGGTCGTTGTTCAAGACAACGGCGGAGTGCGTCATGGAACAGAAAGGGCAACCGCTTGCTATCATCAATCTATCTCCTTACGGGAAATACCGTTGAAATTATCTCCAGTCCGAATATCTCCTGCAAGATCGGAAGTCATCGGCAAGTAATCATGGAGACTTCATCCTGGTGAAAACAGCCCCCCCTCGGAAAAGAGAGGTTTCGCCCAGTTCTTCCTCGATCCGGAGGAGCCGGTTATACTTGCAGATCCGATCGGTGCGGCAGAGCGAGCCGGTCTTGACCTGCCCGGCGTTGACGGCCACAACCAGGTCGGCCAGGGTTGTGTCCTCGGTCTCTCCCGAGCGATGGGAGATGACAGTTGTATAGCAAGCACGCCTGGCCATTTCAATGGTATCGAGTGTTTCGGTCAGGGTCCCGATCTGGTTCAGCTTGATAAGGATGGAGTTGGCGATCCCATTCTCAATCCCTTCCTTCAGAAGCTTGGCGTTGGTTACGAAATTGTCGTCGCCGACAAGTTGAATGCGGCTCCCCAGGCGATCGGTGATCTTCTTCCAGCCGTCCCGGTCGTCTTCCGCCATGCCGTCCTCGATGGACACAATCGGGTATCTGTTGACGAGGTTCTCATAGAAGTCGATGATCTCGTCGGCGCTCTTGCGCGGCTGGCTTTCCGCCTTCATCATGTAATACCCGCCCTCAAAGAATTCCGATGCCGCCGGGTCAAGGGCGAGGAAAACATCCTTTCCCGGTTTGAACCCCGCCGCGACGATTCCCTCCATTATCACCATCAGCGCCTCTTCGTTTGATTTCAGGTTGGGTGCGAATCCCCCCTCGTCTCCGACGGAGGTGTTGTACCCCTTTGCCTTCAGAACACCTTTCAGCGCATGGAAAACCTCCGCGCCATATCGTAGCGCCTCGGCAAAGCTCTTTGCCCCGGCCGGGACGATCATGAACTCCTGGATGTCCACATTGTTGTCGGCATGGGCGCCGCCGTTCATGACATTCATCATCGGCACCGGGAGTTCCCTGGCATTGATGCCGCCGATGTAGCGGTAGAGAGGAAGCCCCGCCTCCCCGGCCGCCGCCTTGGCGACCGCTAGAGAAACCCCGAGAATGGCGTTCGCGCCGAGCCTGCTCTTAGTTTCAGTTCCGTCGAGCTCGATCATCTTTACATCAAGCCCTGCCTGATCACCGGCCTCCATGCCGATGACGGCATCGGCGATTTCATTGTTGACGTTGGCAACGGCCTTGAGTACCCCTTTCCCCATATAGCGTGATTTATCGCCGTCACGCAGTTCCAATGCCTCCCGTTCCCCGGTGGACGCGCCGGAAGGGACGATGGCCCGTCCCGTAGCGCCCGATTCCAGACGCACCTCAACCTCAATAGTCGGGTTTCCCCGCGAGTCGAGCACTTCTCTTGCATGAACATTTTTTATGTTGCTCATTGTTTTCCTCCTTTGCCAAATCAGGGGATATCGACTTCCAGCAATACAACCTCCATGTTACTATTTCTTATTCCTGTCACCGTTCTCTTAACTCATACATCAGTCCGTGATTTAATGCTAGTAGTCGGGACAGAAGAAGGGTAAATATTTCCTTTAAATGCTCAAGGGGCAGCCCCTACCGTGACCTTTGTTATTTTTTTTCGGACATCGTCCAGTCTTTCCACAATCTCATGGAGGGCTTTGCTACGCAACTCGAACTCTCTTTCCCCCGCCTGCTGCCTGCTTGTCCCCTTTTGCAGGGCGGCTTCAATCCCTTCCACCGTCGCCTCGATCCGCCTCAGCATTTCGCGCCTGAATCCCTGCACGCTCTTGTCCAGGCGACCGGCGAAATCGTAACGCACTCGTCCAGATTGCATATCTACAACTTCTTGAACATGCTCCATGATCCTTTTCAGGATCAACCTGCTACTGATAAACCTGGGGAGGGCGAAAATTACGGACGATGTAAACTGGGACAGGCTCCCAGGCTCGCTCCAGAATTTGTAATAAAACCCTGATTCGGCAGACCAGAGGGAATCGGCCTGTACTGCGGCGAAGGGGATAGCGAACAGTTCGGAGGAGAAGCAGAACAGTTCATCAACCGTATCGTTGATCCGTGCCGTGAATTTCGAACAGACGTTTTCGAACTGAGCGGCGACCTTTTCGTCCTCTATGGATCGCCAGGTGTCGAACGCCTCCCTGGTCTCACGGACAACCTCCTCCATGGCTTTACTCAGCTTCCGCGCCGGGAGGGCCTTATTCTCGGTGAAATATCTCTCGGCGGCGGCGGAAACCTGGCGGATAAGTTCCGTCTTGAAGAGAGACAGGTTCGGTTCGATAAGTTTCACTATGATCCTTTTTGCCTCCCCCTCCAGAAGGATGCCGGATTCTTCCTTGGCGAGCATGACCTCTTGCTTCTTCTCCTCGAAGGCCATGATTTTTTGTTTCAAATCGGCAAGCGGGGTTTGCAGGGATGCAAGCTCAAGCTCGCACCGGAAGCGGGTCTGGGAAACGATCCGAAGGAGGTTCCTGGCTATCGAGCAGATCAGTACCTCCCCCTTTTCCTCCAGGAGAAATTTGTTTAACGTTGTGGAAAAAAGAGGCAGAAGACTCTTTTCAAGCAGATCCCGTGAGCCGGTGAGTTTACCCTCAAGGGCCATGCGGGCGGAGACAGGGGTGATGAACGGCTCCCGCCCCACGGCTTCGGAGATAGCCGGCCGTGCGAAGGCGACTGCATCCTGCAAATCAGTCTCTGATAGGTAATCGGCCTTGTTGAGGAGGAAAAAAATCCTTTCCGCATACTCCCGCACGTCCCGCAGGAAGTCCAGTTCAGCCTGGCTTACCGGCTGGTCAGCGGAGAGGAGGAATATTACGGCGTCGGCCTGCGGCAGATAGCGGTACGCCAGGTCGGTATTGTGCGTGTAGACCGAGCCGATTCCCGGCGTATCCAGAAGGCGAATCCCGTCCTTCAGTCAAGGAGAGGGATAAAAGACACCCACTTCCCGGACCCCTTTCATGTTACGGGGATTTCCACGTTCCGTTACGTAGTCGCCGAGGTTATCGGGTGTTGTTTCGACGCAGTGCTGGTCCTGGAAGCAGATTTTGAAGACTGGCGTCTCGCCGTAGGAAAGGACCGTGACGACCGAGGTGAGCGGGATAACCCCCACAGGCAGGAGCGCTTTGCCTATGAGCGCATTGATCAGGGTGGTTTTCCCCCGATTGAACTGGCCAACCACGAGGAGGTTGAAGGAGTGGGAGCGGAGCTTTTCCTTCAGTTCCCGGCAGGCGTCGTGGTCTATCCCTTCCACGGCGGCGAGGTCCTCCAGGCAGGTGTTAAGACTGTGCAAAAACGGAGTTAAAGGTATCGGCGGTGTTTCCACGGTGGGCATTAACGTCATCTGACGATCGTCACCGTGCAGGGCGCATAGGTGGTGACCCGTTTCGTAACGGATCCAACCTTCCACCTTTCCATCAACGATTTACCCCGGTGCCCCATGATCACCATGTCGCAACCCTTTTCAGCCGCGTAGTGGACGATCTGGTCCGCGGGATGCCCCACAGCAACCTCGGTGTTAATCGGGACATTTGCCGCCGCCCCCTTTTGCCGCAACTCCTTGAAAAAATCCTCGTAGTGTTCCGTGGCGGCGTCGATAATGGCATCCATCTCAACCAGGTCCGCGGGTTCCGGCACCTGGACCACGGAGAGAACGTATATCTCGTGGGATGGCTCCGGAGAGAGGTTCGATAATTCCAGAGCGTAGTCGAACGCCTTCATGGCATATGGCGATCCATCAAAGGCAACCAGCAGTTTTTTCAGGGTCAGCATATAATCCTCCTTTATGATGAAATTTAGCCATTATTCTGCAGGCGCCGGTTCATGTTTCGGCAGCAGATATTTCGGGATGAAGAAGGCATTGGCAATGAGGGTCGGGACCACCGCGCTGGCAATGACCGCGGCGATCAGGATGGAATACTGGGTCTGGTCGATGATTTTATGGGTAAGGCCGAAGAGGGCCGAGATGGAGCCGAAGGTGAGACCCGTGGACATCAGGAGAGTGGTGTAGATCCCTTCCTTTTGCGCGTATTTGCATGCCTTGGTGGTGGGATAAATGCCGAGGATCTTCGTCGCCATCTTGCCGAGGAACATGATCAAAAGTGGAATCGGTGCGGCCAGCAGGGCTGGTATCGACACGTATGAGCCGGCCCGGATGAAATAGAACGGAGTGAGAAGGCCGAAGGTGAGGGTGCGCAACCGCCGGATGAGAAGGTGGTCCTTTCCCACCGTTCCGGCCAAGACCATTCCGACTACGTAGGCGGGGAGGACCGCCTCGCTGTCGGCCCAGGTTGCCAGCGAGCCGAGACCGAAGAGAATGAAGAGGAGATACTTGGCCTCCAGCTCCGATGGTCTCCCGCCATAGCGCTTGAAGAACCATGGGGTGAGATGTGGAAGTATGAAAAAGAAGGCGATACCAACTACGGCGAAGATCAGGGTCTTCATTGAGAACGGCGCGAAGATGAGGCCCAGGGCGACGACCGTCCCCAGGTCGGTGATGAAACAGGCGGCCAGCACCGCCTTGCCGAAATCGGTACGATTCAGCCCCAACTCAAGCATGACCGCATAAACCACGGCCACCGAGGTGGTCGACATGGCGACGCCGGAAAGCCAACTCGCCTTGACCGTCCAGTGGAGGATATAGTAACCGAGGGCGGTACAGCCGAGGAAGGGACCCAGGAAAGAGACGAAGCCGATGGCAATCGCTTCTTTCCACCGTGCCCGGAAAACGACCGGGTCGATCTCGGCCCCAGCCAAAAAGGTGAGGACTATTGCCCCGGTGCCGGCGATGAACTTTATCCAGGGCTGATCCGACCCTATCGTGGTGCCGATCAGCGCGCCGATAATCAGTTGCGCCACGGTGCCGACCACGATCTCAGAAAGGGCGGTGGCGATGCGGAACCAGATGGAAATGAGTGTGGCGACAAGGGCCAACCCCAGCCAGAGCGCGGCAATTCCCCAGACCTCGTACATAATCCCTCCCTGAAAATAAAAAAACTCCTACCTTCGATCAAAGGTAGGAGTCATCAGCTCTCGTGAAGAAGCGGTTAGAGGCGAACTCCATCGCCTTGAATTGTTTGAAGAAGATAGACGAATAATTCTGAAATGTCAACAGTGAAAGCGCGTGGTGTTGCGTGTTTAATTATCCTGTTCAGACTCAAATGTCAGACAGATCAGAGTTGATTATCCCTTGCCGACCGCTATAATTTCTAGGGATTGCTGCATGAATTAGTGGAGAAATAGGAGAAAAGCTTATGAATTTTGCTCTGACCGAGCGGCAACAGCTGGTGAGAGAGATGGCGCGGCGTTTCACCGAAGAGGAGATTATCCCGACGGCGCGGGAAAACGATGCTAAAGAGAGGTTTCCCGTCGAGACCATCCGCAAGATGGGTGCAGCCGGACTTCTCGGCGGTGTCGTCCCCACGGAGTACGGCGGTTCCGACTTCGACAACATAAGCTCCGCCCTCATTTTCGAGGAGATCGGCCGCGGCTGCTCGTCGATCAGGACCACCATGTCGGTGCAGGTCTCGCTGGTGGAACAGCTCATCTATCGCTGGGGGAGTGAGGAGCAGAAAGAACGCTATCTGCCACGGCTCTGCAAGGGAGAGATTCTCGGCTGCTTCGCTCTCACCGAACCGGGAGCAGGGAGTGATCCAGCAGGAATAACGACCCTGGCCAGAAGAAAAATGGATTGCTGGGTGCTGAATGGGACTAAGACCTGGATCAGCAACGGAGGGGTGGCGGAGATCGCCATCGTCTTCGCCAGAACCGACCCGGCAGAAGGTCAACACAAGGGGATCAGCGCGTTTATAGTCGAGAGGGGGACCCCCGGGTTCAGCTCCACGGAGATCAAGGGAAAACTCGGCCTGCGGGCATCGAACACCGCCGGCCTGTCATTCAAGGAGTGCGCTCTGCCTGGCGCCGCTATCCTGGGGAAATCAGGGGAGGGTTTCCGTATAGCCATGGCGGCCCTCGACAACGGCAGATACGGTGTAGCGGCCGGCTGTGTGGGGATTATGAATGGCTGCATCGATGCGTGCGTTGCTTACGCCACGGATAGAAAACAGTTCGGCCGGCCCATAGCCTCTTTCCAGCTCGTGCAGGATATGATCGCCCGCATGGTTGTCGACCGGGACGCTGCGCAGTTTCTCGTCTTCCGGGCGGGAGATTTGAAGGACCGTGGTGTCAAAAGCACCCTGGAGACCTCCATCGCCAAGTACTTCGCCAGCGAGGCGGCGGTCCGCGCCGCCCTGGACGCCATCCAGGTCCACGGGGCCTACGGCTATTCCAACGCCCACCCGGTGGAACGCTATCTCAGGGACGCCAAGGTGGCGACCATATATGAAGGGACATCTCAGATCCAGAAGCTGATTATCGGCGAGCATGTGCTGGGTGTGCGGGCGTTCAGTTAGAACTTATCCGTAAATAAACCGGCTCTCATCGGAAACCATGGGAAATTCCCAAGCTTAGCCGGGTCGGGGCGTTCCCGGAGCAAACGGTACGGCTTCCCTGCAAACGTAAAAATCGGGCGAAAACGCCTGAATTCAATCGCCAGTTCGATTCATGGGCCAAAAGGCGCCAGATTATCGTTTGAGGAGGGAACGTCCCGGCCCGGCTACCGGCGGATTCTTTCGGATGAACACTATTTGCCATACCGATAGAACCCCTCGCCGGTTTTCCTCCCCAGTTTCCCTTCCCTGACGAGTTTTTCCAGTATATCCCCCGGCTGGTAATGCTTATCCGCCAAGGTTTCGCGCAGATAGGCCATAATGCTGCGGCAGACATCGAGGCCGATGAAATCCGCCAGTTCGAACGGACCCAGGGGGTGATTCAGGCCGAGCTTCATGACGGTGTCTATATCCTCTTTTGCTGCTACGCCGCTTTCCAGGAGACGCAGGGCTTCGCCGACCTGGGCAAAGAGGAGCCGGTTGGCAACGAAGCCGGGGGTGTCGCGGATCACTACGGGTACCTTGCCGAGCTGCTCCGTCAGCCCGGTTATTGCCCGGACAGTCGCATCTGCTGTCTTTTCCCCCCGGACCACCTCGACAAGCTTCATTGCCGTCGGCGGGTTCATGAAGTGCATGCCTAAAAAGCGCGTGGGATCGGGGAGCGATTCGGCCAGGCTTGAGATGGAGATGGCCGAGGTGTTGCTGGCAATGACGGTATCCTCCCGGCATATTCCGCCGAGAAGTGTCAATATCTCCCGCTTTGCCTCTTCATTCTCGTAAACCGTCTCGATGACAAAGTCGCATGCTTTAAGCCGTTCCGGAATGACCGTGATCGCGATCCTTTCCTCGACCTCTCTCCGCAGTTCTGGGTTGGTCCGTTCCAGTATTCGTACGAGCGCCATCTGGAGAATCGACTTTTCCCGGTCAACAAGGACAACCGGGAAGCCGTGGAGGGCCAGGAGCAGGGCTATTCCCATTCCCATGGTCCCGGCGCCTACAACTCCTATCTGATTAAATTCGTATGCCGACATCTGCTCCCCGGTAAGCGAAATACTTATCCTTGACTAATCAACATCAAGGTTTAACGGATCTGATTTCAGCCGATTCCGCCTCATAAGCCCCTATCTGGATCTTTATCCGGCTGATCCGGTCATTATACCTGATCCGCAAAAGCTCATAGAAATCGGTCAGTTCCCTGGAGCGGTCCATCTCCCGCAGAGAGCCGGCAGGAGTGACGCGGGACTGCCTGCTATCAAGCTCATCAATTTTTCGATTTAATCGGTTAATATCACCCTCATACAAACGTATCACACGACGATAGGATGCTTCGAATTCGACAGAGGAGCGCGAGGGATAACGGGAAAGCTGGGCAGCCACATCACGGAGCGCCTCGTATTCGCCGATTTTCAGGGCAAGCCATTCATTTCCCCACTTGCTCCGTTCTATCATTACTGCATAGTGCTTGAGGAGGTCTTCATCAACCTGGGGAAGTGAGAGGATCTCGGTCTGCACTACATTGACATCAACCCTGATACGGTCCGCCCTTTCTTTCTCCTTGTCGGACAAGGGACGGTCACGGTCGGCCTTTTTCTCGATACGGGCCAGCCTGTCTTGCAGATCATTGAACTGTGACTGCAAGAAACGCCGCCTCTCAAGGATTCCGGCAAGCCGTTTTTCTTCGGCGCTGAACTGCTTCACTTTACCCTGCAACTCCCTGTTCAGTCCCTTCTGCATATTTATCATCTCTTCAAAACGGGTACCCCACTCTTCATTGTCGGACAACGTAGAAGAGGAAAACTGCGTCAGGTCGTCATCGAACTCCTCGATCTGCTCCCTGACCCAGCCGAGATAGCCGTAGTACCAGTCCATAAGGCTTTGAAAATCGGCTTCCCGTTGTGATGATTCGAGTGGGGTTATGGCATCGACCTGTTTATCCAACTCGCTGACATCTTCTTCCGCAAACGCCTGTGACTCTTTGAGATCATCAAGGGTTCGCTGAAGAAAGCGTTTTAGCCGCTCTCTCCTCCGTTCCGTTTCGACAGCCCGGCTTGCAGGTGGCTTGCCTGAGGCGTTGGCGGCATTAACCATAACGGCTTGCGCGAATAATATCGCCCCGGAGAGGAAAAACAAGGTGATAATAGATAATTTTCGCATTAACGACTGGTTACCCCTATGTTTGTTCAATGGCCCGGACCCCCATTGCCATTCCTCCCCCGCCCCCCAGGCAAAGGGTGGCGAGTCCAAGCTGCTTTTCTCTCTGCCGCAGGGCATGGATAAGTGTTACAAGTATCCGCGCACCGCTTGCCCCAATGGGGTGGCCGAGTGCAATGGCGCCGCCATGAACGTTGACTCTCCCAGGGTCAAGACCGAGTTCACTTATCACCGCCAGTGTCTGAGCCGCGAAAGCCTCGTTTTCCTCGACCAGATCAAAATCTTCCAGATTCAGTCCGGTCTTTTTCAGGAGCGCCCGCACCGCATGGACAGGGGCAATAGGGTACCACTTCGGATCAATGTGGGCGGTGCTCCAGCCTAAGATCTCAGCCAGAGGAGTGAGTCCGAGACGTTGCGAAGTCCGTTCGGACATGAGGAGAAGTGCCGCCGCGCCATCGTTCAGTCCTGGGGCGTTGCCCGCTGTGATGGTCCCGTTTCTTGCGAAAGCAGGGGTGAGCCCGGCAAGTTTTTCCAGGCTCGTGTCCCGTCGGATGGTTTCGTCCGCATCGACTATAACTTCTTCTCCCCTTCTTTTCAGATGAAGCGGCACAATTTCCGCCGCAAAGAGCCCGTTGTCGGCGGCGGCCGCCCCTTTCCGATGACTGCCAAGGGCAAAGCAGTCCTGCTCTTCCCGGTTGATCCGGTGTTTTTTCACCGTCAACTCGCAAAGTGTCCCCATATGCGCTTTGTTGTAGCAGTCCCACAAACCATCTAAGATCAGGGCGTCCACTGCTGCGGAATCGCCGCAGCTTTTCCCGCGCCGCATCTCCGGAAGAAGAAAAGGGGCATTGCTCATGCTCTCCATTCCTCCTGCCACCACGACATTCGACTCTCCAAGGATGATCGACTGCGCCGCAAGGGCCACCGCCTTCATTCCCGATGCGCAGACCTTGTTTACAGTGAATGCCGCGGTTTTTTCCGAAAGGCCCGCCAGCATGGCGGCTTGGCGTGCAGGGTTTTGCCCTGTCCCGGCTGAAATGACGTTGCCGAAAATGACTTCATCCACCCTGCCAGGCCCTATTCCCGCCCGCCTTACCACCTCGGCGATGACCGGCGCAGCCATCTGCGCCGCCGTAAAAGCGGAGAGCTTCCCCAAGAGCCTGCCGGTCGGGGTCCTGCATGCGCTCACTATCACGGCCCTGTTCATTGGCTGCCTCCTCCATATTCTTTCATGCCGGGAAATTTTTTGTATTGTACCTCAAATTTTGTCATTGATCCATAAAGATCATTAGCCGGCGATTGACTCTCCTCTCCGGCATGCTATCTTTTAATCATGCCGCTTGAGCCGATCGCAACTTTCAGCGTGGAGCGCCTGAACATTCTCGATGAAACGGGGAATGCCGACAAGTCGCTCATGCCCCCCCTTGGCAATGAGGATATCCGCCGCCTTTACGAGATCATGGTCCTCTGCCGCACTTTTGACCAGCGAGCCCTCTCCCTACAGCGCGAGGGGAGGATCGGCACCTATCCCTCTTTCCTCGGTCAGGAGGCGTCCCAGGTTGGGAGCGCATTTGCCATTGCCGGGGAAGACTGGATATTCCCCTCCTTCCGTGAAATGGGGACCTTCATCACCCTTGGTTATCCCCTCCATCTTCTCTTCCAGTACTGGGGCGGAGACGAGCGTGGGCTCTTTGTTCCCGTCGGTCTGAACATCTTTCCCATCTGCGTCTCCGTGGGCACCCTGATCCCCCATGCGGTGGGAGCGGCCATGGGCGCTAAATTGCGGAGGGACAAATGCGCCGTGGTCACCTATTTCGGTGACGGCGCGACATCAAAGGGGGATTTCCACGAAGGATTGAATCTGGCCGGGGTCTTCAGGCTCCCAATTGTTTTCATCTGTCAGAACAATCAGTGGGCAATCTCAGTCCCCATCAATCGGCAGACCGCCGCGGCAACCCTGGCACAGAAGGCTCTCGCATACGGCTTTGAGGGAATACAGGTGGACGGCAACGACATTTTCGCCGTTTACCAGGCCACCAGAGACGCCCTGGAAAAGGCGAAAAACGGCGGCGGACCGGCCTTAATCGAATGTTTCACTTATCGGATGTCGGACCACACCACATCAGACGACGCCGCCCGCTACAGGTCAACGGATGAAGTTGCTGCATGGCGCGGCAGGGACCCGATCCTGAGGCTCGAACGCTTTATGGCAAAAAGTGGGCACTGGGACGGTACATATGGCAAGGATACGGCGTCAAAAGCGCTAAGCGCGGTTGATGAGGCGATCCATCTGGCGGAAAGCGCCCCGCCGCCTCACCCAGCAGAGATGCTGGATCACGTGAGCGCGACTTTGTCGCCCCGGCAACAGCGGCAAAGGGAAGAATTAATGCAAACGCAGCTAGACAGGTTGAAGGGTGAAGACTGAACACCTGAACGGATTTATTCAATGGCGCTACTGAACATGGTCCAGGCGATTAATCTTGCCCTCCGCGAGGAGATGGAGCGAAACCCGGATGTGCTCCTTCTCGGCGAGGACGTGGGGAAGGATGGTGGGGTATTCCGCGTCAGCGAGGGCCTCCTGGAGCAATTTGGGGCAGAACGGGTGATCGACACCCCCATCTCGGAATCCGCCATCGTCGGGACCGCAATCGGCATGGCCGTTTACGGTCTCAGGCCGGTAGCGGAGATTCAGTTCATGGGGTTTATCTACTCCGCCTTCGACCAGATTTATTCCCATGCGACGCGTATCCGCAACCGCTCCCGGGGGAGGTATAGCTGCCCTCTCGTGATCAGGACCCCCTATGGCGCCGGCATCAAGGCACCGGAACTTCATGAAGAGAGCAGCGAAGCCTTCTTCTGCCATATGCCAGGAATCAAGGTAGTAGTCCCATCAGGGCCTTTAAACGCCAAGGGACTCCTCCTCTCAGCCATCCGCGACTCCGACCCGGTCATATTCCTTGAGCCTACCCGCCTCTATCGCCTTATCAGGGAGGAGGTACCGGAGGAAGAATACACCATCCCCCTTGGGCAGGCGCGTGTGGTTCAGAAGGGGAATAAGGTAACGGTGATCGCCTGGGGGAGCATGCTTCACCGGACACTGGAGGCGGTGGAGGGGTACGATGCCGAGGTGATCGACCTGATGACCCTCTCCCCTTTTGATGAGGAGACCCTGTTCGCATCGGTGCAAAAGACCGGGAGGGTGGTGATCGTTCATGAAGCGCCACTGACGGGAGGGTTCGGTGCGGAACTGGCGGCAACAATCGCCGAGATGGAGATGCTCAGCCTGCGTGGACCGATCTTGAGGGTGGCCGCCCCCGACGTCACCGTCCCTCTTGCCAGGCTGGTCGACCATTACATCCCATCCGTGGGGCGCATCCGTGGGGCGCTCGATGAGATAATGAAATACTGACGTCGGAAGGAACATCTGATGCCTTATGAATTCAAGCTTCCAGACCTGGGTGAAGGAATAACTGAAGGTGAAATCCGCCGCTGGCTCGTCCATGAGGGAGAGATGGTCAGCGAGCACCAGCCGGTTGCGGAGATCGAAACCGACAAGGCCGTGGTGGAACTCCCGTCGCCGCGCGCCGGGCAGGTGATGAAAATAGTCAGGGAAGAAGGGAGCGTTGCAAAGGTCGGCGAGGTGCTCATGGTTATCGCAGAGCCGGGTGAGAATGCTCCGGAACGCCCGAAATCGCTCTCCGTCGTAGGGACCCTGCCGGAAGCTGAGGAGGAAGGGACGATCCTCGCCACCCCGGCTGTGCGGAGGCGTGCGCGGGAACTGGGCGTCCGTCTGGAGAAGATTGCCGGGAGCGGACCCCGCGGAAGTATCACGCTGAATGACATCGCAAAAGCCGCGCCACCGGCAAAGGCTGCCGAAGACCGGCACGGCGAAGTGAAGCGGGTGCCCATGCGCGGGGTGCGCCGAACCATCGCCCGCAACCTGGTTAAAGCCCACCTCGCCACCGCTTTCGTCACCTGCATGGCCGAAGCAGATGTCAGCGACCTGTGGGATCTGCGCCTGCGGGAGTTGGGGGCTTTGAAGGAGAAAGGGATACATCTCACCTTTTTCCCCTTCTTCATCAAGGCGGTGCAGCACGCGCTCGTGGAACACCCGCTGTTGAACGCCGCAGTAGATGAAGACCGGGAAGAGATTGTCGTCAAGAAATACTGCAACATAGGTGTTGCGGTCGATACCCCTGATGGGCTGATGGTGCCTGTGGTGAAAGATGTTGCGAAGAAAAGCATCCTCGATCTGGCCATGGAGATTCAGCGGCTGGGTGAGCGCGCCCGGGAGAGGAAAATCAGTCTGGAAGAGATGCAGGGAAGCACATTCACCATCACCGATTTTGGCCACTTCGGCTGCAGCTTTGCAACCCCCATCATCAACTATCCGGATGTGGCCATCCTCGGTTTCGGCCGGATATCCGACAAGCCGTGGGTAAAGGATGATAAGATAGTTATCCGGAAGGTGCTTCCTCTTTCCCTGACCTTTGACCACCGGGTAACGGACGGGGTTGACGCCTCCGGCTTTCTGACCAAGGTCGTGGGCTATCTTGAAGACCCTGCTCTGCTCTTCCTTGAAAGCGCGTGATACGTTTCTAAGACTTAAAAGTTAATATCTATGCCAAGGTGTTACCCCTCTTTGAAAAAGGGGGGCCAGGGAGGATTTTATAGCGGCAATCCAAATGCAAATCCACCTAAATCCCCCTTTGTTAAAGGGGAACTTGTTCTTGTGGAAGGTTGACGCTTCTTGAGATTTAACAAAGAATACCATCCCGTGGCGTGTATACAGTATTTTTTAAAATAAGACAATTCAGTAGATATAATAGCCAGTTGACTTTTACAAAAACAGTATTTTTTGTCCTTGCTCTTCATTAAAATATATGTTACAAGCGGTATACTTCTAATGAAAATGAAATCCTGGCAATATCGGGTATCATTTTCCCATCTCCCTTTGAAATTTTGAAATTGTCGAATTATTTCTGCGTAAGCTCAACAAAATATCGCCGGTTCAACCGAAAAAAGGAGTCATCATGAATATTCACGAGTACCAGGCAAAGGAGATTCTCAGGAGCCACGGGGTGCCTGTCCCCGAGGGGTATATGTGTACCAGCAGCGCCTGTTCACGGGAGACGGCCAGACGCCTCGGCGAAGGGCCCTGGGTGGTGAAGGCGCAGATCCATGCAGGCGGCCGGGGCAAGGGGGGAGGGGTGAAGCTGGTCCGTGCCCCCGATGAAGTGCGCGATGTCGCCCGCGACATGCTCGGTATGACCCTCGTGACGCACCAGACCGGACCCGAAGGAAAATTGGTGAAGAGGGTCCTGGTGGAAAAGGGGTGCAACATTGCCCGTGAGCTTTACGTGAGCCTCTTGGTTGACCGGAAGACCTCCAGGGTAACCCTGATGGCCTCAACCGAGGGGGGGATGGACATCGAAGAGGTCGCCGCGCAGACGCCGGAGAAGATTTTCTTTGAGCAGATAGATCCCCTTATCGGGCTCTCCCCTTTCCAGGGGCGCAATGTTGCCTTCAGTCTCGGCCTTGAGGGAAAGCTGGTGAACAAGGCCGTGCAACTGTTCGAAGGGCTCTATAGGACATTCATCGACTGTGATTGTTCCCTGGTTGAAGTCAACCCTCTGGTGGTGACAGCCGAGGGAGACCTTCTGGCGCTGGACGCCAAGATGGGGTTCGATGACAATGCCCTCTACCGGCAGCGCGCCATCAGCGACATGCGCGACTATGACGAAGAGGATCCTCACGAGGTCGAGGCATCCCAGCACGATCTCTCTTACATTTCCCTGGACGGCAACATCGGCTGCATGGTAAACGGCGCGGGCCTCGCCATGGCCACCATGGACATAATAAAGCATTATGGCGGCAATCCCGCCAACTTTCTCGACGTGGGAGGCGGGGCCACCGTGGAGCGCGTCACCGAGGCATTCAAGCTCATTCTCTCCGACGACAAGGTCAAGGGGATCTTCGTCAACATCTTTGGCGGCATCATGAAGTGCGACATCATCGCCACCGGGATTGTCGAGGCCGCCAAGCAGGTATCTCTCCAGGTGCCTTTGATCGTCCGTCTGGAAGGGACTAATGTGGCAAAGGGGAAAGAGATTCTAGCCGCGAGCGGGCTGGACATAACGGTCGCGGACGGCATGGCGGACGGCGCGGAAAAGATCGTCAAGGCTGTTTCAGCCTGAAAGGGAGAGTTCAATGAGCATTCTTGTCAATAAGGATACTAAAGTCATAACCCAGGGTATTACCGGCGCCACCGGCCTGTTTCACGCCAAGGCGGCCCGTGAATATGGGACTCAGATGGTGGGAGGTGTCACCCCCGGCAAGGGGGGGACAGAGATAGAAGGTTTTCCGGTATTTGATACGGTTCGGGACGCTGTGAAGAAAACCGGCGCCAACGCCTCGGTTATTTTCGTCCCTCCCCCCTTCGCCGCTGACGCCATCATGGAGGCGGTCGACGCCGGAATAGAGGTGGTCTGCTGCATCACCGAGGGTGTCCCGGTGCTCGACATGGTCAAGGTCAAACAGTACATGCAGGGGAAGAAGACCCGCCTGATCGGCCCCAACTGCCCGGGGATAATCACCCCCGGCGAGTGCAAGATAGGCATTATGCCGGGCTACATCCACAAGCCGGGGCCGGTCGGGGTGGTATCCCGCAGCGGCACCCTGACCTACGAGGCGGTCTGGCAGCTCACCTGCATGGGGATCGGCCAGACTACCTGTATCGGTATCGGTGGTGACCCGGTCAACGGCACTTCGCACCTGGATGCCTTGCAGATGTTTCAGGAGGACCCCAAAACGGAAGCGGTCATAATGATCGGTGAAATCGGCGGCACCGCCGAGGAAGAAGCGGCCTTGTATGCCAAGGCGCATATGACCAAGCCGGTGGCGGCCTTCATCGCCGGTCTCACCGCCCCCTCCGGTAAAAGGATGGGGCATGCTGGCGCGATCATCTCCGGCGGCAAGGGAACCGCGGCGGAGAAGATCGCCGTTCTCGAGGAGTGCGGCGTCAGTGTTGCGGCCAGTCCAGCCGATATGGCCCAGGCGCTCTTGCGGATTTATAAGCCGTAATTCACGATCTCATGTGTGCTTCACGAAAAGACCTCCGAGGTTTTGCATTCTGAAGTGGTTGCGTTTTTTGAGACAAGGGTGTAAGCTATGAACCTAACCAACAAAGGAGAGGTTCAATGCCACAACATCGTACACGTCACAGCGCCGAATTTAAGGCCAAGGTAGCCTTGGCCGCCCTGTCGGAGTCAAAGACTCTGGCAGAGATTGCAA
>Ga0181533_1001227_pt1 | contig 33313 bp, 40 predicted proteins | sample PEATcosm2014_Bin_45_FD_119772 | JGI IMG/M metagenome (GOLD analysis project Ga0181533, IMG submission 119772) | Peatland microbial communities from MTU Mesocosm Facility, Houghton, MI, USA - PEATcosm2014_Bin11_60_metaG | ecosystem: Environmental > Terrestrial > Soil > Wetlands > Peat | place...
CAACCAGGCGCTCACAGACCGCCCGGCGGAATTCCCTCGCATAACGCTTGGGCATGGACTACCTCCTGGTAGCTCACGACCAAACTCTTATATCGCTGGCTCGGCCTATGGGGTCTAGGCCACCGCAGCACCCCCAACGGGATTCGAACCCGTGTTACCGCCTTGAAAGGGCGGCGTCCTCGGCCGCTAGACGATGGGGGCTCGACCGATCGGGGCACAAGGAGGCTAGCAGCCCTTCTTCGTTGTTCGTCTTCTTGTCGTTCAATCGCCTGCCCTGTTGTCGCGCCGCATCTCCCATGTGGATCCATCAGGGGTGTCATGGACGACAACACCGAGCAGCTCGAGCCGATCGCGAACAGAATCAGCTTCGGCAAAGCGCAGCTCTCGCCGGGCGGAGTCTCTGATAGCGAGAACCACGTCGACGTAAGGGCCAATCAACTCGGCGGGGTCGCGTGTGCCGATCTCGGACAGGAGGCCTAGATCGCGGATCATCGAACGCAAGCTCGCTCGGCCCCGGTCCATCTCGTCGGATTGGAGGGTGTCTGCCCGCCATGCCCACATCTCCTCCTCGAGCGCCAGCACGGAGGCCACCATCCCGGGTGCGTCAGATCTGTCACGTGCCGAGCGGAAGGCGGATTCATGTGCGCGGATGGCGCGCAGCAACGGTGAGCCGCCCGGGCGTGCTGTGGTTAGCGCCGCCTCCTCCTCCTGAGGAGCGGGCTCCTGTCGCCCATCGCCGACGGTGCCAACCGCGGAGGCACCCACACCATCTCTCCCACCGCCGTCGGTCCGTGCCGCATCGGCTGTGTGTCCCTTCGTCTTCGCACTCTCGTGGGCAGGCGCGGAGGCGAGATCCGAGGCGAGCTCGAGGATCCGTTCCAGCGACACGGTAGCGCCGGCTTCAATGCGCTCCGAGTGTCCGTGTACGCGCACCGTTACCCCGCCATGGCCCGCCACCCTTGCGACTCCGGAGTCGAAGTCCACGCACAAGGCAGTGTGCTCGTCGACGCCGAGCACGAACGTCCCGTCGGGGAGCTTTGGTTCGATGAGCGAGAGGCGTTCCTCGCCGAGATAGCAATAGCGCGTGTCATGTGTCTGGCCCTCGGCGTTGTCGTAGTGGGGGATCACCACCGCAGGCAGCCCCAAGGGGCGAAGCAGATCCAGGCCTTCGAGCCAGTGGGGCTCTTCACCCACCTTGTACACCTCGTACACCGGGACAGTGGCGCTGCCGAGGGTGAGCGCAGCCGCTGAGGCGAACGTCACCGCCCCACCGATCGCCAGCTTCTCCGACAGCAATGAAGGGACGAGGGTACCTCTCCACTGGCGCAGGGCGTACGAGGGACTTCCCGGACCGGAGAAGATCAGCGGAAGAGCCGCCATCCGAGCGGCGATCGCCTGTCCGTGATCGCCCGCCAAGTCGGCGGCCGATCGTATACCGGCGACCTCCAACGTGGCCCCGACGCTCTCGCGGAAATAGGAAACAGCACGTGCAGCTATCTCAGCAGCGTTCGTCTGAAAACCGAAGGGCGTGTCGAGAAGGAGCCCGTGCACCGACATCGAACCGGAGTCGTGCCCGGTGCGGACCTCTGTTGCAGCTTCCGCCGCCTGGAGGCGCTCGTTCACGGCCCGATGCACCTTGACCATCGTTGGCGCCGTCTCGCCCGAGCCCATGATGGTGAGCAACCTGGGAAGCCTGTCGTTGCTCACGCCGGATCACCTTCACTGCGCGCGGTTTCGCCTTTCGGGAGTGTCTCAGCCAGCGAGTCGACTATCTCGCCCTGGAGCATGCTCAGGTAGTGGTACGCAGCGACCTGCGGGGCGTGTGGGTCCGATTCCTCCACGACGATCTGGTCTTCGGTGACGTCGAGCTGAGTGCCCAGTACGAGTCTGAGCACTTCGAGGGCATCGAGCCACTGGTGGATCTCCCCCTCGTCGAGGCTCGGAGCGTCCACCGTCAGCGTCAGCGTGTCGAGGGCATCTTGATGCCGATGCAGGAGGTGGGTCCCCATCATCTCCCGATAGGCAGATTCGGCTTCGGCCTCTTGGGGGTATGCAACCGGGAAGACACGCGCCGTGCTCGGGTCGCGCGCTTCGAGCAACTCGCGTGCTTGGAGTGGAAGCACTTTCAGAAACTCACGCTCGTTTGTACCGAGACCGGTATGGAAACGACCGTGACGGTCGCGCTTGAAGCGGCGTCGCGCGATCATAGCTGAGCGCTTGCTCTCATTGGGCCTGTTCGAGGGTTGCCCACAGACAGTGCTCGTGCAGGCGCATGACATCCAGTTCTGCGCGCTCACGTGGTCCCGAGGACACGATCGCCCGACCTTTGTGGTGAACGTCGAGCATGAGCCGCGTCGCCTTCTCGCGGCTGTAGCCGAAGAGCTTCTGAAAGACGTACGTGACGTAGGACATCAAGTTGATCGGGTCGTTCCACACGATCACGAGCCAGGGCCGATCAGGCCGGACGTCCTCGCCGCCCGAGGGCTGTTCGGTCCTGACGGGCACCGTTAGCGGTCCGGCGGGAACCGCCGAACGAGCGACAATGGGGCCACTGACCGTAGAAATGCCGACGCCCGATGTGGTGATATCCGAATCGGTCAGCCTTGCGATACCGCCTGAAGCGGTGTCGAGCACTGTCAGCCTCTGCGCCACGCGCGCGACGCGTGAGAACCTCTCTGGGGTCACCGTGGGGGACGTGATGGCTCGGGAAGCCTGCACCGGCACACGATCGTACCTGCGGTTGCCGCATGCTCAGCGCCCGATTTCGGTCGTATCCCGGTCCTGACAGAGGCGCCGGCCGTCGAGGGTATCGCCGGCCGGATCAGCGTGCGCCGGCCAGCTCGATCGCCAGGGTGACGGCCTCCTCGGGGGTGCTCGCCCGAGCTATTGCATCTGTTTGCTTGCCGGCACGCGCAAGCTCCCAAGTGCCGAGTCCGACCACCGGGACGCCGGTCGCGAGCGCGAGCGCGATCTCCGACAACGTGCCGAATTCCCCGCCTACCGCGATCACCGCGTCGGCGGCGCCCACGACCAGAGCGTTTCGGGCCTCACCGATCCCGGTCGGCAAGGCCACGTCCACGTAGGCGTTCGCATCGAGGCGCTGAGTCCCGGGGAGGATCCCCACAGTGAGCCCACCACCTTCGTGCGCACCCTCGCAGGCCGCTTCCATGGCGCCACCAAGGCCGCCACACACGAGGACGACACCGGCCTCGGCTAGCCCACGACCTACCTTCCGTGCCAGCTCGCGCTCAGACAGAGGTGCGTTGCCGCCACCCACGACCGCGATATAGAAGGGCCTTCTCACCCCCACATCTTGTCTCAAGAGCCTTGCGCTGGCGGTGGTTGACGCGCTACATCACCGCCACCCTCCGAGCGGAACAAGCCCGCGGCAGTCGATCGCAGCCGCGATCACCCACAGCAAGGCTGTTCTCCGGTACTACCTTTGGGTGCAACATGATCGACATCCATCTAGTCAGGGACGACCCTGATGCCGTGAAGAAGGCGTTTTCCCGACGGCAGGTCGACCCGACCGAGATCGATCGCCTTCTCGAGGCGGACAAGCGCGCTCGTACTGCCGTTGGCCGTCGCGACGAGATCCGTGCCCAGGTGAAAGATCTGTCGCGCCGGGTCGGCGAGGCGCGACGTTCGGGCGACACGAAAGAGGCTGGCGCGCTCACCGAGCAGAGCCGAGCCCTAGGGGACGAGGAGCATCAGGCCGACTCGGAGGCGACCTCCGCTCAGGGAGAGGTGCGCGAGCTGCTGCTTTGGCTCCCGAACCTTCCGGCACCCGACGCCCCTGACGGCGAGGGCCCGCAGGACAACGTCGTCGTAAGGCGCTGGCCCGCACAGGTGCGCTCTTACTCAGAGTGCCAGCGGATCCCCCACTGGGAGGTGGGCGCGGACCTGGGCATCCTCGACCTCGAACGTGCTGCGAAGTTGTCGGGATCGATGTTCCCCCTCTACCGAGGTCTCGGAGCGCGCCTGATCCGAGCACTGAACGCCTTCGCTCTCGACCACCACGCTCGGGCCTACGAGGAGATTCGGCCTCCCACCCTGGTGCGCACCGAGACGATGTTGTCGACCGGACACCTCCCGAAGTTCGCCGACGAGGCGTACCACGTCGAGCGAGACGACCTGTGGGCCATTCCCACGGCGGAGGTGCCACTCACCTCCATGCACAGGGGAGACCTTCTCGAGGAGTCCGATCTGCCCCTGCGCCTGTGTGCTTCGACGGCGTGCTTCCGCCGTGAGGCAGGGGCTGCGGGGCGCGACACGCGTGGCGTACTGCGGACTCACGAGTTCGACAAGGTCGAGATCTTCGCTTACGCGACCGCCGAGCAGTCCCCAGCCGAGCACGGGGAGATGGTTGCGACAGCCGAGTCGCTGTTGCAGTCGCTCGACCTGGAGTATCGGGTCGTTGATTTATGCACCGGCGATCTCGGCAATGCTGCGGTGCGCACGTTCGATTTGGAGGTCTACGCGCCGGGTAGTGACATGTGGCTCGAGGTGTCCTCGGTCAGTTGGTGCGGTGACTACCAGGCGCGTAGAGCGAACATCCGATACCGTCCCGCAGGCGGAGGCCAGGCAGCGTTCGTACACACCTTGAACGGTTCTGCGCTCGCCTGGTCACGTATCTGGCCCGCGCTCATCGAGGCCGGTCGCCGACCCGATGGGTCGGTGCACCTGCCCGATGCCCTTGCCGGCTATCTCGGGGGGAACACGGTCATCGAACCGCGATGACCTCTCTACCTGTCGCTGCCAACCTCGAAGCGATAGCCGACGCCGCGAACCGTCGTGATGACCGTGGGTGCCGAGGGATCTTCCTCGATGTGTGAGCGGAGGCGCTTTATGTGCACATCCAGCGTCTTGGTGTCACCTACGTAGTCGGTGCCCCAGACGCGGTCGATCAAGGTGTCACGTGTGAGGACCCGCCCGGAGTTCTCCATTAGTAGTTCCAGCAGCTCGAACTCCTTACGGCGCAGGTGAACCTCGCTGTCGTGTACGAACACGCGGTGGCGGTCGGTGTCGAGACGCACAGCGCCGACCTCCACGACGTTGCTCTCGTGCGCGCCTTCTGTTGCACCGGGCCCTGCTGCGTCACGCGGCGAGCGGCGAAGCACGGCCCGCATCCGCGCGACGAGCTCTCGCAGCCGGTAGGGCTTGACGACGTAGTCATCAGCGCCCATTTCGAGCCCGACCACCGTGTCGATCTCGGTTCCCTTGGCTGTGACCATGATGATGGGCACCGACGAGCGCGACCGGATCGTGCGGCAGACGTCGATGCCCGAGAGCCTGGGCAGCATGATGTCGAGCAGCACGAGGTCTGGATCGAGAGTCTCGAACAAGCGCAGAGCCTCGGGGCCGTCGCGCGCCGCGGTCACGTCGAAGCCCTCACGATCGAGGCCCACCACCAGGGCCTCGACGAACGATTCCTCGTCTTCGGCCAGAAGAACCTTGATCCGATCCTCGGGAGCGTCGGGCTCTGGCCACGGGTGCTGTGGTTGACGGGCGGCGCGAGCCATGGTCAGTTCGTTTCCTGCTGAGCCGGAAGGATCAATCGGAACGTGGAGCCTTCACCTTCGCGAGAATCTACCTCGATACGCCCGCGATGATTGGTGGCCACGTGTCGGGCGATGGACAAGCCGAGCCCGGTGCCGCCCGTCAGGTGGCTGCGGCCTTGGTCCACGCGATAGAAGCGCTCGAAGATGCGCTCGAGATCGCGCGCCGGGATGCCGATCCCGTGATCGGCCACCTCGATCATCACTTCGCCGTTCGCTCGACGGCCCTCGAATCGGACTGTGCCTGATTCGTAGGAGAACTTCACCGCGTTCTCGAGCAGGTTGTAGAGGGCTGACACGAGTTGACGGCGGTCACCGAGGACCGACACGGGCGGTTCGGGCTCCTCCATCATGATCTTCACGCCCCGGTGCTCGGCGGCAGCCTTCACGCGCTCGACCGCCTGAGCCATCAGCAGGCTGACCAGCACCGGCTCACGCGGAGGGGCCTTCTCCGCTTCTATGCGTGACAGGTCCAACAGGTCGTCGATGATCCTGCTAACCCGGAAGGCCTCGGTATGGATGCGTTGGGCTAGACGGCGCCCGACGGCGGCATCGGCCTCTGACACGAGGGTCTCGGCGAGCAGCCCGAGCGCACCCATGGGTGTTTTCAATTCGTGGCTCACGTTGGCGACGAAGTCGCGGCGTATCTCCTCCAGACGCCTGCGCTCCGACACGTCGTCGATGACAGCGATGGCGCCCAGTGTGCGCCGCCCGTCGTCGATCAGCTGAGTGCTCACCGCAAGAGTTCGGCGAGGGGGACCGTAGAGGTCCAGGGTTCGCGACGCCGAGCCCTGGTCCCAGGCTTCCCCCAGTAGGTCGACGACTGTCTGTGCCGCCAGCGCGTCGCCGTGACGGCCCCCCATGAGTTCCACAGCACGCGCGTTACGGAACACCACTTCGCCGCTCTCGTCGCAGACGATCACACCCTGAGGCAGCGTGTCCAGAGCGTGTCGTAGCCGGATCGCGTCCGCCGACGACTCGGTCACCGCCTCGGCTGCGCGGTCGGTTACGAGCTCTAGGTGATGAAGGGCCGGCTCGACTCCTTCAGGTGCGCCCGTGGGTGCGTCGGTGCCCAGTCGGGAGGCCAGAGCTGAGAGCCGTTGCTCCAAGGAGTGGCGTCCGGACCGGCGACCAAGGATGGTGGCCACCACCACTGCAACAATTGCAAACGCTCCGAGCGCGGCGAAGCCAGCTTCCACGGTGGTTTGCGGCAGCCCGGACGTGACGAACATCGCCAACAGCATGACAGGCCTCAAGGTAACTGCGGCGGACGGCAGTTCCCTGGTCAGCCCCCCTTCGGGCGCCTCCGTTGGACGACGGTTTCGTGGTCAGCCCCCTTTCCGAGCCACCAGAGTGCCTGTGTGATCATGAAACGGTATAAAATTGCTTGAAAGATAGTAGTTAGGCCAATAGTGTGGTGGACGAGGAGAGCGGCGAGGACATCGAATCGTGATCTGCGAAAGGAAGGACCAGCCATGCTGATGCGAGCGTTGCCAGCGCTGGCCGACGTCACCCTCAACCCGTCGGTGGGGAATCTCCCCGGCGGGGATGTGCTTCAGAGGCTCACCAACGGTTTGGGTGGCTGGGCTCTGGTGGCGGCACTCGTCGGCCTCGTGATCGGAGCGGCCGCATGGGCGCTGGGTGCCCATTCGCAGAACTACCACCAGGCTTTCGCAGGGCGAAGGACCGTGCTCGTCTCGGCGTTAGCCGCTCTGCTGATCGGTGCGGGCCCCGGACTTGTCAACTTTTTCTTTCACGCGGGCACAGGCGTTCGCTGACACAGAGCGCAGCGTGCGGTCTCGACCCGAGTGCCGAGCCTCGGCGTCGTGAGCTCTTCGCTGGCCGTGAATCTTGACGCCTTGCCTTTCCTGTCGTGCCCCACAGGCGGTGTGCCGGTGGTGGGGGCCGCCTGCAACGCGGTGGCTGGTGGCATGGGGAGTGCCGTGTCGGGCGCTACGGGATCCGTGCTGGGGATGAGCGTCGGTGCGGTCTTCGACGCTGCGGGTCAGTGGGTCGCCAGCGGCGCCACTTGGCTTCTCGGGCAAGTCGGCCACCTGATGTCGTCGAGCACCTCAGTCGGCCTCGGCACGAAGTGGTTCGACGCCCGTGAGTCGGTAATGGCAACACTGGCTGCTGTCGTGGTGCTTCCCATGGCGTTCGTTGGTGCGATCCAGGCGATCTACCGCCAGAACGCTGCTGTGCTGACGCGCGCATTCCTGGTACATCTTCCGCTTGCGATGCTCCTTACGGGCGTGGCCGTCGAACTCGTCCGCCTGGCGCTTGTGATCACCGACATGTTGTCTCAGCAGGTGCTGTCCGCAGGAGGGGTCGACACCCGTCATCTGCTTGCGCCGGTGGCCGAGTTCCTTGGCGCAGGCGGACTTGCGAGCGCCGCACCGGGGTTCGTGGTCTTCGTTGGAGCGCTGATCGTCGCCGTCTCGGCTCTGACGTTGTGGCTGGAACTCGTCGTGCGCGCGGCCGCTATCGCGGCAGCCACCCTGTTCCTGCCGCTCACGCTGGCGGCGCTCGTGTGGCCCGCTGTCTCGCACTGGTGCAGGCGACTTGCCGACACGCTCGCTGCATTAGTGCTCTCGAAATTCGTCGTGGCGGCAGTGCTCTCGCTGGCGGTGGGCGCCCTTGCCGGAGGCCTCGGGACCGGGGGCGCGAACGGCGGTGGATTCGCCGCGGTGCTCACCGGGATCGCACTGTTGCTGATCGCCACGCTGTGCCCGTTCACTCTCCTGAAGTTGGTTCCCGCAGTGGAGGCAGGGGCGGTCGCGCATCTCGAGTCGGTGCGCCACCGGTTGGCAGGCGCGGCACGGGAGCCGGCGCGCGCCAGGAACTTCGCGATGGATGTGGTCGCGCTAGCGGGCTCTGGGTCTGCAGCCGGAGGTGTGATAGCAGAGGGAGCCGAGATAGCGCAGGCCGGGGAGAGCACGCGGAGGGTCCCGGGCGCTGTGAGCTCGGACACAGGTGACACCGGGATGAATGACGGCCGCCCGCCCCCGGCTTCCGTTGCCGACTGGTTCTCGATCGCCGACGACGAACGCGATCAAGCCAACCGGCGTGGCGCGCGGCCGAAAGGACAAGCTTCTTCGGCGTCGGACCGCCCTTCGAGCGAACGGAGCAGCAGCGTGTCGACGAACCGAGGTGACGGTGAGTTCTGAGCAGAGCTCTCCTGTGCGTTACCGCTTCGGTCCCCTGGAGCGGCGAGGGCTTGTAGCCGGGTGGCGCGGAGGGCAGATCGCGACAGTCAGCAGTGGGCTTGTGTTCGCGGTTCTCGTCTTGCGCGTGGACAGCTCCTTGATCGGGGCGGTGGTGGCACTTGCGGTGGTTGGCTCTTCTGTGGCCGCAGCGACCTGGCCCGTTGGTGGCCGCACGGTCGAGGAGTGGGCACCAGACGCGGTTCGGCACGCGACTAACGCCAACCGCCACCGCCGTACGCGAGCCGATCCATTCACCGCCCTGCGGCTCGTGGCGGTGGACCTGGTGGGGTCTGGCTCGACAGATCCACCGGCAGGGTCGCGCCGCGGCGCTCGCACCATTGCGGGCACGTCACGGTCGGCTTCGCACACGAGACCTGGGACGGCTCGAGGTCAGGCAGGTGTGATCGCTGACGATGCGTCTCGTACCTATACTGCCGTGCTCGCCGCATCGGGTGCGGGGTTCGTGCTCCTCGGGGAGCAGGACAAGGTGCAACGCATCGGGGCTTGGGCCGGGGTCCTGTCCTCCTTGGCGCGTGAGGGGTCTGCGGTGCACCGTGTCCAGTGGGTGGAGCGCAACGTTCTTGATGCTGACTGGGCACTAGCCGATCAGCTCGAGACGGCAGGTGTCGCGGTGGACGGACGTGTCGCGGTGGACGGACGTGTCGCGGTGGACGGACGTGTCGCGGCGTCCCGCTCGTACGCAGCGTTGCTGCAGGCTCGGGCCACTGCATCCCAACGCCACGAGACCCTACTCGCTGTGAGCGTCCACGCGGGGAAGGCTGCGCGTCTGGTCAAGGCTGCGGGCGGCGGGCAGACGGGAGCGTGCGCTCTCGTGCTTCGTGAGACCGCGACGCTACGCCGACGCCTCGCCGACGCTGGGATCGATGCCGGGAACGTCCTCGGGCCTGATGCTCTCGCTCGCACCTTGCGGTGCGCCTTCGAACCCGTCCCCGCACCCGAAGTGGTCCACGCGGCGGGGCAGAGCACCTTCAGCGCGATGAGCGCGGCGAGAGGGGAAAATTGGGAAAGAGCACCCTTCGCGGTCTCGAGAGACGAGGGCACGAGGCCGCTACGTACGCACTCGCGGGACGGGCGTCTGTGGCCTTGGCCGATGAGAGTGCGATGCGAGTGGCGTCGGGTGCTCGTGGACAGCACCTGGCACGTCACCTACTGGATCTCGGAATGGCCGCGGACCGAGGTCGGTCCTGACTTCCTCGGCCCCCTGCTTCTCCTGCCCGAGGTTCGCCGCGCCGCCTCTGTCGTCATGGAACCGTTGGGTCCTGCACAAGCCGCACGCAAGATCGAACAAGCGCGTACGGCTGACATCGCCGACTCGGAACTGCGTCGCCGCGGCGGCTTCCTTGCCACCGCCAGGCGACGCCGCGAGGAAGAGCTCCTGGCTCAGCGCGAGGTCGAGCTGGTTGACGGGCATGCCCCCTTCCGCTTCTCCGGGTACGTGACAGTGAGCGCCAGCGATCTGGACGAACTGGAGGACGCGTGCGCGCAGACCGAGCAGGCAGCAGCTCGTTGTGGGCTGGAGCTACGCCTGTGCTACGGGGACCAGGCACACGCATTTCTGGCCACGCTTCCGCTCGGTCGTGGACTCTCCTGATCCTCACATGGGTGCACGTGCTGAAGCTCTGATCGAAGAGCGAGGAGCGATCCGCTGTGATCGACAACTGCAGTATTGAGAGCGGCCAGACCCGTGTCAGAGGCCTAGAAAGACCGCGCGCTGACCACGAAGGCAGCGACGATCGTTGCAATGCTCCAAGCGGTTGCGAGCCCAAGTAGCGCGCGGTTCAACCGGTCCAGGTGCGGATTTCCTGCTCTATCGGAGAAGCGTAAAGCGACTGGCATCGAGCCCTCCAGGGTTCAACGAAAATGACGATCGAGTTCGTTTGCGTAACGAGCACCGAGTGTGGCGCCGTGTTCGCTGATCCACGAGGAGATCCCAATACGACCAGTAGCCGGGCCGTCAGTGTCCGCAAGCCCTTCGGTCATCGCCCGGAACTCATCTGCGGTCAGCAGACGGTCCCGGAGCACGATGCCGAGCACTGAGGCGAAGAACGGCATGGCGACTTCCGGGAGATGGATCAGTCTGGCGTGGCTCCCTATGGCTTCACGAATGAGACCAACCAGTTCCACGAACTTCGGGCGCTCGGGGCCCACAGCGTCGATCACCTGGTTGTTCCGATCGGCCCCGGCTTCGACTGCGAGGCGAGCGAGATCGTCCACATGGATGGGACGGATCCGGTAGTCGCCTTTCCCGCCAATGGCGAAGACGGGCAGCTTTCGAAGGAGCCAGGCGATGTTGTTCAACAACACACCGTCTTCTCCGAACAAGATGGCCGGGCGTAGCGCAGCGTAGGAGACACCCACCTCTGCGAGGATTCGCTCGACTTCTGCTTTGCCCCTGAAGTACGAATAGGGAGACGTGATGCTCGGATGCGTGATCGAGACGTGGACGATGCGTTCGATCCCAGCCTGGCGGGCGGCATGAAACAGGGTGTGAGAGTTCGCCACCGCCGTCCTGTGATCGCTTCGGTCATGGGGGAAGCGGATCCAGTAGGTGTTGTACAGCGTCGTGGCACCGCACAGGGATTTCATGAGACCGATTGGATCGTGGAAGTCGAGGGGTCGGACTTCGATTGACGCATTTGCGGTTCGCCGCTGCGGGTGGCCGGTGAGCGTCCGCACTGTGCGTCCTGCCGCCTGGAGGTCGCGAGAAATTGCTGCACCCGAATATCCGAATGCTCCGGTCACCACGTCGAATCCGTCATGGCCTTGAGATGCAGTCGCGTTGGCGCGCTTCGCGCTCGTCGCCTGGATCATCGACGGTCCTTCTGTGCCGGGGCTCCGCCGAACGCGCCGAGAAGGGCTGTCATCTGGCGGACTTTGTCGAAGAGCGCGAGCACCTTGGAACGATCCCCGTCGAGGTGGGCCAACATCTCGAGGCCGAGGTAGAGGGCAACCACGCCGTGGGCGATCTCTTCTGGGGGCAGCAGCGCCGACAGCGGTGTATTCATGAGCGCGCTGCGCAGCGCGCTTGATGTGAACTCCCGCCACGGCGCGATTCGCGCGACCACCTCAGGGCCGAGCCCGGGAGTGGACTTGGCTCCGGAGATCATCTCGGCGAGCACGGCGATGTGGCCGGCGTCGAGGTCCTCCTCGAAGATCATCTCGGCGACCTCCACCAAATCCGAGAGCCCGCCAGACTTGTCGACGGCGGCTTGATAGTGCGCCAGGCGCATTGCGCTCACCTCATCGAGCGCGGCCAACAGGAGGTTCGCGACGGAGCCGAAGTGGTAGAAGACGAGACCCTGGTTGCAGCCCGAGCGTCGGGCGATCTCCCGGGCACTCGCGCCCGCAAAGCCCTCTTCCCTGAGGGCCTCGATCGCCCCGTTGACCAGCCGGGCCCGGGTCTCGGCGGATCCTGCGACGCTTGTTTGTCCAACCACGCTTCTTGTCCCTGACCTGGCCACACGAACTCCTGAGCGATAGATCTAAGCAATTGCTCAATCGTATCACGAATGGTTCTTGCGGGTGTCGAGAACCCATCTCGAGCTCCGCACCTGGCAAAGCGACCCCCTGATATCTCAAGTTCTGTGCTTCGACGGGAGGAACGCGTCAGGAAGCCTGCAAGGTGACTGCTTCATATTCCAGCGATGGGCGTACCGGCGCACGAGACCACCACACGCCATCTTGGAGCGGCATATCCCTTTGCAGCCGAACCCGGTCTCGGGCACGACGGCGTGCTCATCGGACGCGACCTGCTCGGCGGCTCCTTCTCCTACGACCCGTTCTCGCTGTACCGGCGCGGAGTCATCACGAACCCGAACATGGTCGTCTTCGGCCAGATCGGCCGGGGCAAGAGCGCTTTCGTGAAGACCTATCTGTGGCGCGAGGCGGTGTTCGGTCGTCGAGCCTGGGTCGTGGACCCCAAGGGCGAGTACGCTCCCCTGGCGAGAGCATCGGGGACAGAGCCCCTGTCGCTACGGCCAGGGGGCTCGATCAAGTTGAACCCCCTCGATGCTCCGGCCTCGACGGTGGCCACAGGGGCGCAGGACACGATGCGGCGACGCGCCGAGCTGCTCGCATCGCTCGCTGCCGCCAGTCTGGGCCGCTCCCTGCTTCCTACCGAGCGTGCCGCGATCGAGCTCGCCGTGGCCTAGGTGAGCAAAGAGAACTGCGAAGCGCGCGAAGAGTCAAGCAGCGTCGGCACATTCACTCGCACCGGGCGCGGGCGATCGGATCGCGGCACAAGGACCGGGCCTTCGGGTCGGGGCAACTCGTCCGCGCCGACGCTTCCGGAGGTGGTCGAGGCGCTCCTGCGACCAAGTGTGAGCGCGGCGAGCGCACTGGGCACCGACGTCGCGGGTCTCGCGGCTGACGGTAGGAACGTGGCTCTCGAGCTGCGCAGGCTCGTGTCGGGTGATCTGCGAGGCATGTTCGACGGGCCTACCACGCCGGGTGTGAGCCTCGACGGACCACTCGTCGTCCTCGACCTCTCAGCGGTATACCACTCGTCTGCGCTTGGAGTGCTCATGACGTGCGCCACTGCCTGGCTGCAGGCAGGGCTGGCGCCAGGCGAGAGGCGATCGCGAGGTGACGCTTCGTTCGAAGAGCGAGGAGCGACCTCTGGCGCGCAGGGCGAAGGCACCTTCACCGACGTTTCGTATCCGCGCGAGGGCACCATCGTTGTGGTGGACGAGGCGTGGGCGATCCTCGCGAACCTGGGGGTGGCGCGCTGGCTCCAGAGCGCGTGGAAGTTGTCTCGAGCCTGGGGAGTGTCCAACGTGGCGGTGCTGCACCGGGTGTCCGACTTGGCGGCGGCAGGGTCGGCCGGCTCCGAGCAGGTGGGGCTCGCGCAAGGCCTGCTCGCCGACTCGGAGACCCGCGTGGTCTATGGGCAGCCACCCGGCGAGGTCGAGCGCGCGGTGCCGCTGCTCGGAATGTCCGCGACCGAGGCCGAGCTCGTCCCGCATCTGCGGCGCGGCGTTGCGTTGTGGAAGGTGGGCGCAAGGTCGTTCCTCGTCCACCACGAACTGTCGGCGTACGAATCAGACCTCGTGGACACTGACGCGCCGATGGAGGAAAGGCCCGCCAGGACACCACGAGCCCATCGCGCGGAGGTGGCATCTTGAGCGGCGACGTGAGCTTCGTGCGTCTTCTGGCGGGTCTCGGGATCTTGGGAGCCGGCTGGCGCGTGCTATCGGTCCACCCGCGGTCGTTGTCGGCCGAGACAGCCAATCAGCGCCGGAACGTCGGGTCTGTGCGGGCGCGACCGCGCCACGCAAGTCGCAGCTCGGGAGCGCGTTGGGCGACACGCGCGGACCTGCGCGCGCTGTCGGTGCGAAGAGCGCAGACCGGGAGGCTCTCGCTCGGATACGCAGGAGGCCGGCTCCTGGCGGCGGAGGCGGGAAGCTCGGTTCTCGTGGTGGGGCCCACCCAGAGCCGCAAGACGAGCGGGTTCGCGGTGCCGGCAGTGCTGGAGTGGGAAGGGCCCGTGGTGTCCGCGTCGGTGAAGTCGGACCTGGCGCGCCACACGCTCGTTTGGCGGGCGAGCCTGGGCAAGGTGTGGGTATACGACCCGGCGGGGGCGACCGGGTTGGAGGCTTCGGCATGGTCGCCGCTTCGCCAGGCGGCGACGTGGGCAGGTGCGCGGCACGTGGCGGCGTCGCTCACCGAGGTCGCGCGGTCCTCGACCGGCAACTTGAGCGACGGGGACTTCTGGTATGCGAACGCTGCCAAGTTGCTCGGCCCGCTCCTTATGGCGGCCGCAGTCACGGAGCGGACGATGACAGACGTGGTGCGTTGGCTGGACGACCAGGAGACCTCAGAGGTGGCCGAAGCGCTCCAGGTCGCGGGCGCCGTCGAGGCTCTGCAGGCGTTGCGCGCGTGCTGGGGACGCGACGAACGCCAGAGAAGCTCCGTCTACACCACCGCTGAGACTGTGATCGAGCCCTTCGCGGGCCCTGCCGTAGCTGCATCGGCCGCTACGCATGTGTGCGCAGGTGGAGCGATCGACCCGGGTGGTCTCCTCGACGGCGCGAGCACTCTCTACTTGTGCGCGCCCGCGCACGACCAGCGCCGGCTGCGTCCCCTCTTCGCCACGTTGGTCACACAGGTGATCGAGGCGGCCTACGAGCGCGCCGATAGACAAGGCGGGGCGCTCCATCCCCGCCTCCTCGTGGTGCTCGACGAGGCGGCCAACGTCGCGCCGATAGCGGAGCTCGACGTGTTCGCCTCCACCGCCGCGGGTCACGGGGTGCAGCTCGTGACGGTATGGCAGGACCTGGGGCAGATCACGGCCCGTTACGGGACGCGAGCCGGCAGCGTCGTGAACAACCACCGTGCAAAGGTCTTTCTCTCGGGGATCGCCGATCCCCAGACGCTCGAGCATGCCAGCCAGTTGATCGGCGAGGCCGAGCACGCGACGTTCGCGACCACCTTCGATGGCCGCAACGCGGCGTCGACCACGCAGACGTCGGTCGTCCAGCGCCTCCTCCCCGCAGACGCACTGCGCCGGGTGCCGCCCGGCAGCGCTGTGCTCATCTCGGGCCACCTTCCTCCGGTAAGGATGTCACTGCGTCCCTGGCAAGATGATCCTGTCCTGAGTGCGCGCGTGGCCAAGAGGCCGCCAAGCGGCCCCAAAGTGCCAAGCGCGTAGCGGGCGCTGGTGGGGCCCGTAGCGGGCGCTGGCAAAGCGCGTAGCGGGCGCTGGTTGTTGCGCGCAGTGGGCGATCCGACGGAGGCTGCTTGGCGGTTACCGGCCCGCTCGGGGTGTTGCGTCTACGGCGGTGGCCGACCTGTTGCGGTGGCAGGCCCGCGCGTCGGCAGCAACACGTTCACGATTACGAGCCAGGGCTAAGTAAGGTGGCAGGGTTATGGCGACTTCAAGCTCCACTACCGCGACCGGCACTCGAGCCGAACCCGTGAGGCCCCTCACCCTGGCGATCGACATAGGGGGGACGGGTCTGAAGGCGTCGGTGCTAGACGCCTCGGGGGCCATGGTGGCCGACCGGGTCCGTGTGGACACCACCTATCCGTGCCCCCCGGCGAAGCTGGTGGACGACCTGGCTTCGCTCGTGGCCCCGTTGCCCGACGCGGCCCGCGTGTCTGCGGGCTTTCCCGGCATGGTCCGCAAGGGCCACGTCCTGACCGCGCCCCACTTCGTTACCGTGGCCGGCCCTGGAACCGCCGTCGACGACGGGCTAGTCGAGCAGTGGGCCGCGTTCGACCTTACCGGCGCTCTGCGTAAGCGTCTGGGTAAGCCGACGAGGGTGGTCAACGACGCTGACATGCAGGGAGCTGCGGTCGTGAAAGGCATGGGGCTGGAGCTCGTGATCACGCTCGGCACGGGTGTCGGGACTGCCTTCTTCTACGAAGGGCGGATTCTCCCCCACTTCGAGTTCGCGCACACACCGTTCCGGAAGGGCGAGACCTACAACGAGCAGATAGGCGAGAGGGCGCGCGAAGCGATTGGCAACGAGAGGTGGAATCGACGAGTTCGCAAGGCCGTAGGGGTCTTTCGCGCCCTGACCTTCTTCGATCGGTGCTACGTAGGCGGAGGCAACAGCAGACGAATTGACATCGACTTGGGTGCCGACGTGAGCATCGTGGACAACTCGGCAGGGATCCTGGGGGGCATCAAGCTGTGGCAGGGGCATCACCTGGCGCTTTGAGCCGGGCGCAAGCGGGTGCGAGCAGAGGCGGTCTGTAGGCTCTCGTTCGTGCCACGCGAACCCAACAAGGGATCGCACGCGGAGCTCAAACCCGAGCCGGGGCGCTCCAAGCGCAGTCTGCCCCGCGCAGTAGCCACACTGGTGGTGCTCGCCATTGGCATCACTTTCGTCGTCCAGAATCGGCAAGCCATATCGATTCACCTCTGGTTCGTCACTGGACACGTCAGCCTTCTCTGGTTGTTGTTTACGTGCATCGTTTTCGGTGGTCTCGCCGAGCTCGCCATCAGTCGGGCCGTTCGTCTGCGTTGGCGCTCACGACGTCGGCGCTCGAGCTGACCATGCGAGCCGTCCCGATCGTCGGAGCAGATCTGTGCTCGGCCGCGCCCGACTGAGGCTCACGTCGCTGCGTCGGTCGCCACGGGACACGCGAGAATCCCGGTCCAAGCCACCACGGGGGGCCAGCGGGGCCAATGGGCGGGGTTCGGAGTGTGTCGCGGGTGGGTAGGCCCACCGGTCGGTGTGGCCACGGACGTTTCGGAACTCCCATTGCGCCAGATAAGGTCAACCGCACGCGCTCGTAGCCCAATTGGATAGAGCATCTGACTACGGATCAGAAGGTTGGGGGTTCGAGTCCCTCCGAGCGCGCTAACACCTCCAAGCGCGCTGACAAATGCCAAGGGATTCTCGGCACGCACAGGCCCGCCTCCTTGCCGGCTTGTCTCACCATGGCAAACCGCCCTTCTGGGTACATCTAATAGACAATCTGACAAGCCTTGCCGGAACCTGTAGTATTGCCAAGCATAGGCAAGGAGGCAAATTGGCAGTTCAGGACACGGCAAGCCTGCTGGAGGAGGCCATCGATCTATTAAACGAACGGCTGCCCTCTGGCTGGGCAGCCGAGAAAACCGTCATTGGCAGTGGCGACACGGCCGTCGACCTTCTTATCAAGGCGCCCGGCGGAGTAGGCCAAACGGCTTTCATGGTCGAGGCCAGACCCAAGGTCTCGACGCGAGACGTGCAGGTCCTCTTGGGCGGCCCTTGGCGTCGGTGGCGAACACAGATGAGTTATGACCTCCTCCTGGTGGCGTCGTACATAGGTGCGGCAGTCAGAACGCTGTTGAAGGCTGAGGACGTCAGCTACATCGATCTCACCGGCAACATTCGGATCAAGACCAATTCCCCCCCGATATTCGTAGAGCTCGAAGGCGCTCGAGCTGACCCAGCTGCACCGAAAAGCCGGCGTGGTCTTGGCGGGGCGAAGGTGGGAGCCGTGGTCCGCGTGCTGGCCGATGTCTGTCCGCCGTACAGCGGCAGCGAGGTAGCGGCCGCAGCCAACGTAAACGAAGGCTATATGTCGAGGATCCTCGACACCCTCGTCGACGAGGGTGTCATCGAACGTGACCGGTACGGACCGGTCACTGCTGTCGACTGGCCGGCGTTGCTGCGGCGTCGCGCTCAGGTGCTTGACCTCTTCCGTCCCAAGGGTTCCTACGGTTATGTAGCGAGGCAAGGAGCTCAAGCCCTGCTGGCGGATTTGAGGGAGGTGACGTCATCTTGGGCTGGCGACGCGAACGGCTTCAACCCTCCACCGACGATCACCGGTTCGTTCGCGGCATCGAGAATCGCCCCTGTAGCTGCACCGGCAGTTCTGGTCGTCTACACGATGAAGCCGCGGGAACTGGCTGAACGATTGCCCCTTCTTCCGACCGATGCCGGTGCCGACACCGTGCTGGTTCGGCCGGATCACGACGTGGCCTTCTGGCGATCGCGTAGCGACGGCGGACTCATGTGGGCCGCGCCCAGTCAGGTGGCCATCGATTCCCTGTCAGGATCTGGTCGAATGCCTGCCGAAGGCGAGGCGTTGATCGTATGGATGCGCGAGAACGAGCAGCTGTGGCGGGCGCCATCGATTCGCGCGCAGGCGAGTCGTCTGTGATGACTGCGATGCCTGAGCACTCCCACCTCTACGTAGCCGCTCGCCATGTTCTGCTCGACGCCCTAGAGGCATTGTCATCGCAGCTGCCGGCCATCATCGTGGTCGGGGCCCAAGCTGTCTACTTGAGAACTGGTGATGCCGGCCTAACCATGGCGCCTTACACTACCGACGCCGATTTGGCCCTGTCTCCCGACGATCTGGTCGACATTCCCCGACTGGAAGACGCTTTGAGAAAGGCTCAGTTTGAGCGCGACGACCACCAACCGGGTACGTGGACCAAGACTGTGGAAGTGGACGACAAGTCCGAAGACATTTCGGTCGACCTTCTTGTTCCGGCGACACTCGGAGGTGGCGGGCGGAGAGCTGCACGCATACCACCTCACGACAGAATGGCCGCTCGAAAGTCTCCGGGTCTCGAGGCAGCACTGGTGGACAACGACTTGATGGATGTCGGGGCTCTGGAAGCGGTCGACAGCCGAATATTCTCAGTCAGGGTGGCGGGGCCCGCCGGACTTCTCGTGGCGAAGCTTCACAAGTTGCATGACCGCATCCTTGAGGCCCGAATGGACCGAATCTCGGAGAAGGATGCGGCCGACATATACCGGATCATTCAAGGCATACCCATTCGAGAGGTGATAGCGCGGTGGCGCGTCACACTCGATGATCGAATAGCTGCCGAGCCATCGAGAGGGGCGCTCGCCTACCTGGCCGACCTGTTCGGCGCACCTAGGAGTGAAGGGGTCCGCTTGGCCTCGGAGGCCTTACGCACCGATATTCCCGCAGAACGGGTCCAGTCACTTTGTATCTCGTTCGTCCACGAGGTTCGCGCTGAGCTGGATGGTGATCGATGAAGGAAACACGATTGCATAACAGCCGACGCTCCGGACCGCGGAAGTCAGTTGAATAGCATTCGCTTGAGTCCGTGAGAAGACGAGGTGACCTCAACACCCGAAAGCGAGACCCCACCGGAAAGACAAAGTGATGGCCCGTGGTATTGGCTCACGGCGAACCAGCTATTCCATGCCGGCCTCTTGGATGTCGAGGACTTCGATGGTCAGGCCGCCTTTGTTATAACCGAAAAAGGGCGCGCTGCAGGCTTTGATTTCAGCCCTGGTTGGACCGAACGTTGGAGGGACGTCTACGTCGGTTACGACAGACACTGGGAGTTGGGCGAGAAGTACCGGGCCACCTGCTCCACGTCCTTGGCTTGGCCGCCAGGCGTCACCGGATCACCGCCGATCGGTAGCGCATAAGTGAATGCCATGTTCGCCTGGTCAGCCGATCCCTCGGTGAGTCATCAGTCCGCCTGATTGGTATCGATCAGACCCGGGATTTGTGAGTGGAGCGTTGCGCTGAAGAGAAAGAGCACCCCCGCTCGCACACGAGCACATCCAACGCGCGATACGTGGATACAGGTTGTGATCGCAAATTGCAGTTATGGCGTACGTCGGCTCGGTTGGCTGCGCTCCGAGCCGTCGATCTGGTACCAATGGACCTGGCTCACGCCGCCCCACGGCCGCGTAGTTATGTGCGGGTTCTCGGTGTCGATACCGAGCCGCTGGCGGTTCCGAGCCTGCTCAACGCTCGCGATTATTGCGCGCTCGGCATCGGCACTTATTTCACGGTTCAGTCGATTACTCGTTACGATCGGGATCGACGGTTATGGGCGTCGTGAAGAGATGGGATGAGTTCCAGATCCGTCGATCTGCTCGCATCGGAGAAACTGGGCCGCGCGCACAGCTGGGGCACCGATGGATCGTTCTGGCGTGCCTCCTACGGCTGGCTGAATGACCACTCGAGGAAGTCCCGTCACAACCGCTTTCGCATCTATCGGAGGCTCTTCGCGAAAGAGTCGGTCCTCGACAAATTGAAAGCGATTTCGTCCGCGATACGCGCCTTGCTGTGGTGGAGCTCCAGAACGGCATTAGCGGCGGCGACGAATTGGGCCTCTTCTCGGTTCTCAGGTGATGGCCGATCAAGTTCTGCTTTCTCAGAGTGGTGGTTCGAGACTCGGCGTTAGCCCGAAATGTGGAGTCCCTGCCCTTCGGAATTCCTCCGTGACGAACGGCCCTAGGCGTAGGACCTGCGCCGGCAGAGACTGGCCGTGATGACGAGCCTCGACGAGCGCCGAGACAAAGCACCGGGCGAGCCGCCTTCTCTCCCCGGGAAGCAGACCCGGCAGGGCCGACGACGCTGGCCGTGGATCGTGGGTGGTGCAGTCGTGCTGATCGGTGGCGGGATGCTCGCCTTTTGGCTCACGACCAGCCGCGCACGACCGGTGAGCATGCATGAGGCCGCGAGCCAGCTCGGTTCCCAGGGCAGGGGCAGCTTGGGTTCGAACAGACCGGCTCGCGGCGTATACGAGTACACGGGGGGAGGCGCGGAGCAGCTGTCACTGCCGCCCCTGTCCCAGACCGAGGGACCCACGATGCCCGGTACGATCACCCTCCAGGGCTCGAACTGCTGGGTCTTCAAAATCGACTACAGCACCCACCACTGGCAGACGTGGCGCTACTGTCTCGACGCCGGCGACCTCTGGGAGGCAGGAGGACAGTCGTGGCAGTTGTGGTCCATCGGCCCGATCAACTTCACGAATGTGAGCAGCTTCGAGTGCGGGGCCAGGTCGATGGCGTTGCCCACCACGCGCACCCCCGGCGAGGTGTGGCAATCGCGTTGCACAGGCACCAACACGTCGGTGAAAGGGACCACGGTGAGCGCGGGCCCGTACCGTTTCATCGGTAACGTCACCATCTCCGTCGGCCGTACGCGTGTCCTCGCGGCGCGCTTCCTGCGACTGCGAACCGACTCGGGCGCCCAGCGCGGCACGGAGCGATCAGAGGTGTGGTTCGACGCCCGAAAAGGCCTCGTCCTGCGCCTACAGCAGGACATCAAGGTCACTACCGCAACATCGTTCGGTACCTCCACCTACACCCAGGTAGGAGGAATGAGCTTGGTATCGCTGGTGCCGCACGGATGAACCGCTACCGGTGCCACCACGGCTCCGAGTCGCGCCAGTCGTTCCCTATCCGTCCGCCGAACTCTTCTCCTGCCATCTGCACCGTTTCCCCCGGTTGGCAGTGGTCTCGTGACCGCTCAGAGCTCGACCATAATGACCCGCGCGTGGACGTCCTCGGCGTGGCGTGCAATCGACATGCGGTGGGTGCCCTCGGGAGCCTTCGGGCGGTGCTGCTCCGGGTCGCGGGTGGCGAGACGTTCGAGGGGGATGCGCAATGAGAAGTTCTCGTGTGCACCAGCAGCCACCTCCACCCTGGTGAACCCGATGAGCCGGGGCGGCCTGCTGTCGTCGGGCAGCTCCGCGTAGACCTGGATCACGTCGGCTCCGTCGCGCCCCCCGATGTTGGCCAGCGTTCCTTCGACGCCCAGCTCGTCTCCGACCCGGGTCACCTCGGCGGAACCGAGCTCGAAGCTGGTATAGGAGAGCCCGAACCCGAAGGGGAAAGCGGGGGTCTGACCCGTGCGGCGGAAGTGGCGCCACCCGTGCCAACGGTCGTAGGTGACCCGCTCGGCTCGTGGGTCGAACGCCGGCAGCTGGGTCTCCTCCCGCGGCACTGTAAACGGCAGGCGACCCGAGGGGTCGACCTTGCCGAAGAGGACGTCGCAGAGCCCGGGACCCGCCTCGCATCCCCCGTACCAAGCGTGGAGGATTGCCGCGACCTCCTGCTCCCACTCGCCGACGATCAGCGCGCTCCCGCCCTGAAGGACGACGACAGTCCGACGGTTCGCGGCCGCGACGGTGTGGATGAGCTCGACGTCGGCGGGTGCAAGTCGCAGCGACCTGCGGTCACCCCCGGTTGCGAAGCTCGCGCTCGCGGAGCGCCCGGAGACGTGAGGGGGCTTGACCGGCTGAGGGAAGGCCGCGATCTCCGCCTCGTAGCGTTTCACGAGTTCTGGGTCGTCCTGGCCCGGGAACAAGGAGAGAAGCTCCTGCGGGGTCTCGCCGATGAACTCACCCTCGTCGAGGTAGGTGTTCCCGACCACGACGACCGCCACGTCAGCTTCGGCGGCTACTGCTGCGACGCCAGTGAGGTCCTCGCCTGAGTGATGGACCACACGGTCCGGTCCCATCACCTCAAGCAGCCCGTCGAGGACTGTACGGCACCCGAGCGCCCACACGTCGCTCGACCCCGCGTCCCCGAGGTTGACCTGCACCGCCAGGTGCCCAAAGAGAGCGAGGCTGCTCAACTTGCTCGGATCGAGGGGGAGGACGGGGGTGGCGTCTACTGGCTCGTTGCGCAGCAGCACCACCGAGCGGGCCGCGGCAAGCCGGGCGAGGCCTCGATGCTCGGAGGAGTCGACGACCGACCGGTCCGGTCTCGGCGAGGTGAGCATCTCCGCGAAACGAAGCAGGGTGGCCACCAGTCGGGTCGCGGCAGCGTCGACGTAGTCCCAGGACGCCTCACCGTCGTGGAGGGCGGTCGGAAGATGCTGTGCGCGGACCATGCGGTAGGGCATCTCGACATCGAGGCCAGCCGCGAGCGAATTCGCCGCGTCCCTCAGACCGAAGATCCAGTCGCTGATGACGAAGCCCGAGAATCCCCACTCGCCGCGCAGGACGTCGGTGAGCAGGTACCGGTTTTGACCGCACCACTCACCGTTGACGGAGTTGTAGGCGGACATGACCGCGGCCACCCCCTCTTCCACGATGTGCTTGAAGTGCGGAAGGTAAACCTCGTGGAGGGCGATCTCGTCGACATCCACGTCCACCATGAACCGGGAGTCCTCGATCGAGTTGCAAGCGAAGTGCTTGACACACGCCATCACGTGGCGCTGAAGGCCGCGGGTCAGGGCCACTCCCATCACTCCGACGTGGTGCGGATCCTCGCCGTAGGTCTCCTGGGCCCGCCCCCAGGCGGGGTGACGCAGCAGGTTCACGCACACCGCGCCCGTGAGTGTCGCCCCCGATGCTTTGAGCTCGAGGCCTATCGCGTCGCCGATGGCCTCCTCGAGCTGAGGGTCCCAGGTCGCCCCCCTTGCCATCGGCACCGGGAAGCAGCACCCGTTGCCAATGACCACACCACGAGGGCCGTCGCTGAAGGCGAAGCCTGGAACTCCGAGGCGGTCGATTCTGCCCGCCGTGAAGGGCGTCCGATGGTAGCCGTCCTGATCGAGGAACGTGAGGCCGGCCCAGGCTGGGGCGTCACCGTCCAGGCACCAGAGTCGCTCCTCTGGCGCCATGGCGTCGACCAACTGACCGGCAGCGTCCTCGGGCGAGCTTCCCCTCGCGACCGCGGCGCGGGCAGATTCGAAGTCGGGCTGCGGTGGGTTCGGCGAGATGTGGCGACTCTAACTGTGCGAGGGCGGTAACAACTCGAAAGATGCAGAGAAGATATTGCCGTATATGAAGGTCCCTGATCGCTGACGCTAGGTAAAGATGCCAAACGCGTAGAACGGAGCTGGCTGCGACCCGGAGGCCAAGCGGCCATGACCTAAAACCCTGAGCGGTCCACCACCCGAAGCCCCGCACCAGTCCCCCCCGCAGAGCGATGATTGGGCTGTATTCAGCGTCACGTGCCCATGGTGTGGTCACACCTTCGAGACGACAGCCCGGACCAACACCCGATGCCGGTGCTGCCGCCACGTCGTCAACATCGGGCACAGCCCTCGTTCGTCGAGAGCCACGGACGTGGCCCGGCGAAGCTCGGCACTCCCGAACGAGGGTGACCCCGGCTCGCCGGCAAGCCTCGGCGACGAGGCGCCGGGCCGGTCGCCGTCCTCGGCTTCGTCCTCGCCGGAGCTGGCGCCTTCGGGCTCTGGCACGGCTGGCACCTGCGTCCTGCCGATGGCTTGGACCCCGACACCGTGCGCCGAGCCCGGCTGCGCTGGTGCCTTGGCGGTGCTGTGCTCCTGGTCCTGGGCGTGGCCGTCGTCCTAGTACCGCGACCGGCAACGTTTGCCCGGTTTCGGCGGCGTGATACCGGCGGTGGAGAGCGCGTCGTTGGGGTCGTTCTTCTGCGACTTTCCAGAACCCAGGACCCTCACCCGAGCCGTCAGGGTCGGTGAAACGTCCACTACGTCCTCGCCGACTGCGAAGCAGCTGTTGGGCCAGCAGATGCCCGAGACCGTTCGCTGACTCGATAGCCCAGAGCCGATCCGGGAAGTCGATCGCCCACTTGAGAAGGCGCTCAATCTGATGACGATCCACCTTGACCGTGAGCTTGCCGAGAGCAATTTCCTTTTCGTCGACCGCGACTGCAGTGTGAGTCGACTTGTGCGGGTCGATGCCGATGAGCACCATCGTGGTTCTCCCTTTCTTTGGGTGGAAGCTACGACGGGCACTCCTGATGTCGTCTCTGTGCTCGCCTCTTTCGAGCCACGCCGTGGCGAAGGAAGTCCGGCGGCTGGCACTTCGTTTATAGAAGCCAACCCGAAGGCGGCAGGCACTTCAAGGGCCAGCCCGCCGAGTTCCCGAGACGCTAGAATCGAAGCTCAGCGCCTACCGAAACTATGAATCAGGCATCACTTCTAGCCCGGGCCAGTCGAATACACGTTGCAGTCGAGATCAGCAATTATGGGTGTCGTGCACGATAAGGGACGACGAGGCCCAGATCCGTTTGACGCGGCGCGGCCTTTGCTCGGACCGTCATTCTGCAGGTTTCCCGGTGCTAATGCCAAGCGGTTACCGGCCCAACGATTCCTCGGTGCTCGCGAGTTGCCCGATCTCAACCGCCGACGCATACAAAATGGGTACGCGATCCGGTCGGTCACTGTTGCGCGGGCTGAGATGCCTCCAGTTGACGGAGTAGGTCTTGCAGCTTGGTGTTGCGGGTCACCACATGGTCTGTGAGCGGGTTGATTAGGCCGCGTAATCCGGCGATGGCTTGCCAGCGGCGGGGAACTGTGATTCGCGGGGAGCGCTTCTCAATGCCATTGGCGACGCGCTCAGCCACAGCGGAAGGTGAGATGGCTTTGCCGAGCAGGGAGGGATAGACGAGTTCGCGCATCTGGGTGACGATGGGGTTGCCACCAAAGGCCGCTCGGACCATCGGCGTGCTCACCCATCCGGGGTAGAGGATGCCGGCGGTGGCGCCGTGGATGCTTAGTTCTGTGTGCAGGGCACGGCCGAACTGCTCCACGCCTGCTTTGGACATGGCGTAGGGGCTGTTGGCGGTGCCGTTGAAGTACGCGTAGATGGAGGAGGTGACCAAAACGTGTCCGTGCGCGGCGATGATGTACGGCAAGGCGGCGCGGACCGTGCGCCATACCCCGAGAAGGTTCACTTCGAGGACGCGTTCGAAGGCTTCGGGATCGATGGTGGCGGGCGGATCCGTGCCGATACCGGCGTTGGCGAATACAACGTCGAGTGAGCCGGTCTTGTCGATGGCGTGATTGATAGCCTGGGACAGGCTGATCGTGTCGGTGACGTCTACGGCTACCGGGAGGGCACGGTCGGTGCCGAGTTGGGCTGCAACGGAGTCGACGCTGTCCTGGGATAAGTCGGCGAGGACGACCGCGGCGCCACGTGCGTGTAGGGCCGCTGCGGTGGCGGCGCCGATGCCACCGGCAGCTCCGGTGATGAAGACGGTCTTGCCGGCTACTCGAAATACGGACATGAGTGGTCGTCTCCTATCGATGCAGTGATGGGGTCGCGGGATACGGGCGGGCTATTTAGGATCGGGTGCGTGACGTTAGCTGCTGGCTTGAGAGTTTACGCCCCGGGTGTTCCAGCCGGCCGGGGAGGCGAGTCGTCAAGGAGCAGAACGCCAAACTCGCCGTAGTGATACGCGACGGCATTGCCGAAGGCACCGTCAAAGCCTATTTTGACCCGAACACCGCCGCGACCGTCTTCTGGACCACGACCAACGGCCTTCTTAGCCTGGCCTGGCGAGCCGATCGGCTGCGCGCCGATGCCGACCAACTCAGCAATCTTCTGGTCACCGCCACCGCGATGCTCACGAGCGATCTGCAGACGCGCGCCTGAATATCCAGCATCGCCGATCGGAGCGCCGAAGTCTTTCCTCTCCGCTGCCGCCCGATAACACCACCGGGCCGTGCGTCGCTGAGTCAGGGTTGACCGCGCACAACTGCCGGGTTGCGTTACCCCATGCCGAACCTGACCGCACCCGGACCTGCCCGATATCACGCCAAGTCGCGGATAGCGCGCTGTCGCCTCTCAGAACCGAGTTACCGGCATCGGAACTTTCAGGTCGGCAGGCTGACCGGCACGGCCCGTCGGGAGCGATCCCAATCGAGGGCTGGCCCGGCTGGAGTGCTCGGCAGCGGCACATCCACGATGCTATTCAACGGCTTCTCGACTACGAGCTACTAGTCCGCTGCGATTGACCGCGAGCAAGCATCCACATTCCACAGGCGAGACTGAGAACGCCGAGGAGGCCAGCAACTTCGCCATAGACCGTGAAGGCCAAGAGGAAGGTGAAGACTATGAGTATGACGCCGAGCCCGATCAGAAACCAAGCCACAGCGAGAGCCTACGCTTGCTTATGAGGCGATCTCGGCCACCAATGCCGAGTCGGGTATCCCGGCACGGAGCGATTCCGGTCGCGCGGGCACCTGGTCAGGGTGATAGGGTCCGGCACTTTCAGGGCGAGTAGACGAAGTCGGTTGTCAGTGGGCGTTTCGGAGCGAACCTTGCATCCTGACCCGTCGAGCACCTAAGAGTGCCATTACAGCGACGACGGGAAGAAGAACAAAGCCAACTCCCTTTACAAACTGGTGCCAAGCAGAGTGGCCCGTAACTCCGAGAATGAACATCAGGGGGAAGTACAGGAGTACCCAGCACCCAAACCAGATGAGCACACCGGTCGCGATGGCCCGGCTCAACTTTCTTGGTCGAGCTGATTGGCCCTCGTCCACCTTTCCATGATCCCACGCCGAGGACCGCCCTGTATGGCCGTATCAGCTACACGCTGGTCTCCGGGTGATCGCCCGTGACTGAACCTGCGCGCAATCACTTAGCCGGATCGATCCTGAGCCGGTCATGCTCGGAAGCCACCTCGGCCATGGGGTGATGGAACGGGACGTTGCGCGTGCCCTGACAGAATCTCAATGGCTGTATGTCATGATCACTACGCTTGTGCTCTCTAAGTCACCGCCAACGACGACACAGTTGCCCAATGTGTTACAGGCCACACTAGGAGAGATTGGCGAAACTCGTAGCCCCTGGTGAGCCGTGGGGCCTCTGTGGGAGTTGGTGACTTGGCCCCCAGATTCGGGCGGTTCTTACCCCAAGCCTCCAAGCGGGCCCGTAACCCCGAATCTGTTGGCGAAACGATTGGCGAAACAGAGTGAGGGTATGTGGACGAAATCGGCGTCATCGCTACCCCTTCGGTGCTGATGTCGGATAACCGTGGGAAAAGATGTTCTCACCGCCGGGTCGTCCAGCAGGCCCAGTCGGTCCCGTAGGGCCCGGAGGTCCGGCTGGGGGGTCTGGCTTGATGATCGCCCCGAGGACCCATACCCCAACCCCCACGACCATCAGAGCTAGAAAAAGGTAGGAGGGCGCGGACCAGGTATGAATGGACACGACGCGCCCGCTCTGGGTGCTCGCACTCGCTACGGCGGCGGCAATGACCCATGAGACGAAACCTCCGAGGGCACCGCTCGCAAGGAACTTACCCACCTCAGAAACCTCTGCCAGGAATCGAGGGCTGATATCTCGCTTCATGGCGGGAGCATAGGGCTGGCGATCCCCAAAAATCCCCATTGACCAGCGATCCGACTGTTACACCCCCCTGCCAGAATGGCAGGAAAGAACCCAACCAAATAGATGCCTCAGGGGATGCGTGAACACCCCCCGAGGCTGGACCAAAGGAGAAGCACCTCCCATGGCCACACCAACCGTACCGCTGCCCCGTGACGCATCTCAGGTCGCTCGGCTCCTGGCCACCCCTGAGATACGGACCCTGATCGGTCGCCTTGAGGACACCCGATGGACCGGCCGACCTGGGTACCCCATCCGCACGATGCTGGGCATGACACTCGTCAAATCGTTGTACGTGCTGCCTACTTGGACGCGCGTCGTTGCGCTTGTGACAGAGCACGCCGCGCTGCGCAAGGCGTTGGACGTGGGAACCGAAGACGTGCCGTCTCAGTGGGCTTGTTACCGCTTTGCGACCAAGCTGCGCGAGTTCGGGGACCTGCTGGCCGAATGCATCGACAGCGTGCTTGCAGGACTCCGCGACGAGCACCCCGAGATGGGTGAGACAGTCGCTATCGACGGTTCGGACCTCCCCGCGTACGCGAACGGGCAGCGGTTCCTTCGCAAGAATGGCCCTCTGCGCAAGGTCTATTCGGACCCTGACGCGTCGTGGGGTCACCGCTCCTCGATCAGCACTCGCAAAGGCGGGGGCTACTACGGGTACAAAGTCCACGCCGCGGTGGACACCGCGACTGGGCTGCCACTTGCATGGCAGGTTGAGACAGCCAGCAAGGCAGAGGTCCCCATCGTCCCTACGCTGCTGGACACGCTCACAGCGCGCGGGTTTGAAACCGCACACGCCGTCATGGACAAGGGCTACGACGGTGAACCGATTTACAACGAATGCGAGGCGCGGGGCATTCGGCCCATCGTGCCGTTGAAGCAGACTCCCACGGTCGTCGCTGGTGAACACCTGCCCCCGATGTGCGAGCATGGTGAATGGGCCTTTGCCGGTTCGGACGCGAAGCGCGGTGCGTCGAAATGGCGTTGCCCGACTGGTGAGTGCCAGCCTGCGTCGGTGTGGGTGAAGGCTGACCGTTTGCACACACTGGTGCCGCGGACCACGAACCGCTGGGTTGCTCTGTACCGCCAACGCGGATCTGTCGAGCGCGAGTTCGGCGTCCTCAAGCACCAGTGGGCAATGCTCCCGCTGCGTGTGCGCCGTCTGCCCCGCGTGCGGTTGCACGTTGACTTGACCATCTTGGCCAGGCTGGTAACGGCTCTGGACAACGCCCGGGCGGTTCACTCGGCACCGTCCTCGCTTGCGGCGTAGGTTGAGGAGTCATGGCGGTTGTGAGGCGATTCCCCGATGCCTCCTGGTGGATGAAACGGGACCGGGCAGAGCATCACTTGGAAGAGCTCGAAACAGCCATCGGTCCTTACGTAGCTATCCGCGAGCACGTAGTGAGCGAACGGGAAGAGCCCAAGAACGACCCCAATCAACGGTGGGTCTATTCCGCTTCCGTTGATGGTGTTCCCGACCCCGCATGGGCCTACATCGCTGGAGATATCTTGTTCAATCTGCGCTGTAGCTTGGATCACATGGCAGTCGCCTTGAACCCTCGTAAGTACCAGGGGGATCTCATCTACTTCCCGATCCTCGATGAAGACCCCTGGGCGCGCGAGCCCGGAACACGGCGTTATATCCAAAGAGATCCCACTGCCCGACGGGATTTCCGTCGTTCTACCGAACACATGAACGTGACGGCAGCCGCATATATCAAGAGCATCCAGCCTTACCACCACTCGACTCGGCTTCACGACCATGTGGCCCGCAACCTCAGACGGTTCAACAATGCCGACAAACACCGAAAGGAACTGGTCCAGATCACGGGCCTTGTTCCCCACTTGGTTGAACTTACGGATTCGGTTGGCAACTTGATCATTCAACCCGCGCGGATGATGCCTCCCCATGAGATGCAGCCCAACGGCGCAGTAATCCTCACCCTCCCAAGAAAAGTGAAGGTGAAGTTCCTGGGCACCGCGCTCATAGGCATCGGTAACAGTGTCGCAAGCTGCTACGAAATACCGGGGGTCCTCGAAGGAATGTTCCTGTGGGTCGACAAGGTGCTTAGTGAACTGGAGCGGACCTTTCCGCCCTGACCGCGCGTTCATAGGGGATCATCCCGCGAAGTAACTCCCGCGACTGAAGGATGCTCGCCTATTGTTTGGGAGGTTCCTCCGATGGTGGTGGAATGTGAAGGTTTTCCTCGATCTTTGAATCGGTCAGTTCCACCGCTTCGTCTGACGATATGAAATCGTCCGTCCCAATCGCAAGGTTTCTCGTCAATGTGACGCCAGAAATCTTGCCGCCTCCTCCAAAATGAATGAACGAAGATCGATGGCGTTGGGGAGCGGATTTGGGCACCGCTGGCGGAGTTACACGGCCTGAATCGTTGCGCTTCAAGTGCCGCTTGCCGCGCCGTTTCGACATCCACCCAGTTTCGCGTCGTTTGAATGCCACCGTGAACATGCCGAGTCCCACCAGGACCATCGCCGCAGCGGGTCCAGCGCGAACCCAGAAGGAGGTCGAAGGGAAATAACCCAGCCACGCTATGCCGCCCAGCACGAGAGCGACCCCGAACCCGCCAAGCAGGTTCCGCTGTGTGTTATCCATCTTTCAGACCCCCCATGAGGACCGCCGGGTCCTCTTGGGACGCACCAAAGCGCTGGCCTCTGCTGCCCCCGCCATACCCACCATCGTTGCCGATGACGCCCCAAGACTCTCTGAGAACCCTGCCACCAGCCCCTACGGGGCTGCCATTGGAGAGTTTCGCCAAGGGTTTCGCCAAACCCTCCTAGAAAGGCCCTGGGACTGAGGAGGACTCACCGGCGTCCAGCTTTGCCCGTCATTGGTCGAGATGAAGGCGTCACCAAGAAATACGTTTGTTGCCTCCTGGTGCGTCGCGCCTGCGGAAAGACACATGTCCTTAGTGCACGATACCGCTTGACCGATCGACAATGTCCCTTCTGACCACGTTTGTCCGCCATTGGTCGTGATCGTCGGCAACCCTTCCCCCCACGTGTCGGTCCCACCGCTTCCGATGAGCCCGATGCATTTCTGGGCGTCGATGCAAGTGATGTTGTCCAATCCCGAGGTACCCCCAGCGACAATCGGGGATTCCCAAGTCTCGCCGCCGTCAAGGCTTGCCGACGAAAGCGCCGGAGAGGATGCCGAAGGGCCAGGGCCTGACCCGCCGACGATGCAGAAGGAACTGGTGGGACAAGTAACGGTGTTGATTGCCGCTAATCCTGCTGGCGTCGTAACCGTTCCCCATGTTGTGCCGCCATCAGTTGTTCGCACAATCGTGTATCCGCCAGCAACCGTCGTGGTTCCGACTGCAACCCCGCTGACAAGTCCGATCGCCACACACACCGTCGATGTCGCGCATGCCACGCCCTCCAGGTTCCCCACTTGGATAGGAAGCGCTACCGACGTCCAATGCTGCCCTCCATTATCGGTCATGACGACCTTGGCGGCCTCGGCAGCGGTCGAAAGTCCGCCGACGGCGATACATGTCGCCGCCGATGTGCAAGTAATGCCGTCGAGAAACGTCTGCGATGCTGTGTATTGCAGCTGCCAGGTGGCACCACCATCAGCGCTGGCGATGATGGATCCGGTACCAGAATCATCCTGGGAGCCTCCGACCGCATAGCAACGAAGCTGAGTTGGGCAGGTGACATCGTTGAGTGGCCCAACGATGCCTGGCGGGGGTGTCCTGTTCGTCCAGACAGTCGGTAGTGACGGCGCCGAGGTGGTTGGTGAGAAAGACGTTGGCGAGGAGCGACGAGCTGCGTGGGAACCCCCGCCACACCCTGCGAGCAGGATCAACGGCAGAACTGTCGAGACAGCAATGGCGAGTCGGCGCATGTCCACAATGTTTCCACGTCTGAACACGCGAATCCGTTGACAAAGGCCGTCGGTCGCGCCTTCGAGATCGGGATGTTGGTGCCGGAGGCCAGACCGCCCTACTCTGCCGGGAGGATTACGGGTGCCGGGAGTAGTACGGAGCTGTCGAGCTGCCTGGTGACAAGGCCAGGCTGTATTGCCCAGCGCCGTCATTCCCGAGTGGGTCATGCTCGGGAACCATCCCGATCATGGGGTACGCACCGGCATTTTACGCGCGGCAGACTAGTCGCGGATCGATAAGCCTTAGCTCCCAAACGGCATGTCACTTGCAAGGTGGCGGTACCTAGCCGTGCTCACACTGGATGCCGAGATCGGCAAACTTGTCGAGGGTGTCCCGTAAGCCGCCAGCAGTCCCGAACCTGAACTCCTTACGTGCCCCATCAACAGTCTCCACGAGGATGCACTTGTGCGCAGGGGTCGCCATCCTTTTCACATGGTCGTATGACATTGTCCAGACATCGCTGTAGCGGTAGAGGGGAAACCGGCCAGGCCGAAGCAGCGAGACAAACTCAACAGGCCGAAGCACCGAGAGGAGCATGTTCGCGTATCGCCGGACCTTGGCTAGTGGGCGAGGATCGGGTTGGATCACAACCCCTTTTTCACGTACCTCGAAGACCATCCAGGGGTGACCGCTGGCCGAGAACCGCTCCAAAGAAGTTCCCTCTAGGACGGCCCCGTGGTGGCGGGAGCGCAAGGTGCCGAGACCGTCGATTAGGGCTGTGCTCACGTGTTTCTTTCGGCCCCCAAGGAGCTTCCCTTGAGAACGAAGCCCATCTTTGGCCCACCGTCCGATACCGCCGGGTACGCGCTGGTCGTCGAATGATCGCCCGCGACTAAACCTGCGTGCAATTGCTCAGTGCCGTCATTCTCGAGTGGGTCATGTTAGGAAGGCACCTCGGCCATGGGGTGATGAATCAAGCACTTTCAGGATGCCGTGTGCAAGACTCACCGGAGTGCGGCACCGTCTCCTGGCATTGATTCCCCTCGTCATGACCACCGTTCTAGGTGCGGCATGTAGCGGCGGGTCTGGCCAGACTGTCCGAACCAGTACGACGACGACGACGACGACCACAACCTCAACGATTCCAACTTCCACGTCTACCCTGGCCACTAGCCGGATCACGTCGGACTCCCCAAGTGGCTCTGTGGTCTGGCAGACGGGTGATCCGATCCCTTCCGCAGGTGCAGACGGCTACAACGGTTATTACTGCTGCTATCGGCGGCGGTTTCAACCGGTCGACGCAACAGCCTCAGCGAACGCCTCAGATGGTGACACACCACCAAGGGTTCGTCGAGGACGGCCGTTGAGTTCTCGAGCGACGGCGTTGAGTTGTGCCTGGGA
>Ga0181533_1001228_pt1 | contig 33298 bp, 32 predicted proteins | sample PEATcosm2014_Bin_45_FD_119772 | JGI IMG/M metagenome (GOLD analysis project Ga0181533, IMG submission 119772) | Peatland microbial communities from MTU Mesocosm Facility, Houghton, MI, USA - PEATcosm2014_Bin11_60_metaG | ecosystem: Environmental > Terrestrial > Soil > Wetlands > Peat | place...
AGTTGCTTGCGCGTCCAGTTCCGGCCGAAGAGCCATGCCATGGCGATTTCTCCTTTGGATTCCCCGCGCGCCACGAACGCCCGCCGTTCCATCCGCACGTTAGCGACCCGCGACACACCTGTCAAGCCGGAAACCGCGCCCGGCGCCGCGTTCGGCGCGCCTCGCAAGGCCGGCACGCCTGGCTGAAGCCCTGCGGAAAAATTCGGATTTTCCTTGACAGCGTTGCGCTCGTGGGCTACTTTTTAGAGACAAGGAATGCGGTACTGTAGCGAAGGAGACAAAGCGGGATTTTCCCGCGGATGTCGCGCCGGAATCCGGGGAGGCGCTCCATGGCGACGATTCTGCTGGTCGAGGACGATGCCAACGAGTGCTTGCTGTATGAACGCGAGTTCGGCGAACAAGGGCACAGCGTCGTCGTCGCGCATGACGGAGCCGAGGCGCTGGCGGCGTGCGAAGACGCCAAGCCCGACCTGGTCGTCATGGATGTCAGCATGCCGGGGATGGACGGGATTGACCTGATGGGCCGCATGCTGTGCCGGAATCACAAGCTCCCGATCATCATCAACACGGCGTACGCCTCGTACAAGGAAGATTTCCGCTCGTGGGCCGCCGACGCTTATGTCGTCAAGTCCTCCGACCTGACCGAGCTGAGGCAGACGGTCAAGCACGTTCTGGAGACGCGCCGGGCGGGAACTGGGCCGAAGTCCGCCGGCGCGAAGGAGTGCGATGGAGGAATCGAGCGCGTCGGATCAGGGTAGTCCTTCCATGGACCCATGGATCAAGGCATCATCATACGCCCGTTGAGCCGTCCGCTCGGTTCCTGCATCGCCTGCCGAAGTCAGTCCTTTCCTTTGCTGACCTGTTGCCTGGTAAACAGCGGATAGTCGGCAAGACTTGAAAGCCTGAAGCCGGAGGCGTAGTATCGTGTCATGAGTCCGAACGACGTCGCGTCACTGGATCACCCCGAGGACTTCCCGCTGATTTACGAAGATCACACCGCGGCATCCGAGCAAGGCCGCCGTAAGGTCGTCGGCGCACATCACCGCGTCACGTAGCCCCCGCCGCGAATCTTCCCACACAGGATCTATTGCAGTATTTCGATTTTCGGGCTTGACATGGATCGGAGGATATGCTACTCTACGATACAGAGTGCTCTGTAGTTAACGGTCGCGCGGGGACAATCTGGAGGCCGCTGCGATGGAAATCTCTTCACAGGAGGCAGGGGAATCGTTGGCGCAGGCGGAGGATGCGGCCGCGCGCACGCGGAAATTGCTGGCTTGCCGCGGCACGGATGCGCTGTTCGTGATCTGGGGCGTGGTCTGGTTCCTGGGGTTCCTGGGAACCGAGTTCGCGCCGAGGCTGCTGCTCGCGCTGACGCGAGGCGGGGAAGTCAGGGGAGAGACGGTCGCCTGGACCGTGAACGGGCTCTGGCTCGCCCTGATCGCTCTCGGCGGCGCGGTTTCAGTCGTCGTCTGGAAGCGGCGCTCGCCGACGAAAAAGGGCGGCGGAGCGCGGTTCGGCTGGTTCTGGGTGCTGCTCTACGTCTATGTGAATGTCTGGATCTTGCTCATCTGGCCGTTCATCAAGGTGGAGGGCGCAGCGGAATCCGTCCGGTTCTGGCGGCACATGAGCGCCATCTGCGCTACGGTGCCGATGTTCGCGTACGTGGTGATGGGACTCTGGCTCGACCACTTCATAATCTGGATCGGGCTCGCCGTAACCGCGCTGACGCTGCTCGGCCTGTTCCTGGTCCCGGACTGGTTCTGGATCTGGATGGCGGTCGTGGGCGGCGGCACGCTCGCCGGCACCGGCCTGCTGGTCCGCAACCGCTGGAGGTAGGCATGGGCGGGATTGACGAGGTTATTCATCAGTCGCTGCGCCTGCAGATCATGGCGTCGCTCGTCACGCTTGATCCGCGGGAGAAGGTGGATTTCGTTTATCTGCGCGAACTTCTCAAGGCCTCGGACGGCAATCTCGGCGCGCACCTGGAGAAACTCGAGGCGGCGCGTTACGTGAAGATCGAGAAGACTTTCGTCGCGCGAAAACCGCGCACGTTCATCTCGGCCACCGCGAAAGGGCGCGCCGCGTTCGAGGAACACGTGGCGGCGCTCAAGAGGATTCTAAATATGAAGTGACGCGGTTCAAGGCGATCATTTCTCGCTTGACCTTCGCAGCCGTTCGCGGTATCGTCCTACGATGATGCACGGCGCCGCGCGCTGAAGCGCGATTGCGTCGAACTGGTGTGGTCCATTGTTTTCTCGAGGTTGCGGTGATGATTCAGTCCACGCGGTGTAAGGCGTCTTGCGCTTTCGTGCTGGCGGTTGGAACGCTCCTGTGGGCGGGCGAGAGCTTTGCCGCGGTGCGGTTGTCGAGGATCTTCAGCGACGGCATGGTCCTGCAGCGCGACGCGGCCGCGCCGGTCTGGGGATGGGCGAAGGCGGCCGAGAAGGTGACGGTCCGCTTCGCCGGCCAGGAGAAATCGGCGACGGCCGACGAGCGCGGCAAGTGGATGGTCCGCCTCGACGCGATGCCCGCGAGCCGGTCGCCGCGCGAGATGATCGTCGCGGGCGAGAACACGCTGACGCTCAAGGACGTGCTCGTCGGCGAAGTGTGGCTCTGCGGCGGCCAGTCGAACATGGAGATGACCGTCGCCGGCTGCTTGAACTTCGAGGCCGAGAAGGCCGCCGCGACCGATTCCGCCATCCGCCAGATCAAGGTCGGCCGCAGCAACGCCGCCGCGCCGATGGACGACCTGGACGACTCGTCCGGCAAATGGACCGCCTGCGCTCCGGCGACCGTCGGACAGTTCACCGCCGCGGGTTACTTCTTCGCGCGCGAGATTGCGAACGAGCTTGACGTGCCCGTCGGCCTGATCAACGACTGCTGGGGCGGGACGCGCATCGAACCGTGGACGCCGCCGGAGGGATTCAGGCTGGCGGCATCCGAGCCGCAGATCAGGGACATCAGCCGGATGGTGGATTCGTGGAACCCGGAGACGGAAATCGGGCGAGAGGCGTACGGCCAGTATCTCGCGAAGCTCAAGGAATGGATTCCCGCGGCGGACGCGGCGCTGGCGGCGAAGCAGGCGCCGCCGCCCGCGCCGAAACCGCCGGAGCCCGGGCCGGACAACGGGCAGCCGACGCGCCTCTTCAACGCCATGATCGCGCCGGTCATCCCGTACGCCATCCGCGGCGCGCTCTGGTACCAGGGCGAAGCCAACGGCGCCGAAGGCATGATTTATTTCCACAAAATGAAAGCCCTCGTCGGCGGCTGGCGCCGGCTCTGGGGTGAAGGCGATTTCCCGTTCTATTACGTCCAGCTCCCGAACTGGCAGCAGTCCGACCCTGCCAAGCCCGCCGGCGGCGACGGCTGGGCGTACCTGCGCGAAGCCCAGCTCCAGTTCCTCACCGTCCCCAACACCGGCATGGCTGTGGCGATTGACGTCGGCGAGGCCGACAACATTCACCCGAAGGACAAACAGGACGTGGGCAAGCGGCTGGTGCTCTGGGCGCTTGCCGGGACTTATGGAAAGGACCTCGTCTTCAGCGGCCCGCTCTACAAAGGCCTCGCCGTCGAAGGAGGCAAAATTCGGATCGCCTTCGACCACGCCGGCGGCGGGCTGATCGTCGGCGAGAAGAACGGGCTGGCCCCGGTCAAGCAAGCCAGGGACGGCAAGCTCAAATGGTTCGCGATCGCCGGCCAGGACAAAGTCTGGCACTGGGCGGACGCCGTCATTGACGGGCAGACCGTCCTCGTCAGCAGCGACCAAGTTCCCGCGCCGGTCGCCGTCCGCTATGGATTCGCCATGAACCCCGAAGGCGCGAACCTCTACAACAAGGAAGGCCTGCCCGCCTCGCCGTTCAGGACGGATGATTGGTGAACGTGATCGTCACGTTCATCGGCGGCCCGTCGGCCCGCTCTGAGATCCGCCCATTTCCATGGAGCGCTCTCCAAGACCGGCAGACCGCCGAGAAAAGGCTTGACAGCGGCGATTCGACCGTATAGTCTGATGTGTGGAGGCCGGCTGTCCGTGGGGAGGACAGTCGAATGGAAAGTTCCGGATTGCCGCAGAGCCCTCATCCTGGCGCGCTTGTCCCGCGCTCGCAACGAGGCGCGACCGCCGCGCGGGTGCGGAGTTGAATCCGGTCTCGGGCACGACTCACCAGTTCGAAAGGGGGACGAGAGGTCGTGCCCTTTCACGAAAGGGCGCAAAATGGGGAAAGAGATCAGCCGCCGTGATTTCCTGACCTATTCTCTGGCGGCAGGCGCCGGCGCGGCTCTTTTCGGCGTGCCTGGGTCCCGGTCAGGGGGCGCTCAAGCGCTCCCGGCAGAAAAGGATACTGGCGGTTCCGTCGCACTGGCCCATGATGAAAAGGAGAATGCCATGCCGTTCACATTGCCGCCGCTGCCGTATGACAAAGCCGCCCTCGCTCCGTACCTGAGCGCCGAAACGCTGGAGTATCATTACGGCAAGCACCACCAGGCGTACGTGAACAACCTCAACAAGCTGACCGAAGGCAAGCCGGAGGCGAAGAAGTCGCTGGAGGAGATTATCATGGCGGCCGCTCCCGGCGGCCTCTTCAACAACGCCGCGCAGGACTGGAACCACACGTTTTACTGGAACTGCATGAAGCCCAAAGGCGGCGGCGAGCCGAGCGGCGCGTTGGGCGAGGCGATCGAGCGCGACTTCGATTCGTTCGCGAAGTTCAAAGAGCAATTGACCGCCGCGGCGGGGACGCTCTTCGGCTCGGGCTGGACCTGGCTGGCGCTCGACGGCGGCAAGCTGAAGATCGTCCAGACCAAGGACGCCGACCTGCCGATGAAGCACGGCCAGGTCGCGCTGCTGACGATTGACGTGTGGGAACACGCCTACTACATTGACTACCGGAACCTGCGGCCGAAATATATCGAGGCGTTCCTCGACCACCTTGTGAACTGGGATTTCGCCGCAGCCAATTTCGCCCAGGCGAAGTGAGAAAACCGGGCAAGGCAGGGCCCCGACCGGTCAGCCGCCAGCTTCCCGGCCGTTCATTTAATGAGCATTCGGCAATCGGCACTCGGCATTCTGTTTAGTGCCCGCATCCCGCGCAGCTCGATCGCCGGCATCCGCCGCACGAGGCCCCGGATGAAGCCTCGAACTTTCCGGCCGAACCGCTGCTCATGCCGAAGACGGAGAACTGCCGCTCCGTCTTGCGGCTGCGGCATTTCGGGCACGCGGGGGGCTTGACCGCGCCGCTCGAACGGAACAGTTCCTCGAACTGTTTCCCGCAGGCGCGACATTGGAATTCGTAGATCGGCATCGGCGGCGTTCCAAATAGAAGCCTATCTCGGCAGCACGCGCAGCGGGTCCACGAACTGATCGTTCTCCATGACGCGGAATTGAAGCTCCGCCCCGCTCGCGCCGCTTGAAGAACCGACCGTGGCGATCGCTTCGCCCTGCTTGACCCACGTCCCGTGCGTCACGAGGATCTCGCCGAGGCGGCCGTAATACGTCGCGCTGCCGCCCTCCTGTTCGAGCACGATCACCTTGCCGTACTCGGGCGTCTTCTCGAAAACGTTCACCCGCCCGCTCTTGGCCGCCACGACCGTCTCGCCCGCCCTAGCGCGGATGTCCACGCCGGAACCGCTCTGCATGAACCGCGCGACGATTTCTCCCCGCAGCGGCCAGACGAAGCGCGGCTCGGCCGGGATCGGGCCGCTATGTCCTGGATTGCGCGCCGCCGGCGGCCTGGGCGTCGCGATCTCGCCGGTTTCGGAGGGCGCCGCCGGCGTGATGTCGTAAGAGGTCGTCCGCGCCGGCGCGCGCCCTGCGCATCCGGCCAAAATCATGGGCAGAAACAGGCCCGCCGCCCCGACCCGCCGGCGCCACGGTCTCATGCTCACGGCCGTTCGCCCGTCGTCATAAAATGATGGAGCGGCGGAAGGGACTCGAACCCTCGACGTGCAGCTTGGGAAGCTGCCATTCTACCACTGAATTACCGCCGCTTCACAAGGAGATTTCTCACGCAAAGGGGCATCGCCTCGAAGCCGCAACTGATCTTCACGGCCGCTCCTCGCCTCTTTGCGCCTTCGCGCGAAACGGTCGCCGCGCCGCAATGAATCCATCGTGATTATATCCTCCGCCATTCTCCTCCGTCAAGTTGCGCCCGCGCTGCGCCTTGACACGCCCGGCGCGGGAGACCATAATCCGAAAGAAGTGCGCGCCGCTGCATCCCGCGCCCCGCGCGGCTTTGGAGGCCATGAAATGATCGGCAAAATGATCCGGCTCGAACGCATCATTGACCGCAATTCCCGCCGCACGGTCATCGTGCCGATGGACCACGGCATCACCCTGGGGCCGATCCGCGGGCTTGAGGACATGCGCACGATCGTTGACCGCATCGTCACCGGCGGCGCCAACGCGATCGTCGAACACAAGGGCATCGTCGTCGCCGGGCATCGCGGCTCGGGAAAGGACATCGGCCTGATCGTCCATCTCTCCGCCAGCACCTCCCTCAGCCCGGACCCGGACGCGAAAGTCAGCGTCACCGAGGTCGAGGAGGCGATCCGCATCGGCGCGGACGCCGTCTCCGTGCACGTGAACCTGGGCGCCTCGACGGAGATGGAGATGCTCCGCAACCTCGGCCGCACCGCGCGCAAGTGCAGCGACTGGGGCATGCCGCTCCTGGCGATGATGTACACCCGCGGCGAGAAAATCCAGAACCAATTCGACGTCAAGTACGTCAAGCACGCCGCGCGCGTCGGCGCGGAGCTCGGCGCGGACGTCGTCAAAGTCGTTTACACCGGCTCGGTCGAGAGCTTCCGCGAGGTCGTCGCCGGCTGCCCCGTCCCGGTCCTCATCGCCGGCGGCGAGAAGATGGAGTCGGACGAGGAACTGCTCAACGTGGTCGCCGGCGCGCTCAAGGCCGGCTGCTCCGGAGTCAGCATCGGCCGCAACGTCTTCCAGCACAGGAACCCGATGCGGATGATCGAGGCGATCAGCGCGCTGGTGCACCGGAATAAGAGCGTTGCCGACGGGCTCAGGATTCTCAAAAAAAGGTAGGAATGAAAAAGGTCTGGGTGCAGATCGTCCCGTGGGACAAGCCGCTGGCGGTCGCGGCGCTGGAGGCCGGCGCCGACGCGGTGGTGCTGGCCGCCGGCGACGCGCCGCGCATGCGCGAGCTCGGGCGCATGACCGTCGTCGCGCCCGACGGCGACCTGCGGCCCGGCCGCGATCTGATCGAGATGGAGATCCGCTCGAAGGCCGACGAGCGCACGGCCGCCGCCGCGCCGGGGAATCAGACGCTCCTGCTCCGCATGGCCGATTGGACCATCATCCCCCTCGAAAACCTCATCGCGCAGCGCGGCAACATCCTGGTCGAGGTCGCCGGCGCCGAGGCCGCGCGCACCGCCGCCGGCATCCTGGAAAAGGGCGTGGACGGCGTCCTCCTCGCCGCGCGCGATCCGGATGAAGTCCGCAGGACGGTCCGGCTCGTCCGCGAGATCGGCGAGTCGCTCCCGCTCGAAACCGCGACCGTCACCGAAATCCGCACGCTCGGCTTGGGCGACCGCGTCTGCGTGGACACCTGCACCCAGATGACGCCCGGCCAGGGGATGCTCGTCGGCAACACGACCGAGGGCTTCCTGCTCGTCCACAGCGAGAGCATCGAGAACCCCTACGTCGCCGCGCGGCCGTTCCGCGTCAACGCCGGCGCGGTGCACGCCTACGCGCTCTGCCCCGGCGGCAGGACGCGCTACCTGAGCGAGTTGAAGGCCGGCGACGAGGCTCTGATCGTGGACCACGCCGGCCGCACGCAGGTCGCTTACATCGGCCGCGCCAAAGTCGAGCGCCGCCCGCTGATGCTCGTCCGGGCCGAACTCGCCGGAAAGGAAATCGCCCTCGTCCTCCAGAACGCCGAGACCATCCGTCTGACCGCCCCCGGCGGCAAGCCGATCAGCGTCGCCGCCCTCAAGCCCGGCGACCCGATCCTCGCGCACCTCATGGGCGGCGCGCGCCATTTCGGCATGAAGGTCGCCGAGACGTTGAGGGAGCGGTGAACGTGAAGGGTAAAGCCATCAGCCGTCCGGCACGCAGCGCGCAGGAACTGCCCGCTTTCGACCCGGCTCCCTCGGCCAGGGCCGGCGTCGAGATTCTGGAACGGGCGGGCGTCGGCTATGCCCTCATCGGCCGCGTGGCCGTGTGGCTTTATCTGCCGCCGGAACAGCACACCTATACGAAGGACGTGGATTTCGCAGTTTTCCACGCCGACCTCGGCCGCATCGCCAAGGCGTCCGCCGAGAAGGGCTACCGTCCCAAGCCACTCAGCATCGGAGGCTTCGCGATTCGCGGCCGGCGGGTGACGGTTGATTTCGTTGATCGTCATCCGGAACTGTCGAAACTGTTCGCCGGCGCCATCCGCGCTGCCCGCAGAAGCGGACCCAGGTTCTCGTTGGGAAAATTGAAAGTCCCTGTGGTCCCGAAGAAATACCTGATCGCCATGAAGATCGCCACCATGGAGGACAAAGACGAAAGAGACGCCGCGTCACTCATCATGACCATTTCGCCGGAGGGCTACCGCGCGCTGCGGTCCTTCGTCCGGCGGCAGCTCGGACCCTTGCTGGCCCTCCGCCTCGACGCAATCGCTCGCAGGGCGGGGCACGCAGGCGCGGTGCGGGCCAAGTACCGATAGTCCCTCCGCTTATATAAAGATCGCTAATGACTGCGCTCGAATTCGTCCTCATCTGCTTCGCCGGCTCGATCGTCGGAGGATTTATCGGCTCGCTGCTCGGGCTGGGCGGCGGGCTGGTCGTCATCCCGATGCTGACGCTGGCGCTGAAGGTGGACATCCGCTACGCGATCGGCGCGAGCATCGTCTCGATCATCGCCACCTCCAGCGGCGCGGCCGCGGCATACGTGCGCGAGCGCATGACGAACCTGCGCGTGGCGATGGTGCTCGAGGTCGCCACGACGCTCGGCGCGCTGACCGGCGGTTACCTGGCCGGCCGAATCGCGGGCCGCTGGCTGTTCGTGGTTTTCGGCGTCGTCATGGCCTGCTCGGCGGTGATGATGCTCCGCAAGCGCCGCAACGCGGCCAGCGACGAAGGCGAGGGGACGCCGTGGGCGAATTACCTGCGCCTGAACGGCAGCTATTACGACGCCGCTCTCGGCAAGGAAGTGCCTTATCGCGTGATTCGGGCGCGCCTGGGGCTGGCGCTCATGTATGTCGCCGGCATGATGAGCGGCCTGCTGGGCATCGGCTCCGGTGTGCTCAAGGTCCCGGCGATGGACCTGGGCATGCGCCTGCCGATCAAGGTCTCCACCGCCACGAGCAACTTCATGATCGGCGTCACCGCCGCCGCCAGCGCGGGCTTGTATTTCGCGCGCGGCGACATCAACCCGTTCATCGCCGGACCCGTCGCCGCCGGGATCCTCGTCGGCGCGATGATCGGCGCGCGCGTCATGGGCCGGCTGCAGAACGCCCTCATCCGCTACGTCTTCGTGGTCGTGCTGCTCATCGTCTCGGCGCAGATGCTTCTCAAGGGACTGAAAGGACCTTCATGACCCCCATCGGCTCCGGCGCGGCGTCGCCCTCCGCTCCGCAAGAGGACCGGCGCGTGGTGCGCGTGGAAATCGTCATCAGTTGGGTGCTGCGCGTCGGCGTCGTCACCAGCCTGGCGGTCGTCGTCGTCGGCCTGGTGCTGATCTTCGTGCACCATCCGGAACTCTTGACCTCCGCCACGAGATTGCAGGACCTCACGCAGCGCGGCACCGTCTTCCCGCACACCCTCTCGGAGGTCTTCCAGGGCGTGATGCAAACGAGGGGCGAAGCGACCGTCGCCGTCGGCCTGTTGCTGCTGATCCTCACCCCCGTCACGCGCGTCGCCGTCTCGATCCTGGCGTTCATCTACCAGCGCGATCGAGTCTACACTTTCATCACGCTGACCGTCCTCATCATCCTGCTGATGTCTTTCGTCATCGGCCGCCTGGAGTAGGCCGCGCAGCGAAAACTTGACCTCCAATGCCGCGCCTGATATACTCCGTCTTCCAAATGCCTGTGTTCGCGCAATGGGCGGACTCCTTGTCCGGCTGCGCCTGACGGAGCCGGGCGCAATGCTCTTCCTGGTCGCTGAGGTCAAGTGGCACTATGCCATATCATTGCATCGTGCTCGCCAAGCAGGTCCCGGACACGAAGAACATCACCGGGCAGGCGATGAAGGACGACGGCACGGTCAACCGCGCCGCCCTCCCGGCGATCTTCAACCCGGAAGACCTAAACGCGCTCGAGCTGGCGCTCGATCTGCGGGACCGGTTCGGCGGGCGCGTGACGCTGATTACGATGGGGCCGCCGGCGGCGTGCGAACTGCTGCGCGACGCGCTTTATCGCGGCGCGGATGAGGCGATCCTCCTTTCCGACCGCCGCTTCGCTGCCGCCGATACGCTGGCGACCTCCTACGCGCTCGGCTGCGCGATCCGCAAGATCGGCCCCTTTGATCTGGTCATCGGCGGCCGGCAGGCGATTGACGGCGATACCGCTCAGGTCGGCCCGCAGACGGCCGAAAAACTCGGCATCAACCAGGTGACGTACGTGGAGAAAGTCCTCAAGCTCGACGGCCGCACGATCGAGATCGAGCGCGCCATCGAGGGCGGCTTCGAGCGCGTCCGCGCGCCGCTGCCGCTCCTGCTGACCGTGACCGGCACGGCGAACGAGCCGCGTCCGCCGCGCGCCAAGCGGCTGCTCCAGTACCGCCCTTTCACCACCGCGCCGGAGATCGCCGGCCGCATCCGCAAGCAGATCGAGCAGTCCGGCCGCACCCCCACCGACGCCGAGGTCGCCGCCGCGGCCGCCCCGCTCGTCGAGGCCGCCGTGCGCGAAAAGCGGACCTTGACGCTCTGGGACGCCGACACGGTCGCCGCCGACCCGGCAAGGATCGGCGGGCGCGGCTCGCCGACGAAGGTGAAAAAAATCGAGTCCATCGTCCTCAAGGGCCGCGACCTGGCCTGGATCCAGCCGAACGAAGAAGGCGTCCGCGCCCTCGTGAAGGGACTCGTCGAAGAACATATCATCGGATAAAACCCTTTCGCGCGTCGTGCGGCAAGGGCTGAAAGCAGATAAGTTATTATTTTATAGACGGGTCGTAACCCGCTCAGCCAGCGTGAGCTGAGACACCACGGAGCATGCTTGGCATCGTGAAAAAAGTAGTATTCGCTTGACATATAAGAAAACTTATGGTATAATGCCGCTCGCGCATGAGAAGTTGGAAGTCGTTGACGGGGAAGAAGCTAACGCGCAAAAGGCCATTTGAAAAAACGAACCCAATTTGTCGCAACGGTCTTCTGTAAGGCGGCTTATGTGTCTACCCGTCATTCCCGCGAAAGCGGGAATCCAGAATCACAAGCCGAAAGCCTGGATCCCCGCTTTCGCGGCTTGCCCGCCGTAGGCGGGGAATGACGAGCGGAAAAGCCCAAAAGGCGATTTGAAAAAACGAACCCAATTTCGTAATCAGTAAAGTGCTGTCCACGGCGAAAAAGAACCCGAGGATAGAAAGCGCATGTCGGGCAAGAACGACGTGATGGTGTTCGTCGAGCAGAACGAAGGCCGGCCCGCCGACGTCTCGCTCGAACTGGTCTGCAAGGGGCGGGAACTGGCCGACCGGCTGCGCGTCGGGCTCTCGGCGGTGGTGTGCGGCGAGCGCATCTCCGGCCTTGCGGAGAAGCTCGTGGCCCACGGCTGCGACGAGGTCCACCTCGCTGAAGACCCGCGGCTGCGGCAATATCGCACGCTCCCCTACGCGCGCGTGGTCAGCGAGGTGATCCGCAAGGCGCAGCCGCAGATCGTCCTCTTCGGCGCCTCGCCCGTCGGCCGCGACCTGGCGCCGCGCATCGCCAGCGAACTCAAGGCCGGCCTCACCGCCGATTGCACCGACCTCCAGATCGGCGACCACTCCGAGCCGGGCGGCGGCAAGGAATACAAGGACCTGCTCTACCAGATCCGGCCCGCCTTCGGCGGCAACATCATCGCCACGATCGTCTGCCCCGAGACGCGTCCGCAGATGGCCACCGTGCGCGAAGGCGTCATGAAGATGACGCCGCCCGACCCGAAGCGCACGGGCAAAATCCTGCCGGCGAAGGCCGCGTTCCGCGACGAGGATTTCCTCCTGGAGATCCTTCACCGCGAGCACAAGGAGAAGACCGTCAACCTGCGCGCGGCGAACATCGTCGTCAGCGGCGGCGCCGGCGTCGGCAGCAAGGAAAACTTCAAGCTGCTCTTCGACCTGGCCCACGCCATCGGCGGCGTCGTCGGCGCCTCGCGCTCGGCCGTGGACAGCGGCTTCATCCCGAAGGATTACCAGGTCGGCCAGACCGGCACCACCGTTCGGCCGAAGCTGTATATCGCCTGCGGCATCTCCGGCGCCGTGCAGCACCGGGCGGGCATGCAGGAATCGGCGAAGATCGTCGCCATCAACACCGACCGCGAAGCGCCGATCTTCGACGTCGCGCACTACGGCATCGTCGGCGACCTGAACGCGGTCATCCCGATGCTCATCAAGGCGTATAAGAGCAAGTAATACAGAGATCACCACCAAGACACCAGGGCACAAAGAAGAACGAAAAAAGTAAGCTAAGAAAAATGCCGTACTTAGTGTCTTTGTGTCTTGGTGGTGAACCGAGGCTTTCGTTGAAGCAAGATATGTGAGGTTAGCTGATGCCGAATTTCTTCACCGAGAACGCCGACATCCGCTTCCACTTCGACACGATGGACCTGCGCGAGATCGTCGCGCTCAAGGAAGGCGATTTCAGCGAACGGCAGAAATTCCCGTACGCGCCGGCTTCCCACGAGGACGCGGTGGACGGCTATCGCCGGATCCTCGAACTCGTCGGCCAGATCGCCGGCGACGTGGTCGCCCCGCGCGCGCCCGAAGTGGATGCCGAAGGCGCACAGCTCCATGACGGCGTCGTCGCCTACGCGCGCGGCACGCGCGAGGCGCTCAAGGCGCTCTCCGGCGCCGACCTGATGGGCTTCACGCTCCCGCGCTGCTACGGCGGACTCAACCTGCCGACGATCCTCTACTCCTCCGCCATCGAGATGATCTCCCGCGCCGATGCGGCGCTGATGACGATCTTCGGCCTCCAGGATATCGCCGAGACGATCAACAGCTTCGCCTCCGAGGACCAGAAGCAGCGCTACCTGCCGAAGTTCTGCGCCGGCGAGGTGACCGGCGCGATGGTGCTGACCGAGCCGGACGCCGGAAGCGATCTGCAGGCGGTGCGCCTCCGCGCGTATCAGGACCCGAACGGCCAGTGGCGGCTCAACGGCGTCAAGCGGTTCATCACCAACGGCTGCGGCGACGTGCTGCTCGTCCTCGCCCGCACCGAGGAGGGCACTCGCGACGGCCGCGGGTTGAGCATGCTGCTCTGCGAGAAAGGCCCCCGGGTGGTCGTCCGCCGGATCGAGGACAAGCTCGGCATCCACGGCTCGCCGACGTGCGAGCTGCACTTCAAGGACGCGCCCGCCGAACTCGTCGGCCAGCGGCGTCGCGGGCTGACGAAGTACGTGATGTCGCTGATGAACGGCGCGCGCATCGGCATCGCCGCGCAGGGCCTCGGCATCGCCGAGGCGGCCTACCGCGACGCGCTCGCCTACGCCGTCGAGCGCGAGCAGTTCGGCAAGCGGATCGTGGACATGGCGCAGGTCGCCGACCTGCTGGTCTCGATGAAAGTCGGCATCGAGAGCGCGCGGTCGCTCCTCTACGAGACCGCGCGCGTGGTGGACCTGGCGCAGGGTTACGATCACCTCGCTGAGACGGCCGACCGCAATGATCCGAAGGCGAAGGAGATCAAGGAGAAGAGCGCCCGCTACACCCGGCAGGCGAGCATCCTCACGCCGATGTCGAAGTACTACTGCTGCGAGATGTGCCTGGGCGTCACCAGCGCGGCGATCCAGGTCCTCGGCGGCAGCGGCTACATGCGCGACTACAACCTCGAACGCCACTACCGCGACGCGCGCATCACCACGATCTACGAGGGCACTTCCGAGCTCCAGGCCGTGGCCATCATCGCCGGCCTCAACGGCGACAAGCTCGACGACTGGTTCGCCCAGCGCGCCGACCGCCCTTACGAGGGCGGCGCCGCGCTCCTCGCCGCGCTCGCCAGCCAGACGCAGCAGCGCCTGAAGGACGCGATGAGCTTCCTCAAGGCCGAGGCGAACGCCGAGTACACCGACCTGATGGGCAAGCGCCTGAGCGACACCGCCTGCGCCGGCGTGATCGGCCTGCTCCTCCTCGAAGAGGCGCAACGGTCGCCTCACAAGCGCATCATCGCCGAGAAGTTCATCCGCGACAGCGCCATCCGCGCCGCCGCCAACCACACCGCGATCACCTCCGGCAACGACCTGGTGCTCCGCGAGTACAAGAACCTGCTCGGCCCTGACCTGCCCAAAGCTTGACGGAACGTGGGAAATGCAAAATGCGCGGCGCCAGTTTCCAGGCTTCGCGCCTTCCACTTTTCATTTTGCATTTTTCACTTTGCACTTTGCACTCGTCGTTGCTGCCCCTTGCTTGCGCCCCTCTTTTGTGATATCAAAGTAGGATGAGGGTTGTTGCGGTTTAAGCGCCCCACGCGATTCGGGAGGCGGTTGTGGCGGAGATTGACCCGTTCCTCAAGATGGGCCGTCAGATTGACGCCTCCGACGTCCACATCGCCGTCGGCTCCGCGCCCCTGATCCGCCTCAACGGCGCGCTCCGCAAGGTGAAGTATCCCCCGTTCACGTCCGACGATACGAAACGCCTCTTCTACGAGGTCCTTTCTCCCGAGCAGCAGAAAACGCTCGAGGAGAACTGGGAACTCGACCTGAGCTACGACTCGGAGGACGCCGGCCGCTGCCGCGCGAACATCTGCGTCCACAACCGCGGCCTGGACGGCACCTTCCGGCTCATCCCGGCGGTGGTCAAGGGGCTCGACGAGCTCGGCTTCCCGCGGGTCGTCAAGAAACTGCTCGAGTACCGCCAGGGCATGATCCTCGTCACCGGACAGGCCGGCTGCGGCAAGACCACCACGCTCTCCGCGATGGTCAAGTACCTCAACGAGCGCCGCTACGACCACATCATCACCCTCGAAGACCCGATCGAGATCCTCCATCCGATGATCCACTGCCATGTGACGCAGCGCGAGGTCGGCATCCACACCGCCTCGTTCGGCCGCGCGCTCCGCGCCGTCCTCCGCGAGGACCCGGACATCATCGTCGTCGGCGAAATGCGCGACCTCGAGACGATCTCCAACGCCATCACCGCCGCCGAGACCGGCCACCTGGTGCTCGCCACTCTCCACACCACCAATGCCGCGCGCACCATCGGCCGCATCCTCGACGTGTTCCCGCCGAGCCAGCAGGGCCAGATCCGCACGATGCTCGCCGACGCCCTCCGCGGCATCATCTCGCAGCAGCTCGTCCCGACCGCCGACGGCAAGAGCCGCGTCGTCAGCCTCGAGGTGCTCGTCGTCACGCCGGCCATCTCGAACCTCATCAAGGAAGACCGCACCTTCCAGATCCCCTCGCTGATGCAGACCGGCGTCAAACTGGGCATGCAGCTCATGGACGACGGCCTCTACAAGCTCCTGCAGCAGGGCATCATCACGCCGGAGACGGCGCTCGAGCGCGCCTACGACCGCAGCAAGTTCACCGACCTGACCAAGACGCGCGAGCGCCAGATCAACTGGGAAGAGTTCATGGCGCTGCCGGACGACAAGGCGAAGAAGAAGATGCTCATCCAGATGGGCACGGTCCTCATTGACCGCAAGACCAAAGCCGCCCATTCGATCAAGCGGGAGCGCGTGCCGTTCCTCTTCTTCCAGTCCCAGCGCGGCAAGCTGCAGGAGGACGCGATCTGGGCGGAGCTCACCCGGCTCTATCCGGAAGTCGCCTGGTCGGAGGAGGACGCGCAATGAGGAGTACCGCCTGCGAAGCGCAGAGTGCCGAGGGGGACTCCAGCGCGCTCCCGATTCCGCATTCCGTATTCCGCACTCCGCACTGAAAAGGTGAGTTATGGCCCAGGCCGATGAATGGCTCCTGAAGATGCGCGCGCTCGGCGCCTCTGACCTGCACCTTTTCGCCGGGTCCCCGCCGAAGTTCCGCATCACCGGCGACCTCCACCCGACGAACGAGGCGGTTCTGACCAACGAACGTCTCCGCGAAATCCTCCCGGAGCTTTGCGCGCCTCAGCAATGGGAGAATTTCGTCAAGGAGAGCGACATGGACTTCGCGTACGCCATTCCCGGTTACGCGCGCTTCCGCACGAATTACCTGATGCAGCAGTTCGGCATCGGCTGCGTCATGCGCATGATCCCGGACAAGATGATGACCTTCGAGGAGCTCGGCCTGCCCAACAGCGTGCTCCAGTTCGTCGAGCTCGGGTTCGGCCTCGTCCTCGTCACCGGGCCGACCGGCTCGGGCAAGACCACCACCCTCGCGAGCATCATCGACTACATCAACGACCATTACCGCCGCCACGTCCTCACCATCGAGGAGCCGATCGAGTTCGTCCACCAGCACAAGCAGTGCCTCATCACGCAGCGCGAGGTCGGCCTGCACACGCACAATTTCGCCGCCGCGCTGCGCTCGGCCATGCGCATGGACCCGAACGTGGTCCTCGTCGGTGAAATGCGCGACACGGAAACCATCTCGCTGGCGCTGACCTGCGCCGAGATGGGCATCCTCGTCTTCGGCACCCTGCATACCAACAGCGCCTCTAAGACCGTGGACCGCATCATTGACGTGTTCCCCGCCGAGGAGCAGGCGCGTATCCGCACCATGCTCGCCGGCTCGCTGCAGGGCGTCATCGCCCAGCAGTTGCTGCGCACCGCCTCGGGCAAAGGGCGCGTCGCCTCCTTCGAGGTGCTCGTCGGCACGTCGGCGCTCGGCAACCTTATCCGCACCGCGCAGACCGCGAAGATTGACTCCGTGATCGAAAGCGGCGGCAAGATGGGCATGCAGACCATGGATTCGCACATCCAGAAGCTTCTCGATGCCGGCACGATCACCGGCGAAGAGGCGTACCTGAAGGCCTTCGACAAGAGCAAATTCGAGAAGCACTGGAGCTTCTCCGTCGAAGAGGACGAAGAAGCGAAGTGAACTCGAGCGCGGAGTCTGCTCCCCGTTCAGCAGTCCCCGCTTCACAGTCCGCACTCCTCAGCCCGGACTCCTTCTCGTCGCCTGGGCCATCACGCGCATTCTCCTTGCGGCTCCCTTCACGCTCTGCCGAAGCCGCGGCGAACGGCCGGAGTACGTCATCCATATCAGCGCGCCGGCTATTGAGCCGGTCAACAACCGCCCGGAGCGGGCCCTGGACTTCATCGCGACCGGGCCATAGGATCACGTCAAGCTGCCCCACTGACAACCAGCCCTCTTAGCGCATGGTCGCCTCACCCAGCGCGCGCCGCGTATACCATATTTCTACTATTAATTGGGGAAAAGTCTGTGTAAAACCCACAAGACAGGCTGTGAAAAGTTGCAAAAATCGCGGGGTTAAGCACTACAGATTGTATATAGGCTTCAACATCCCACATCGCATAGGTGTTTTTCCTATGGTGCCTCAGTGTTTTTCGTAAAAAATCGGTTTTTCCTTGACTGTGGGGGTAAATTCCACTATTTTTATCTCATGTGTCTCTTAGTGGGGGTAAATCCCATAGAGGCACGATTCCTTTTTGCGGTGAACGACTCATGTTCGTCGGTCAGTATCCAGTCCGGCTCGACGCCAAGAACCGGGTCATTGTACCGCAGCGGCTGCGCGAGTCACAAATCGAGGGTGGCCCGCTCTGGTCGAAGTTCTATCTGACGCTGGGCACGGAAGCCTGCATTGCCGTCTACACGCCGGAAGGCTGGCAGCAGTTGATGCAGGAGATGGGCGCGACGAAATCGGTGGTGGACGAGTCGGTGAGAATCCTTCAGCGGCTCACCGCCGCAAACGTGGACATGCGCGAGTGCGACGCGCAAGGACGGATCGTGCTTTCCGACCAACTGCGCAGGCAGGCCGGAATCACGCGCGACTTGATCTGGATCGGCGCCGTGTCCCGCGCGGAAATCTGGAACCCGGAACGCTGGGCCGCGTTCAACCGGAAACATATCGCGGAGCTGGGCGAGAAGATGGACATCGTCTCGCGCGCCGGTCTCGCCCTGCCCGACCGAAACGATCATTTGAGGAGAGGTCCGCAGGGCTAACCTCGGCCTCTTCATCGCCTCCCACATGGAGGCGCGGACAGAAGCGCAGATATGAGCAGCACGATTCTCCGTACTGAGAACAGTGCACGGACTTGGCACCATCGGCATGGCGGCTTGCCCTGGAGGGGCGGGCGCTTCCGACAACATAAAATGTGCGGGAAGATGCAGCCCCCCCTCCTCGGGCATTTCACGACCGGCCCGGCCGACGAGGACACGATGACGGAATCCGGGGCGCCGTTGCATGTGCCGGTGATGCTCGAAGAATCCCTTCACCTGCTTGATCCCCATCCCGGCGAGACGATCGTGGACGGCACGCTCGGCGCCGGCGGGCATTCGCGCGCGATCCTGACGGCGCTCGGCGCCGCGGGCCGGCTGATCGGCGTGGACCGCGATCCGAAGATGGCGCAGATCGCCCGCCAGAACCTGCTCGGCGTCTCCGCCGGCGCGAAAGTCGAAATTCTGACCGGCCACTTCGGCGACCTGCCGTCCGTTCTGGCTACCCTCGACGTCGAGGCGGCCGACGGCGTGCTGCTCGATCTCGGCGTGGCCTCGCCGCAACTGGACGACCCGTCGCGCGGGCTGAGCTATCGCGCCGACGGGCCGCTTGACATGCGCCTGACGCCGGATGCCGAACTTTCGGCGGAGGAGTGGATCAACCAGGTCTCGCAGGACGAACTGGCGCAGGTGCTGCGCGACTATGGCGAAGAGCGCTTCTCCGGACGGATTGCCCGGGCCATCGTCGAGGCGCGCGCGCGTAAACCGATCCGCCGCACCGGCGAGCTGGCAGAGGTCATCACGCGCTCCGTGCCGCGCGGGCCGCGCCGGCTGCACCCGGCGCGCAGGAGTTTCCAGGCGCTGCGGATCCGCATCAACGAGGAGATGCAGCAACTCGAACGATTTCTGGCGGCGATGGCCCGACTGCTGAAACCGGGCGGACGCTGCGCGATCATCAGCTATCACTCTCTCGAAGACCGCCGCGTGAAGAACGCCTTTCGCGACGGCGCCCGAGAAGGAATTTACGAACTGCTGACCCGCAAGCCGATGCGGCCGTCATTTGCCGAAGTCTCCGTGAATCCGCGGAGCCGCTCGGCCCGGCTGCGCGCTGTCCGCAGGAACGAAACATGAAGAAAGATCCGCGCAAAGACGTATGCGTGAGCCTGAAATGAGAGGAATCGAAACGTGACTCCGGCGCGGTACATTCTGTTGCTGCTGCTCGCCAGTTTCTTCGCCCTCCTGGGCGTAGCGCAGCGCGCGCATGGGGTCCACCTGGGGCTTCGCGTGGGGTATCTCAAGGCCGAAACGGATCTCCTCGCCGAGAACAACCGTCAGCTCCTCTGTGAAATCAGCGCTCTCGCCGATCCGGCGCGGATCGCCGATCAGGTCGAGCGTATGAAGCTTGCGCTGCTGGATCCGGTTGCGTTGACCAAGACCGTCGCGGCGGAGCGAGACGGCGAAACAGTCGCGCCGGTCCCAAAGGCCGCGGCGACGCGGCGGTGACCGGCAGCGGCGCAAGTCGCGGACGACGAATTTCGAGAGGAGAGGTCGAGGCCATGGAGGCATCCCCGCAGAGGAGCTTTCGTCTGCGGCTGGTCTACGTCACCGGCGCCCTCCTCGCAGCCTTCCTCGGGCTGGCGGTGCGTCTGGCGTACGTCCAGGCTTACCAGCATCAGAAGTGGGCAGCGCTGGCCGACCGGATGGAAGCCGACTGTGTGACGATCGAGCCGGAGCGCGGGTTGATCCTCAGCCGCGACGGGCGCGCGCTGGCGGCGAGCGCGCACGTACCCTCGATCTTCATCAATCCGCGCGCCGTCCCAGCCGACCGCCGCGCCGAGGTCGCCTCAACGCTCGCGAAGATGCTCAAGGTGGATCCCAACGGCCTGACCGACCTGCTCGCCCGCCCGAAGTATTTTGCCTGGGTCAAGCGCAAAGTTTCCCCGTCGGAGTCCGATGCGGTGCTGCGCGCGGAACTGCCGGGCATCGGCATCCGAGACGAGCCAAACCGCTGCTATCCAAACGGCACGCTGCTCTGCCACGTGCTCGGCGCCGTCGGCGCCGACGGCAACGGGCTCGCCGGTCTCGAGGCGAAGTACAACGCGACCCTCTCCGGCACGGCAGGCTCGGAACTGGTGTTCAAGGATGGACTCGGCCGCACGATGTTCGCCGCGCGTCTCTCCAACGCGCTGGAGATCGTCAGCCCCGACGAGTCCCAGGCCGGGCCGATCCGCCCGGCGGTGAACGGCCATTCGCTGATCCTCACGATTGACGCGCGCATCCAGGAGATCGTCGAACAGGAGTTGCGCGAGGCTTGCGAGAAATACAAGCCCGAGTCGGGCTGTTCCGTCGTGCTCGATCCGTGGACCGGCGACGTGCTGGCGATGGCCTGCTGGCCGACGTTCGATCCGGCGCATATCGAGTCGGCGCCGCCGGCGCTCCAGCAGAATATGGCTGTCTCCGTGGCGATCGAGCCGGGCTCGACGTTCAAGCCGTTCGTCTGCTCGAAGGCGCTCGAGGCGGGGGTGGTGACGCCCAATACGGTGTTCGATTGTCACCAGGGCGTGTACCGCATCGGCTCGCGCACGCTGCACGACGCGCACGGCTACGGCCGGCTGAGCGTGCGTGACATCATCGCCTACAGCAGCAACATCGGCATGGCGCAGGTCGGCGAACGCCTCGGCCCCGAGCGGATGTACGCCGGGCTTTCCCTGTTCGGCTTCGGGCGTAAGACGGGCATCGAGCTGCCTGGCGAATCCGCCGGACTGCTCCATCCGCTACAGCAGTGGTCGCGGCTGAGCGTCTCCTCGCTCCCAATGGGCCAGGAAGTCGCCGTCAGCGCGCTGCAGTTGACCGCGGGATTCTGCGTGTTTGCGAACGGCGGCTGGTGGGTCCGTCCGCGGATCGTGCTCGGCACGGCTGACAGCCAGGGCCGCAACGTGCTCCGGAGCGCGCCGCCGGCGTTCCATCGCGTCCTCGACGAGGGAGTCGCGAAGCTGATGTGCGACGATCTCCTCGCGGCGGTCGTCGAGAAAGGCACGGCGCGCGACTCCGCCATCGCGGGGTACTCGATGTCCGGCAAGACCGGCACCCCCCAATTGTCGCGGCCGGGCGCGCGCGGATACGAGCCGGGCGCATACGCCTCGGTGTTCGTCGGGATCGTCCCAACGAACGCGCCGAGGTTCGTGATCAGCGTCCTGATCAAGAAGCCGCAGGCGGCGCATTACGGGGGCGTGGTCGCCGCGCCCGCGGTCGCGCATATGGCCGAACGAATCCTGAGCATGTTCCAGGTCCCGCGCGAGGCGCCGGATGAGCCGGAAACCAAGGCCCTCATCACGAAAGCGGCGTATCGTAGAAATTGAGCCATGAGGCTTTCACCGCGAAGGACGCAAAGGACATGAAGAGAGGAACAGGAAAGCTGGCGCTTCCGTTGCCGCGCTTCGTGTTCTTCATGCCCTTCGTGGTGAAAAACAGCTCCATGAGAGGAACTGAAGCGTGAAACTCTGCAAGCTGCCGAAGATACTTCCGGGCGTTCATCCGCCGGTGCCGGAGGACTGGGCGGAGGTCGAGGTGCTGAACATCACGCATGACTCGCGGCGCGTGAAGCCCGGCTCGGTCTTCGTCGCCATCGGCGGACACGAGCGCGACGGCAACGCCTACATCGAGGACGCCCTCGCGCGAGGCGCTGTCGCCATCGTCTCCGAGAAGCCGGTCCGGCCCTCGCGGCCGGTCGTCACGCTCACGGTCAGCGATGCCCGCCGCGCGCTCGCCGCTCTGGCGAGCGCCTTCTACGGCAAGCCGTCGCGCCGGCTCCACGTCATCGGCGTCACGGGCACGAACGGGAAGACCACCACGACGTACATGATCCGCTCGATCCTCGAAGCCGCCGGCTATCGCTGCGGCGTGCTCGGCACGATCGGCTACGAGACCGGCCGCCGCTCGCTGCCGGCCTCGGTTACCACGCCGGAGTCGCTGAACGTCCAGGAGTACCTGGCCGAGATGGTCGCCGAGGGTCTCGATTACGCCGCGATGGAGGTCTCCTCGCATTCGCTCTGCATGCGGCGCGTGGACTTCGTGCAGTTCGCCGCGGCGGTCTTCACGAACCTGAGTCCCGAGCACATGGATTATCACCGCACGCTCGCGGCATATCGCCAGGCCAAGGCGCGGCTCTTTTCCGCGCTCGGCCCCGCCTCGGTTGCGGTGATCAACGCCGACGACAAGAGCGCCGCCGGGATGGCGCGCGGCACGTTCGCGCGCGTGCTCTACTACGGAATCAAGAACCGCGCGGAGGTTTCGGCGCGGATCAAGGAATCCACGCTCGACGGCGTCTGCATGACGCTCGCGACGCCCTCGGGGGAGACGGAACTTCGCCTGCCGCTGATCGGCACGCACAACGCCTACAACGCCCTTGGCGCCGCGGCCGTGACGCTGGCGCTCGGGCGCGACCTGAACTGCATCCGCGACGGGCTCGAACACGTGCCGCCGATACCGGGCCGGCTCGAGCCGGTGCCCTGCCCGAAGGGATGCAAGGTGCTCGTGGATTTCGCGCACACCGACCAGGCGCTGAAATCGGTGTTGCAGTCGCTGCGGCCGCTGACCTCGAAGCGGATCATCGTCGTCTTCGGCGCCGGCGGCGACCGCGACCGCGAGAAGCGCCCGCGCATGGGTCGCGTCGCCGAACTCGGCGCGGACATGGCCTGGGTCACCAGCGACAACCCGCGCAGCGAGGAGCCGCTCGACATCATCGAGGATATCCTCAGCGGAGTCCGCAGCCGGCGTCGGCTGCGCGTCCAGCCCGATCGCCAGGCGGCCATCGCCGAGGCGCTCGACGCCGCGCGGCCCGGCGACCTCGTCCTCATCGCCGGCAAAGGCCACGAGCGGACGCAGCGGTTCAAGGACAAAGTGATTCCCTTTGACGACCGCGAAGCCGTCGAGCGAGCCCTCGCGCTCAAGGGATGACGTTTCAGGCAAGGATTAATGACGTGAGCGGTCAAGCTCTGCGCACTGTGGGTGTGGAGATCGTGGGAGCTATCGGGAGACGCCCGGGAAGGAGGATCTGGACCATTACGGGCGTCTCCACCGATAGTCGCGCGATCCGTCCCGGTGAGATGTTCTTCGCCCTCGCCGGCGCGCGCTGCGACGGGCATGACTTTGTCCGGTCCGCCCTCGAACGGGGCGCGGCGTGCGCCGTGGTCAGCCGCGACGTGGCCGTTCCGCACGCGCTGCGCGAACGCGTCGTGAAGGTCGAGGACACCCGGCGCGCACTGGCCCAGTCGGCCCGCGCGTATCGCCGGACCTGGGGCGGAAAAGTCATCGCCGTCACCGGCTCGAACGGCAAGACCACGACGCGCGAGATGATCTACCACATCCTGTCCGCACATATGCCGTGCCGCCGGTCGCCGAAGAGTTTCAACACCGACGTCGGCGTGTCGCTCACGCTCTTCCAAGCCGCCCCGACCGACCGCGTGATCGTCCTCGAGATGGGAACGAACGCGCCGGGCGAGATCGCGGAACTGACGCAGATCGCCGAGCCGGGCCTGGGCGTCATCACGAACATCGGCGAGACGCACCTCGAAGGGCTCGGTTCGATCGAGGGTGTGGCGAGGGCGAAGGCGGAACTACTCGACGCGCTCGGCCGCGACAGCGCCGCGTTCCTCAACGCCGACGATCCCTGGTTCGAGTTCCTGGCGAAGCGCGTCCGGGGAAAACTGATCGCCTACGGCACTCGACGCGAGGCCGCGTTCCGCGGACACGACGTGCAGGTTTTCGAGGGCGGCCACTCGTTCCTCATCCGCGGCGGCATCCGGGTCGAGATCACCGTGCCCGGCCGGCACAACGTCCTGAACGCGCTGGCGGCGCTGGCGGTGGCGGACTATCTCGGTCTGTGCTTGTCGGAGGCGGCGGCGCGGATGGCGATGTTCCGCCTGCCGGAGATGCGCTACCAGGTCGAGCAGATCCGCGGGATCACGGTGGTGTTCGACGGATACAACGCGAACCCCGGCTCGATGAGCGCGGCGATTGCGGCGTTCAGCGAGACCGAGGTGCCGGGCCGGCGCGTCGCCGTGCTCGGCGACATGATGGAGCTCGGCCCGCGCAGCGAGCAGCTCCATCGGGCGCTGGGAGCGGAAGTCGCGCGTTCCGGCGTCAGCGAACTCTGGGCGGTCGGCAAGTTCGCCCCGCTTGTCGCGCGCTCCGCCGAGGAGAACGGTCTCGACGGCCACGTGTCGCAGGCGGAGGACGTGGAGCCGGTCGCCCGCCACGTCTGCGAATACCTGCAACCCGGCGACGCCGTGCTCGTCAAGGGCTCGCGCGGGATGAAGATGGAACGGCTGGTCGAGGAAATACGGGCTTCGTCTGCGCCGAAGGGTTGAGCGTGTGCTGTACGGCTTATTAAATAACGACATTCTGCGGCTCGGAGCGCCATTCCTGACGGCGCTAATCGTAAGCCTCGCCTCCGGGGCGTGGCTGATTCGCTTCTTCCACCGAAAGAACGTGATCGAGGACACCACGCAGCCGGACCACGCGGGACTAAACGCGATCCAATCGCTGAAGAAGAATGTGCCGACGATGGGCGGTCTGATGATCCTGGCGGGGATCGTCGTTGCCACGCTGCTCTGGGCTTATCTGGGCGCGGCGGAGGTCTGGATGGGAATGCTGGTTCTGGCGGTACTGGGTGGCGCGGGGTTTGTTGACGACTACATCAAGCTCAAGCACAAGCCTTCGCGCGGACTGACGAAGACACAGAAGCTCTTGATCCAGTTCGCATTGGGTGGGATCGTTGGATGGCTGCTCAAGATATGGGCGCCTGGCACCATTTATAGTCCGGTATCGCTTGGCACCGGCGGCTGGCACATGGGTTGGTGGTTCATCCCATGGAGCGGCTTCGTTATGGCCGCGACATCAAATGCCGTTAATCTCACTGATGGTCTTGATGGCCTCGCAGGTGGACTGATCCTCATTGCGAGCTTCGCATTTGCTTCCCTTTTCCCCTTACATTATGGACAAGTCCCTTTTCTTGTTATCGCCGCCGCCGTACTCGGATTCCTCTGGTACAACAGTCACCCGGCTCAGATCTTCATGGGGGACACTGGGTCGCTGGCCTTGGGAGGGCTACTGGCATATATGGCGCTGGTGGCACGTTGCGAGTACGTGCTCCTCATAATCGGCGCGGTCTTCTTTATCGAAGAAGCGACCGTTTTGTTGCAGATTGTGAGCTTCAAACTCGCGAGGAAACGTATATTCCCCATTACGCCGATTCATCATTATTTTCAAGTTAATCTAAAGTGGCCCGAACAGAAAATTGTGGCGCGAGCCTGGATTCTTGGCATGGTCTTCGCCTTTCTGGCGATGCTCTTCTTACATAACTTCTGGCGCGCATGAAACGCACAAGCGGTATTCTTTTGTGCTGCGTGGCTACGCTGCTGGCTTTGGGCGCAGTGATGGTGTTCTCGTGCCTCTCGGCGCGGGCGAGCACGCTGGACGTCGGGCTGACGTATCTCTTCAAGCACGCGCTCTGGGTTGCCGTCGGCGTGGTGATCATGCTGCTCATGAGCCGGCTGGATTATCACTGGCTGGAGAAGCACCAGCGGGCCATCGCAATCGCCGCGCTCGTGTCGCTGGTGGTCGTGCTGATTCCGCATCTGGGGACGGCGACGCACGGCGCGCGGCGGTGGATCCGGTTCTACGGCCCGATCGGGTTCCAGCCGTCGGAGATCGCCAAGCTGGCGCTGCTGGTGGCGCTGTGCGGCATGGCCGCGCGGAGCGGAGATCAGATGCGCTCGCTGCGCTCCGGGCTTCTGCCGTGCATGGCGGTCGTCGCTGTGACGGCCGCGCTGATCCTCGTCGAGCCGGATTACGGGACCGCGGCGCTGATCGGCATTATCGGCTCGCTGGTGGCGCTCGTCGCGGGAGCGCCGCTCTGGCCGATGGCCGCAGCGGGCTTTGCGGGAATCGCCGGCGCCGCCGCGCTCGTCTGGCACTCGCCGGTGCGCCAGGCGCGCGTGCTCGCGTTCCTCGACCCGGCGCAGCATCTGGACGGCGCCGGCTACCAGCTGATGCACTCGCTGATCGCGCTCGGCAGCGGCGGGCTGTTCGGCCGAGGCCTCGGCGCGAGCCGCCAGAAGCTCTTCTTCCTGCCCGAGCCGGAGACCGATTTCATCTTCGCCGTCATCGGCGAGGAGCTCGGCGTGATCGGCGCGCTGGCAGTGATTTTCCTCTTCGTGCTGATCCTACGGCAGGGCATGAAGATCGCCTGCCATGCGCGCGATCCGTTCGGCAGGCTGATGGCCTTCGGGATCACCGCCCTGATCGTGTTCCAAGCGCTGATCCACATCGCCGTCGTCACCGCCTCGATGCCCACGAAGGGGATCGTGCTGCCGCTCGTCTCCTCGGGCGGATCCTCGATTGTGGTCACGCTGGCGGCGATCGGGATTCTGCTCAATATCGCGTCGCAGGCGGCCGAAGAGCCGAACACGAACTTCGAAACGCTGCGCGCGGAAGATGCAAAGCAGCCGATGGAATCGGGCGTTTAGAAACAGGGTTCTCACTGTCGGAGTCCTGGCGCATGGGTGAAGGAATTCAAGTCAAGCGCTTCACCGGCATCTTCGCCGGCGGCGGCACGGGCGGGCACCTGATGCCCGGACTGAGCGTCGCGGCGGAGCTGCGGCGCGCCTATCCAGACACCAGCCGGCTCTACTTCGTCGGCACGTCCAATTCGTTGGAGCGCCGGCTGGTCGAGGCGCGCGGGTTCGACTTCCTTTCCCTGCCGAGCCTGAAGCTGGCCGCCTCGCCCGCGGCGCTGCCGCGCTGGATCGCGCGGTTGGCCGGCGGGCTGGTCGAGGCGACGCGGCTGATCCGTCGGCTGCGGCCGGACGCCGTCGTGAGCCTGGGCGGATACGCCGCCGTCGCGCCGTCGCTGGCCGCTGCGCTCTGCGACGTGCCGATGGCCGTGATGGAGCAGAACGCGGTTCCCGGAAAGACCAACCGGCTGCTCAGTTGGTGGGCGCGCGAGGTGTACGCGCCATGGCCGGGGATCGAGTCGTTCTTCGCGTATCCGGAGCGCGTGCACGTAACCGGCAACCCGGTGCGCGAGGATCTCCCGCGCCGCCGCTCGTCCCAGCTGGCCGTGCAGTTCGGCCTCAGCCCGCGCAAATGCACGCTCCTCGTGATGGGCGGCAGCCAGGGCGCGCAGACGATCAACCGCGGCGTCGTCGCCGCGCTGCCGGAATTCGAGGCCGAGTCCGAGTGGCTCCAGATCCTGCACAGCACCGGCCAGTCCGGCTACGAGGAAACCGCCGCGGCGTACTCCGGCCGGAAAATTCAGTCGGCGGTGCTGCCATACGTCGAGGACATGGCTTCGGCCTACGCACTGTGCGACCTGGCGCTCTGTCGCGCAGGCGGGACGACGCTGGCCGAGTTGACCACGCTCGGCGTGCCGGCGGTGCTTGTGCCGCTGCCGATCGCCGCCAATGACCATCAGCGCCGCAATGCCTCGCTCGTCGCCGGCGCCGGCGCCGCTCTGCTGATGGAGCAGGCTGACTTCGCGACGGGCCGCTTGGCGGTCACGGTCGTCGGGCTGCTGCGCAACGGCGAGTGCCTCGCCCGCATGCGCGCGGCCAGTCTGCGGCTGGGCCGCCCCAACGCCACGAAGAACGTCGCGGAGCGGCTGGTCCGGTTGATGAACGGGCAGAGGATTGAGCGCGGAGCGTCGAGGGCGGAGTGCGGAATGGAGAACGTAGAAGCCAGGGGTTAGCTGTCTGCCTTCCGTAGGAGATTCATTTCGTGCGCAGGCGCTCTAAAACAACTCGCAAGCAGCTTCAGTTTTGGCCGAAGCCCGCGCCCGTGCAGCCGTCGAGAGAGAGCGGCCCGCCGATTCCCTGGCGCGGCGCCACGGTGCACCTGATCGGCATCGGCGGCATCGGCATGAGCGGCATTGCCGCCCTGCTGCCGCACTACGGCTGTACGGTCACCGGCTGCGACACCGGCGGCAGCGACATCACCGAATCGCTCATGCGCCGCGGCATCGGTGTTTGCATCGGCCACAGCCCGGCGCACATCACCGACAAACTCGGCCTGGTCATCGTCTCCGCCGCGGTCCGCGATACGAACCCGGAACTGCGGGAGGCGGCGCGGCGCGGCATACCCGTCGTCAAGTACGCACAGGCGCTCGGCTGGCTAATGAAGGACCACGACGGTATCGCCGTCTCCGGCGCGCACGGCAAGACCACCACCACCTCGATGATCGCCTACGCGCTCAGCTATGGCGGCAAACACCCCGCGATGGTCGTCGGCGGCGTTGTGCCGCAACTCGGCGGCAACTCGCTCACCGGCCGCGGCGGACCGTTCGTCGTCGAGGCGTGCGAATACGACCGCTCGTTCCTCAACCTCAATCCAAAGGCCGTGGTCGTCACCAACATTGACCGCGAGCACCTCGATTACTATTCGGGCCTTGAGGAGCTCGTCGAGGCGTTTGGCGCCTTCGTCGCGCAGGCGCCGGCCGATGGGCTCTGCGTGGCGAACGGCGACGACCCGAACGTCCTGCGCGCCGCGAGGCGGAGCCGCGCGCGCGTCGAGACCTTCGGCGGCGGGAGAGACTGCGACTGGCGCGTCAGCGAATGGAGCCGCGCCGAAGGCCGCACGCGGTTCCGCGCCTTCCACCGCGGCAAGAACATCGGCGTCTTCGAACTGCTCGTGCCGGGCTACTACAACGTGCGCAATGCCCTGGCGTGCATCGCCACCAGCAGTTTCTTCGACGTGAACCGTCAGGACGTGCGTGAGTCGCTCGCCGAATTCCGCGGCGCACGCCGGCGCTTCGACCGCCTCGGCGAGGCCGCCGGCGTCATGGTCCTCGACGATTACGGCCACCACCCGACCGAGGTGCGCGTCACACTCGACGCCGCGCGGCAGGAATTCCCGATGCGCCGCCTGCTCTGCGTTTTCCAGCCGCACCAGTGCAGCCGCACGCGGCTGCTCATGAACGATTTCGCCGGCGCGTTCGGATCAGCCGATTGCGTCATCGTCCCGGATATTTACTCGGTGCGCGACAACGAGACGGACCGAGCCAGCGTGCATTCACAGGACCTGGTCGACACGCTGCGCCGCAACGGTGTGCAGGCGGAGTACGGCTCGAAGTTCCCTGAGACCGTGGATCGCCTGCTCCACTCCGTGCGCAGTGGAGACCTGGTGATGACGATGGGGGCAGGTCCGGTGAACGACGTGGGGATACGGCTCCTGCAGGAACTGAAGAAAAGGGAGCAAAGCCATGAGCTGGTATTCAGGACTTGAGTCGTTTATGCGATTTGACGAGCCGTTGGCCGAGCGCACGACGTTCGCCATCGGCGGGCGGGCGGCATTCTTCCTCGAGCCGACGACAGAGATGGAGTTCGCCGCCGGCTACGCGGCCGCCGTGCGCTCGCGGTTGCCGGTGTTCATCCTCGGCGGCGGGAGCAACCTGCTCGTCTCCGACAAGGGCGTGCCGGGCGTCGTGATCTGTACGACGAAGATGGCGGACAAGTCCCTGCCCGCGCAGAGCCATTCCAGCTTCAGCGCGCACGCGGCCGGTTCGCTCATCCAGCTCCGCGCCGGGACGAGTCTGGAGAAGGCCGTCCTCTGGACTGCGCGCGCCGGGCTTTCGGGTCTGGAGTGCCTCGCCGGGATTCCCGGCACCGTCGGCGGCGCGGTTCGCATGAACGCCGGCGGGCGCTACGGCATGATCTGCGACGCGGTCCACGCGGTCTGGTGCGTTGACCGCCAGGGCCGCGTCTACATGCGCAACGCTGACGACATCCAGTGGGGCTATCGCGCGACCGACCTGGGCGACCCGATCGTCCGCGTCGGGTTCGACCTCCAGCGCAAGCCGCCCGAGGCCGTCGGACTCCAGCGCGCGAAAATCATCTCCGAGAAGCGCGCCTCGCAGCCGGTGCAGCAACACAGCGCGGGCTGTTTCTTCAAGAACCCGGGCGAGGAGAAGGCCGGCGAACTGATCGAGATGGCCGGGCTGAAGGGGTATCGCATCGGCGAGGCGTGCGTCTCGCTGAAACATGCGAATTTCATCGTGAACCTCGGCGGCGCGAGCGCGAACGACGTCCTGGCGCTCTCGGACACCGTCCGCGACCGCGTCTACGCCGAGTTCGACGTCTCACTCGAGAACGAAGTCTCAACGTGGGGTTTGCCGCGCGAGCGCCCGCCGGTGAACCGCCTTTTCGTGACGCCGCCGCGGGCGTGATTCCAGGACCGAGACGGACGAGAGACGTAATCACTTTCTGAAAGGGCAGCACATGCGTCGAAGAATCGCGGTGTTGATGGGCGGAGTCTCAGCGGAGCGCGAGGTGTCGCTCAAATCCGGAAAAGGCATTGCCGAAGCGCTCCGCCAGAAAGGGCACGAAGTCCACGAGGTGGATATCGCCGAGGAGAGCATTGCGCCGGTGCTGGCCGTCAAACCGGAGCTGGCTTTCATCGCCCTGCACGGCCGGTTCGGCGAGGACGGCGGGATTCAGGGCCTGCTCGAAGAGGCCGGAATCGCGTACACCGGCTCCGACCCGCAGGCCAGCCGCGCGGGGATGGACAAGATGGCCTCCAAGTGCTTCTTCATCACGCATGATGTCCCGACGCCGCCCTTCCGGCTCTTGACGACCACGCAGTCGTGGGAGAAGGTCGAGGCCGCTATCGAGGAGATCGGCCTGCCGCTGATCGTCAAGCCGCTGCGGCAGGGTTCAAGCTACGGCGTCTCCCTGGCGAAGACGCGCGAGCAGGTGGCCATCGGCCTCGCCGAGGCGCTCAAGTACGGCCAGCACGCCCTCCTCGAGCGATTCATCCCCGGCCGCGAGTTCACCGTCGGCATCTTCGATCAGGCTGCGCTGCCGGTCATTGAACTGCGCCACTCGCACTCCATTTTCGACTTCGACGCCAAGTACACCGACCGCGGCACGCAGCGCGTCGTGCATCCGGAGATTCCGCGCGAGACTACAGAGAAGTTACAGGAACTCGCCCTCGCCGCGCATCGCGCCCTGGGCTGCCGCCACTTCAGCCGCGTGGACCTGATGCTCGAAAACGACGGCTGCCCGTATATCCTCGAGGTGAACACCATTCCGGGCTTCACCGAAAAGAGTCTGTTCCCGCTCGCCGCGCGTGAGGCTGGAATCCCGTTCGCGGACCTCTGCGAGCGCATCGTGGATCTGGCGCTGACGCCGACGCCAGTGGAAATCGGAGGGATCTAGATGACGGCAATACGACGCGCGTCATGACTGCGCGCAGATAAGAGTGAGAATATGCCATGGCCGCCAAAACCCGGGCGAATGACAGCTCCAGCCAGCAGGCGCTGATGAACACGGGAATCTACATCCTCGTCGCCGGTGCGCTGGCCGCCGGCTGTGTGGTGGGTGTGCACCAACTCTGGCGCGCGGTGTCCGACCGGCCTGAATTCGTCGTCCGGCCCGCCGACGTCCCGCTCACGAGCAAATGGGCGCGCATCCCCGAGATGAGGCGTGACTTCCTCGTCACCGACCGCACCGGCATCCTGCGGAGCCCCGGCGTCAGCATCTTCACCACCGGGCTGTGCGAGGACGTCGCCCAGGCGTATGCTGCCAGTCCCTGGGTACGGCGCGTGCTGCTCGTGGCGAAGGAATTCCCGAACCGACTCGATGTCCAGCTCGAACTGCGCGAGCCATACGCGCTCGTGCAGACCGGCGGCAAGTGCATCTGCGTAGACGAAGAAGGCGCGCCGCTCAGTCCGCAGTTCTATGACCTTTCCCCGGAACGCGTCGCCTCGCTCGTCCCGGTCATCACCCTCAACGGCGACTGCCCGGTCCCGAACGCCGGTCAGCCGTGGAAGCAGCCGCAAGTCCAGGAAGGACTCGCGATGGTTCGTCTCTACCGCAGGGACCTTGCCAGAGACGTCCCCGTTCACGAAATCCAGGTCCAGCGCGCCGAGAACGCCGCCGTGATGGCCACGCTCGTCCTCGATAGCGGCCCGCTCGTCCAGTGGGGCCAGACGCCCGCCGGCCCACGCTCGCTGGCCGAAATCTCCACTGCCCAGAAGACCACCGCCCTGCTGGTAATCACCAAAAAGGAAGGCCCGCAGATCGGACGGCTCAAGACCATTGACGTCCGCTGGCCGAACCCGCTTTGCGAATAATCACATCAGGGTTTTCGAGACGGCCTGCTTGGAAGTGATCGGGGCGGGAGGGACAAACAGCGAGCGTCAACCCCGCCGAACACGATGTCAAAGTCCTTCGTGGCCCTTGGCCGCGCGTGCAGTCGTCCACCCTGTTCACGCGCTGAGCGGGAGTCAGGTTCTCATGCCAGAGGCGGCCATGCCGTCCTTTGCGCATCCCCGAATCTGCATACCCCCCTCCTTACCGGACGTTTCCATGGTATCTTCGCGGGGGCTCGCCGTCAGGGAGTCGGGCGCCTCCTATTGCGTTGGCAACGCGCATGAGAGAAGCTATAATCGAGAATGAAGCGGAAGGACACGCGTTGCCTTACAAACCGGTTCCCGGCGGCCTCGGGCGGATTTACGTCCCAGGTTTTCGCGCCGAGGCGCCTAAGAGTAGTGTAGGCTTCGCAGAGAAAAGAGTTGTCGCCGACTCAGGAAATGAAAATGGGGATCCAACGATTGCGTCCCCCCTCTGCGAAATCCCTGCTGCGTCAAAGCCTGCGCGCGGCTCTTATCGGCGTTATCACCGGCGCCGCGTTCGGGATCGTGACGTCGCTGGGCAGTTGGGTGGCGCACCAGAGCGATAGGCCGCCGGCCCTGCCTGGGTTGCCCTACATCATCAGGGCGCTGGACATCAGCGCTTTTCCGGGGATGACGATCGTAACCGCGATCGAGAGGCAGGGCGTGGAGTCCGACTACGTTTTTTCGCCCGGAGAGGTCACCAGCCCCGTGCTGGTCCTGGCGCTCGGCAACGCCCTCTTCTGGGCCGTGCTGTGGGCGTTGCTCTTAGCCTGGCCCGGGCCGGTCTTCGCGCTCTGGCTCGCATTGTCCGGCTCGTGGGATTAGTACAGCGTTTCAGAAGTCCGTATGGACTTCTGAAACGCTGTACGGCGCGGGAGGTTTGGAGGGCCGCGGAAGGCCCTCCAAGGGGTCACAGCGGAAAGACGCGACAGTCGCAGGCGCGAGC
>Ga0181533_1001233_pt1 | contig 33275 bp, 34 predicted proteins | sample PEATcosm2014_Bin_45_FD_119772 | JGI IMG/M metagenome (GOLD analysis project Ga0181533, IMG submission 119772) | Peatland microbial communities from MTU Mesocosm Facility, Houghton, MI, USA - PEATcosm2014_Bin11_60_metaG | ecosystem: Environmental > Terrestrial > Soil > Wetlands > Peat | place...
TCCTTCGGTCGTCCACGTTCTGCCATGCGCACCTCCATGCTCGCACGGCACCAACGCGGTCTGCCGATCGGAAATTCCCGAAAACACAGATTCTTTAGCTAACTGACAACTCAGGACACTAGGGCGCTGCCGCGTCGAGACCTAGAGCGCTGCCGAGCCCGTCGCACGTCGGTGACGGCTATGTTCGGTCGGTAGCCTCGAATCGCACGACCCGCTCCCGCAGCGGGGTCCAATGACCGGGAGACGGACCAGATATGTCAATGCCTTACCGCCGCCTTGGCCGATCCGGCCTCAAGGTGAGTCTGCTGTCTTTCGGCTCGTGGGTCAGTTTCGGAAGCCAGCTGGACGACGACCTTGTGGTGCGCTGCATGGAGGCGGCGCGAGAGGGAGGAGTCAATTTCTTCGACAACGCCGAGTCCTACGAGGACGGTGAGTCGGAGGCGATCATGGGGCGGGCTATCAGGACCCTCGGCTGGGCGCGCCACGAGTACGTGGTCTCGAGCAAGTTCTTTTGGGGCATCCACGACGCTCCGAACATGCGCCACACCTTGAACCGCAAGTACCTCATGCAGGCGGTGGACGGCTCGCTCGACCGGTTCGGTCTCGACTTCCTCGATCTCATCTTCTGTCACCGTGCCGACCCGGAGACACCCATCGAAGAGACCGTCCGGGCGATGTCGGACATCGTCAGCTCCGGCAAGGCGCTCTATTGGGGTACCTCGGAGTGGGCGGCAGACGAGATCGTCGCCGCCATCGAGGTCGCGGAGCGTCACCATCTCCACAAGCCCGTCACCGAGCAATCTCGGTACAACCTTCTCGAGCGACGGCGCGTCGAGCACGAGTACGCCCGTGTGATCGAGGATTACGGCATCGGCCTCACCACCTTCAGCCCACTCGCCTGCGGCGTGCTCACGGGAAAGTATCTGGACGGGATCCCGGAGGGGTCTCGCGGCGCGCTGCCCGGATACGAGTGGCTCCGTCCCAGGCTCGAGAACCCGCGCAGCAAAGAGAAGGTCCGAGCTCTCCAGGCAATCGCAGACGATCTCGGCTGTCCGCTCCCACAACTTGCCATCGCCTGGTGCGCGTCCAACCCGAAGGTGTCGACGGTCATCACAGGTGCGAGCCGGGTGGAGCAGCTGCGCGAGAACCTGCGCTCGCTCGAGGTGCTCGAACGCCTTGACGGCGAGGTGATGCGGCGGATCAACGAGGCGGCCGGCGTCGACTGAGAGCAGGTCTCAGCCGAAGGTCGGCGTCAGCTGAAGGTCGGGGTGTTCGGGGCGGGGCCTTCACGCCGTGCGCATCGTTCGGCGCAAGAGGGGCGGCTCGTGCAACGCAGCCGCAACCCGTACCCGGGCATCGAGCGCCATGGCACCGGCCGGGCTCGCGACCACTGGGTTCAGGCTCAACTCGGCGACCTCGGGGAGGTCCTCGGCGAGGCGGGCGACTCGCAAAAGCACCTCTCCCAGTGCCCCGAGATCGACCATGGCCGAGCCGCGGTAGCCCGTGAGGAGTGCCGAGGACCGCAGACCGCTGACCAGATCGCGGGCGTCTTCAGTGGTCATGGGCACCAGCGACCAGATCTGGTCGCGAAACAGCTCGGCCTCCTTGCCACCGAGGCCGAACATGACGAGCGGTCCGAACGACGGGTCCTCCACAACCCCGACGACCGTCTCGACACCGTCGGGGCCCATCGGCTGCACGACGAGTGACACCCCGGCACCGAACCTGCCGAGCAGGGCCTCGGCGGCAGACGCCACGTCCTCGGGAGAGCCCAGGTTGAGCCGGACACCGCCGACGTCGCTCTTGTGCACCAGGGCGGGAGCGTCGAGCTTCAAGGCGACCGGGTACCCCAACGCTCTCGCGCCCTCGACGGCCTGGGCCGCGTCGGACGCCCGCAGGCAAGGAAGAATCGGAATCCCGTAAGCCTTGAGCAGCTCGAAGGCGGAGAGGGTGTCCAGCCACACCGCAGACGCCGAAGGCGCACCGGATGCGCCGGACCGAATGACGGGGGAGGGCCCCGTGGCGGAGACCGGTCCGGCCGCCAAGGCCCGCTCCACTATCTCGCGTGCACGAAGCACGTCCAGATCATCGAAGCGGGGCACTGTCCCTTCCGGCCGTTTCACCCATTCGGCATACGGTGCGACCCGCGCCATGGCGAAGGCCGCCGACTCGGGGTAAGCGAACCAAGGGACCCGCTTGGGACCTGCGCGCAACGCCGAAAGCGTCCCCTCGGTCGGGGTGAAGTTCGCAAGCACGGGCTTGGTGGTCGTGGAGGCGACGCCGGCCACCGCTTGGGCGACTTCGTCAGCGCCGATGAGAAAGGGCGACGTGAACGTGACCACGACCACGTCCAGGTCATCGTCGCCGAGGACCATCTCGAGCACCAGGCGGTACTCCTCAGCTGTTGCGGAGGCTGCGAGATCGATCGGGTTGCCTATGGCGGCACCGTCGGAGACGACGCCGAGCAGTCGCTCCTGGGTCGCGTGAGAGAGTTCGGGAACCTCGAGCCCGTAGCTCTCGCACGCGTCGGCGGTGAGAACCCCGCAACCTCCGGCGTTTCCGACGATCGCCACACGTCGGCCGGCGGGAAGGGGCTGGCTCGCCAGCAGCTCGGCGACATCGAGCAGCTCCTCGAGGGTTCCCACCCTGATGACTCCGGCTTGACGGAAAAGCGCGTCAGTGGCTTGGTCGGGGACCGCGACAGCACTCATGCCATGAGCACCGCGCCGTCCCGAGGCGGTGCGGGCGCTCTTCACCGCGACGATGGGCGCCTTGCGAGCGACGCGGCGCGCGATCCGGTTGAACTTGCGAGGGTTCCCGAAGGACTCGAGGTAGAGGAGGATGACGTCGGTCTGCGGGTCGTCCGCCCAGAACTGCAGCAGGTCATTGCCGCTGACGTCGGCCTTGTCGCCGAGAGAAACGAAGCTCGAGATTCCGAGCCCGCGACTGGCCAGCTCACCCAGGAGAGCAACCCCGAGACCCCCAGACTGGCATGAGAACGCCACCCGTCCTGGCGGCGGCGGGTGCTCGGCAACGCTGGCGTTCATCCGCACCTCAGGGCAGGTGTTCATGACGCCCATGCAGTCGGGGCCGACGAGCCGCATGCCGAAATTGCGCGCCAGCTCGACGAGGTCGCTCGTGGAGCGGTCCCCATGAGCCCCCTGAGCCGGCCCGCCCCAGGCGACGACGACGATGCCGCCTACCCCTTTGGCCCCGCATCCGCGCACCACGTCGTCCAAGAGCTCGCGCGGCAGCGCGACCACTGCCAGATCAATGGGTCCGGGAATCTCGCCCAGGCTGGGATACGCGCGCAGTCCACATACCGAACCGGCCTGGCGGTCAACCGGGTAGACGGCACCGGTGAACCCGCCGGCGAGGAGATTGCGGACGATGTCGTGGCCCACCGAGCCGCGCTCGTGGCTCTGTCCGATGACCGCGATCGACGACGGCCGGAGAATGTGCTCGATCGAGCGAACGGCTGCAGTCCACTCGCGCCCTTCGACCCGCGCGAGGTACTCCGGACGGGACGCCAGCTCCATCGTCACCCGGATGACACCCGAATCCAAAAGAGCGTGCTCGTCGAAGCCCGCCGAGCGAAAGACGTTGAGCATCCGGTAGTTCTCGGGGAGGGCGTCGGCGACGAACCGCCCGATCCCGCGTTGAACCGCAGCCGAGGCGAGATGCTCGAGCAGCACCGTCCCGAGACCGCGCCCCTGGTGGTCATCGCGCACGACGAAAGCGACCTCGGCATCTTCCTCTTCCGCCCCGGTCCCAGGCGGCGTGCCCGGGGATGCCGCGACGGGGGCTCCGGGCGCTTCCCTGGCGCAGCGGTCGTAGCGGGCGACCGCCACGAGCTCGCCCTCGACGACTGCCACGAGCGCCAACCGGTCCTGGTAATCAACCGTCACGTAGTGTGCGATCTCCTCGTCGCCGATGCGCTTACGCGGCGAGAAGAAACGGAAGTACACCGTCTCTGTTGACAGCTTCTCCCCGAAGGACCGCAGCGCCGGGCCGTCGTCCGCCCGGATCGGACGCAGGTGGGCGGTGCGGCCGTCCGAGAGCAGGACGTCGCACTCGAGCTCGGAGGGATACGGTCCGGGACCGCCCGGTCCGGGACCGCCCGGTCCTTGGCCCCCGGCGGTCGCAGGCGCGTCGTCGGGGCTCATGCCGGCCGACCGAGAGGCCACGCGTCCATGGACGAAACCCGCCCGAGACCTACCCGCCCGCTCGCAAGACGCTCAGCCCGCGAGTGATTGCACGTCGGCGATGGGGACCGAGCTCTTCGGCGCAGCCAGATCCACCGCCTCGCCCCAGTCACTGAATCTCGCGGAGATCTTTCGGGCCGCCCCACCGGCCGCTCTCGTGATCCCCCCGACAAGGACCGGGAGCGCCGCTCCCGTGGTCGCCACGTACATGGTGAATGCCAGACTGCCGGCTGTCGTGCTCTGGGCCGCCTCGACCGCCACAGCGGGATGCCCGAGCTGGCTGGAAGTGGCACCCCGTGTGATCGTGCCCGTCAGCCCCACGAGCTGCGCAGCAGCTGTCTTGTCCGCCAAGGAGGAGGCAAGCTCGGAGAAGCTCGCGCTCGTGCCAGGAACCGAGACCCACCTCCCGGCCAGCGCGACCGCGAGCTTGTCGCTCATGCCGGCGAAGGCCTCCAGACCCGTGACGTCACCTGTGAAGTAGGCAGTCCCCTTGGCGAGCAGCACAGTGACGTTGCCGTCGTGGGTTCCGTCCCGGACTGTGATGTGCTGCTCTCCGCTGGAAGATCCGACATCGGCGACGACACGCACGGCGCTCGAGCCAGCCCCCGCCGTCTCCACGAAATGAAACGAGCTCTGCCGCCTGGTCGCCGCAACCGCCGCCGCCACGATCTGCTTGCCGGACCTCAACTGGACGCCCTTGGAGGCGTTGGCGCCGTTGAAACCGGTCGCCGAGCTGCTGCAACCGGCGGAAAGCGCGATCGCGACAGTCGAGATGACGAACAGGGGACGAGCGCTCATGTCGCGACGCTACCAGCGAGCACCCCCCCACAGCCTCGGGCCGCCCATCTGGCCGCCGAGGTCCGGGCTTGCCCTCAGTTGACGGCTCGGACCACCGAGATGTCGCCGCTCACCGTCTTCGCCTGGATCAAGAGCTCCGGGAGGTCACTCGGGCCGCCGACGGCATCCCGGGACGGTTCGACTTCGATGTCGCTGGCCACGTTCCCCGACATCGACCCGGCATCAAAACGCACGAGCGACCCCGGGGCGACCGCCACGACTATGTCGCCGCTGACCGCACGCAAGAGGTAGTCGCCGGTCGATGCGCGCTCGATTCGCTGATCGCCGGACACGGACTCGACGCTGGCGCCTGCGAGCACTTCCCCGAGACGCACGTCCCCCGAGGCGGTGTGGACGCGCGTCGGCTTTCCCACCCGACCAAGCTCGATGTCACCGGAAGCCGTCGACACCTTCCCGCCAGAAGCGGCAACGCCGATCCTGACGTCCCCCGAGGCCGACTGGACGTCGGCCTCGTCGCCCACGGTCCCCAAGTCGAGGCGTCCGCTCGCCGTTCGGATCTTGGCCTGCCCGGCGATCTCTTCGACCGCGATCGCGCCCGAGGCAGTGCGGATGATGGCCGCCATGTACCTGCCCCGCGCACTGACTGGAGCCGAAGCCGTTGAGACGTCGAGCTCGGTGTCGGGCGGCACCCTCACCCAGACGCGGACTGCTGCCTCGCCGCCTAGGAAGAACCGCGCTCTTCCCCGAGCGCGCGGGATCTCGACCGTAACCTCATGTCCGCGCGCTGAGGCTCGTTCGCCTATGCGCGCACGCCTGACGAGCTAACCGGCAGCGGGGTCAAGCGAGACGACCCTGATCTCTGTCCTCGGAGCTTCGTGGGTCTCGATCTCGACCTGCCCGGCGGCATTCTCGACACGAAGCTTCACCTCCCCGGGTGTCTCGAAGCTCCGCTCCACCGAATCTTGCGGCTCTGGGTCCTGCCCCGCCTCGGTGCCGTCGATCTCGCTCACGATGCCCTCCTCTCAGGCCCAGCCGTAGCCGGTAAGACGCTTGTGCGACTGCGCGGCTCTTCCCGTCGACACGCCGTGGCTCAGGGCACGCACGATCCAGGTGTTCGCCGAGACGCCCTCTCGCGCCGCTGCCTGTTCGATCCGCGTCTTCAGTTGCTCGGGGAGCCTGAGGCTGATCCGCGCCAACTGGTCGTCACCGAGCTCGGCCTCGGCGAGCGTTACGGCATCCTCCACATAGATGAGCTCGGCGTCCCGACCAGAGATGCGAACCTCGACTCTTCCCGCGGGCAATTGGTCTCCCAGCTCGGCAGCCGCCTCCCCGAGCAGGTCGAGCAGCCTCATGGTCGCTGGGCCACCCATCGCGCCGACGAGTCGCGAAGCCGCCTCCGTCACGGCGTCATCGCCGAGCTCGGCGAGGTTGGACAGATCCTCTTGCAGGGCCTCGACAACCGCTGACAGGTTCACGATGTCATTATGACATCATAGAGCTGTCAGATCAACTCCCCGTAGCAACGGTTGACGCAGCTACCGATCCCCTCGATGGAAGTCGTGAGGACCTGACCCGGAGCTAGGAAGACCTGCGGATCGCGTCCCGCACCGACTCCCGCAGGGGTCCCCGTCGAGATGAGGTCGCCGGGACCGAGCGTGGCGAACTGACTGATGTAGCTCACGACGGCGGCCGGGCCGAAGATCATCTCCGACGTTCGCCCGCGCTGCATCACCACGCCGTCAACCTCGCAGCGCACCTCCAGGTCGGCCCCGTCGCCGATCTCGTCGCCAGTCACCAGAACCGGACCGACTGGGGTCGATGCATCGAAGGCCTTGCCCTGCAGGTACTGAGTCGTCCTGTTCTGCCAGTCGCGCATCGAGATGTCGTTGACGACGGTAAACCCGGCGATCGCGTGACGGGCCTGCTCGGGCGTGGCGCGCCGCGTCCGGCGGCCGATGACGACGCCGAGCTCCGCCTCCCAGTCGACGGCGTGGCTGACGGAGGGAAGGACGAGGTCGTCGTACGCCCCGATGAGGCCCGAGGCGAACTTCGCGAACAACGCCGGGTAGCTCGGCGCCTCTCGGGACATCTCGGCGATATGGGAGCGGTAGTTCATCCCGACGCAGAAGATCTTCTCGGGGCGAGGCACGAGCGGGGCGAAGGACGCCTGCGACAGGAAGAGCTCGGCGGTGGGCTCCAAGGACGCCACTGCGTCAATGCCCGAGGCCGCGTCCAGCGACCTGAGCAGGGCACCGACATCGGGAGCCTCCAGCATTAGGAGGTGATCTCCCTCGACCCGAGCCGCGCGGGTGCCGGCGGCCGTCCGGACCGTGGCGAGTCTCATGCTCGTTCAGACTAAGGCGCCGCTCGTGCGGCCGGCGCCTCACCCCCGAAGGCCCTCCGGGGCATCTCCCCTTCCGTCCGAAAGAGGCTCTATCGGCGCCGCAAGCCTTCCACGACCCACTGAGCTTCTCTCTTCGTCGCAAGCTCGAGCGGCTGGCGGCAGTCCGGCACGGGGAGCATCTCCCCGCGCACGTGCGCTTCCCAGACCGCTCGCTCCCCGCTCGAATCCTCGACGACCAGCTCGATCCTGTCGCCCCCCAGATCAGCGCCCCAGCGCGCCATGTCGAGGAGGCGCCACCCGACCTCGCTGAGCACCGCGCGTTCGAGCGCCTGGATCGCCTGCGACCTCATCCCGCTACAGCCCCGGTAGCGAGGCAGGAGGTCGTCCATCGGCCCGTTGCGCTGCGCGATCCTTGCGAGCGCCGCCCTGTCGCAGAATGCCCATGCCGTGCCCTGGGGCAGGACCACCGCCGTCGGCGCAAAACGATGCCCTCCCGTGTGGCTGGTCCTCCACACCCTCACGCCTTGCCCGAGCGGGTGCGGCTCGGCCGAGAGCTCCTGGGCGAGCGCCGTGCCGAGCGACCCGCAGCACCGGTCTCGCCTGCCATGAGTACAGATGAGGACGTCAATCGGCTCGTCCCGGCTGGGCGGCCCGTTCCGGCTGGGCGGCCCGTTCCGGCTGGGCGGCCCGTTCCGGCTGGGCGGCTCGTCCCGGCTGGGCGGCCCGTCCCGGCTGGGCGGCTCGTCCCGGCTGGGCGGCCCGTTCCGGCTGGGCGGCTCGTCCCGGCTGGGCGGCTCGCTGAGCACCGCCAGCGCGGCGGCAATCGCTTCGCCCTGCTCGACTGCAAGCTCGTTGCGCGCGAAACGTGCCCCACCCGCCGCCGGCCATCGGTAGGCGACGACGTGGCACGGCCCGGCCTCCGAAGCCGGTACCAGCGCCTGAAAGCGCATCCCGGCGCTCCGGGCGAACTCCATGACCGGCGCCAGGGCCGGGTCCTCGCTCATGTCGCGCGGCCAGGGAAGCGGCCATTCGACGAGCAGGTAACCCGTGTAGCAGCCTGCCGTGCCGATGGGATCGAGACGCTGCTCACGGGCCCAGGTCGAGCAGAGCAGCCCGTCTGAGAGACGGGGACTCCCCGGGCCGGCGCTGTTGGTCATCGGCGGCACGCTACAGGTACGCGGGCGGCCACGGTCCAGTCTCGGTCAGAACGCGACCCGATCGCCGCGAAAGGCCTGGGCCTAGACTGAGGCGGCGACTATGAACGCCATCAACCAGGGGCTCTCGGGGCCAGACGCCGCGGACCTCGCCGCAGCTTCGCTCGCGATGGCGCGCCGGTTCGTCTCTGGTGGGACCCTTTGGTGCGCCGTTCCCACGCGGCCATCGGAGGCACCGCAGTTGGCCACGGAGCTCGCGCGGCCCGTCGTCGCGGGAGGACGCGCCCTTCCCGCCGCCACTGTCCCCGGGGACCACTTGCTGGAAGGCTTGAGAACCCACGCTCGTGCGGGCGACATGCTGCTTGTCGTCGCGAGATCCAGTGAGCCGTCAAGCGCTGACCTCAGGCAATGGGCCGCGGCGTGGGGGCTGCTAACGATCTGGGTCGGCGCCGGCCCGAGGCCACCGCCAGGGGCGGCCGACTACGTCCTTTGGACCGATGGCGACGAGGCGAGCCGCTCGGGCGACGCCCGCTTCCTGTCTCTTTGCCGTCAGCTCCGGGAGATGACCCTCGCCCGGCTCGGGAGTCCCGAGCTTCTCGAGAGCGCACGAGGCGGGTGCGACGATGAGGTCTGCATCACTTGCTCGGACGAGGGACGCATCGGCGAGGTGGTCTCGGTGCGCTCCGACGGGCAGGCACGGGTCCGCACGCCCTCCGGTTTCGAGACGGTGGACACGAGCTTGGTCGACGACGCCCGTGCGGGTGACCTCGTGCTCATCCACGCCGGGGCCGCGGTGAGCCTTGTCCTGTCGGAAAGCCGCGAACCCGAGGAGGCACCTTGACCGAGGACAAGCCGCTGGGCGAGAGTCCGAGCGGGCGCGAGGCGGCGGTACTCGAGAGGATCGAGGCCTTCCGGCGTCGCCGGCCCCGTTTCCGGGACGACTTCGTCACCCTGGCGCACGGTGCGGGAGGAAAGGCCTCCGCCGCGCTGATAGATGCCATCTTCTTGGACGCGTTCAGCGGCCTCGAGAGGCCCCCGCTCACCGACGCGGCCCTCATCCCGTTGCCTGGAGGTGAGTCACTCGCGTTCACCACTGATTCGTTCGTGGTCAAACCCCTTCGTTTTCCTGGCGGATCGATCGGTCAACTCGCAGTCCACGGAACGGTCAACGACCTCGCCGTCATGGGCGCCCGCCCTCGGTGGCTCTCGGCCGCGTTCGTCCTCGAGGAAGGCTTTCCCATAAGCGAGCTTCGCGAGGTGGTCGCGGACATGTCCGAAGCCGCCGCCGCCGCCGGCGTGAGAATCGTCACCGGCGACACGAAGGTCGTGGGCCGGGGCGCGGCCGACGGTCTGTACGTGACCACGGCCGGGATCGGCGTCGTCCCTGCAGGCCGGCGGCTGGGAGCTGACCTCGTCCAGCGCTCCGACCGCATCCTCATCTCCGGCACCATCGCCGACCACGGGATGGCGGTCATGTTGGCGAGAGGTGACCTGGCTCTCGAGGCCGACCTCGAGTCCGACACCGCCCCGGTGACCGAGCTGGTCGAGGCGCTATTCGCGGCAGCCCCTTCCACTCGCTGGTTGCGCGACCCGACCCGCGGCGGCGTCGGGACGGTGTGCAACGAGCTTGCCCACGACACCGGCCTCGCCGTCGTGCTGGACGAATCCGCCCTGCCCGTCAAACCTGCAGTGGCTGGGGCGTGCGACCTTCTCGGCATCGATCCTCTCTATGTCGCCAACGAGGGCAAGCTCCTGGCCGTCGTCGCCGCCAAAGAAGCCGATGCGGCGCTGGCAGCGCTGCGCAGCCATCGTCTCGGAGCCGACGCGGTGCTCATCGGGGACATCCGCGAAGAGCCGCAGGGCATCGTCGTCCTGCGCACGTCGTTCGGGGGGACACGGATCGTCGACATGCTGGTCGGAGATCCTCTGCCGCGGATCTGCTAGCAGCCGTGAGCCAGTTGCGCCAGCTCACCGAGCGCCGCCTAGTGAGGGTCACCGGGACGGTGCAAGGTGTGGGCTTTCGCCCCTTCGTGTTCCGCCAAGCCGTGGCGCTCGGGCTCGTCGGCTTCGTGCTCAACGACTCCGACGGCGTGCTCATAGAGATCGAGGGCGACCAGGCCAAGGTGGCGGAGCTGTGCCGGCGGCTCGGAGAAGCTCCTCCGCCGCTCGCCAAGGTCGCCTCGGTGAACTGGCAGACACTGCCCGCCGAGGGCGGCTACGAGGCCTTCCACATCATCGACAGCACTGCGGGCCGCGTCCCGAACGTGGCCGTCAGCGTCGACAGCGCCACGTGCGAGGACTGCCTGTCGGAGGTTGACGACCCGGACGATCGCCGGTACGGCTATCCGTTCACCAACTGCACGAACTGCGGGCCCCGCTACACGATTGTGATCTCGGTCCCCTACGACCGCCCGGCTACGACCATGGCTGGCTTCAAGATGTGCGCCCGGTGCCAAGCCGAGTACGACGACCCCGCCGACAGGCGCTTCCACGCCCAGCCGAACGCCTGTCCCGCCTGCGGCCCGCGCATCGCGTTCTACGACCCGGTGGGCCGGTTTCTGGCCGAGTCCGGCCCCGCGCTGGCGGCGGTGAGCGACGCGCTCTGCTCGGGTCGGATCGTCGCCATCAAGGGCATCGGCGGCTATCACCTGGCGGTGGACGCGACCGACCACGGCGCCGTGGCAGAGCTCCGGCGGCGCAAGGCGCGAGACGACAAGCCCTTTGCGCTCATGGTGGCCGACTTGGAGATGGCGAGGTCTTTGTGCGTGCTCGATCCCGATGCCGAGTCCCTGCTCGGCTCTGTCGCGCGGCCCATCGTGCTCGCCCGGCGCAGGCCGGAGGCCCCGGTTGCCGAGGGCGTGGCACCAGGAGTAGCCGACCTCGGCCTGATGCTTCCCTACACGCCGTTGCACCACCTGCTCATGGCCAAGGTGGCCCGACCGCTCGTGATGAGCAGCGGCAACCGCTCGGACGACCCGATCGCGCACGTCGACGAGGACGCCATCGCCCGGCTCGGGCCCATGGTCGACGGCGTGCTGGCACACGACCGCCCGATTCACGTTCGCTGCGACGACTCGGTCGTACGAGCCTCAGGCCGTCGCCTGCAGATGGTCCGGCGCTCGCGCGGCTACGCCCCGGAAGCGTTGCCACTTCCGGGCGACGCGTACCGCCAGGTGCTCGCCGTGGGCGGCGAGCTCAAGAACACCGTCTCGGTGGCCAAGGAGTCCTCGCTCGTGTGCAGCCATCACATCGGTGACCTCGAGCACCTCGCCACCTACGAGGCCTTCTTGCAAGCGACGGTGCATCTGTGCCGTTTGTTCGGGATCGAGCCCGAGGTTGTCGCCCACGACATGCACCCGGAGTATCTCTCCACGAAGTACGCCCTCGAGCTCGACCTCGAACCGTGCGCCGTGCAGCATCACCACGCCCATGTCGCCTCGTGCCTGGCCGAGCACGGGCACACAGGCACCGTGCTCGGGATCGCCTTCGACGGCCTCGGCTTCGGCACCGACGCAACCATGTGGGGAGGCGAGTTTCTCGTCGCCGACTTCAACGGCTTCGAACGGGTAGGGCATCTGCGCCCCGTTGCTCTGCCGGGCGGGACGGCGGCCATCCGTGAACCATGGCGGATGGCGCTTTCCTGGACGGCGCTCGCCCTGGGCGTGGACGCCGCCGCCCGGTTGGGCGAGGCGCTCGATCCTCGCTGGAGCCAGGTCCTCGCCCTCGCCGTTGCGGAGGACGGGAAGCGCCGGCCACTCCTTACCACCAGCGCCGGCCGCCTTTTCGACGCCGTCGCCGCCCTCGTCGGCCTGCGGTCACGTGTCACCTACGAAGGTCAGGCCGCGATCGAGCTCGAGATGCTGTCGCGGACCGTGTCCCGGGAGTCGGCTCCGAGGTACCCGGCCGACATCGTCGAAGGGGCCGGTCCCGGCGATCTCGACGTGCTCGATCCGTCGCCGCTCGTCGCGACGGTGCTGCAAGAGATCGAACGCGGCACGGACCGGGCGGTGATCGCGGCCGGTTTCCACGAGGGCCTCGGCCTCTCCACAGCCGCCCTCGGGGCGAGACTGGCACGCCGTCACGGCCTCGACACGGTGGCGCTCAGTGGAGGGGTGTTTCAGAACGTGCGCTTCAGCGACATCGTCGAAGACGCCCTTGCCGCCGAGGGACTCACCGTCCTCGTGCACAAGTCAGTGCCGCCGAACGACGGCGGGATCAGCATCGGCCAGGCGGCCATCGCCGCGCTCGGCTCGCCGCCCTCCTAGCCGGCGCCACCAATGGTGACGGCCACCTCCCGGTGCAAGCGCCCGAAGTTGTAGTAGGCGGCGCACGCACCCTCGGCGGAGACCATGCAGGTGCCGATTGGCGTCTCAGGAGTGCAGGCGGTGCCGAACACCTTGCACTCCCAGGGCTTCAAGGCGCCCCTGAGCACCTCGCCGCACTGGCAGGCTTTCGGATCTGCGATACGAACGCCCGGCACCTCGAAACGAAGCTCGGCGTCCCACGGGGCGAACTCGGCCTTGAGCTTGAGGGCGCTTTGCGGGATGAAACCGAGACCGCGCCACTCGAAAGTCGGTCGGAGCTCGAAGACCTCGTCCAAAATGGCCAGTGCGCGGGGATTGCCCGCCTCGCTCACACAGCGCGTGTACTGGTTCTCCACGCAGCACCTGCCCTCACTGATCTGGGCCAAGAGCATCTCAATTGCCTGGAGGATGTCGAGCGGCTCGAAGCCGGCGGTGACGAGCGGCTTGCCGTACTCCTCGGCGACGAAGCGATACGGGCGCTGGCCGACCACCGTCGACACGTGGCCCGGTCCGATGAAGCCGTCGAGGCGGAGGTCCGGGGACTCGAGGATGGCCCTGAGCGGGGGCACGATCGTGACGTGGTTCGAGAAGATGCTGAAGTTCATCACCTCGTCGTGCCGCGCCCTTAGCACGGTCGCCGCCGTAGACGGCGCCGTGGTCTCGAAGCCGACGGCGAAGAACACGACTTGCCGGTCCGGGTTGTCGGCCGCGACTCGCAGCGCATCGAGGGGCGAGTAGACGATCCGGATGTCCGCCCCTTGCGCCTTGGCGCCGAGCAGGCTGCCGCTCGAACCGGGAACCCGCATCATGTCGCCGAACGAGGTGAAGATCACGCCCGGTGCCCTGGACACGGCGACGGCATCGTCGATGCGCCCCATAGGGATCACGCACACCGGGCAACCGGGGCCGTGCACCAGCTCGACCGAGGTCGGGAGAAGGTGCTCGATGCCGTGCCGGTAGATCGTGTGAGTGTGGCCCCCACAGATCTCCATGAACTTGTAGTGACCTTCGCCTGCCAGCTCGCCGATCCGGGCCACCAAGGCGCGTGCGGCCGCCGGGTCTCGGTACTCATCGACGAAACGCATGATGTCCCTTCCTCTGGCAAAGATCCCTGTGGCACCGGCGACGCCTGAGCCAACGGCCCGGCACGAAAGCGGAAGCCAAGGCTGCAGCCTTTGCTGTTCGCGCCGCCGCTGGGCCTGGGGCGGCCGCTAGGCGATCTGCGACTCGGCCACGGCCTGGACCTCGTCGGCGTAAGCCTGACCCATCTCTCTCAGCGACTCGAGTGCCGACTGCGCCTCGGCCTGGTCGATCTTGGCCATGGCGAAGCCGACGTGGATGAGCACCCAGTCGCCCGGGGCCAAGCCCTCATCCTCGAGGAGGAGGACATTGATGTTGCGACGCACACCGGCTACGTCGACCGTCGCCAAATGCCGGTTCGAGTCGAGGAGCTCGACCACTTCACCGGGGATCCCCAGACACATGGCTCTTATCTCCTCCAGACCCGAGACACGACAAGCCCGACGCCAGGCGCCGCCTTCGTAACGAGACTACCGGTCCAAAGCGGCGGCCGAGGACCGGGATTGGTCACGCCGCCGGCGGGCAAGCCCCCAGGGGCAAGACCAGCTCCTCACGCTAAGCAGCTGACCGGACACTATCCGTGCCGCTCCTGCGCAGAATCCAGCTACGATTTGAGCACGGGTAGGTGGCTGAACGTGGGGTAAGCATGAGCGTCGACAACAGTGTTCGCACCGGACGGGTCGTGGGCGCAGGACGTAGGCCGACGGCGCCTTTGCCGAGCCTCATCATCCTCGCCGGAGCCGCGCTCCTCGTGGCCTCAGCGGTCATCCATCTGCATCTTTGGGCGAGCGGCTACCGCAACATCCGCACGATCGGTCCCCTGTTCTTCGTGCAGGGTGTCTTCGGGATCATGCTCGCCTTGTCGGTCGCGTTGATCAGGCGCATCTCGATCTCGCTCCTCGGAACCCTATTTGCCGTCGGGACGATGGTCGGGCAGATCATGGCGGTCAACGGCAGCCTTTTCGGCTATCGGACGACCATGAGCGCCCCTTGGGCGACGACGTCGCTCGTCATCGAGACGGTGGCCGCGGTCCTCCTTCTTGCAGGCGGTTGTCTCGCCGTATGGGAGGAGAGGGCCCACGTCCGCCGATGGCGGGCGCACAGAACTCCCGAGTCGTGAGCCTCAGCTGTTGCCGCTTATCCGTTCGGGCGTGACGAACACCGCTGTCCGCCGCTCGGCCTGCATGACCCGGTCGAACTCGTCCCAGTCCTCGTGAGTCCCGCCCGCGGCGACAAAGACGCTCCGGAGCGTCCTCGCAAGCTGTGCGGCGCCGACGTCCTCGGGCCGGTCCTCGGGCCCCAAGAGCCGGGCTGGGCCTTCCACAGCAACCCAGTCCGGGCCGTGCCGGAAAACGATGGTCGCCCTGCCACTGGCGCGCAGGTGCGAAACCTTGCGCGAGGATCCGTGTGCCACAAAGCCGACGCACGTGTCCCCGGTGACCGGGTCCTCGACGACGCCCGCGTTCACGATCGAGGCATGGACGGTCCCGTCGGACCGGGTCGTGGTGGCGACGGCCAGGGAGTCCTTCTCGGCAAGGCTTCGGACGCGATCAAGATCGTTCGGCATCTCTCCTCCTGGGTCGTTCAATCATGATGCCGCAGTCAACCCGTCGTCGCCGCCGGGCCGGCATGCTCCGCCCAGGGGAACGCCGCCGACCGTGCCCGCCCGAGGCGACTAGGGTCCGGCCCTATGCCAAGCGAGTGGACTGCCCCGACCGTCGAGCGCACCGCCCCAGCCCGCATCGCCGGCGAACGGGAATCGCTCGAGCAATGGCTGGATTTTCAACCGGAGTACGCCCGGCACAATGGGCATGCCGACCTCGTCCGCGAACGCATCGACGGCACGGTAGGTAATTGATCGACGACGCCGGTGACCCGCGTGTGAGACGACGACTCGGATGTCGGGAATGACGCGGACAGCCCTGGCCAGGCAAAGCGGCCTTTTCGTCGTTGCTGTTGCGGCCGCGTTGGCACTTGTCACCGGTGCCGGCGCCGTGGAGCCCGAGCTGGCGGCCCACCGCCCCAGTGCCAGCTCCGGCCTCGTCGGGCTGGTCGTAGAGCCCTCCAAGCTCGGTTCCGCGGCCGGCATGCAGCCCGTCTACGCGTTCGTGCTCTCGGCAAGAAGGTCCGTCGACATGACCATGTACGAGCTTGCCGACCCCACCATGGAGGCAGACCTCATCGCAGATCGAAGGCGCGGCGTGGAGGTTCGCGTCATCCTTGACACCAGCCGAGAGCGGAGCCGCAACCTGGCGGCCTTCGAGTCCCTGACCGCAGGCGGTGTGAAGGTCGTGTGGGCCGACACCGACTACGAGGCCACGCACCAAAAGACGATCACGGTGGACGGCACCGAGTCGCTCATCCTCACGGCCAACCTCACCTCCGAGTACTACACGACGACCCGCGACTTCGGCGTCTTCGACACCGACGCGGCGGACGTCTCGGCCATCGAAGCTGTCTTCGACGCCGACTTCGCGCACAGGCCGATCACGCCCTCGAACGGCTCCGACCTCGTGTGGAGCCCCGGGTCTGAGGCTCAGATGCTGGCCGTGATCGATGGGGCCCGGCACACCTTGTCGATCGAGAACGAAGAGATGGACGACTCGGCGATCACGAAGGCCATCGCGGCGGCAGCCGAACGTGGCGTGGAGGTCGAAGTCACGATGACCACTGACAGCTCCTTCGACAGCGATTTCGACGCGATCGTGAAAGCCGGCGGTCACGTGCACCTTTACGAGGACGAGTCGTCCGAGCTTTACATCCACGCCAAGACGACGATCGCCGATGCCGGACTCAGCACGCAGAGGGTCTACGTCGGGAGCATCAACTTCTCGAGCGCATCGACGGACCGCAACCGCGAGCTCGGCATCATCACGACCGACCCGACGATCATCGAGGAGATCGACAGGGTGGTGACGGACGACTACTCCAACTGCACGGCGGCCACAGCCTGCGAGGAATTCTCCTGAGCACCGCCCGAGCCATGATGGGGCGGTGGGTATGAAGTCCCTCCTGCCCAAGTGGGGCCATCGCGAGCGCTCCGAGAGGCGAACCGTCGGGGTGCCTGCTTACCAGGGCGCCACGATTGTCGACGCCTTGGTCGCCAATGGGCGCCGCCGTCCGGATCGCCCGGCGATGCGATATTGCCCGGCCGGAGGTTCGATCGAAGAGGAGTGGAAGGTCGTCACCTGGGCCGAGTACCTGCTGGCAGCCCGCCAGATCGCCGGCGGCCTGGCCGAGCTCGGCGTCGTCCCCGGCGAGCGCGTCGCGATCTTGTCAGCCAACCGCGTGGAGTGGCATCTGGCAGATCTTGGGACACTTCTCAACGGGAGCGTGACTGTGCCCGTCTACCCGACGAGCTCGGCGTCCCAGGTCGCGTACATCCTCGGTCACGCGGAGGCTGCCGTCTGCTTTGTGGACACCCACGCCCGGCTGGGCAAGCTCATCGAGGCGCGAGACGAGCTGCCCTCCCTCAGGCGGGTGATCCTCACCGAGGGGACGCGGCGCGCCGGCGACTCGTTCATCGTCGGCTTCGACGCGCTGAGGAGCGCCGGCACCAGCCGGCTGAGCCGCCATCCCGACGCCGTCGACGAGCGCTGTCGCAACGTCCGAGCTGAACAAGTCGCCACGATCGTGTACACAAGCGGTGCCTCCGGCACCCCAAAAGGGGCCATGCTCACGCACGCCAACATCATGTCGGCGCTGCGCAACGTCACCCCGGTCTACGACATCGGCGAGGGCGAGCGCCTCCTGTCGTTCCTGCCCCTCAGCCACATCGCCGAGCGGATGATGAGCGAGCTCATGCCGATCGCGATCGCGGGCGAGACCTGGTTCGCCCGCAGCTTGGCCACGGTCGCCGAAGACCTGCCGGCGTGTCGACCGAGCGTCTTCCTGGCTGTGCCCCGGGTCTGGGAGAAGCTTCGCGAAACGGTGGAGAGGCAACTGCGGGCCCAGCCGCTCCCGTTGCGTCTCGCTGTCCAGAGCTATGTCAGGCTCGGATTGCGCAAGGTCGCCTCCGAACAGGAAGCCGCCCCCATGACAAGATCGGCCCGCAGTGCCTATCGGGCCTTGGACATGACCCTCGGGAGAACGATGCGCCAAAGGCTCGGCCTCGACCGGGCGCACGTCGTGGCCACGGCGGCGGCGCCCGCCCATCCTGAGCTCATCCGGTGGTTTCACGCCCTCGGGCTCCCCTTGTTGCAGATGTACGGCCAGACGGAAGGCTGCGGGCCTACGGCCGCCAATCGAGTCGATCAGGTCCGGATCGGCACCGTCGGCACAGCGCTTCCCGGAATGCGGGTCACGATCGCCGAAGACGGTGAGATCCTTCTGAAGGGCGCCAACGTCTGCCTCGGCTACCTCAAGGACCCTGTGGCCACGGCCGAGCTGATCGACGCCGACGGTTGGATGCACACCGGCGACACGGGCGCTTTCGATGCTGACGGTTCTCTCCGCATCCTGGGCCGGAAGAAAGACATCATCATCACCGCCGCAGGCGAGAACATCGCCCCCGAGGGCATAGAGGCGGACCTGACGAACCACCCGCTGATCTCCGAGGCGATCGTGGTCGGTGAAGGCCGGAGATACCTCGTCGCCCTCGTCACCCTCGACCCCGAAGGGCTCACCGATTGGGCACGGCAGCACCACAAGCTCGGCGATCTGGAGACTCTCGCGGCGGAACCCGATCTTCGCGCCCAGATCCAGGCCGCCATCGACCAGGTCAACGCCAAGCGGTCCCACGCCGAGAGCATCCGCAAGTTCCGCGTGCTGGCCCATGCCTTGACGGTCGAGGCCGGCGAGCTCACCCCGACGATGAAGGTCAGGAGAAGCGTCGTCTACGAGCACAACTTAGATGTGATCCGCGAGCTCTACGCCGACAGCTGAACGTCGTTTCTCGAGACGGATGGCTATCGTCTCGGACGATGCGGGACCCAAGAGCACCGAGTGGAGATGACCGAGCCCGGGTCAAGCTGTTCGCCTTCCTCGGTGTGGCTGCCCTGCTCGTCGGCACGGCTTGCACGAGCGCGGAGCCGGCAACCCGAGCCCCGAGCCGCCCGGTCAGCACAACCGCCCCGCCCCTTTCGTATCGCGTCCCACGGAACATCAAGGACGTCGCCGGCCAGCCGATCCCTTTCGGCTCGGCGCGCTACTTCGGGGGTATCCCACCATCGGACCTCGGCTCCGGTGTCACCGGCATCGCCGCCAGCCCGAATGGCCGCGGCTACTGGCTCGCGACCGCCAACGGCAAGGTGTTCCGCTATGGCCATGCCAGGCGCTACAGCTCGCAGGCTTCTCCCGGGGAGCACATCGCGGCGATCGTCGCCTCCGGCGGCGAAGGGGGGTACTGGCTGGCCTCCAGCAGCGGCGCCGTCTTCAGCTTCGGTGGCGCCGCCTCCCACGGCTCGGCCGGCAGCCTTCCTCCCGGCACGCCGGTGGTCGCAATGGCGGCCGCTCCGGGCGGGCGGGGCTACTGGCTCGCCGCCTCGGACGGCAGCGTGCTGCCCTTTGGCGACGCCCGCTTCTACGGCTCGGCATCCGGTGATCTCGTCAACGACCACCTCGTGGCGATGGCGGCCACACCGGACGGGCGTGGGTACTGGCTCGCCGCCTCGGACGGCAGGGTGCTGCCCTTTGGCGACGCCCGCTTCTACGGCTCGGCGTCCGGTGATCTCGTCAACGACCACCTCGTGGCGATGGCGGCCACACCGGACGGGCGTGGGTACTGGCTCGCTGCCTCGGATGGCCGCGTGTTCCACTTTGGCGACGCCCGCTTCTACGGCTCGGCGTCCTCCGCGGTCAGGAAGAACCCCATCGTCGCCATGGCCGCCGCACCGGACGGCCGCGGCTACTGGCTCGTGCCGACAAGCCCTCCGCCTCCGGTAGGGCTCCCGGCCCCCGCCGAGGGCTTCATCGCCGGCCACGTCACGGCCATCGGCGACTCGGTCATGCTCGACGCGGCCCCTGACCTCGAGGCCGACATCCCAGGGATAGATGTCGAGGCCGCTGTCAGCCGGCAATGGTACGAAGGCATGTCGCTCGCCGAGCAGCTCAAAGCGGAAGGTCGCCTCGGGGCAATCGTCGTCGTCGACCTCGGCACGAACGGCCCGGTGAGCCCTGGCATGTTCACCGCGATGATGAACATCCTCGCCGGCGCTTCAAGAGTGGTGTTCGTGACGGTGCACCTTCCCCCGGACTACTCCTGGTCGCATTCCGTGAACGCGACCCTGCAGGAGTGCGTCCCGCGCTACTCCCGGGACCGCCTCGCAGACTTCAACAAGCTCGCCGATGAGAATCCGCAATGGTTCTACTCCGATGGCGTCCACATGCCCATCGGCGGCACGGGTGCACGGGCCATGGCACTGCTCATCAAGTCCGAGATCTGAGCAGCCGCGCTGCGAGGGCCCGCCAGCCGAGCATTGTGACCCCGAGGAAACCGAACGTGACGAGGACGAAGGCGACGGCGATCCCCTGACCCGAGATCACCCGTAAGACCATCCCCACTGCCACAGTTGAGATCCAGACCACGAGACCGCCCAAGAGCGACGACCCGGTCCGCCGGCGGCCGGCCAGCACGATCCAGCCCGAGGCCAGGCCGGCGACAAAGGGCCACGCTGTCGAGACATCCCCGGCGAGGCCGAGGCCGTGGGCGTGGACAGATCGGCCGATCCCCACGAAGACGACAACTGCGACAAGGTCCATCACCGCCCACGCCCTGCGCATCCAGCCGCCAACCTAGCGTCGCTCGAGGCGGCGCCGACCTAATGGCTCTAGCGCCGCTCGAGGCGGTGCCAGCCGACTGGTCACTTCTGGGCACCTCGGCGATTGGAAGCGTCCTGTGACGCGGGGCCGTTTGCCAGAGGCGACGCGCTCGGCACGGTCAGGCTAGAACGTCAGGACCGATGACCGATTTCGTCCCCCGTCCCACAGTGGGCCGCCGATACGCCCACCAGCGCCGGGTACGGCTCAGCGATGCCGGCCCGGACGGTGTCTTGCGCCTCGACGGGATGGCCCGCTACCTCCAAGACGCCGCCAGCGACGACTGGGCCGACTCCGGGCTGGATCGAGAAGAGGCGTGGGTGGTCCGTCGCACCGTGGTGCGCGTGGTCGAGGGTGGGCGGTGGCCGGAACTGGGGGAACTCGTCACGCTCACGACCTGGTGCGGGGGCACCGGTCCGGCCTGGGCCGAGCGTCGCACCGACCTCGAGCTCGACTCGACGCTCATGGTCGAGGCGGTCGCGCTGTGGGTGCCGTTGGACCCTTCCGGACGCCCATCGCGCCTCGGCCAAGGCTTCCATGACGTGTACGGCCAGGCCACCGCAGGGCGGCGGGTATCGGGTCGCGTGCCTGCCGCGCCTGCGCACACTCATGCGACAACCCGACCGTGGCCCATCCGCCGCGCGGACCTGGACGTCGCCGGCCATGTCAACAACGCCGCCGTCTGGGCGGCCGTGGCCGAGGTCGCCGTCGGTACCGTGGCGTCGGCCGCACTGACCCACCACGGGCCGCTGGAGGAAGGTCATGCTGTCACGCTGGTGGCAGAGCCGGGGGCGATGTGGCTGATGACCGGTGCCGAGGTCAAGGTGTCGGCCGAATTCACGCTGGCCTGAAAGTTCGGCCTCTGCGACCGCGTAGGTCGGCCTCCGCATGCTCGCGGCCCCGCCTGCGACGGTGTCCGTCGTGCCCCCGGCAGCCTTTGTCAGAGCGCTGGCAGGTACTATCACTGCGCTCGGCCACCAGTTCGCGCCAAACTTGGTGATGGTGCACGGCTCCCAGCTTCCCTCGCAAGGCATTAGGGGGTCGTGCACCAAATTGTCGGCGCGGCTTTGTCGCCCCTTTAGCGCCAGTATCGAGACACCGAAGGGCGAGTAGGGCCCTCTTCCGCTGGGTAACCCCCGCGTGGTACAAATCACCCTGAAATCCAAGCCCGGTAGCGGGTCGAGCGCTGCGATCGCCCACAGCGTTGCACGGGGACAAGGGGGGGAGAACAGAATGGGCATGAGAATGCTGCTACGGGGGCTTCTGATCTCTGCCGCGGTGGCGATGTTGACAGCAGTGCCGGCGGTCATGTCGCAGGCCTCGACGCTGGCTCGCGTTCTGCGGACAGCTCTCTCAGGCTCAGCGGACCGAAGACGAACAAGATCGGCACCGACTTCGACTACACCATCTCGGGCTATGCGAGCGGCGCCGCCAACTACGTGGTCGCGTGGGAGCAATTCAACGAACAGTCCGGGTGCGCCACCACATATGCCGCCGAGAGCACAAGGGTCTTCCTCCAGAGCACCTACGAGCTGACGCTGTGGCTCAACCGGTCCGTCTCCTCCAACTATTCGCTACTCGCCCGGTTCGGCGCAGATCATTCCGGCAAGCACGGGATATGCGCCTACCTGATCAACCTTTCCTCCGGGGACACCTACGCCTACGGCGGCGCCTTCTGGACAAACGTCCAATAGACGCCGAGCTCGACCCGCCACTCTCGGCCCGCCTTGCGTCACTGCCGAGAACGCATCGGTTTCGTCAGCCGCCCGCCATCGCACCGACGACGAAGAACGGCTCGGCGCCCGTCGCCACCGCGTCGGGAAGCGGCGCGTCCGGTGATGCATGGGAAAGGTCCTCTTCGCAAGCGAAAAAGCGCACAAAGGCGCGGCGCCGTTGGCTGACGGGGTCGCGGATGGTCCCCGTCAGCACGGGGTAGCTGGCCTCGAGCGCGTCGATCACGGACCGCTGGGTGGCTTGGCCGACGACGTCGAGCTCCACCTCACGGTCGAGGTGTCCGAGCTCGCGCAAGTGTGCGGGAAGCACGACCCGGATCATGGCAAGGTCTGCACCTCGACCGACAGGACACTCGGCAGGTCCCGTACGATAGGCGCCCAGCTATCTCCCGAGTCGGCGGACACGTAGACCTGACCGCCGGTCGTGCCGAAGTACACGCCGCAGGACTCGAGCGAGTCGACGGCCATCGCGTCGCGGAGCACGTTTACGTAACAGTTGGCCTGCGGGAGACCTTTGGTGAGCGGCTCCCACTCGTTGCCGCCAGCCCGGCTGCGGTACACGCGCAGCTTGCCCTCGAGCGGGAAGTGTTCGGAGTCACTTTTGATGGGCACGACGTAGACGGTCTCCGGCTCGTGCGCGTGGACGTCGATCGCGAAACCGAAATCAGTCGGCAGGTCACCGCTCACCTCCACCCACGACTCGCCGGCGTCGTCGCTCCGCATGACGTCCCAGTGCTTTTGCATGTACAGCACCTGTGGACGAGATGGGTGCCTGGCGAGACGGTGGACGCAGTGGCCGACCTCCGCCTCCGAGTCCGGGATGCCCTCGGAACGAAGGCCCCGGTTCACCGGGCGCCAGGTCTCTCCACCGTCGTCGGTACGGAACACACCGGCGGCCGATATCGCGACAAAGATCCGGTCGGGATCACTCGGGTCGAGGACGATCGTGTGCAAGCACATGCCACCGGCGCCCGGTTGCCACGCTGATCCCGAACCGTGGCCACGCAGTCCCGCAAGCTCGTGCCAGTTCAGACCGCCGTCGGTCGAGCGGAACAAGGCTGCGTCCTCGACGCCGGCGAGGACGGTGTCGGGATCGCTCAGCGCTGGCTCGAGATGCCAGACCCGCGCGAACTCCCACGGGTGCGGCGTGCCGTCGTACCACTGGTGGGTTCCGGGCACGCCGTCGTACCGGAAGTCGTTGCCGACGGGCCGCCAGGTCGCCCCTCCGTCGTCGGACCGTTGCACCAACTGCCCGAACCAGCTCGTGGACTGCGACGCATAGATCCGGTTCGGGTCGGCGGGAGAACCCTTCATGTGATAGATCTCCCAGCCGGCAAAATGGGGACCGGCGATCTCCCAAGACTCGCGCTTGGCGTCCGACGACAGCACAAAGGCGCCTTTTCGTGTGCCTACAAGGACTCGTACGCCGCCCATTCGTGGCCCCCCTCCAAGCTTTGCGCAAGCTTCCTCAGTCCGCGCCAGCTTACCGACGAGGCGCCAGTCGGCGCCGGGCGGGGTGTGCAGACGACCGGATACACACGCGCTGACCTGGGAGGTGACCTCCTTGACCTGGGCCTCAGAGTCCCTGACCGGCCATCGAGCGAGCCCAACCGACTACACCCAAGGAGAAGAGATGCTGAGCGCCTACCGTGCCAGACCGCCCCACACCGAAGCAGCCAACCGGCGCCGATCGAGAGCTTGGGCCCGGCGACTGGTGGGTGCACTGCTGGCCGCGAGCGGCTGCGCGGCGTCTCTCGCTTTGCTCCCCGCCACCTCCCAGGCACAGCAACACTCGACAGCGGGAACGGTCCGGGCAGCGTCAGCCTTCGCCGGAGTGAGCTCTGTTCCTGGCTCGGCCGTCTCGGCTTTCTGCGCACACTTTTCCACCACGAAAGTCTCTTCGATCGTAGGGTCGACGGTCTTGCTGGGAAAGGCAGACGCCTTGAGCAGCAACTCGTTTGAGTGCATGTACTTCGCCATAGGCGCCAAGACGGCCGGCGAGCAAGTAATCATCTCGCGCGACACCAACGTCCCCGCCTCCGAGCTCTCCTCCAGGACCAAGGCCGAGGCGAGACTCAAGGCTGAATCACCCAAAGGTCTCACGATCACCTTTACCTCCCTGCCGTCGCTCGGCCCGACTGCTTTCAGCTGGACATACGAACTGAACGGTGGGCGACTCGTCGGCGTCGGCAACAACCGGGGCACCACCGCCTGGGGTGCGCTTGTCGGCGGCAACATAAAGCTCATGGGCGCCGCGGCCGCGCACGTGCCAGTCATCGAGAAGCTGATCGAGCTCGACATGGCCGTGGCCGTCTGAGCACAGATCTGACAGGCGCCCGGATGCTCAAAGGCGCCCGGGTGGACAAGGGTGTGCTTAGAGGCGCCCGGGTGCCAAGCGCCCAGGCGCCCGTCAGATGTCGAGACCCGCCGCCACGGACGCGGCCGTTCCGGTGCCGGCCGGCGTCGTCTGGGCCCTGCCCCTCTGCAGCTCCGCCGCCACGGCCTCGGCTTCCGTCGAATCGACGCGATCGATCGCATACCCGCTGTGGACCACCAGCCACTCGCCGACAAGCGGCGCCGGACCGTCGAGGGCGAGCAGCGAGACGCGGCGACGTCCGCCCTGGACGTCTTCGACCTCGACCGCACCCGGACCTGCCGCCCCGAGCACGCGGTGCAGGCGGCTTATGCACATTCTCGGGCCTCCTCGATCAGCTCGACGACCTTGCGGACGGCCACGGGCACGGCGGCTTCGACGGCGGGGCTGAGGCCTATCCCCTTCCCAAAATCAGCCCCCTCGATGCCCACGACGATCACCCGCGCAGGCGCCTGGCCGACGGCTTGAGCCAAGCGCAGCACGCCGGACAGGCTGATCCCGTGCGTGCTGGTCGCGCCTTGGCTCTCGCCTCCCGTCTTGAGGTCCACGACCCGGACAGCGCCAGGGGTCCCCCTGGCGCAGGTGGCGTCGATCACGATCGCCAGGTCGGCCCCGTCCCATCGTCCCAACAGGTCGAGCGGATCGACCTGGGGCCCGACGTGGCGCACACCAGCAATTCGCTCAACAGCACCGGCCGCCACGACCTGTCCCGCGCCGTCGTCGCGGCGGTATTCGTTTCCCAGGCTGGCCACCACCACGACCCGGGGGAGCTTGGAGTCCGCCGGCAACGCCTCCGGCGGCTCGGCTCCGCCGCCGGTCACGACGATTCGACGGTGACGTCCAGGAAGTGAGCAGCACACGAGATGCACGGGTCGTGGTTGCGCACTGCTTGCTCACAACGCCATTGCAGCTCGTCGTCACCCAGCTCGAGCGCCTCCTGGGCCACCTGGCGCAGGTCCGCCTCGATGGTGAGCTGGTTCTGAGAGGTGGGGGGCACGATGCGGGCCTTGCGGATCGTGCCTGATCCGTCGATCTCGTAGGTATGGAAGAGCAGGCCCCGGGGGGCCTCGGTGGCACCCGTGCCCGTCCCCGCGCGCGGCACCACGGTCGCAGCGGGCGGGTCGGGTGGTTCGTACGACTCGACCAGCGACAAGGCCTCATCGCACGCGAACACGAGCTCGACGGCGCGCACCACGATGCTGCGGAACGGGTTGGTGCAGACCGGGCCGAGCCCGGCTCCCGCCGCCGCTTCGGCGGCAAGAGGCGGCAGCGTCGCCGAGTTGAGGGCATAACGCGCCAGAGGACCGGTGAGGTAAGGGTCGCGCCCTCTGAGGCGGGCGTGGAGAGCGGTGGAGCGGGCCACATGCTCCTCGACTACCAGCTCAGCCAGTCCGGCCGGGCTCACGTCCAGCCCGTCCGAGGAAGCCGGCCGACCGGACTCGATCGCGTAGCGGCCGCCCTCGCGCAACGCCACGAATCGGTAGTCGGCCTCCACGTCTGGGAAATCGAAGCCTGCCACCCACTCGACTGTGGCCAGAGCCTGGTCGCGGGCCCGGAACAACGGCTCTGCCAACGCTGCGATCGCCTCCGGGGACGGGGCACTGTAGAAGCCGCCGACTCGGACGTTGACGGGGTGCACCGCTCGGCCTCCCACCGTCTCCATGACCAGGTTGCCGATGCGCTTGAGATCGAGGCCTCTCTCCACCGCTCCCCGGTCGCGCTCGGCTAGCTCCACCGCGTCGGCACAGCCGAGAAAGTCGGGGGCGTGCAGGAGGTAGACGTGCAGGGCGTGGCTTTGTATCCACTCCCCGCAATAAAGGAGCCGGCGCAGGGCACCTATCCGTTCGTCGACGGTGACCCCGCAGGCGTCCTCCATGGCGGCACAGGCGCTCATCTGGTAGGCAACCGGGCAGATCCCGCAAATGCGGGACGTGATGTCAGGAGCTTCGGTGAAGTTACGGCCTACGAGGAGGGCTTCGAAGTAACGGGGAGGCTCGAAGATCTCCAGGGCGACATCGGTCACCGTGCCGTCGCGCACCTCCACCCGGAGGGAGCCCTCGCCCTCGACGCGCGCCAACCCTTCGACGCTGATAATGCGCTCCGCACCCGAACCGTGGCTCATCGGTCCCCCTTTGCTGACTTTGCCCGGGCGGAGCCACGAGCGGCGGCCGGAGGCGGCGCTTCTTGGGCCACTGACTCCGCGCGGAACGCCGGTGCGCCGGCGTTGAACGTGCGGAAAAGGTGCGAGGCGTCAACCGCCGCCATCCCCTGCCTGCGGAGCTGGCCCGCTAGCGACGCCGTGTTGGCGGTGTCGGTCGGACCGAAACAGCCGAAGCAGCCCCGATCGACCGCCGGGCAGAGGGCGCCGCAGCCGGCCCGGGTCACGGGGCCCAGGCACGGTGTTCCTCGCGAGACGAGCAGGCAGACGGTGCCACGGCCCTTGCACTCCTGGCACACGCTGTGGCCCGGGATCCTCGGGCGACGTCCTGCAAGGATGGCGGTGATGACGCCGAGCAGCTGATGGCGGTCGATGGGACAGCCGTAGAGCTCGAGATCCACGGGCACGTGCGCCGAGATCGGCGTCGATGTGTCCAGGGTGTGGATGTAGTCGGGATGGGCGTAGACGACAGAGGTGTACTCGCCCGCCAGAGCGAAGTTGCGGAGTCCCTGGATGCCCCCGGAGGTGGCACAGGCTCCGATGGTGATCAACCGGTGAGAGACGCGTCGCACCTGCTGTATGCGCTCGACGTCGTCCTGGGTGGTGATCGACCCCTCGACCAGCGACAGGTCGTAGGGGCCCTTCACCGTCGCCCTCGACATCTCGAGGAAGTGGGCGATGCGAACGGCGCCGGCCAGCTGCAGCAATTCCTCCTCGCAGTCGAGGATGCTGAGCTGGCAGCCGTCGCAGGAGGCGAATTTCCAAACAGCCACGCTCGGGCGTGCGGCCGCGGTCATAGCTCGGGCACCGAGAGCAGCTGGGGCACGACGTTGGAGTAGGTGATGACCCGCCCTGCCTGGCAGAGCAAGAGCGGACCAAGCTGACAGTGCCCGCACAGGGCGATCCCGCATTGCATGTTGCGCTCGAGCGAGATCCGGATGTTCTCGGGCTGCAGACCCTTGTCCATAAGGGCCCGGGCGCTGAAACGCATCATCACCTCCGGTCCGCACACGAGGGCCGAGGTCCCCGGGTCGAATTCCTCTGCCGCGAGCAGGGTCGTCACTACACCGACCGGCCCGGTCCAGCTCTGGTCAGCCAGGTCGACGGTGACGTGAACCTCGGCACCTTGTTCACGCCAGCGCCAGATGTCCCGGGTAAAGATGATCTGCTCCGGCAATCTGGCCCCGATCAGCACGACGACACGCCCGACCGATCCAGCGACTCCCCGTCGCGCTCTGGCAGCTCGCTGGGCCGCCATGGCGTCGAGCAGGGCGAATATGGCTCCGCGCAGCGGAGCCAGCCCGATTCCCCCCGCCATGATCACCACGTCCTGGCCCGCGAGGTCCTCGATGCCCCAGTCCGTGCCGAAAGGCCCGCGGACCCCGATCACCGAGCCCAACGGGGCACTGCACAGGGCGTGGGTCACCGTGCCGACATCGCGCACCGTGTGCTCCACACGGCCGGGTGTGCCCGGCGCGCTGCTTACCGAGATGGCGGCCTCACCCACGCCGAACGCGGTGAGCATGTTGAACTGCCCGACACGAAACTCGCGGGGATCCTTGCCGATCGGCTCCAGAGACAAGGTGAAGACCCCTTCTGCCTCCTCGTGTTTCGCCACGATGCGGTAGGGCTCGGGGACGAATGCCGCCGGCACTTCGACCGCGGCTTGAACGAGCGGCTCGGCCATCCGAGGCCGGGCCAGTTGCCGCTTGGCCTCGGAAACCCTCCCGGCTCTCTCCCCGCGGTGCAGCACCGACAGGCGCAACCGTGCAGCCTGCAGCCGGTTCAGCATCACCGAGGCAAATCTCTTCGTGAGCTCGTAGCCCAACGCCGGGTCGGCCTCCACCTTTGCGCGAAGGCAGATCGCGTCCACGGCGATGGCCTCGACCGGCTCGGTCGCACGCGCGTCGAACTGCCAGCGATAGGGAGGAAACAGCCACGACCACCCGATCGTCGTCCCGGGGCCCAAGGTCTCGATCACCAACGGTGGCCGCCCGGGGGCACGGGTCTCCAGGGTCACCTGCCCGCGGCGGATCAGGTAGAAGACGTCCGCGGCGTCGCCCTCGAGCAGGAGGAATTCTCCGGTCCTCACGGTCACGTTGCGGGCGCAGCCGCGCACAACCGCGGCCATGTCGCCCGGCAGGTCGGCGAGCAGCGGATGGTCGCCGATCAGGGCAGCGGTGGTCTCACTCATCTGCTGCCCCCGTAGGTGACGATACCCGGACCGCTTCTGGCGGTTCGTCTGACACTGTGCCCTCCTCGGGTGCGGGGCCTGGGTGGCCGACACCGTCGCTGCTGCGGATGGCCGCCGCCTCTGCGGTGATGTCGATGCCCACCGGGCACCACGTGATGCAGCGGCCGCAGCCGACACAGCCTGAGGTGCCGAACTGGTCCCACCACGTTGAGAGCTTGTGAGTCATCCACTGGCGGTAAAGCGACCGCCTCGAGACGCGCACCGGGCCGGAGTAGAGATACGAGTGCGCCAGTTCGAAGCACGACGCCCAAGAGCGCGAGCGCACAATGTTGCCGTCCAGGTCAGTGGAGTCCCAGATCGCCGAGCAGAAACAGGTCGGGCACACGAGGGTGCAGTTGCCGCACGCCAAGCAGCGCCCGGCCACGTCGTCCCAGCGGGGGTGCTCGAGATTACGGGCCAACAGGGCCGGTAGGCCTTCGACGTCCATGTGCCGTTCCATGGCATCCGCGGCCCTGGCCAGCATCTCACGACGCGCGGCGAGATCCTCCTGCGTCGCCGCCGTCGTGGCGAGCAACGACAGCACCTCGGCGCCGCGCTCTGTGCCCACCCTGACAACGAAGCGCCGCCTGTCAGCGTCGCCGACCTCGCTCAGGGCTAGATCGAAACCCTCCTCGGTCCCAGGCCCGGTTCCCATCGAGGTGCAAAAGCAGGTGGCCGCCGGAACGCCGCACTCGGCCACCACCAAGAAGGCCCCGTCCCGGCGGGCGACGTAACGCGGGTCGGAGACCTCACCGTTTCGCAGAACCCGGTCGAGCACGCCGAGGGCCGCCAGTTCGCACGGCCGGGCACCGATGACGGCCATGGGTGCCGCCGGACTCGCCGGCTGGGTGAAGCTGACCTCGTCACCGTCCACCTTGGCCCGCCACAGTTCCTGGGTCGGCGGGAAGAGCTCGGCCTTCCACGAGCCCGGTCCCACCGCCCAGGCGAAAAGCGCGTCGTCTTCGACGCGTTTCAGTTGGTAACGACCTGGAGCCTGCTCGTCCCGGTAGCCGACAGGGAGATCGGCCACGCCGGCCACCGGACCCGGCACGATCGCTCCGTCCCGCACGACGGGCCCCACGGTGTCGTATCCCAGCGCGCCCAAGATCCTGATCAGGGCGTCGAGACCACGGGAGTCGATCGCCGCGGCATCACCAATGCGCATGTTCATAGGCTTAAGACGGTTGTTCTGGTTGGAGTAGGGCCGGAAGTCACTTCGTGCCTGTCCGCCGAACCAGCGACAGGCAGACATGCCGGCTGGCCGGTGGGATCTACTTCGCCTGCCGAGTGCCAGGGACGTAACTGGCAGCTCCCACGTGATCCGGAGCCCTAGGGCGGCGACGGCCGCCGCCGCTCTGCAGCCGAGCGAAGCCGTTCCAGAAGCCAGCGACCGTTACAGCGCATCGGACTCAACGAAGACGAACCCGGCGACTTCGCCGTCAACGTTGAAGGAGCATCGCCCCACGAGGTCGCCCCGCTCGAAGGCGACCGGCACATCAATGACGGTGTAGCCGTGACGCACCGACGTCCGAGGCGTGCCGAACTCCAGGAAGGCTCCGTACCGCCGCTCCATCTTCGTGCGGGCCGACTTGAGCAGCTGGGGCGAGCCCGCCTCGCGCATACGCGCGCTGAACTCCGCCCGTACCTCCTCGAAGCGCCGCTCGACGAAGGCCGCCAAAAGCCTCCTGGCGCGGTCTTCGGCCCCATCCAGCGGCGGGATGTCCTCGGCGGGGACCGTGTCCGGTGAGCTCGTGGTCCCGAAACGCTGGAAGGCCGCCTGGCGAGTGACGTGGAGCAGCTCGCCGATCTCGGCCCATGTGTGACCCTCGGCGCGGGCTTGCTGGACGAGGGCGTGCAAGGTGTCCTCAACGATGCGCCCGAGGCTTCGTGTAGTCGCGATCGCAGCGACGACCGAATCGTCCTCGGAGTCCTCTCCGCCCCGCAGCACCGACGCGACCAGCTCGGCGTTCGTCGTCAGCATGAGGCCCATCACCTCACGCTCCGCCCGGCTCGTCATCCCAAGTCACTCCTGCAATCTGTCTCTTGTAAAGATAGCTTTGACAGCGCGGGAGGCGCCGCCTTGGACGCGAGGGCGAGCCTGGCCGTCGGACTGACGAGAATCCTGGTGCTTCGCCCTTCGTCATTGGACCGTGCATCCCTACCGGCCTGCGCAACGTCCGGGCTCGGCTCAACGTCGATCCTGGGTTATGCGCTGATCGCCGCGCGAGAGCGGAAACACAGCTTGCCCCAATGGCTTCACGTCGCTCCCGCTCCCATTTGGGCGATCATGGCCAGTCGCTCGGTGCTGCAAATCGTCGCCAACCCGAACGGCTCCAGACGAGCGTTCAAGGGCCGACTGACCACTGCCGATAGACATAGATGGTGCACGACCCCGGGCTGCCTTGCGAGGTTAAGCAAATGGGGCCGTGCACCTCTCTCAAGTTTGCGTGAAAAAGCTCTGCAAGGGACGGATGGTTCAGCTGGAATCCCGTTGCCTGTTCCGGGTCGCGTCACGCCCATCCTCCAGACCCGGTCGAGATCTGGCTCGGCTCCTGACTTCGATCGCCGACAAGTGCGCTTCATGACTTCCTAATCTCGCGAGAAGAGCTGAGTAAGAGCCAAATCCGGGATGGCGACGCAGTGAGCTTGCAGTTCCGCTGTCGGAAGAAGGGGGACGTGGATGACCCGTGGAGTCGAGGCCGAGAAGAAGCTTGCCGCCGAGGCGGCGGCCGAGCTCGTCGAAGACGGCATGTCGGTCGGGCTCGGCACCGGTTCGACCGTCGCCTACCTCCTGCCAGCGCTCGCCCGCCGCAATCTGTCCCTGCGGTGTGTGGCCACGTCGCGGCACACTGAGGACGCGGCCCGCTTGCTCGGGATTCGCGTGGAGGCGTTGGCAAGGATCGACCACCTGGACATCGCCATCGACGGTGCCGACCAGATCGCTCCCGACGGGTGGCTGGTCAAGGGCGGGGGAGGCGCCCACACCCGCGAGAAGCTGGTGGCGGCGACAGCAGAGCGTTTCGTGGTCATCGCAGATTCGACCAAGCCCGTCGAGCGTCTTCACTCGCCGATCCCGCTGGAGTTGTTGTCCTTCGGGCTGACATCCACTTTGCGGCGACTGACCTCCACCACACTGCGCGCTGTCCCGGCCAGCCCCGACGGCGGCGTCATCGCCGACTTCCAGGGTGAGGTCGGTGACCCGGCTGCGCTGGCCGCTCGGTTCGCGGCCACTCCCGGAGTGGTCGAACACGGTCTCTTTCCCCGCGGGATGGTCCAAAGCATCCTGATCGGGCGCATGTCTGAGCTGGAGGTGAGAGTGATCAGCCATCCGGCCTGAACCCGAGGAGAACATCCGCCGGACAGGGTAGGGACCTCGAGCCGGCTTCTGAGTTGGCCGTGCGTCCCCGAACCACACCAGAAGACGGTTCCTGGCAGCCCCAACGGGATTCGAACCCGTGTCTCCACCTTGAGAGGGTGGCTGGATTACCGCTGAGAGGCGCTGAGCTGGGCTTTTGGTGCACGATAACGCCCAATCGCAGCGCCTGCGCGTGCCTGCGACGCAAAGTCGGTTGGCGGATTGTTGGCGAACGTATCCAAAGCGGCAACCCAGCACACGTCCTACGGCCCGTAGGCGACCGTAGGTTGCTGGCCACCGGTTCCGACCGAGACGAGCACGCTGCCGTCTCCGATCGCCGCGACTGACGGTGGAGTGGGTGTCCCGTATGGGTCGGGCGGCACCTTTGGCAAGAGCGTGTCGCGCCCGATCTGTTCTCCGGGCGCGATGCTCAACGACTCGAGGAACCAGGGACGCTTGGTGACCGACGAGCCCTTCCCGGCACCGGGCCTGACGACGACCGGATCCTCACTCCGCTGCTCACCGACCGACCACCCGCACCTCAGGAGCTCCGTCGCGCCATCGCGACTATCGACCACGTCATCGAGGACTACGTCGCCGGCGCGCGCGTGAAGCGTGCGGCCTAGAACTTCTCACGATGTCCAAGGTTCGGAACCCAAAGAAGATCTACGCCGCTCCCGAGACAAGCTCGGGAGCGGGGGCCCTTCGGGCAGCTCGACACGACCGGTGAGTGTGGATCTACCGTCGCCGCGTGAGTGATGACCTCTGCGACCGGTATCGA
>Ga0181533_1001234_pt1 | contig 33274 bp, 20 predicted proteins | sample PEATcosm2014_Bin_45_FD_119772 | JGI IMG/M metagenome (GOLD analysis project Ga0181533, IMG submission 119772) | Peatland microbial communities from MTU Mesocosm Facility, Houghton, MI, USA - PEATcosm2014_Bin11_60_metaG | ecosystem: Environmental > Terrestrial > Soil > Wetlands > Peat | place...
GTCATGTTCTTTGAAGCTTGAAAGCTGAACGTGCCGGCGTGGCCTATAGAGCCCAATCCCTTTCCGTTCCAGGTTGCTCCGTGGGCGTGAGCCGCGTCTTCGACTACCAGCAAATTGCGCCGCTTGGCAATATTCAGGAGAGAATCCATGTCGGCAGCCTGGCCGGCGAAATGCACGGGGATGATGGCTTTGGTTCGCGCGGTGATGGCCTCTTCCACCCGGCGGGGATCGATGTTGAAGGTTTCAGAATCGATGTCCACGAAGATGGGGACCGCATTCACCATCAGCACCGCGCTGGCCGTAGCGATAAACGTGTAAGCCGGCACGATGACTTCGTCTCCAGGTCCCACGCCAAGCCCTTTCAGCGCCACCTCGATCGCCGCCGTGCCGTTGGCACACGCGATGCCGTACCTTGCACCCTGGAATCGCGCGAAGGCTTCTTGAAACTCCGCCACTTTGGAGCGGGGCTGATCCAGTTCGGGCGCCTTCAATTCCACGGCTTCGCCATAGGAATACCGCCACCACTTGCCGCTGCGCAGTACTTCGAGCACGGCCTGCTCCTCGTTTTCGTCAAAGGCCGGCCAGGAGGGAAAAGGCTTGGTCCGCTGGGGTGCGCCTCCATGGATCGCCAATCGACTCATGAGCTTCATTCGTACTCCGCATCCTGAGGAGTGTTGGTCAGGCGGCCCAGCATCTGGTAAATTCTGACCAAGGCGTGATCCACCATCCTTTCTCCCGCACCGACCTCCACCCAGGCGGTTGCGTCGGCGCCACCATATCCCCCTTCGGCAGCGGCTTGGATGGTGGGGAAATACCCGCAGTAGCCATTGGCGTAGCCCAGAAAAAAAGCGTCTCGCACCGGACAACGATCGCGCCAGTTGATTTGAAATTCCACGAAAGCTTCGCCTGGCACCGTCATGAAGGCAATTCGTTTGTTGAGCAGAACGGTTGCAACCGGCAACTGCCATTCTTGTCGGATGGCAAGAGCAAAGTCCTCAAAAAAAGCCTCGCCAAACCGCATCAGCGCTTCTCGGAATTTTTCCGGCTCCCACCGCAAGCGGAAGGTTAGCGCGTCCTCGGCAAAGTCCAGACTCGCCTCTGAATCAGATTTCGTCTGGACGCCCTTGGCGACGCGCGCCGCTTCGTGTCCCAGTCGCTCTCCTGTCCAGTCGCGCCATCGGCCGGCATCCTCTTCCAACGGAGTCACGGCGTAATAAGGGTTGATATCGGCCGGGGCGCCCTGAAGGAAGAAACAAACCGGCTGCCCGCCAAAGGCCTGCTCAACCGTGCGCGCCATCACTCCCGGAAAATCAGCCGAATACTTCAGGTTGTCGGCCCCAAAGACCACCGGATGGCAAGCGTAGTTAACGAGGATCGCCAGAGGCTGGCCCTCGCTCGTGTCAACCCGAAGCACGGAAACAGTAGGATCAACTGGGGAGGTTGGAATCCTGGTTAAGTTACGGTCGAACCAGGTGATTGTTCCATCCGCATTCACTCGGCGCCGGTTGTGACTGATATAGGCAATGCCGTAGCCTGTGCCCAAGCGAGCCTCTGCTGCCTGCTCATGGGCTGCGTCGATGGCCCGGACAATTTTCTCGATGGTGATGGACTCCCAGGGTGGCGTGCTCCCGGGTGGATACTCATCCTTAATGACAGGCCCCGAGTGAGTGTGGGAGGCGACGGCGAGAACGTACGAAATCCCACTCGATTTCTTTACGGCTTCCCGCAACCACTCAAGAGACGCTGGCCCAAACGGCCGCCCTAAGTCGAGAGCGACTAGCGCCAAACGCTTTCCCCCAACTTCCAGCACCAGAACGCGCGCCAACAGTGGATCGAGAGTTCCCGTTGCGGGACCCCCGCGTGCGGCAAAACCCCACATCCGCTGACCCGCAGGTGGTGTGATATCCACCTTTGCTACGCCCGCGCGAAGAATTTCCATTTCTGACCTCCAAACAAGCTTTTGTCTCAGCCCGACCCGCAATGCGCTCAAGCCTAAGTGGCTCCGCCGCCCCCTTGTGCGGCGACCAGAGACACTTACCACAACAAATTAACACCAGGAGGGCGGTCTGAGCTTCACTGACCGAATCCCTCTTTCACAGCCTCCCAGAGATGCTCACGTTGGATGCTGCCCCCGGCAAAAAACACAATGCCATCTGCACCGTTCCGCCGTGCCGCACGGATTGAGTCCAGGAGCCGTTCTGGCGGAAGGAATCCCGGCGGCGGGTCGCCCGCGAGCCTTTCATTAATGATTCGCAGGTTCGTTACCGCTTGACGTTCCGCCTCGGCATGGAGCGTTTGAGGCAGGCACTGGAGTGCCTGCGCAAACTCGCTTTTACGTGGGCCAGTGGGGAGCTGGGAGAGCGTGGTTTGCGCCAAGCGATAAACTTCCGCGCGGTCCGCACCGCCATCACCTTCACGTGCCAGCCAGCGGTCGAGCACCACGTTCATCTGGTGGAGAGGATCGTACATTTCGCGATAGAGATAGCTCGTCGCGATGCCCTGATCGAATTCACTCTTGTCCACCCACCGCTTCTGGTAGCGCGTGTATTCGCCGAACTGTTTCAGGAAAGTGTCCCAGTCGACGCTGAAGTGGCTGCGATACGTCATGGGCATGAATTGGTCAACATACTCGGTCCAGTCGCTCCAGCGTTGGCCGATGAACCTTCCGCTGGATTCGGGGTTCTTAAATACCGCGGCGGAAATCACGGCAGTTGGCCGGAGGCCTTTCACCAGCTCATAAGCTTCGCGGGCGAATGCTTTGATGGCGTCGTTGCGGTAGGTATAGAAGTAATAGGACATGTCCGGCGCTGAGTCGTATTCATATCGGCCACCGAGGAGAAAGTTGGCCTTCTCGCGGCGTGTCCATTGATCCCAGTGTGGAGGTTTGGGGCTGTAGTCGCGCCCCAGGTCTGCGTCGACCCGCGGCAAGCGTCGCTCGAGGGGCGGTTCTTCCGGCGGCGTTTCGTATGCCAGATGGCTGTGGGAGAAGATGTGCTCGAGGCAATAGTCGCAGAAACAGTAGCCATCAGGATTAACGTCGCCCGGATAGCGGACGTAGTCGTGGTGAATGCCGTCGACGTCATAGTTGGCGACGATTTCCCGAATCATGGGGAGTAGATACTGATCCGTGTAACCAGGACGGCGCGCGGGGCACATCCAGACGAACGGATACGGGCGATTTGTTCCCAGCGTTTCGAAATCTGTCGTCTGGCCATCGGGATTGAGGGCCGCCCACTCCGGGTGATGCATGAACGCGTAGCCGTTTGGACCCTCCAGGAAATCCGTCAACCAAGCATGTACCTTCATACCCCGCTTGTGGGCCTCCGTGACCGTGGCACGGAGGATGTCAAAATTGCGGTACTGGGGATCCACATCTTCCGGAAAGAGCTTGCTTGCATAGTAAAGCGAATTCGCGTTCTTGACTAACAACACGATGGTGTTGATGTGGGCGTCGCGGGCATTGTCCATAAAGGCGGCGACCTCGGCTTCATTGTGACCGGCGTCCCCCGGGTGGAGCCACAAGCCATAAAGTTCCTGATGGGGAGGTGAGGATGGTTCCTGTCCCACTCCCGGTGCACAAGCTACAAAAACGGCCAGGAGTATGGCACCGAAACTCATTCTCATGGCAGCAATTCTCCTTCTGACATATCCAGGTTTCCGACGACCTTCCGAACACTTCCTAGTCAGACTCCGGTTTTGCCGCCATAAGCGGTTGCACGCGGCGCGGCAAGAACCACGACCGCATCAGGATGGCGCCCATGGCCACCAACCCCGCGCCGGTTCCCAAGGTCAGCGTGTAGGCGTGTGGCGTCAGCAAGCCCGACCCAATGGTCAGCAGAACCAATCCCATTAACGCAATCACTAGCCCTGCCACGGGCACCGGGCTTATGTCAGTTTCAGGCGGGGAAATCGAAGGCTGAGCAAGCCGGTCAAAAAAGGCTGAGGCGCGCGCCGCTGCCTCTCCCCGCGCCGGGAAAGCGTAAGCCATCACCACGAGCACGAGCGCCGTGATGCCGGCAGGGATCACGATACTGGCAGCCTGAAACGAACTCAGGTTGGCGGGCTTGACAATCCATTTGTAAACGAGGAAAGCTAGGCCCGCGCCGATCCCCGCACTGAATCCCGCCAGAGCGCCGCCCGCCGAAAGCCGCCGGCTCAGCAGTCCCGCCAGGACCGGCAAGACCGTGGGGGGCAGGAAGAATCCGAAGGCCGCCACCATCGTGTCGAAGATGGTCCAATGGAAATAGGTCACCGCCAAAGCGATTCCCAAAGGGAAAAGCGCCACAAATGCCGTCAAGATTCGCCCCACCACGACAAGTTCCCGTTGCGTGGCGCGGGGATGAATCAGCCGTTGGTGGACGTCCACGGTGAGCACTGCGGCGATCACGTTGTATCCGGATGAAAGTACCGACATGGTGGCCGAGAACAGGGCCGCAACCAACAACCCCAGCATTCCGGGCGGAAGCAGCGCCACACTCAGCCGCGCATAGATCGTCTGTGGATCGAATCCATGGAGCGGAATGAATGCCCGAGCGAACATCCCAGTGAAAATCCACACAGGGGGTAGAAGAAAGAAGAGTAAACTGGCCAACCAGCCTACGCCGCGAGCTGCCCGGTCATTGCGCGCGGAATAAAATCTCTGAATCAGGGACCAATTTCCAGCCAGGGAAAGTCCGCTGAGAACCAGGAATGCGGCCACGTACTCCCATGTGTAAGGGGTGTGCGCCGGGCGCAGAAAATCCGGTGGAACCGTTGCAATGAAATGCTGCCAGCCTCCCGCCGATCGCCAGGCAAGGGGGAGGAGCATCAAGACGGCCGTGCTGACCAAAACAAATTGCACAAAAACCGTGACGATCACCGCCCAAAGTCCCCCTGCCACCGTATAAAGCAGGGTGATCAGCCCGACAGCGACCATGGCGATGATCGGCGAAATCTTCAGCCCGGCGGCAACAAAAATGCCGATGGCAACAATCTTCAGACCTTCGTCAATCACCCGGAGAGGAATGCCCGACCACAGGAAGAGTTGGCGGGCCAAGGAGGAAAAGCGTGTTTCCAGAAACTCCATGGGCGTCAGCACGCCAGCACGCCGCCAGCGACGAGCGAGCAGCCACGTGGTCAGCAAGGTGGCCGGGACGGTGGTCCAATAGATCGAGAGCGCAACCAGTCCGTACTCGTATCCGAGGCCGGCGTAAACGACAATGGAGAGGGCACTGACGTATGCCATCATGAACGAGATTCCGCCTAACCACCAGGAAAGCTGCTTCCCGCCGGCAAAATACAGGTCGAGCGATTTCATGTGGCGAGAGTAAGCAAACCCCACCGCGATCATCGTCGCGAAATACGCAATCAAGACGGCCAGGTCAGCCCCGCGCATAACGCGCTCCAATCTCGGGAGGTGGGGGGAGAACCTTTTCGGTTTCGCCGGTCTCCAGGGAGCGGTGAATCGCTTCGAGCACCGCCGTAACCTGCCGGCCATCGGCTGCCGTGACGTGAGGCTCGGTTCCCTGGCGGATGGCGAATAAGAAATCCTCGAGGCACGCCGGAAATGCGCCGCGCATTCGTCCGAAGACCTCCGTATTCAAGAATAATTTCGGATAGGAAAACTTTTCCTGGGTGCTGAGCTCCATGGACTCGCATTTGCGGTCCAGGTGGATGTGCCCGGCAGTCCCGATGACTTCCATGAAGGATTCGACAATCGCGGGAAAAGTGTTCGGGTAGACCCATGCCGATTCAAATGTGACGAAGGCTCCGGAAGCAAATTTCACTTGCGCTTGGATAAGGTCGTAAGTCGGAATGCCTTTCGCGGCCAGGACTTCCTTGCGACCCCACGCTCGCGCCTCGACCGGCTCGGAAGCGAGCCACCAGCGCATCAGGTCGATATCGTGCGAGGAGAGGAACCAAGCGGACGTGGTTTCGCCGGCCCAGGTAACATGTTCGGTGGGCACAAAGATCGTGTCGTTCTTACGGGCGTACCCAGCGAGGGGCGCCCCGATCTGTCCCGATTCAATGCTGATTTTGGTTTGGTGGTAAGGCGAAAGCCAGCGGTGATTGAAGGCGACTTGGATGGTCTTGCCCACGCGCTGGGAAATGCGTATCAACTCATCGGCGTCGGCAGTGCTGGTGGTGAAGGGTTTTTCCACAAGCGCATGCCTGCCCGACTCCAGAACGGCGCGCGCGGGCTCGAAGTGGTGCCGGTCAGGCGTGGCGACGACCACGGCATCCAAATCTTTACGTTCCACCATTTGCCGATAGTCCGTATATCCGTGAAGAACCCCGTAGAGCGAGCGCATCCTGTTTACCTGCTCTTGCTGCGGCGAACTGACGGCGACGACTTCAGCGAGCGGATGCGCCGAGTAGATTTTCACGTAAACACTACCCATGGTTCCGAGACCGATTACACCAATTCGCGTACGTTCCATAACGACCCCTTCGGATTCAGATTTTCTCGTGTGGGAACGAAGTTTCTCCTCTTAGTCGCAACCTTCTTCGAGTAGGCGGAGGAAATTCTTTCTTAAAATCAGTTCCTTTTCTGCATCGGAAATCCTGGCGGACAGAACTCTCCCCAGCGACACGGCTGCTTCCAGGTAGGGCAGGTCCGACCCGAACAGCACCCGGCCGGCACCCAGGCAAGCCACCGCGCGCTCGATGATCGTGCGGTGGCTTTGGGAGCCGGTAATGTCCAGAAAGGTGTTCGGAGCCGCCTTGGCCACTTCGAAGGATTGCTCGTAGCCGCGCCAGGTCACTCCCGAGTGCCCCAGGAGAATCTTGACCTGAGGAAATTCGCGCGCAATGGGGGCGAGCAGCAGCGGGCCGCAATTGGGGTCAGAGTCCCACGTATGCACGAGCACCACAGCTCGCGTCTGGCTGGCATAGTCCCAGACCGGCCGGTACTTGGGACCATGGACCGGATACTTGTGAAGGTCGGGATGAAGCTTGATGAGCGGTGGCCGATGGAAGTAACTCCAGCGGTCCAGTTCGCGCAGTGCTTCTCCTTCGGGACTGGGGTTGACGGTCACGTAGCCGCGAAATCGCTGAGGGTACTGCTTCACGGCCAAAGCCACTTCCGCGTTTCCGCGCGGGCAATCATTGTAGCAGGCTAGCGTCGAGGTAATGGCCAGGACTTTAATGTTCAGGAGATCCATCACCTGAATCATTTCTTCCGCGCTGTGTTTAACCGCAGGGAAGTCCGGGTGTGCGCCGAGGTGCCCATGGCAATCGTAAATGGGGACCGGAGATTTCATGCGGCGGCCCTCCGAAGGAGTTGTCGCAGCGTCCCGCCAGCGACGGCGAGCTTTGCCTCCTCCGAAATCCGTGCACTCGCCAAAACCGCGAGAGCGGCACCGGGCGTGTAAAACGGTAAGCGGCTGCCAAAGACCAAATGCCCAGGGCCGAACCGATCGACAAAGCTCTCAAGCTGCCGGTGCGCGACGTAGGTTGACGTGTCAATGTACAGATTGGAATACCGAGAGAAGAGAGGGAAAAGATAACGGTCAGCCCTATAACCCGTTTCCAGCAGCAGAACGGGAAGCCGGGGAAACTTTTCCAGCAGGGAAGCCAGCGAATCCCACTCGATGTCTTCACGCGCCATAATCGTCAGGATGGAGCGCTCCTGGAGGCTTTCGTAAAGGTCTCCGCAACACCAAGGGGCCGGGGAGAAATTGTGTTTCTTTGCTCCGAATGAAAGCCGAACCGCTGCGGGCCGGAGCGCCCAAAGTTTTTCGATGAATCCCCGGTCAGGCAGTGCCGCCCAGGCCGGAACCAAACGTGGGTGAAGGTCACGCGCCAAGGCTCGATTTCCCTCTTCCGCGTCGTATTCCTCCGCCGCGAAGTGTGAGACTAGGGCCCGCTTAATCCCAAACCGATCCATTTCCGCCAGGAGATTGGGGGCTTCGAGGGCGAGCTCCCCATGCACCCCGGAAGGACCCATCCGCACGTTCGCGTCAAACAACTCCCACGCAGAAACTTCGCTGAATGCAGGCTCAATAGCTGATCCTGACAACATGCTCTCCTTTGGCGAGATGCGCGAGGGAGATGAATCCCTCCGCGAAGGTCGGAGTGGCGCGGACTTGATCCACGATCACGTCAACCGGCTGCTTTTTCGGAAGAATCCGCAAATCTGTTTCCCCTGTGCACATCACGTGGAGCTCAGCGAAAGAAGGGTTTTCATCCAACACCACCTCGGCCGCAGGGTTGGCTGACAAGAATGACTGTTGGCCGCGGCGCAAGGAGTGCACCTCAGCGGCAAAAATTTCCTCGACGCCATCCCGCTCGCTGACCACCAGGCTGCTGCTATCAGCAGAAAATCCCCCCGCCATCAACGGTCCGGCGTTGCGGCGGAATAATACGATGGTCGAACCGCTTGCGTTTCGGACCCTGAATCCGTCCCCCAACGTGGTGCGGAGAGGTAAGAGCGGCGCCGCTTCTTCCGAGGCTTTTTGGAAATGCAGGGCGACGAGAAAGTCACCTTCCTTCCCGCGCGGTGAATCCAGTCGAAAAGCCTCACGCGGTTCGACGGGAATTCGATCGAAGTCACTATAAGCGTTGGTGGGGACCGGCTGCGGTTGCAGTCTCCAATGGGTGTTCTCACCGGCTGCGGTGAGCGTGGCAAATGCGGCTTTGCCGCGGATCAGTGCGTGAACGGCGCCAGTGTCAGTCTGTGCCCCGGGCGGAATATGCAGGAACCATGAATAATCATGAGGCAGGGCGGCCTCGACGTGGTCGTGGACGATGAGGATGTCGGGCTTTACAAAGATGTACTCGCGCGTCAGCCGCTGGATCTGGCTTGCGTCTCCATAAGCAGGAGCGAGGTTCGCAGTAAGATAATCGATGCCCGGGGAGAAGACGTGTCGTTCAAATCTCGCGAAATTCTGAAACGCCGGCCAGAACCGGCCATCGTAATCCTGCTGGCTGAAGGGATCGTCGTCGACGACCACGGTATTGTGTGCCGGCGCCTGAGTAAAATAATCCGGGTAGTGAGGGTCCTTGTAGTATTCCGCGTAACCGCCCTCGGCCACCAATTCCTCGCCATAAGCCGCGACGCGAAAACTCCCTTGGTCATGGTGCTCATGATTGAACCAGGGACCAACCCGCAGGGAAATCACCGTATCTTGGGGCTGCCAGCCGCTGCGCATGACGGCGCTGCCGCGCCCGGGAAAAATTCGTGAGAGCGGTGGTTCCGGCGTCACCTCCGATGGATGCGTGCAGCAGACAAGGTCCAGAAGGCCCGGAGGCTGTTCGACGGTTCGCCCGCTAGGACGCAACCCAAAGACTCCCCTCAGACTTGCGCCAGTCGCTGTCTCATAGAACGCTCGCAGCGCTGGATCGCCGGCGTATTCTGCCCCCCAAGCGTAGCCGGAGAGAGCCCCGAGCTCAGAGCCGAAGTCACCGGTATCCAGCAGCAGGTCCGGGCGAATCTGGGCGTAGCGGAGCCACCAAAAGGCCTTCATCATCTTCTCGAAACCGCGGGGGCGAATGTCCAAGGCGTGCAGCGCCGCCATTCCCCAAGACATCCCTTCCATGGCGAAGTGTTCATAGCCCGCCGGCTCGGCCTCGCTCCCATCGCCGGGGAACAGGCCATCCAGCAGGCGCTCATACGCCTCGATGAGTTCCGCCAAAGCCGGTCCAAACCGGGTCGGCCAATCCGGGACGTCGCCATACAACGCCACGCAGGCCTCAATCGCCCCACCCACCGATTGCGGCTCGTGGTTGCTGGCGTGGACCGGCAGCCGATCGTAATAGAAGTAGTCGTCTAAGGTGGGTTGAATGGAAAGCTTCCACAAGGCCTCGGCAATCGTCGATTTTTCTTCCGGCGAAAGCTCATCCGCAATCAGGTCATAGCCAAGTGCCACCTTTTGCGTGAACACCCCGACTTCATAGTAGGTGTGGATCCCCTTCGCATTGAACCACGCCGGTGTCCAAGTGGGCCAAGCGGAAACAGTCAGCAACGCGCGCCGCGCGGCTTCCAGCGCCTGCCGGTCACCGTTGATGCGAAAATCGAGGGCGTTGAAGGCAATGGCGTTGCTGTAAGCTCCCATTAACGCGAAGTATTCAGGTATGCCCGGATGGATGATAAAAGTCGGGAGCAGCAAGATGTTCTGGCCCGCCTGGGGATTGTAGGCGAGGGAGTTCCGCAGCTCGCTCGCGCGCCGGTGCACGATGGCCAGCAATTGGTTCGAGTAGGATTGCGACCGCAGTTGTTCCAAGCGCTCGGGAGTAAGTAAGACACGAGGATGGAGGGGAACCTTGCCCAGCGCCAGGAAGTAAAATTCCGACCCTGCCGGGTGGCTGGTGATTTCAGCCATATAAAGGCCGGGCTTGTCGGGAGGGTCAAACTGCGTATCTCGAGCCCCCCCCGCCGGAATGTCCGCGGTGCGTACCACCCCCCCCACGTCATCGTAAACAGCGACTCGCGCGGCAGAGCCGGCCCCCAAATCGACCTTCAACGGGTTACCCACCGCCACCACTTCTTGCGCCACGGCAATATCGTTAACCGGTGAGCGGTCCAGCTTCGGCGCACGAATAAGGATGCTCGCCGGCCTCTCGGCTTGAATTTCCAGAGCGCGGAGGGTCAGCCGACTGTGGGACCCTGGCGGAGGCGCGTCAACTTCGGCTTCAAGAACGATGACGTCGACGTCCACGCCGGCGGCAGGCATTTCCAATTGGCGGCCATCGACCTGTACGTCGTGGGCGCCAGGTTGGAAGGAGAGCGAATGGTTGTAACGCCGTCCATCCACGGCCCCCAGCGTGAGGTGCAAACCGATGTTTCTCCCGAACGTCTCGAAGTCGTAAACGATCCGAAATGAAGAAGACGGGGCAACATGAAACATTAGCGGCCGCGCCAGGCCGACACGCAGGAGCCGTTCGCCGTAAGAGGTCATGTCGCGGACCAGCGCCGGGAACATTAGGGGGCGCGCTAGACCGGGACGTAGGAGCCGTTGGCCGTAGGAGGTCATGTCGCGGACCAGCAGCGGTGAGCCGCCCACTTGCGTCGTATAAATCGTAGGATCGTAGCCCACATCCTGGGACAGCGGGAAGCTCACCCACCCGGGGATACCATGGCTGAAGTCTTCGCGGAAGGTCCAGCGTGTGAAATCCGATGCGCCTTGCGCAGCGCCGGGCGGTAAGGGTCTGGAATAAGCCTCCGCACCTACGGCAGCGGATAGAGCTAGGATGGCGATGACAAGTCGCTTGGGTTGGATCATGGCCGCGATCCCGGAGAACTCTCCTGAAGCTGCAACAGGGAACCCGCTCGTTGATGAATTTTCTCGAAGGCAGCGATAACGTCGTCAACATCTTGACGAGTTCCCAGAAACAGGTAGTGGTCCAGCCAGAGGCCGTCCTTGCAAATTCGCTCGCTCTCGGGGAGGGACAGCGACTTGTAATCCTGCGGCGTGCTCCACTTTCCGCAACCGCAGGGGGGAAGGGACTGAAAGAGCGGATTGCGGTACAGAGGATAAGGATAGGTTGGCGTGGCAGGAATTCCTTCGGCGTTCAAGGCGCGCAGGAACAAATCGCGCTCCATACCGGCGAATGCCGCAGGGTCGTAACGCAAGGTCATGATGTAATGGGGATGGTTGCTCACGCGGGGGTCGTCTTCCGCGAAGGTGAGGCCGCGGAGGGTCCGCATGCGCTCGCGAAAGTACCGCACGTTCTCCCCGCGCACGCGGTTTTGCTCCGGCAGCCTTTTCAGTTGCGCGCCGAGCACGGCAGCTTGGAATCCCGTCAGGCGGTGGTTGGTGCCCAAGGTAAAGTGCTCAAACCAACCTGCCCCTTTGCGTCGTCCCAGGTTGCAGTAACTCCAAACCTTTTCGGCGATAACGGAAGAGTTGGTGAGAACCACGCCCCCCTCGCCCGCCGTCATCAGCTTGAAAGCCTGGAAGCTGAACGTCGCGGCGACACCAAAGTTGCCCACGGGGATGCCTCGCCACGCCGCTCCGTGGGCATGGGCGGCGTCCTCAATCATCGCCAACCCATGTTGCTGGGCGATGGCGCCCAGCGCATCGACATCCGCAGGATGTCCTCCGAAGTGAACAGGGATGATGGCCCGTGTGCGTGGGGAAACGGCTTGCTCGACCGCCAACGGCGAAAGATTCAGGGTGCTCGGATCGATATCGGCGAAAACAGGGACCCCGTGGCGCGACAAGACCGCCGTCGCGGTGGAGATAAAAGTGATGGGTGGAACGATCACTTCGTCTCCACACTGGATTCCCACGGCGCTCAGCGCGGCTTCCAAGGCCACCGTCCCATTGGCGCAACTAATGGCATGTTGGACTCCCTGGAGGCCGGCAAAGGCCGATTCAAACTCCTTCACCTTCTCACTGTAACCACCCCAGGATCGGCTGTGCAGGACTTCCAGAAGCGAATTCTCCTCTTCGCTTCCGTAAGTCGGCCAGGGGCTAAAGGGCTTCTGCCGTACGGGTTGTCCGCCGAAAAGAGCGAGGTCCATACTATGGGGCTCCCCGAACCGGGCCTTTCTGTCGGCTGGTGGTGTAACCGAGCAGCGTGGCGATTTTACCGCAGGTTTCCAGAAGCGCGGCGGCAATCTCCCGGTCCCTTCGCGGAATCATGCGTGCCGCGGGGCCCGAAATGCTGAGCGCGGCGCTCACCTCGCCAGCGGGAGTGAAGATCGGCGCGGCCAGGCAGCGTGCCCCGCGGGAATCCTCTTGGTTATCGATCGCGTAGCCACGCGACCGAACCCCTGCGAGCTCGCGGTAAAAAGTGGGCCGATCCCGAATGGTGCGGGGGGTTATCGCGCACAGAGGATGCTTCTTCAAAATCGTCTCAATCTCCTGACGCGGCAGGCAACAGAGCAGACACTTGCCGAGGGCGGTCGAATGAACCGGGCTGCGCATGCCGGCGTGGGCGGCCAGCCGGAAGGCGTGGGAACTTTCCTGGACGCGGATATAAAGAACCTCACCGCCGTCCAAAACGCCGAGGTTGACGGTTTCCCGGAACCGCCGCAATAACTCGGCCATAAAAGGTTCGGCCAGGTTGCCGAGATCGGGAGATGGCCGGTCGTCGCTCGTCAAGCGAGCCAAGCGTGCCGTGAGCGCATATCGACCTCCCGCACTCTTCTCCACGTACCCGAGACGCTCGAACGTGAAGAGAACCCGGAAGGTGCTGCTCTTGATCAGGCCGGTAGAAGAGGCAATCTCGCCCAAAGGCACTTCGCGCTTGCCGCGCAATGCCTCCAGCACGCGCATGGCTTTGTCCACCACAGAGATGTAATTATTAGTCGGCATGAAAGCAGTTAGCCTAACAAGCTTGAGCCAGTTTGTACAGAAAAACTTTCATCGTCTCTTTCCGATCGTTCTAATGGTTAGAACGAACATCTCATTCCTTTATGGTGCTCATCACCAAATTTTGCTTGACAGGAAGAAACCCCGGAAGCAAAATGCCGGGCAGTAATTTTTGTCGTTCTGCACTATAGAACGAGTGACGACTGCGTCGGTTGCGGGCCGAAAAACCAGCGGACAGGAGAAGAATTCCATGCGCCAGAAATGTGTCAACATCTTCACGGCAGTTTGTGTGTTGATTGGGGTTTGCGGAGTTCCGGCGGTCAAGGCTCAGACCTCCAACGGGACGATCGTTGGGTATATCCAGGACTCTTCCGGGGCCGCGGTGCCCGGCGCCCAGGTGACGGTCACGAACCTGGGCACGAGCGTTTCGTCCCGTTTTACAACCGGTAACAGCGGAGATTACTATATCCCCGCACTCCTCCCCGGCCGTTACCGAGTGGAGGCAGAGAAAACCGGCTTCAAGAAGGAAGTCGCCGATGCGGTGACGGTCAACGTCAACCAGACCGTGCGGGCGGACTTCACCTTGCAGGTGGGCCAAACGACCCAGACGGTGGAGGTGACGGCAGCCCCTCCGATGCTTTCCACCGACCAAGCAACGCTCGGCACGGTGGTGACTAACCGAGAAATGACTGAACTTCCCCTTAGCGGGCGGGATTTTACCAGTTTGGTCTTCCTCAGTGTGGGTACAGACCAAATCGGGGGCACTATCGGGTCAGCCGCCACTATCCGCTTGCACGGCTACAACGATAATTGGAGGGCCGGTAGCATCAACGGGTCGCGGCCGGCCTCCGTGAGTTACGTGGTTGACGGAGTCCCCACCAACGACGAGTTTTTTCAGAGTCCGGCGAATGTCCCCACCATTGATGCCATCCAGGAATTCAAGCTGCAAAACGGGCTCTATTCGGCGGATTTCGGGATGGGGGCGGCCCAGGTCAGTGCGGCGATAAAATCCGGCTCCAACGCCCTGCACGGGTCAGCTTGGGACTTCTTTCGCAACGAGGCGCTTCAGCCCGCCACCCCCCGCGCCTCGTTCACCAACGCCACCAGCGCCACGTGTCAAGCGGCCATCGCCAAGTATGGGAAGATTCAAATCCCTCCGTGCACGAATCCCCGGCCGCCCTTCGAGCAGAACCAGTTCGGCTTTACACTGGGCGGGCCGGTGGAATTCCCCCACATTTATAAAGGTATAGACCGCACGTTCTGGTTCTTCAATTATCAGGGTGGGCGGCGGCTGACCTCCTCGCTGGGTCAAACGCAAGTCCCGACCGCCGCGGAGCTGACCGGCAACTTTACCGACTGGCCCACCACGCTTTACAATCCCCTGACCGCTGTGCCCAATCCGGTGAGCGGCGGCACTCCCTCCGTTATCCGACAGCCCTTCACGCCGAATAACGTGATTCCCACGTCGATGATCGCTACGATCAGTAAAAACCTCTTGCCGTACTGGCCCGCCGCGAACCTCACCTGCACGCTGCCCTGTCTGAACTATCAGGGCACGGTAGAAACGGCGGACAACATGAACCAGTACCTCGCTCGCTTGGACCACAATATTGGGCAAGCGGACCGGATCTTCGGGGAATTCATGTGGCAGAAGGAGGTTAGGCCCATCCCCTCGATCATTCCGCTGTCCGGGGCCAACGCCACGCAAAGCGGCCGGCTGGGCAGCTTGCGCTGGACCCACAGCTTTGGTCCCGGCACGCTCAACGAGGCGTGGTTCGGCTTCAACCGCATCAACTTTCTACAGGCCTATCAAACCGCCTTCGGCGCAACGAATTACTGGGCGCAGGTCGGGCTCACCAATCTCTGGAATGATCCTGTCAACTACGGCCTGCCCGCCATCTCGCTGGGCACCAACTACTCGGGTGTGGGCTTTGGGGGCACGGCGCCGATCTATAATATCGTGAACAACTTCCAGTACGCTGATAACCTCACCCTCACTCGCGGGCGCCAAACAATGAAGCTAGGATTGGATGTGCGGCGCAACCAGGGCTTCGAGAAAAACGGGTCGAACGCCAACGGACTGCTGACTTTCGGCGGCAATTACACGGCCTATAACCCGACCGCCACACAGACGGCCGGGGCGGCCAACACGGGCAATGGTTTCGCCGACTTCTTGCTGGGCTATATGACTTCCAAGCCCAGTTTCAACGCTTTCCCGTCGAACCTTTCCCGCCTGCGCAATACTGACTATATGTTTTTCTATCAGGATGACTTCCGCGTCACCCCCCAGTTGACTCTGAACCTGGGCGTCCGCTGGGAGCTCCATACCCCCTTCCACGACGTAAGCGATGGCGGGTCAGTTTTTAACTTCGGTGCGCCGGGCGGCGCCCGGGTTTACGCCGACCCCAAGTTCGCCGGTCTGGTGAGTAACACCACGTATTACGGGTGCTGCGTCAGCCCTAACTTGATTAATACCGATTACCACGATTTGGCCCCCCGCATCGGCTTTGCCTGGCGCCCCTGGAAGAACAATAACAGATTAGTGGTTCGCGGTGGCTATGGGATTTTTTACGACATTCTGATGGAATACTACACCGCGGGGTCGATAGGTTTGAACATCCCCTACATCGAGCCCACCTTGCCGACTCCCAACGAGACGGAGAGCTCGCCGCCGCTTTACATTGGGAACATGTTCCCGGCGCCTTACACGATTGCGGGGCGTACCCTCCCCGCTCCTCACTGCACCGCCCCCTCCTCAAACCTCTTTAATGCCGCGGGGACTCAGATCCTCGACATCAACGAGTATTGCCCCGGCGGGTCGAGCCAGCTTCCGGACAACAAAACTCCTTCCCTCCAGCAGTGGGCGCTGAACATCCAGTATGCGGTCACGCCGACCATGATGGTTGAGCTCGGCTACCAAGGCTCACACGGCGTCCACGAGCCCATCCAGTGGATCTTCAACCAAGGAACCGCTCCCCCCACGACTGGCAACGCGAACAACAGCGACCAGTACGATTCGCAGTGCCCCGCCGGTACTTTGAATGTCTCGTGCTTTCCCACTCAGGACCGCGTCCCTTACAAGAATTTCGCTCAAACCGCCTTCGCCAACGCCAACATCCTGGGGTCAAGGTACGAGGGAATGACCTTCAAAGTGGACAAGCGCTTCTCCCACGGGCTTCAGTCGCTTGTTTCCTTCACCTGGTCGCATGCCATTGACCAGTTTTCCGAGATTCAGGCCCAGAGTGGCACGATCTCTTCCATCGCGCCGGATGCGCATAACTTGAAGCTGCTGTGGGGCTCGGCGGCCTATGACGAGACCCTTCGGTTGGTGTCGAGCTGGCTGTATGAGCTCCCCGTGGGGAAGGGAAAGGCGCTGTTAAACCATGGTGGAGTGGTGAATAGCATCTTGGGCGGCTGGCAAGCCAATGGCATCCTCACGCTTTCGGATGGCCCGCCGTTTGACATCGGATGCGGCTGTGGCGACCGCGAGCAGACGGGGAACAGCTATAACGTCCAGAAACCGAACCTGGTCGGTAACCCCGCTTCAATTCCGCGCACCGTATACTCGTGGTTTAACCCCGCGGCCTTTGCTACGCCGACGCTCGGTACGCTGGGGACCACGGGCCGCAACATTCTGCGCCAAACCCATCAGACCGCGCTCGACTTCTCGATGTTCAAGAATAATCGCCTCACCGAGCGGGTCAACTTGCAGTTCCGCGCGGAATTCTTCAATCTCCCCTCCAGCGAAACTTATTTCCCTCTCCTACCCAGTAACAGCATGTCGTCCAGTACCTTTGGGGCGATTATTAGCAAGGCCCAGTTGCAGGATAGCGGGAGCCTGTTCAACCCCCGCATCATCCAGCTCTCGCTCAAGTTGCTTTTCTAACCTGAACCGGGGCCCGGCGTTCCCAGGGAACGCCGGGCCTCCCCTGGCAACGCCTCGGCAATCTATGGCCCCCAACCGGATGACTTGTTGAAAACAAAGAAGTTGACATGAAGGAGGTAGACTGTTCGAGATGACGTATTCGAAGCGCCAACAAGTCGTGGCGACCCGGCCGGTTGACCGGAATCACTCTAAGCACAAAACCGGTGAGCATATCTTGATATATGTTATTGACAATAAACAGCTTAGTTGCAATTTTAGAAATCCTCGCGTTTCGGGTTATGCCCGGGAGTAGTGGGGATTCTTAGTTTATCCACTTTACCTCTAAGAACTAGGAAACAAAACTGAAAATGAGTTACTACCAATGGTATCCGCGCCAGAAGTTGATACTTGGGATGTTCTTTGCCTTCCCAGGTCTTCTTAGCTTATCTCAGGTAGCCATAGCGGCTCCGGCCGGCGGGCAGTCTTCTCCGCCGCCAGGTCAGGCGATGGGCTCGGCTCCTTGCGCCTGGGCCGAACCCATTCGCGGTACGGACAACGCCCTCGATGTTGCTGCCACGATACACACTCTCCAGGATAATGGGTTTGATTGCGTTGCGTACGTCATTGAGAATGGTCCGCCCAACAGCTTCGCAGACTTCCAGCGCCTCCTTGCCGCCGCGCAAACGGCAGGGATTTCTGTCTGGCCGGTGCTGCTTCCTCCCAGCGAATTTTATTCGCTGCCTTACAAGGCCGATTATGTGGGCTGGATGAAGGAGATGGCGCACCTCTCCCTGCAATATTCGGCGCTTCGAGGAGTCAACATTGATGACTTCTTGGACGAGCCTAACCTTAAGACTTTCACCCGCCCGTATTTTTGCAGTCTTTATCAAGCCAAACAGGAAATTAACCCCAAGCTTCTCTTCGTCCCCACGATTTACGACCTGGATCAGGGGGTTGCCGATCATCTCGCGGGCTGCGTGGACGGAGTCTGGTTCTGGTGGACGAACCTGGTGGGCAATAGCGGGCTGCGCTCGCAGCTCGAAAACAGCCGGCTGGTTGTTGCCCATCGCTTCCCCATTTACGCCGGCATCTATGCGGGTTGGTCGGATTGGCACAAGGGAAGCCCTTCCCCCATCCGGTGGCAGGAGTGGCGCCCGGCGGTGCTCCGGGGGGCACTGAATATCGGCTGCCGGTACGCGGACGGTGTTGTCGTCTGGAACCTTCCCCTGTCGCCTAATTCGTCCGATAATCTGTTGCTCGGTGTGGCGCGCGCTTTTGCGCCCGGCGGCTCTGCCGACGTTGCGGGTAAATGCGGCCTGGGGCCAGATCGGGGATTGGAGGATAAAAAATGAAAGATCAATGGTGGTGTGAGTGTCGGAGAAGCGGGCGTGGGATCTTCCTCGCCCTCCTGGGTTTTCTGTTTTTCTCGTTGGGGGTGGCAGCGGCTCCGGCCGCGGGACAGTTTCCTCCTCCGCAAGGGCATGCGATGGGCTCGGCCCCTTGCGCTTGGGCCGAGCCGCTTCACGGTGCGGACAACGCCCTCGACGTTGCTGCCACGATTCGCGCCCTTCAGGATAATCATTTTAATTGCGTGGCTCAAGTCATTGCGAACGGTCCGCCCACCTCATTCGAGGACTTCAAGCGCCTGCTTGCCGCGGCGCAACCCGCGGGGATTTCTGTGTGGCCGGTGCTGATTCCGCCCAGCGAAGGAGCGAGTTCGCTCCCCTATCGGACGGATTACGTGGGGTGGATGAAGGAGATGGCCAAACTCTCCCTTCAATACTCCGCACTGCGCGGAGTGAATATTGATGACCTGTTCAGTGGTATCAGCACCAAGACTTTCACGCGCGCGTATCTGAACCAGATCTACCAAGCCAAGCAGGAAATTAACCCGCAGCTTCTCTTTGTGCCCACGATTTACGACTTGGACCAGGATGTAGCAGATCGCCTTGCGGGCTGCGTGGACGGAGTTTGGTTCTGGTGGGTGAATCTGGACCACAATGCCGGGTTGCGCACGCTGTTGGAAGACAGCCGCCTGGTGGTGGCCAATCGCTTCCCAATCTATTCCGGCATCTATTCCCATCAGACTTCCTGGCACAAGGAGGCGCGACCTCTGCCGAAAACCCTCCGAAGCGCGCTCGAGATTGGCTGCCGGTATGCGGACGGCGCCATTATTTGGAACCTTCCCCTGTCGCCCAATACGGCTGATAATCCATGGCTGGCCACGGCACGGGAATTCGCTCCCAGTGGCTCTGCCGACCTGGCGGGGAAATGCGGGCTCGGTTCAACGCACCCACCCACGGAACCAGGCGACGAATGAGTATGAGGTCTCAGGTATGAACCGGCGGGAATCCCTTATCCAGTTAGGGGCAGCAGCCTTCACGATTGCCATGCAGGCGCGAGGCCAAACGCATCTTTCGACCCAGGGGGATTTTCTGGATTGGTCAGATGAGGAGGAGCGCTACTGGTTCTTCAGTGCCCAAGAGGGCCTGGAGCGTCTTCGCCGTCTCGCTTATGCACATGCTGACGCCTGCGAATTGCGCGCGATTGCGGGCTCCGCTACGGGCTTGCCCGTTTACGCCCTTCGTCTTGGCCGGGGCCAGAAGCAAGCTGTTATCCTCTCGGGCATGCACGGCTGCGAGCCGAGTGGACCCCGCGGAGTGCTTGCGTATGTCGACGCCTTGCTCAACGCTTCCACCCCCTTCGGGATTTCCGTGGAGAGGGACAAGATACTAAAGGCCGTCACCCTGCACGTAATTCCCCTTCTCAATCCCGGCGGTGCCCAGCGCTTCTCGCAACACTTTCCGGACTCTTGGCACGGCACGTGGTTCCGCGAATGGACGGAAGCCAACAAGACAAAGTTTTTCGCCGAAGGCAACGAGCCCATGCACTTCTTCTACGGCACCTACATCAAGAAACCTCCCATGCGATTTACGCCCGACCAGATTGCCCAATGGGAAGCAACCGGGCATGTTCTCGGTTCGAGCCTGACTGACCAGGGACTCGACATGTGGTTTGATTGGGACGATACGCATGGGGCGGAAACGAGCGCCGCGAAAAATCTTCTGGAAGCCGTGCGGCCCCATTGCGTTGTCGACTTTCATAACTTCATGTACCCGACGGAAGTTTTCGCACCCACGGTCTATTCCCAGGGCGGCTGGGCAGAAGAGGAGCGGGCTTTGGCCCTCGCCCTCCAGGAAACCTGGCGAACGCGTAAACTGCTATTTCATGATCGAGCTCCGCGCCCTTATCCGAAGCCCGCCGAAATGTATTACGAGGACTATTGGTTACACCAGCTCGGTGCGCGCACGCTGATTGTCGAAACCAATGGCGGGATGCTTTCGAACGAGGGAGCGGAGTACGAAGCCGTGCCCGGTGCCCGCGCGCTGACCCGGCTCGAGTCGCTCGAAACCGTCGTGACGGCGGTGGACACGCTAGCTCATCAACTTGCGATTTCGGCCTAAGGCTCTAACGGTCCCATCTGGCAGAGTCGAAACGCGCAATTCGATGCATCGCTCGGGAGTTTTGAATTTCGAGTTTCGCCTTTTGCTGATACACGAAACTTAATGCGGAACGCATGCCCATGAAAAAGGGAATAAGCCGGCGCAGGTTCCTGCGAGCGGCCTCCGCGCTTACCATCGGTGCTGCATCCGCCTTCCCTTTTCCTCCGGAGGCCGCGGAAGAACGTGCCGTCATCCTCGAGAATGAGTTCACAAGGTACGTCATTGGCGCCGATGGGCAGAATCGTAGTTTCGTCGATAAGCGCACGGGCAGAGATTACTGCCGGCATGAACTCTTCACTACGTTCCTCAGCCTGAAGAAAGGCGGCCAGGCCTACCAGCCCTCACACTGCGAGCAGGCCGCAGGGAAAATCACCACCGAGTTCGCTGAGGCCAGAGTTACGGTTATCACCTGCGTGGTCGTGCGGCCGCACTATTTCACACTCGAAGTTACATCGGTCGAGGGCGAAGGCGTTGAAGAACTCACGCTTTCGGACCTACGCCTGAATACGTCCAAGCATATTGGAAAGATTGCGAACGTCGCCTGGGACAAAGAATTCGCAGTCGCAGTGATGGCGTTAAACCTTCAGACGAATGCCGGGGGCAAGTGTGATGCTGGTTTCCAGTGCGAAGGGCAAGCGCGGTTGTGGTCCGCGTGCTACCCGAAATTTGGATTGCAGGGCGCAAGAATCGGGTTACTGGGTTGTCCCACCGCGGAACTTCGTCGCGTTATCCAGGAGATGGTGTTGCGCGACGGGTTCGTCCATTCTGAATTGGGCGGGGCCTGGGCCTTGGACGCACCGGAGACCAACGACTCTTACCTGTTCGCCTATCCTTCAGAGGCCGACGTGGACGATTGGATTGCCATGGCGCGCACGGGCGGATTCAAAGAGGTGCTGGTCAGTGAGATTGGCCCCTATGGCCAATACGACCCCAATCCTGCCAGGTACCCCCACGGCCTCGAAGGCGTGAAGATGGTTGTGGACAGGATCCACGCTGCGGGATTGAAGGCTGGCTGGCACATGCTGGCTTTCACCATTGGCAAGAACGACCCGTGGGTGACCCCGGTGCCGGACCCGCGCTTGGCCGTGCGCAGGACATTAACGCTGGCGGCGCCGGTCTCCGCCGAGGCCACCTTTGTACCAAGCGTGGAATCGCCGGAGGGTCTTCCCGTGCATTCGGGCTTCTGGTTCCGCGGCGGAATGGATGTCCTGGTCGAAAAAGAAATCCTTACCTACCGGGGGTTGCAGACAAGTCCGCCTTATGGGCTCACGGGATGCCGCCGCGGGGCGCATGGAACGACGGCGTCGACGCATGCCAGGGGAGCGAATCTCGGAAATCTCCAGGAGGTTTTCGGCACCTACGTACCGGATCCGAACTCCGGGTTGATGGAAGAGATGGAGCAGCGGCTTGCTGATATCATCCGCACATGCGGCTTTGACAAAATTTACTTCGACGGCCTCGACGGTGCGGACGTTTTCGCGGGCAGTGAATGGAGTTGGTATTACGGCTCCAAGTTTGCACTCGAGGTATTCCGTCGCGCGCGAACCCGCCTACAGGTAGAAGCCTCAGCCTGGTATCACCACACTTGGCACATCACGTCCCGCCTGGGGGCTTGGGACCATCCGGTGCGCGATCCCAAGCGGTTTATTGACCTGCACGTAAACGGCAATTCCGGTGTTGGCGACCTCCTGCACGCGCAGCTCGGCTGGTGGGCACTTCAGAATTACAAGGGACGCCTTGGCATCGCGACCACCTCCGATGTTATTGAGTATCTCGGCGCCAAATGCCTGGCTAACAATATGGCCTTCTCGTTGGAGGAGATCACGCCCACTGACCTTCGCAACAATCCGAACTGGGAACGGCTGCTGCCAATCCTCGGGAAATACGAAGCCCTGCGCCTGGACGGCGGTGCATCCGAAGCAGTCAAAGCTAGGCTATGCATCCCCGGAGATGAGTTCACGCTGGAGAAACGCGACGGACGATGGAGCTTCCTACCGGTCATTTATAACGAGCACAAGATTGCGGCCGTGGATGGAATCCAAAACGTCATGAGTGTCCCCAACCCATACTCTGCTCAACCGCCACGGTTGCGCATTCAAGCACTGTGGTCGGCGGCGCCTTACGGTGCGTCGGGAGAATTGGTGCTGGCGGATTGGCACAATCCCGGCGTATTCCGTGAGCGCAGAACTGCACCCGGCGTGAGTTGTGATCTCGAGGTTTCGGCCGAGCGGGTGATGCCAGGAATCGCCAGCGGCCGGTACACGGCCCGAAGCAACCTGGCGGAGCGGCGGGGCGCCTGGGCCATGGTCGGAACAGCGTTCCTGCCACCGTTGGACATGGCCGCGCGTCCCGCGCTGGGCGTCTGGGTGCACGGCGACGGCAAGGGAGAAATCCTGAATTTCCAGCTTGTCGACGTCCGCGGTCCCGATCCGGCGGTGGGTGAGCATTACATCAACGTGGACTTCATTGGGTGGCGCTACTTCGAGCTTGTCGAGCCGGAAGGGAAGCGCTGGAGTGACTATGTCTGGCCTTACGACAACCCGCTGGCTGTATATCGCGAAGCAGTAAATGACGCGCAGATTGCCGGGCTCAACATTTACTACAACAATCTGCCGCCCCGCCAGACGGTAAGTTGCTTGCTAAGTTCAGTGAGGGCGCTGGCGGTCGAAAAGGTCAAGTTGGAAAACCCGCGCCTCACAATGGGAAGCGAGACTCTCAGAATTCCCGTGGTGGTTGAGAGCGGCTGCTACTTGGAATTGAATTCGCCGCAAGACTGCCGATTGTACAATCCCGATGGTGTGTTGCTGCGCGAGTGCACACCGGAGGGGAACATTCCGCCGCTCGCGGGAGGCGAAAACCAGATCGTCTTTGCCTGCGACGGCCCGAGTGGTTACAATGCACGCTCCCTAGTGACCACGATTACCACAGGCTCACCGCTCGGCGAGTGAGGGCGGCTGCGGACCAAAGGCGGGCGAAATAAGTGCGTGAAGCGTCCGGCCCACGTGACGCGGGGACCTTCGGGGAATCTTTCGCCGTGGCGCAACGAAGGAGTTCGTGTTCGCGATGAAAACTCTGGATTGGGGAGTGATGGTGGTCTATTCGCTCCTCGCCCTCTGCATCGGATTGTATTTCACCCGGCGAGCGAGCCGCGGGATTGAAGGTTACTTCGTCGGCGGCCGCTCCCTGCCCTGGTGGGCCATCGGTTTTTCCACCGTGGCGACGTTTACCTCGGCGGGATCGGCTTCGGCTTTTACCATGCTCGTCTTCTCCGGCGGGCTTCTGGGGAACTGGTGGTGGTGGATTCCATGGGTTATTTGGATGCCTCTGGTCGCCGTCATCTGGTCGAAATTCTGGCGACGCTTAAAGATCGTTTCCACCGCCGAGTTCGTCCAGGTGCGCTATGGCGGCCGGGCGGCCAGCGTCTTCCGCTCCGTGGCGGCCATTTACTTCAGCTTCGGGTGGGCGGTGGTGCTCATGGCGTATGTCACCGGGTGGCTGACGAAATCCGTGGGGCCGATTCTCGGATGGCGCAATAGTTCCATCATCCTTTTTGCCGCCACCCTCACTCTCAGCTACACCGTGCTGGGCGGCCTGCTGGGGGCGGTTTACTCGGAGGTCTTTCAATTCGCATTCTTTGTAGCCTCGAACGTCATCTTCATTCCTTTCATCATCCATCGGCTGGGCGGTCTGCACCACATTTATGCGAACGTCGAGCTTAACTACGGAGCATCATTCTTTCACGCCACCCCGCCCGGGGGGGACTTTACCGGCCTGACCATTTTCGCGCTCATCCTTCAGGGGCTTTTCTTCGCGGCTTCGCCCGCGGGCGGCGAAGGTTTCACGGCGCAGAAATTTATGGCGGCGAAGAATGAGTTCCACGCGCAGGTGGGGCAACTCTTCAACGCCTTTCTCTCGCTGGTGGTGCGCGTCATCCCGTTTTTCTTCCTGGGGATCATTGCGGCGAGCGTTTTCCCCCACGGTTCGGTGGAGGGCGAGCGCATTTGGGGTGAGCTCGTCAAACGCTTTGGGTTCGGTGGCCTCACCGGCCTTCTCGTGGCGGGAGAATTTGCATCCTATCAGTCCGCCGTGAGCACCGAAATGAACTGGGGTGCTTCGTATTTGATTAATGACCTCTATAAGCGGCTGATCAAAAAAGACGGCAGCGAGCGGCATTACGTTTGGGCAAGCCGTATCGCTACGTCCGTGTTGCTCGCGTTGTCCCTGATCGTCGGCGGATTGATGGTGAAAGGGATGATGGCTTGGTTTCTTTTCATCAACAATGTGATGATTGCCTTCATTCTTCCTCTCGCTTGGCTGCGCTTCTTCTGGTGGCGTTTGAACATCTGGGGCGAAATTGCCGCGCTCGTGGGGGGATTGCCGCTGAGCTATGTCATTTGGTTCCCTCTGGGCTTTGCGCACAAACCTTTTTGGCAAGGCTTTCTGCTCCTGTTCGGCTCAGGGTGGCTGGTGATCCTGGCGGTAACGATGCTGACTCCGCCGGAAAAGCAGGAGACTCTCGAGGAGTTCTACCGCCTCTGCCAGCCGCCCGGCTTCTGGGGGAAGGTCACCCGCACACTTCCCCATAGCCAGCACCTACGGATCAGAAGAGAGCTCCGGGCGGATATTTACGAGTGCGCGCTCGGCATAGCCTTTTGCACCGCCAGCGTCGCGTTGGTGGCGAACCTTTTTGGACGCCACTGGCTTTCGAGTGTGGAATTCATGATCGTTGGCACTGTGGCGTTAACTATCTTTGTTCGTCGCTGGCTGAAGAGAGGGGTATTCAGCTCCCTGGCGGCTGGTCCGTCACCTGGGGCGGCCCTTCCGACTCAACAGCCAAACCTCGAGGGGTAAGTGCGGGCTGCTGAGGCGCAAAAACTCAAGGGCGGCGCGAGGAAGCCCGACCAGATCGTCGAGGCGGGAACTTCGAGTTCGTGGGAAACCTCGCGGAGGAGTGGCGGGTCTCCTCCCTATGACAAAATGTCTGCCGAACTCGCGTTAATGCTCGGGTGGGGGAGGGAACTATTTAGCAGCATGAAGGGCTTATTAGGGGTTATTAGGGGTTTGTCCATAATCAATTTCGAGGTTAGAGACGTTATCAGCAGGAGGTGCAAATGAGGTTGAGGCGCCGCGAGTGTCTGAAGGCGATAAGTGGCGGGCTGGCGGCGGCGGCAGTGGGCAGCGCGAAGTCAATTGCCCAAGCCGCACGATCCGAGTCGAAAGTCGAGTCCAGCAAACTCGCCATGCCGGGACTCTTTCGAGGACGCGTCTGCGCCGTCCAGAATCCCGCCGTGCTCGTGGCAGGTCAGCACCAGGCCGAGGAGGTCCGCCGGATGATGCGGCGGGGGATGATGGAACTGACCGGCGCGGACGGGTGGGTTGACGCCTGGCGGCAATTCTTTGAGCCCGGGGACGTGGTGGGGATCAAGGTTAACCCGACGGGCCAGCCGCTCGTTAAAACAGATGCGACGGTCGTGCTGGAGACCATCGCGGGCATTGAAGCCGCCGGTATCCCGCGCCGCGACATCGTCGTATACGACCGCTACCGGGCGCAGTTCTTAGCAGCCGGCTACGACAAACTCCTGCCCGAAGGTGTGCGGACCTCTTATGCGGCCGAGGAAGGTGACCGCGTCCAGCAGGCGATCGAAGGCTACGACCCCGACCACTACATGGACATGGCGCTGACCTTGCCGGAGTTCACTGTCGACAACGCCACGGCGCGCCGCTCTTACGCGGCCCGCTTCATCGCCCGCGAGGTCAACAAGCTGATTAACCTCCCGACACTGAAGGATCACCAGTCGGCCGGAATCACGCTCGCCCTCAAAAACCTCTCGCACGGCCTGGTCAACAATGTCAACCGCAGCCACTCATCCCCGACCCTCAACGCTTGCAATGCCTTCATCCCGGCGGTCGTGGCGATGCCGGTGATCCGGAACAAGACCGTCCTCCACATCCTCGACGGGGTCAAGGGGGTCTACCACGGTGGGCCCGGCGCACGGCCGGAGTTCATGTGGGAGCACTACACACTTTATTTTGCCACCGATCCGGTCGCGCTCGACCATGTGGGCTGGGACGTCATCGACGCCAAGCGGGTTTCGGTCGGGATGAAGAAACTCGTCGAAGATACACCGGATCAGTTCAGTACGTTCGTGCACCGGCAGCCCGAGCACGTCGAGATCGCTGGTGCCCTCGGGCTGGGCGAATGGGATCGAAAGAAGATAGATTTCCGGCAGTTGAAGCTATAACGGAGCATCCCCTCAGGAGATGAGACGATGAAGTACCGATTATTCCTACCGTTTGTAATCATCCTGGTCCCTTTGTCTTGCATGGCCGTCGGGTACCGCTATGAAATTCGAGACGGAGGATTCTGGATCCACAATGGGCCAGCGTACTTCAACCGCCCCTTATTCGGCACGCACGAACCTTCGATGCTTCTAAGCGGTGACCGGCCAGCTTTTGCTTATTTTGATCCCACGGGCACAGGTAAAATCGGAACTCTCTACCTCGGTTTGGTCACAAAGCGCGGAGGCAAGTGGCTGGACCATTTCTCGGAGATCGACAGCGTCTACGAGCCACGGCTGACACGCCACGTCGTGGTGGATCCTGACGTCATGACCGGTTCGTTGGAAGTGACGGCCGTTCCGTTGTCCTCCGGCGAGGGATTCGCCCTAGGGCTGCGATGGATCAATCCACCATTGGAAAGGGTTCGTCTGGTGTGGGCCTTTGGGGGTGCATCGGGGTACACCGCAAACTATGATTTCTTGATCGATAAGCTGAAGCTTTCTGCGGATGATGCTGCGGGCAACGTCATCCACATTTGGGGCAGCCGATTTTCCGTAAAGTCCCTCACTCGGAAGGGCAGGGAAATCTGGGGCACGTGCGACTTGCCGGGCGAGTTGGCGTTGAAGGGTGCCGGGGAAGTTGTTCATGGACCCTCCGAGGCCATGCGTGCCGCGCCTTCCCAGGCCCCAGTGGTCGTCTTTGCTGGAGACTGGCCCCCGGGACAGAGTCCAGTGCATCTGTTGTTTAGCATGGGGGGTGCAGAGACCTTGGAAGAAATCGCTGCCCATCCTGCCCGGACATTTGAGCAATCCCTCCGATTTTACCGGGCCCTTGCGGAGCGCGTTCAGGTCAAGACCCCAGATCCATACTTCGACTTGGGCGTAAAAGCGATGGTCATTGCCAACGACGGCCTATGGCAACCGCCCTCCTTCCTGCACGGTGCGGTGAGCTGGATGCAGCATTACCTGGGATGGCGTGGCTGGTACGGATCAGAAGCCTTCGGATGGCATGACCGGGTTCGCACCGCCATACTCGCCTTCGCGGCTCTCCAAATCAAATCAGGTGATAGCCGTGGGGCTATACCCGAAATGCTGGAGGAACCAGAAGCCGTCTACTACAACATGGACGAGGTCTTTCTCGATGACATCTACTACCACTATCTTTGGACCGGAGACCGCAGCCTCCTGGCTTCGTTGTTTCCTATCATTCAAGGGGTGCTTTCCTGGGAAAAGCGGCGGCTGGACCCGGACGACGACGCGCTTTACGAGAATTGCCTGAACACCTGGATTAGCGACTCACATTGGTACAGCGGCGGTGATTCCACTCAGGCCTCCGCATACATGTACCGGGGCAATCAGCTTGCGGTCGAAGCTGCCGAGGCCGCCGGCAAGGATTCCAAACCCTTTCGGCAGGAAGCCGAGCGAATTCGCGCGGCAATGAATAGCCGGCTCTGGCTCTCTTCGGAGGGTCATTATGCGGAGTTCATCGACCGCTTGGGTCTGAAAAGAATCCACCCCGAGCCGGAGTTACCGACGATTTACCACCCTATCGACTTTGGCATCACGGACCCGTTCCAGGCTTACCAAATGTTGCGTTTCACCGAGACGAATCTTCGCAATGAAACCGGAATCCCTCATGGTGGCCGGCTGGTGTGGAGTTCGAATTGGGCGCCCAATTACGATGAGCACTATACCCACAGCACCTACGATTTAATCTTTGCAGAAAATCTGAATCTCGCGATCGCCTATTACCGGGCAGGCCAGTTCGACAGGGCGTACGAACTGGTGAAAGGTGCTTATGCCTCCATGTACCAAGGCGGAATCCCCGGAGGCCTTTCCTGCCATGCGTACGCGAACGGTCAGCAGCGCGCTAATGAAGAGTTCGCCGATTCCATCAGCATGTTTGCGCGAACGGCCGTCGAAGGAGTGTTCGGCATCCTGCCGGAAATGGAGCACGGGATTATTAATATATCACCGGGTTTTCCCAAGGATTGGAACGACGCGTTCATTTCCACGCCCGACTTGAGCTACCGCTTTCACAAGACGAACCTAGGGATAACCCTCGAAACGAAAACCGGACAGCCCCTACGCATCCACTTTCGCGTGCCGATTTTTGATGCAAGTCTGGCGACAGCGTCAATCAATGGGTCGTCCGTGGGTGTGCATATTGAACCCGGCATCGGCGGGTCGTTTGTAGACGTCATGGGGCCGCCCACTACGGACATTAGCTTGAACTTGATCTTGGGACCGCGCAAAACTACTTTCGCTTTCAAACCCGTCGCAGTAATTGGCGAGCGCCTGGTGATTCACAATTCTGGCGCACCTTTTCAAGAGTTCAAAGATCCACAGGCTATTCTCGAACAAGCCAAGTTAACCGACCAATCCCTAGCAGGGACGATCAAGGACAGGTTGGGAGCGCACACCCTCTTCGTCCGCGTCGGTGGCCCCAGCGATTCCGCATGGGCGCCCGTGGATTTAGAGGTTCGCCGTCCCATGGAGATCCTGAACGTGCGGCCTGATCTCAACTCCGGGGCGTGCGCCTTTGTCCTCCGGAACAATACCGGAGTGGCACTCAAGGCAGAGGCCAAAGCCCTTTGGGCAGGCAGGACAACGCCGTTGGAAATCGATCTTCCTTCGGCGGCAGAACAGAAGTTCACCGCAGATGGCGATGTTGCGGGTCTCCTGCTTGGGAAAAACCTCCTGAAAATCGTCGGTTTGCCGGGGGCAAATGACCTCACCAGCGAGGTGCCCTATTGGCCGCAGACTCCGCAGGTGGCCGCGGCGATGAATTGGAAATCCTTGCCGTTGGACCCGTTTTACAATGATCGCCTTTCCACCGTTCTATCTCACCCCTTCTGGACCTGGGACACGGATTATCCTTACGCTGTGTGTCGTGACTACATGCTTGACCATTTGGTGGGGGATCGCAGTGGGCGGCCCAATGACCGCCGGTTAAGGGCTCGCATCAATGCGCAGGGCGTGTTTGTGGCGGACGATGGAATTCCCTTTGCCCAGCGTGCCGAGGGAAACAATATTGTAGCGTTATCGCGCTGGAAGGATTTTCCCAATCATGTTGCGGTTCCGGTGGGGGACACGGCCCGCAAAATCTACCTTCTGATCAGCGGTGTCACCTTTCCAATGCAGAGCCAGATGGCCAATGTGCAGGTTGTCGTCAACTACGCCGACGGCGGAAAGAGTGACTTCGATTTGGTGAATCCGGAGAATTTCGATTCCAGTTGGGCAGGGTTCTTTGGCGGAAACTATCATTCTGCTGCGAACGGCATGGAGGTCATCGATGCCTCGTCGCCGGACGAAACGGATATGATGTCCCGGCATATGCCGGTCGCGCGCCCTGCAACCATCCTCGGCCAGCAAGGAGCGCCTGAGTTGCTGGATTACGCCAAATGGGTGACCCCAACTCACGCCGATATCGTCGACGTGGATTGCGACCTCTCACGTAGGATTCAAAACCTCGAAATAACGGTGCTCTCCAACGAAATCATCGTGGCTTTGCACGGTGTCACGCTATTGAAGTAGCAACGTGGGACGAGACCCGCAGGCTGTGTTGGAAACTTCGAAATCTTGCTTCTGCACCTACGGTCACTAGAAGCTATTTCAGAACCCTCCGCAAGACGATCACAAAGCAGGCGATTTGGAGGAACGCTTGGAATATTGTGAGCGAGCGGTCATTGGGCGCGACGAACCGCCGAAAGTTGCCGAGCCAGGCGAACCTCCGTTCCTCAATCCAGCGCCGCTGAAAGCGCCGCAGGGACGTGCATTTTGCAGCGATGTGCGGCGACGGTTCGAGCCATGGGGAGCGATCAACTCGATGCCGCGCCGGCGTGCCTGCCGAAAATTCCGTCCTGGTTGAAATCATAAGTGTTGGATGACTCCCACTGCTAAGCTTCCCGCTCCCATGTTTTACCTATTGTCTTCCAACCTGGACACTCTCCGCTCCTGCTTCCAAACCCACTCGGCCTTGCCGTCGGAGATTCTTGCCCCAGGCAGTGCAACCACCGTTGCACTCGTTCACCATGTGGCCATGGGTCGTCGCCAATGCAAATCGTTGAGATTTGCAGGGTTGGCCTCGAATTGGACAGATTGGTCATGCCTTGTCGTGTCTTTATCGACGAATCCACAGGGGCAATCCAAGGTTCCGGGCGAGCGAAGACGCACTCGGAAACTATGCTAGGAGGGCGCATAACCGGATTGGGAACTGTGGGATCACGTTCGACATAAACGACCTTGGCCTCTTTGCTGGAATCACATTTCCCTTGCTCCTTCTATGGTTGATAGTCAGCCTCAGGCGCGAAGCCGAGAACATGCGCGCCCTCTTTGCCGAAACAAGTGACGACGAGCTTCCAGCGGTTTATCGGCTTATCTCCATGACACAGGTGTTTAGTGTTCCCCCAAAGATCACGGATAAACCTACGTTCGCTGCCAGCCTATGGAAACTGCCCAAGTCGCTGCTGTTCGTTGCTCCCGCTGGCGTGCAGACTGCTATGGCTTGGCTCGACTGGTCAACGCTTCCGTGGGGAAGGACGTTGAACCCATTGGTGGCAGATCGCGAGGTTTAGGTCGACACCGGTTTTCTTGTTGCGGTATGGGGGCTTACGCTTGTATGTTTATTTTGGTCGGCAAGCGTTGACCGAGAGTGGAATGCCGCCTATAACCGGATTAGAGGACTCGCACCAGGCAATGGTCCGAAAGAACCTGGAGCCGTTGGAGCAGCCTCTGGCGTCGTCCTCACGGGCAAACAAACCCTCGGCTCCTCGGCCAAGGAAACGGAGGTAAACATGGCGGAAGAGAAAACCGAACCAGAAGGACCGAAAGTTGACGCGGCCCCGGAGGTTGATTGTGGAATCACAACTCCCCCGGTGGAATTTATTGCCACAGATGACCCGACGAAACCTCCACGAAAGGGTATTGCGCTTTGTCTCTCCGGTGGGGGCTATCGGGCCATGTTATTCCACGTTGGAGCGCTGATTCGCCTGAATCAATTAGGGCTGCTCACAAAGATTGACAGAATTTCTAGCGTTTCCGGTGGATCGATCACGGCCGGAGTGCTAGGCCTCAACTGGAAGAAACTCGATTTTCAGAATGGTACAGCCAAGAATCTCCAGGCCGAACTGGTGGATCCAATACGAAAACTGGCGGCGAAAACGATTGACGTTTTCAGTGTGCTGGAGGGATTGGTGGCAGGCGGTGCCGCTAATCGCATTGCACACGAGTATCGGACCTACCTTTTCGACAACGCGACTCTTCAAGATCTACCCGACCCAAAGCCTCGTTTCGTCATCAACGCAACCAACGTTCAGTCGAAGGCGCTTTGCCGATTCAGCCGTCCCTTCATGTGGGACTGGCGCGTCGGGAAGATAGAAAATCCAAAAATCGAGCTTGCTGTTGCTGTCGCAGCCTCTTCGGCGTTTCCTCCCGTCCTGTCTCCCTTGGAACTACGCCTTGATCCAAATGACTTTGCCCCGAACACAGGCAAAGGTCTGCAACGAGAACCTTTCACCAGCGACGTAATCCTCACGGACGGCGGAGTTTACGACAACCTCGGGCTCGAAACCGCGTGGAAAGACTATGACACAATTTGGGTAAGTGACGCCGGCGGAATGTATGCACCGGAGGAGCATCCCCACCGCGACCCCGTGCGGCACACCTTGCGAATCCTGGATCTGCTGGACAATCAAGTGCGCAGCCTGCGGAAGCGCCAATTAATCGGTTCCTATAAGTGCAAGATTCGAAAGGGAGCGTACTGGAGCATTTGGGAAGACATTGCGACATTTAGCGTGGCTACCCCGCTCGGGTGTCCCGTGGCAAAGACTCAAAAGATCGCGAAAATTGACACGCGCCTCGAAGGCCTCGACAGTGAAGACCAAGAAAAAATCATCAACTGGGGTTACGCGATATCTGATGCCGCGATGCGGAAATATGGAGGGGTTGAACCTGAACAGGAACCGCCACAGTTTCCTTATCCCGCAGTGGGAGTCGGATAAGAGTTGTAGTGATTATTTCAAATCCAAACTAAGATGTTGTCGGCCGGGCGAAAATTGAAAACGAAATTTCGGATAGAACCCATAGTTCCGGAGGATATCGATATGAGAAACTACCGCGTAGAGAGAACAACGCTCGCCGCCGATGCCTGCGTACCGTAGGGAGGCCGCATGCGGTGTTTCCCCCTGGCTGCCCAGGGCCCGTTCTATTCGGGCCAGCCTAAACAAGAGTTATGCGACGACATCAGCCCAACCCACCACTAAAGCTGGATTTGGAACGAAAAACGCTAGTGCTTTATCGGAAGCGCGCCGACGAGAAATCGGTCGGTCGGCGGGAGGGTGACAACGGCGCGCTTTCGATAAAGCCGTTTGAACGAGGCCGCGTCACGAC
>Ga0181533_1001236_pt1 | contig 33257 bp, 30 predicted proteins | sample PEATcosm2014_Bin_45_FD_119772 | JGI IMG/M metagenome (GOLD analysis project Ga0181533, IMG submission 119772) | Peatland microbial communities from MTU Mesocosm Facility, Houghton, MI, USA - PEATcosm2014_Bin11_60_metaG | ecosystem: Environmental > Terrestrial > Soil > Wetlands > Peat | place...
CGTCGAACCGGCCGACCTGACCGTGGAGACGGTGCCACGCCGATTGAGCCAGAGGGGTGACCCGGGTGCCGGCATCGACGCCGTCGCCCACCGGCTCGACTCCCTGCTGGAGCTGGCCGACCGTGACGAGCGCGAGGGGCTCGGCGATGCCCCCTGGCCGCCGCACTTCCCCAAGGGCGAGGACGAGCCGCGCCGGGTGGCGCCTTCCCGCGCCCGCAAATCCTGAGCGCAGGGCGACCGGCCCCGGCGGAGCGTCACGGCGCCCGCGGCGAGCGCGGGGAACGGGTGTGGGTCAGACCGGGCGCGGGGGGGCATGGGGGTGTATCTGAGTGGTTATGGAAAAAGATGTCCACAACCCGCTGGCGCGGGGGTGGGGGCATGGGCGGGGCGGTCGAGCGCAGCGACCCCTCGGGTCGAGCGCAGCGACCCCTCGGGCGGGATGCGCGCCGCCCTCAGGGCCGGCTACGCGCCGGTCTGCAGGATCGCCTTCAGGTCGAAGGGGTGGGGCGGCAGCAGCTGGTCATAGCCGCACTCGCGGGCGGCCTTGTCGGGGCGCCAGCGCAGGAAGCGGGAGGCGTGGCGGAAGCGGTTGCCCTGGAGGTGGTCGAATGCGACCTCGCAGACCAGCTCGGGGCGCAGGGCCACCCAGTCCGCGTCCCGCGCCCTGGTCCATCGCGACGGCCCGCCCGGCGTCCTCCCCTCGCCGAAGGAGGTGCCGCCCTCCAGGGGCCGCAGCCGGGCCAGCAGCTCGCGGCGCTCGGCGGCCGAGAAGGACGAGGTGTGGCCGACGTGGTGGAGCACCCCGTCGCGGTCGTACAGGCCGAGCAGGAGAGATGCCACCGCCTCGACCTTGAGATCCTTGCGGTATCCGCCGACCACGCAGTCGACGGTGCGGAGGTGCTTGACCTTGACCCAGCCGCGATCGCCGCTCCGGTACGTCGAGTCGAGCGGCTTGGCGACCACGCCGTCGCAGCCGGCTCCCTCGTACCGGTCGAACCAGTTCGCCGCCTCCTCGGGATCGGTGGTCTGGGGGGTGAGCGCGACCTGGGGGTTGGCGATGAGCACGGCCGCGAGACGGCGGGCCCGCTGCTGGAGAGGCTGGCTGCGGAGATCCTCCTCCCCCACCCCCAGCAGGTCGAAGGCGATGAAGGTCGCCGGGCTCTCCGCGGCGAGCATCCTCACCCGTGACTCGGCGGGATGGAGGCGGAGCTGGAGAGCGTCGAAGTCGAGGCCGCGCGGGCCGGCGATGACGATCTCGCCGTCGACCACCGCCAGCTCCGGCAGCGCCGCCCGCAAGGGGTCGAGCAGCTCCGGGAAGTAGCGCTGGAGCGGCAGGCTGTTGCGACTCTCCAGGTGGATCGAATCGCCCTCGCGGAAGACGATGCAGCGGAAGCCGTCCCACTTCGGCTCGTACACCAGGCCGGGGCCGGGCGGGATCTCGACCTCGGAGCGGCAGAGCATGGGCTGGAGGGGAGGGTGGAGCGTGGGCATTGGGCCGATCGTACGGCAGGCGTCGCGCGGCGCCCAGTGGCCAGGTGACCGGCGCGGGTCAGCAGCGGTCGACCGCTTCCCGGGTCCCCACCGCCGCGACGGGGAGGAGACCGGCCACCAGACGGCGGAGGGAGCAGCCGGTGTCGCTGAGCGCGGGCAGGTGGGTCGCGCCCGCGCTCACGTAGACGGTGGACCCGCAGGCCCACTCCGACACCGCGTAGCCGGGCTTGGAACTCCCGGACGGCGGCTCGAAGCTGATCGTGAAGAGGAGGGAGTCCTCGGCGCAGAACGACTCCGGCGCGAGGGGGAGAGCGTTGACGGCGGCGGCGAGCTGCCTGCTGTCCGCCTCGCCGAGCTCCACCTTCACCGGGCCACTGGACGGGTCCATGGCAGAGAGGGCCGTGTAGCCGGTCAGCTGGGCGATCGCCTGGGCAGGGATCATCTCGGCCCCCGACCGGTCGGGCACCCACACCACCTCGGCGTCGACGCGGAGCACGAAGCCTCCGCCCGCGGCATCGGTGGTCTCGTAGAGGAGCTGGCCCCAGTACTGGTTGGGGCCCGAGAGGGGAAGGGAGATGGAGAAACCGCTCGTCGCGCCCTGCGGGCCATCGCCGCTGTTGCCCCCCGCATAGCTGCTGCCGGCCGGCGCGTGGGCGAACACGTAGCGGCCGAGGGGGCCGCTCGCATCTGACGTGGCGGCTTCCCCCACCAGGTAGAGCTCGTGGAGGTCGATGAGGCCGCTGATGGCTACGGTCTGGACGGAGTCGAGGTCGGCTGGGGGCGGGGCCGTCCACGCCTGCGCCCCGGGAGGAATGGGGGCCGAGTCGAGCACCTGGATGGCGAACTGCTCGCCAGACGCCGGAGGGGCGGCGGCGGGTGTCGTGCTGGCGAACCCGTTCGCGGTGGTGGGCGCACCGCCGGTGGCCAGCACGGCGGGGAGGAAGGCGAGCGCCATGACCATGGCCACGCACGCGACCACGACCCTGCGCCTCTGCACGTCCATGCAACGCTCAAGCATGACAGCGGGTTCCCGGGAATGGCGGGTGACGGCGGGTTCCCCGGATGGCCGCCGGGGTCTCCACCGTGAGCGGCCTGCGTGCTGGACTCAGCCGGTGAACGCGCCCCCGCCGGCGGGCGTCCGCAGCCGGATCAGGTTGACGACCTCGGCGCCGCCTCGGACGCGCTCGATCACCTCGCTGGCGCGGCGGATCTGCTCCAGCGAGCCCACCTCACCGCGCACGGTGAGGGTGCCGTCGTCGCCGGCGATCACCCGGATCCCGAACCCATCCGCGCCCAGCTCGTCGAGCAGGGCGTCGGCGATCCCGGCCCGGAGCTCGGCGAGCCCAGCTCCGCCCCGGCGGCGGCGGGTGCCGACCAGGGAGGTGACGCTCGAACCCTCGCGGACCAGCCGCTCCCCGCCGCGCCGGACCGCCTCCCGGCGCTCCGCTCCCTTGCGCGGGTGGAGGAAGAAGGCGGCGCCCGCGGCGGCGATCGCTCCCAGGCCGACGATGCGTGCGCGCTTCTTCATCTGCTCAATGGAGGTCGATGGCCGGGCCGGTGACGGCGAAGGGGGGGTGGCCGCTGGCGCCGAACAGTGCAAAGAGGGCGAGTGCCGCGCCGAAGAGGGTCACGTTGCGGAGGAAGCTGCCCTGCTGGGTGCGCCGGGTCGCCGGGTCCGAGTAGTTCCAGAAGGGGAGGGAGCTGAAAAGCACCCGCCCGCCCCAGCAGGAAAATCCCGCCCAGCGTGTCCATGCCCGGATTGTCCCCCTTGCGGACCCAAGGCCGCCGCCCGGGCTCGCTCAGGCATCGGCTGCGGCGCCGGGAAGCTCCTTGGCGAAGAAGATGCACGGGAACCCGAGCACGTGGCCGCGACCGGTCTCGGTGAAGCCCTCGGAACGGTAGAGGGCGATGGCCGCGAGCTGGCGCTCGGTGGTGTCCAGGAAGAGGCGGCGGAAGCCGAGCTGGAGCGCCCGGGCCTCGAGACGGCGCAGGACGGTGCGCCCGTGGCCGCACCGCTGGACGGCGGGGTGGACCCGCATCCGCTTGACCTCGGCCGTGGTCTCGTCGTGGCGGCGCAGAGCGCCGATGGCCACGATCCTGCCCGCCAGCTCGCCGACCAGGAACTCGCCGCCGGCTTGGAGGTAGACCTCGCCGATGTGGTGCAGGTCGTCATCCCAGGGACCGTTCCCGGCGTGAGCCCCCACCAGGTGGAGGGCGAGGTTGTGCAGCTCCCAGACGGCGTCGTGGTCGGCGTCCCGGTAGCGGCGGATCGCCAGCTCGGTCTCGATCGCCCCCGCCCGGCTCGGGGACCGGCTCTCGCCGCCGCCCACCCTACGCCTTGAGGTGCCGTTCGAAGAAGGCCAGGATGCGCTGGCGGGCGTCGACGGCGGAGGGCTCGTGGTAACCGTTCGCAACCATCCTGCCGGCCAGCCGGAGGAGGAGCGGGATGCGGTCGCCGGCGCCCTCGTGGTCGTTGAGAAAGCCGTGCCCGGCGCCGGGGTACTCCTTGACGTCATGGTCGACGTGCTGGGCCGCGAGCACCGAGTTGAGCCGCTCGGCGGCGTGCCGCTGCGAGCGATCGCGGCCCCCATAGCTCGCCACCATCGGACAGGCGGTGGCGAAGAACTGCCCCGGGTCCTTCGGGGGCGGGCCGCCGTAGTTGACGCTGGAGGCGGCGAACCCGTGCCCCGCGGCGAGGAGCATGGCGATGGCGCCGCCCATGCAGAAGCCGATCACGCCGGTCCTGCCCGGACAGCCGCCGGCTCCCTCCAGCCAGGCTCGCGCGGCGTCGACGTCGTCGAAGAGGGGGCCTCGCCGCGCTCGGGTGTCGCGCGCCACCGCGCGGATGCCCCGAGCCCAGCTCCTGCCCCGATAGAGGTCGGGAACGAGCGCCAGATAGCCATGGCCGGCCAGCCAGTCGGCCTGATTCCTCATGTCCCGGCTGATCCCGCCCACATCGAAGATCACCACGACGCCGGGCCACGAGCCGGAGCCGCCCGGAGTCGCCAGGTATCCGGACAGCTTCCCCCGGGGGGTCGGGATCGCCACCTCGGTCATCACCCTCTCCCACGTCTCCGATCGTGCTGGGAGCGTACCCGACGGTGCCGCGGCTCAGCTCCTGGCTGACGGGGCGGCGGAGAGCGCGAGGGCGATGTCCTGCGCCCAGGCGTCGATCGCCGGCCAGTCCCGGAAATCGCCCTCCGGCATCAGCTGGCGCATCGCGGGCGCGGTGCGGGCCAGACGCTCGCCGCGCCCGAGCCGGCTGGGGTCCAGGCCGCCGAAGAAGACCCGCAGGCCACGGGGCTTCAGCAGGGTCCGGAACTCGGCGAACTGCTTGGGCTCGGACGCCTCCAGGACGTCCCGCCCCCTGGCGTCGATGGTCGACGTCCCCAGCGGGCCGCTGCTGAACAGCCAGAGGGGCCGGGTGGCGAGGCTGTCCCGGTTGCGCCGGACGAACTCGGTGGCCGGCCGGAGCCACTGGCCGATATAGGCGGCACTGCCGATCACGTAGGCCTCATAGCCGGAGAGGTCGCCGACCGCGGCCAGGGGGCGCTCGTCCACCGTCCGCCCGGACGCCCGCAGCGTGGTGGCGATCCGGTCGGCGATGCCCTGGGTGAAGCCGTGGCGGCTGGCGTAGGCCACCAGCACCGATCCGGTGGCGGGCTCGCCGTTCCCCCACGGTGCGGGCACCGCGCGGCCGCGCGTGGAGGCCGGGGCGCCCGCCACCAGGTGGTGGGTCACGGAGAGCAGCCACATCGCGCCCAGCCCGATCATGAGCGCCGCCAGGGTCCCCCAGCCGTCGCCGGCGAGGGTGGCGATCCCCAGGCCCAGGGTGGCGGCGCCGAGCAGCCCGATCAAACCGGTCCACAGATTGGGCTGCTGGCTGTAGCCTGCCGACATCGGGCAGAGCAGCACCGTGCTGATCAGCACGATCGAGGCCATGGCCCGGGGATCCCCGATGAAGCCGACGCTCCCCTGGTGGAGCAGGGCCAGGTAGGTCGCCAGGTCGGCGAGCACGACGATCAGCGCCACACCATCTCGCCACCGCTGGGCCGGCACGCCCTGGTTGTTCACCGCTCCCATCTCGCATCCCCCTGGTGATCCACGCTCAGCGCCCCAGGGTCGGCCATCCGGGGAGCTGCCGCCAGAGACGAACGTCCGGCGGCGGCGATGGCCGGCGATGCAGAGAGCAGGGCTCAAGGTCCCGAGCTCAGCCACCAAGCACGATCTCGGCGACCTGGCGGACTGCGCTCACCTCGGGCGGGACGTGCACCAGCAGGGTCGTCAGCAGCGAACGCCGCCACTCCGCCAGCTCCTCGCGGATCTTGGCGGCGGGGCCGATCAGGGCGACCTGCTCGACGACGGCGGTGGGGATGGCGGCGGCGGCCTCGCGGGTCCGTCCCGCCGTCCAGAGGTCGCGCACCTGGGTGGCCACGCTCTCGTACCCCATCCGCACAAACGCGTTGTAGTGGAAGTTGCGGCCGCTCGGCCCCATCCCCCCGATGAAGGTGGCGAAGAGGCCGCGCAGACGGTCCGCGGCGGCCTCGACGTCGTCGTCGACGATCAGCGGGACGGCGCCCAGGATCTCGAAGCTCTCGGCGGTGGCGTGCGCCCCCGGGCGCGCCGCACCCTCGGCCAGGGCCGCCGGTAGTGGGCGTCGTGATACGGCGAGTAGTAGGTCGCCATCCAGCCGTCGGCGATCTCGCGGGCCAGGGCGACGTTCCTGGGGCCCTCGGCGGCCAGCACGATGGGGAGATCGGGACGGAGCGGCCGCACCATGGAGCGGAACGGCCGGCCCAGCCCTGAGCCTCCCGAGAGGGGCAGCGAGAGGTACCGGCCCCGGTACTCCACCGGCTCGCGTCGGAGGAGCACCCGGCGAACGATCTCGACGTAGTCGCGGGTCCGCCCCAGCGGCGGGTCGAAGGGCTGCCCGTACCATCCCTCGACCAGCTCGGGCCCGGAGACCCCGAGTCCCAGGACGAAGCGGCCACCCGAGAGGTGATCCAGGGAGAGGGCCGCCATGGCCGTCGCCGCCGGGGCCCGCGCGGCCATGTGCATGATGCACGTGCCCAGCCGCATCGTCGTGGTGTGCGCGCCGATCCAGGCGAGCGGGGTCAGGGCGTCGGAGCCCGAGGCTTCGGAGGTCCACACCGACTCGTAGCCGAGGCCCTCAGCCGCACGCACGGTCTCCAGCAGTCCGGGCGGCGGACCGGCCTCTCCCCAGAAACCGAGCAGCAGGCCGAGTTTCACGACCGCCTAGTGTGACTGCCTCAGATGGGCATGCCGCGCCGGCATCGGGCGCTCGTTCACGGCCAGGGTTATGATCCTCCCGAGAAGCGCCACTGTGACCAACCGAACCAAGCTTGCCGATCTCGACCCGGTCGCGCCGTACGCGCCCGCGAGCGTCACCGTGCTCCTCCTCGACGACCACGCGGTGATCCTCGAGTCGGTGAGGGCGGCCGTCGAGACCGATGACACCTTGGTCGTGGTCGGCACCGCGAGCCGGGTGCCCGACGCGATCCGGCTGGCGCGGAGGACCAGGCCGCAGGTGGCGGTCATCGACGTCAGCATGCCGGACGGTGGTGGTTGGGCGGCGGCACGTGGCCTGAGCGAGGTCTGCCCGGGCATCCGCCTGGTCGCCTTCACCTCGTTCGACAACGCGCTGGTCATCCGGACCATCGCCGCCGCCGGGATCAACGCCTACGTGACCAAGGGATCCGCCATCGAGGTGCTGCTGGCGGCGATCCACGGCGAGGACGTGATGCCCGCACCGCCGCAGCGAATGCCCCTCATCCGCAGGGCCGTGGTCTCGCTGAGGAGCTGATCGGCGGCGTGCCGTCTCCCTGCACGCGCGCTCTGATCCACCGCTTCTCAGGCTGATCCAGCTCGTGGGCGGCGCGATCAGCTGAGGGAGCGCTCCCCGGACGCCACCCGATGACCGGCGAGCGCGGCGGCCGGCTCCGCCGTGCGGCGCAGGGATCGGACCTCCTCCTCCCGCGCCGCGAACCAGGCCAGGCTCGCCGGGAGGACGAAGGGCACGAGGAGCAGGCGCAGCCAGTCCCAGAGCGTGTTGCCCTCGTACCCCGTCCACCCCCAACCGAGGGCGTACCCCCCGACGACGGTGAGGACGAACCCGGCGAGCAGGGCCAAGCCGAAACGGCGCCAGCGACCCTCCCAGCGGGTGTGGGTCGTGAACCACAGCGGCAGGGAGGCGATCACCAGAGGGAGGGCCAGCAGCTCCAGCCAGTCCCACAGGGTGTTGCCGGCGAAGCCGGTCCAGTCCCAGCCCAGGCCGTAGCCGCCGACGACGAGGATCGCGAACGCGCCCCCGATCAGCCCCAGGACGATCCGCCACTCGACCATCCACCGCTCACGGGTGCGATACCAGATCGGCAGGGTGGCCAGGACGATCGGCAGGACGATGACGTGGAGGAGATCCCAGAGCTGATCCCGACCGGTGACCCCGGTCCAGGCCCAGTGGAAGCCGTACCCGCCGACCACCGAGACGCAGAGGGCGACGATGCCGATGGGCAGCACCCAGCGGATCGCCGCGGTCGCGGCCGGCTCGGGTTCTCCGGGGGTGGTGGGGCCGGGGGCAGCCGCGCTGGGGGTGACGCTCGACACGACGCCGGCAGCGGCCTCCGGCCGCGCGGAGGCGGTGGCGGGGGGCTCTCCCATCGAGAGACATCATGCCCGGTCCAGGCGCGAGCGCCAAGCCGGTGGCTGAGCAGGAGGCCTGCGACGCCAAGCCGGGCGGGTGATCAGAAGGCCTGTGACTGCCTGCCGCGCGGGGGCCCCGCCGATCCGGTCAGCGCCGGGCCGAACCGGTCAGTGCCCGACCTCCTCGGGCGTCTCGTACCAGCGCACCCGCTCTCCGACACGGCTGCGCATCCTCCAGGCCATGCTCTTGGGAGCGTTGTCGATGGCCGCCCGGACGGACGCGATCTGCTCGGGGACGTTGCAGGGGGCACCGTGCAGCGGCGATTCGGCCCACAGCTCCTCCAGCCTGCCCAGGTTGCGCTCGGTGGTGTGGCAGAAGCCCCAGTCGGCGCCCAGCACCCGGCCTAGGCGGGGAAGGCTCACCGCCTCGGCATCCGAGTCGTTCTCGCTCACGGGGTGGTCGGCGAGCAGGCAGAGCGCGTCACCGAGGTCCTTGTGGTTGATCTCCCACACCTGCAGCTTGCTGAGCAGCAGGTCGGCGAGGGGGAGGGTCGGGGATGGGCCCTCGAGCCGTCCGCGCAGGTCGAGCTTGTGGGACATGACCAGCTCGTCGATGACCACGTCAACGGACCACCGGCCGTCCGGAGCCTGGTAGTAGAGGCGGGTTTCGCCGTGGAGACCGTTGAAGAACTGGTCCCCCACGTACCCCTCCCCGGTCAGGAACGCCTTGAAAGCCGGGCCGGCGCCCTTGGCGATCGCGAAGTCCATGTCCTGGTAGTTGCGGGCGAATGGCCCGCTGCGGACGCTGGGGCAGCGCAGCCAGACGGCGAGGCCACCCAGCAGCCGGGCGCGCAGGCCCGACCCGACCACCGCGGCGGTGAGGCGCGCGGCCTCCTCGCGGATGTCGGAGAGGATCTGAGCCTCGCCGTCCGGGGTCGGGGGCGCGGGGGACCTGGGCATTTCTGGTGAGTGGGACCTGGGTGGGCGGACCTGAGCACGACCTGGGCTGACGGGACCTGGGCTGACAGTACCTGGGTAGAGAACGGACCGGGGGCGGCCGATGCCTGGGCGGCCGCCCGCCGGTCCGGTGTGAAGCCTCCGGAGCTATTCCGGCGGCAACTCCTTGTACACGAAGCTGACGTTGATGCCCTGCCGTGACCGGATGAACTTCGGCACATAGTAGAGCAGGGCACCACCGACGATGAGGCCGGCGAACCAGGCCGGGATCCACCACCAGTCGGCGGGGTTCCCGTTCATCACCAGCGCCGGATAGTGGGTGGAGACGATCGCCAGCCCCACGAAGACGATGATGGAGAGCGGGGCGACGATGAAGAGGACCGGGATCCCCAGGAACTTCACGTTGGCCGGGGACGCCTTGTAGAGCTCGGGACGGCGGAAGGGCAGCGCGATCGCCGCCACGGCGACGATCACCACCGCCAGGCAGCCGGCCAGGACGATCAGGCCGAGCACGAGCTGGAAGACGTTGGAGTAGACGCTCCAGATGGTCAGGGCCGCGATGATCGCGTTGGCCACCAGGATCGCGTTGATCGGGGAGTGAGTGCGCTCGTTGACCGTGGCCAGCCCCTCCGGCATCAGCCGGTCGAAGGACCAGGCGAAGAACGACCGGATGGGCATGAAGGTGTTGGCGATCATCGACGGCAGGCTCCAGAAGAGGAAGCAGCCCAGGATGATCACGGTGAGGACCGGGGTGTTGAAGGCCAGCGCCGCCAGGAAGGAGTAGAAGGGCCCCGAGGGGATCGCGTAGTTGTGGGGGGCGGCGTTGAGCGCGTAGACGAAGTTGTAACCGGCGGTGTGGAAGAGGACGAAGGCTCCCAGGATGAGGAGCACGACGTCGAACACCAGCGCGCCGAACATGACCGTCAGCTGGCGGCGGCGGTTGGAGGCGCTCTTCAGCTCCCCCGACATGTAGACCGACCAGAAGTTCCACATCATGAACCCCTGGATCGAGAAGAGCGTCGGCAGGGTGGCGTTCATGTTGCCCAGGTTGGGAGCGGCGTGCTGGGCGCCCGCGGCAGCGATCACCTGCTGGACGGTCCCGCCTCCGAAGCTCTTGTTGAGGCTGTCGAAGTTGGAGAAGAAGGTGTGCTGGCTGACGAGGCCGAGGCAGACGAAGGCCACCACCATCCCGATCATGCCGATCAGGAAGGCCCAGTTCTGCCACCGGAAGGTCGCCTTGGTCCCGCGGATGAGGATGAGGGTCACCAGGGCAACCATGAAGAGGGACGCGCCGAGGATCCAGCTGGTGTTGGTCTCGAAGGACGATCCCCAGCTGATCATGGTGCTGTTGGTGAAGAGGGTCCCGAAGGCCACCAGGGCCGGCCCGGCCGCGAAAACCGCGAAGAACTTCGCGAAGTAGGCCGCGCCGAGCAGCCCGCCCATGATCATGCAGAGGTTGGAGATGAGCGCCAGCGGTGGGCTCAGAACGCGACTCACCCAGACGTAGTCGCCGCCGACCCTCGGCATGCTCGCCCCGAGCAGGGCGAACATGATCAGCACCGGGATGTTGATGATGAGGGTGATCAGCAGCACCCCGATCGGATCGGCTCCCTGGAACGCGACCAGGGTGAAGAAGATCGACCAGGCCAGAGTGGAACCGATGGGTGCGGAGATGACCGCGTTGAAGATGGTCGCGTCGATCGCTGACGCCGAACGCACCAGGCCCGTGCTGTTGCGAACGAACAGCCGGCTTACCGTCCGGCTCTCTGTCGCCATGGCATCCCTCCGTCTACCTGCAGCAAGTCACCCCGCTTGACACCTGCCTCGGGGCGGGTTAGAGTCGAACACAACCGAACACAAATGTCAAGCTTCACCACACAATAGGACATCTTAGAGGGCAGGAAGCGGCACATCGGTGATCAAGATAGGACACCTCCAGGGTCGGGATGTGCCATCCTGACCGGCAGTAACGGGCAGGTTTGAGGAGAAAGGGGTGCTGGCAGTCGAACGGCGCCTCAAGGTGCTGGAACGGGCGGCCGCGGACCAGGCGGTGGAGGTGAGCAGCCTGGCCCGCGAGTTCCAGGTCTCCGAGATGACCATCCGCCGCGATCTCCGCCGGCTCGAGCGGGACGGGTTCGTCCGCCGCACCTACGGAGGCGCGACCACTCGGGTGGTGCGCGCCGTCGGCGGCTTCGAGGTCGGGCAGAACGCCCGGATGCTCCACCACGCCCAGGAGAAGTCCCAGATCGCCCGCCGGGCCGCCCAGCTCACCGCCGGGACCCGGGTGATGTTCGTGGGGGTGGGGTCCACGGTCGAGCAGTTCGCCCGGATGCTCGCCCCCCGCGAGGACCTGGTGGTGGTCACCACCTCTCTGGCGGTGGCCAGCCTGCTAGGTACGCGGCGGGTTCGGGTCATCGTCGCCGGGGGGCTGGTCCGTCAGGACGAGCTGAGCTGCGTCGGCGCCTCAGCGGTCGAGGGCGTCCAGAAGTACAACACCGACGTCGCCGTGATCGGAGCCGCGGGCATCTCCGCCCACCGGGGAGTGACCGACCTCGACGACCGGGAAGCGGAGGTGACCCGCGCCGCCCTCGAGCACACTGAGCGGATCGTGGTCGTCGCCGACGGCTCCAAGTTCGGGGACGTGGCGATGAGCACGGTGGTGCCGATCCAGCAGGTGGCGGTGATCATCACCGACCCCAGCGCAGATCGTGCGGAGATCGAGCGGATCGAGCATGAGGGAGTGGAGGTGATCATCGTGGCGCCCGAGTCACCGGCTCATCCGGCTCCGCTCGACACCGGCAGAGACGGGAGCTCTGGGCCGGGGGAGATCGGATGAGCCGGCTCCTCCGCGACCTCTTCGGAGTCGAGAAGCCGATCGTGGCGATGGTCCACCTCTCAGCCCTGCCGGGCCGCCCCGCCCACGCGCGCGAGGCCGGGATGGGACCGATCGTGGAGGCCGTGGCCCGCGACGTCGAGGCGCTCCAGGGCGCCGGCGTCGACGGGCTGCTCTTCTGCAACGAGGCCGACCTCCCCTACCAGCTCCGGGTGGGGCCCGAGGCGGCCGCCGCGATGGCGGCGGTGATCGGCCAGGTGAGGGGCGTGATCTGGCGACCCTTCGGCGTCGACCTGGTGTGGGACCCGACGGCGAGCCTGGCCGCCGCCCGGGCCACGGGAGCGTGCTTCATCCGCGAGGTCGTCAGCGGGGTCTACGAGAGCGACCTGGGGGTGATGCGCCCGGACCTCGGCGCCATCGCCGACCACCGCGCGCAGATCGGGGCGGGCTCGGTGGCGATCTTCGGCAACATCACCCCGGAGTTCGCCAGCCCGCTCGGGCACCGGAGCATCCCCCAGCGGGCCCGCAGCGCCGTCTCCCTCGGGGTCGAGGCGCTGCTGATCAGCGGCCCGATCACCGGGACGGCGACCGACCTCGACCAGCTCAGCGCCGCCAAGGCCGCGGTGCCCCAGACGCCAGTGCTCGCCAACACCGGGGTGACCGCGGAGACGGTGGGGGCGGTCCTCGCGGTCGCCGACGGGGCGATCGTCGGCACTCACCTGAAGCGCGACGGCGTCACCTGGAACCCGGTCGACCGGGACCGGGCCTGCCGCTTCATGGAGGCGGTGGGCCGCACCCGCGAGCCCGCGGGAGTCCACTGATGGCCAAGACCCTCATCTACTTCGTCAGCGACCTGCACGGTTCCAGCCTCTGCTTCCGCAAGTTCATGAACGCCTCCAAGGTCTACAAGCCGACCGTGATGATCCTGGGGGGCGACCTGGCCGGGAAGGCGATCCAGTCGATCGTGCGCGGCCCGGGTGGGATCTGGAAGTGCTCCTTCGTGGGCACCGACTACCAGGTGCAGGACGGGCGGGAGCTGGAGGAGCTGGAACGCCTCATCGCCGACCACGGCTACTACCCGTACCGCGCCGAGCCGGGCGAGCTGGAGGCCATGGAGGCGGCGGGCACGCTCGACGGCCTCTTCATGCGCTTGATGCGCGAGCGGCTCACCCAGTGGCTGGAGATCGCCGACCAGCGGCTGCGCCCATTGGAGATCCCGCTCTACATGATGCTGGGCAACGACGACCCGGTCGAGCTGGGCGAGCTGGTCGACAGCGCCCCGTGGGGGGTGCACGCCGAGGGGAAGGTGATCTGGATCGACGAGCACCACGAGATGATCAGCTGGGGCTATGCCAACACCACCCCATGGCACACCTTCCGCGAGCAGAACGAGGAGCAGCTCGCCACCGTCTACAAGTCGATGGCCGACCAGCTCCAGAACCCGGAGCGGGCCATCTTCAACCTGCATGCACCACCCTTCGGGACCCAGCTCGACGAGGCGCCGGAGCTGGACGCCAACCTCCAGGTCCAGGCGACCCTCGGCCAGGTGCGGATGGCCGCGGTGGGGAGCACCGCGGTGCGCGACATCGAGCTGGAGCGCAAGCCGCTGCTCGGCCTGCACGGCCACATCCACGAGGCGTCGGGCATCCGCCGCCTCGGTGAGCGCAAGACCGTGGTCCTCAACCCGGGCAGCGATTACACCACCGGTGCGCTCCTCGGGGCCCTGATCACCCTCGACCGCGACAAGGCGAACGCCCAGCTGGTCCGTGGCTAGGCGGCCCTGAGCGATGAGCACGGTCAGCGCGGGCGGCGGCGAGGTGCTGGTGGCCATCGACGTCGGGACCTCGGGGGCGCGCGCCTCCGCATTCGACCTCGCGGGCGCCCCGGTCGCCCAGGTGCGCCGGCCCTACCCCACCGCGCTGCCGGCCGAGGGCTGGGCGGAGCAGGACGCGCGGCGCTGGCAGACCGCGTCCGTCTCCGCGCTCGCCGGGCTGGTGCGGGAGCTGGGACCGCGCCACCCCGTCGAGGCCATCGGAATCACCGGCCAGTGCCCGAGCGTCGTGCCCGTGGACGGCGCGGGCATCCCGCTGCGGCCCGGGATCATCTACCGGGACAACCGAGCCGTCGCCGAGGCGGCGGAGATCTGCCGGCGGCTCGGCGCACGCGAGGTCCACGCCCTGACCGGCCACGTCCCCGCCGCCTTCCACGTCGCCGCCAAGATCCTCTGGATCCGGGCCCACGAGCCCGAGGTGTTCGCGGCCACCCGGCGCTTCCTCCAACCGTCCGACTGCGTGGTGCTGGCGCTGACCGGGGAGGCGGCGACCGACTGGACCATGGCGGCGGCGACCGCGTTGCTCGACCTCGAGGGACGGCGCTGGGCCACCGGCCTGCTCGCCGACCTCGACCTCGATCCTGAGCTGCTCCCCCCGCTCCTCCCCTCGTGGGATGTGGTCGGAACGCTGCGCCCTGCGCTCGCCCGCCGGATGGGGATCGCGGCGAACCGGACGGGGAGCGACGCGGCTATCCCCGTCGTCGCCGGGGCGGGCGACAGCATCGCCTGCGCGGTGGGCGCGGGGGTCACCGCACCCGGACCGGTCAGCGAGATGGCGGGCAGCTCGACCTGCCTCAACTCGGTGGTCGCCTCGCCGCTGACCGACCTGGACGTCACCCACTACCCGAGCGCGGTGGACGATCACGGTTACGTGACCGAGGTGGGGATCAACACCACCGGCGAGGCCCTCGACTGGATCGCCCAGCTCTTCTACTGCGGCCCGGACCGGCGCCCGCGCCCCGCCGACTACGCCCGGATGGACCGCGACGCCGGCGCGATGCCGCCGGGCGCGGACGGTCTGCTCTTCGCCCCCGTGCTCGGCGACGGCGAGCGCGACGACCCCGACCTGCGCGGCGCGGTCACCGGGCTCTCGCTCCGCCACGACCACCGCGCCTGGGCCCGCGCCGCCCTGGAGGGGGTCGCGCTCGGGATCCGGGCACGTCTCGAGACCCTGGAGCGCGCCTCGACGCCGACCACCGAGCTGCGGGTCTCAGGGGGCGGTGCGGCCCTCGAGGCCTGGAACCAGATCAAGGCGGACGTCCTCGGGATCCCGGTCGTCCGGGTCGCCGGCGACGCTACCGCCGCCGGCGCGGCCCTGCTGGCCGGGATCGGCACCGGGGTGTACCGCGACGCCGCCGAGGCGACCGCGGCCGGCTACCGGCCCGCCGCCCGGGTGGAGCCGTGCCCTCGGCACGCTGAGCAGTACGGAGAGATCTACGCCCGCTACCGGAGCCTGCTCGGATCCCCGGTGGTCCGCATGGATCGTCCCAGGGAGGACTGAGATGCAGGCGCGACTCGGCATCAACAACTGCTTTGCCCTCAAGCGCTGGCCACGTCCCGACGACTGGGCGCGGGTGGTGAGGGAGGATCTCGGCCTGCAGCTCGTCGAATTGTCCCTGGACCTCGTCGAGGGGCTCGAGATCCCGGCGGAGCGCCATCGTTCGGTCGAGGTCACCCGGGAGGCGCTCAGCCGGCACGGCCTGGCCGCCGAGACCACCTTCACCGGGCTCGCCGCGTACGGCCTCAACCTGCTGATGCACCCTGATGCCGAGCGGCGCGCGGCCGCGCTGCGTTGGTACCGCACCGTGGTCGAGGCCACCGCGGAACTGGGCGCACGGGCCACCGGCGGTCACGTCGGCACCATGAGCGTTCCCGACTGGGCCGACCCGACGCAGCGCTCGGAGCGCTGGTCCGACCTGCGGCGCGCGCTCATCGAGCTCGCGGGGTACGCCTCCGACGTGGGGCTCGACCGCCTGCTCATCGAGAACCTGGTCGCGGTCCGGGAGCCGTCAACCATGGCTGCGGTCGCGGAGCTTCTCTGCGACGGCGACGCGGCCCACGTGCCGGTGCGCCTCTGCCTCGACGTGGGGCACCAGTGCGTGCCGGGCACCGAGGGCGCGGAGCGGGATCCGTACGCGTGGCTGGAGCGATTCGGCCGCCGGCTCGTCGAGGTGCAGCTCCAGCAGTCCGATGCACTCGGCGATCACCACTGGCCCTTCACCCCCGAGCGCAATGCGATGGGGCGCATCGACCCCGGCCGGGTGCTGGACACGCTGGCCACCGCGGGTGCGCAGGAGGTGCTGCTGGTGCTGGAGATCATCCCCGGCTGGGAGGAGGAGGACGGCGAGGTGCTGGACGGGCTGCTGACGTCGGTCGAGGTCTGGAAGGGCGCGTTGCGCGAGCGAGGCCTGCTGTGACCGAGGGTGCGATCAGCGCCGGCATGCTCGACATCCACTATCGGATCGACGGCGAAGGCTCGGAGACGCTCGTCCTGGTCAACGGCGTGGGTGACGACCTGGGGGCGTGGGCCAACCAGGTGGATGAATTCGTCCGCGCCGGGTTGCGGGTGGTGAGCTTCGACAACCGGGGCGTGGGGCTCTCCAGCCAGCCACCCGGGCCCTACACGAGCGCCGAGATGGCCGAGGACCTCGAGGTCCTCGCCGCCGGGCTCCGGCTGGCGGCCTTCCACCTTGCCGGGGTGTCGATGGGTGGTGTGATCGCCCAGGAGTACGCGATCGCCCACGGCGCCAGGCTGCGCTCGCTGGTGCTCGCCAACACCTACGCGGCCGCGGACCCGTTCACACGCGCCGCCTTCGAGAGCTGGGGGGTGGTCGCCGAGTCGGCGGGCATGGCGGTGATGATGCGCCAGCAGGCGCCCTGGATCTACAGCCCCAGTTTCTACGAGCGGCATCCGGAGCGGGTCGAGGAGCTGATCGCCGAAGCCCAGCAGAGCACCCAACCGGCAGCCAGCTTCGCGGCCCAGACCGCCGCGCTCGTCGACCACGACGCCGACGCAAGGGTGGGGGGGATCACGACGTCGACGCTGGTCATCGCGGCCGACGACGACATCATCATCCGGCCCGCGCTCTCGCGCCACCTGTACGAGGCGCTGCCGCACGCGACCTGGAGCGGCGTCCCCGGCGGGCACGCCGCCTTCTGGGAGGAGCCCGAGCTCTGGAACCGCGCCGTCATCGATTTCGTGAGAGCGCACAGCGCACTCTGATCACGTGAGGAGCCAGTCATGACCATAACGCTGGAGCAGAGGTTCGGAACGCCCAGGCCGGTGATCGCGATGCTGCACTTCCCCGCCCTGCCCGGGCGTCCGCAGCACGATCGGGAGGCAGGGAGTCGCCACTTCGTCGACGTGGTCGGACGCGACCTCGAGGTGCTGCAGGACGCCGGTGTCGACGCGGTTCTCTTCTGCAACGAGGCTGACATCCCGTACCAGCTCGTCGTCGGTCCGGAGATCCCGGCGGCAATGGCGGCGGTGATCGGCGAGCTGCGTCCGTCGATCCGGGTGCCGTTCGGGGTCAACATCCTGTGGGACGCGAAGGCGACGCTGGCCCTGGCCCGGGCGGTCGGCGCGACCTTTGTCCGCGAGGTGTTCACCGGCGTCTACGAGAGCGACATGGGCCTGATCGCGCCGGCGCTGGGCGACCTCGCCGCGTACCGCGAGAACATCGGGGCGAAGGACGTCGCCATCTTTGACAACATCACGCCCGAGTTCAGCAGCACGATCGGCACCCGCACCGTGGCGGAGCGGGCCAAGAGCGCGAGCTTCCTGGGCGTCGACGCCATCCTGATCAGCGGCCCCGAGGCCGGTGTGCCGTTCGCCATGAGCGACCTGCGGGAGGCCAAGAAGGCGGTCCCCCACACCCCGGTCTTTGCCAACACCGGGGTCCAGGCGGAGCGGCTCGACGAGATCCTGGCCGTGGCCGACGGCGTGATCGTCGGCACCAGCCTCAAGGTGGGCGGCATCACCTGGAACCCGGTTGACCCGGCCCGGGCCCAGGCCCTGGTGGAGAAGGCGGGGAGGATTCGCGCCGCTTCCGCGGTCGCCGTGTGAGCCGTCCCCCGATCGAGGCGGTCGTCCTGGACATGGACGGCCTGCTCATCGACACCGAGCCGGTGTGGCGGGTGGCCGAGGTGGCCGTCTTCACCGCGCTCGGGGTCGAGCTGACCGAGGGGGAGCTGCTGGACTCGACCGGCCAGACCATCGAGGCGGTGGTGCCGGTCTGGCGGCTCCGGGAGCCGGCCCCGAGGGACGGGGCGCTCCGGCTCAGCGACGGCGAGGTCGAGGAACGGATCGTCGACCTGGTGGCGGCGGAGGTCGCGGCCACCGGGGTGCCGATGCCCGGGGTGGGCGAGACGATCGCCCTGCTCCGCCGCCTAGGACTGCCGATCGCGATCGCCTCCGGGTCACCGCCGCGGATGATCGAGGTGGTGACGGAGAGATTGGGTCTGGGGTGGATCGAGGTGCGCTGCTCGGCGATGGACGAGGCGCGGAGCAAACCTGCCCCCGACGTCTACCTCACAGCGGCTCGCCGGCTGGGAGTAAGCCCGGAGCGCTGCCTGGCGATCGAGGACTCGCCGAGCGGGGTGCTGGCGGCGAAAGCGGCGGGGATGGTTTGCATCGCCGTCCCGGACCCCCTGCTGAAGGGGGATCCGGCATACGCGGAGGCGGACGTCGTGCTGGACGCGCTGACCGAGCTGGACGAGAGGGTGCTGAGGGCCGTGGGGCGTGAGAGCGTGCTGGGGCTGTGGTGAGACGGGGTTATGGGCGTCCGGCTCGAGCAGCTGAGTGAGGGATTGACCGCGCAGGCGCGGTGGGTGCGGGACTCACTGGAGGTTGGCGGGGCGGTCAGCGGGCAAGCGCGCGGGGAGCGGACGGGTAGGCAGCCTAGACGAGGTCGGCGAGCAGCCCGCTGCGTGCGGCGAGCAGGGTCCGCCCGCGCAGGGATTCGCCCGCCCGCGCGCCGTCGGTGGCGACCACCACCCGCCCGCTGACCCCGGACACCGCCGCCGGCCCGTCCGTGAGGTTGACGGCGACCGCATGCGCCGTCCCGCGCCCCCAGGCCAGGACGCCCTCCGGTGAGGTCAGCCAGGTCATCTCGCCGCGGCGCAGCTCGTCGCGACCCGCCCGCGCCGCGAGCAGGTCGTGACAGAAGCGGAGCGTCGAGCGCGGGTCCGCCCGCTGGCCGGCGACGCTGTTCCCGGTGCAGTCCCCGATGGGCAGCCAGGGGGTGGCCCCGGGGCGGGTGAAGCCGCCTCCAGGCCGCGCCGACCACTGCATCGGCGTCCGAGCGGAGTCGCGACCTCCACCCCGATCGCGGCGCCGGTCCACCGGGACCTCCACGTCGGTCATGCCGATCTCGTCTCCGTAGTAGAGGATGGGGGTCCCTCGCAGGGTGAGCAGGAGCAGAAGGGCGCAGCGCGCCAACGCTTGGTCCCCGCCGCACCAGCGGCTGGCGAGGTGACCGTCGTCGTGGCTGGAGCCGCACCAGAGCGGCCAGTCCCCCGGGGGCAGGGCGGCCAGGGTCGCATCCACGCTCGCTCGCATCGCGGCGGCGGTGAGCGGGGTGCGCAGGAAGGGGACGTTGAGGGCGAGCTGCAGCTCGTCGCCGGCTCCGTAGAAGGGGGCCAGCCGCTCCACCGCACCGACGTAGGTCTCCCCCAGCAGGGGCCGGGGAGGGTCGAGGGAGTCGGCGAGACGGCGCCAGGAGCGGAGGATGTCGTGAAGCTCGGGCCGCTCGGCGTTCATGACCTGCCGCTGTCCCCGGGTCCGGCTCACCGGATCGTCGTCGGCCTGGAGCGGTGGGTTGTCGCGCAGCCCGGCGTCCACCACCAGCTTGTGGGCCACGTCGATGCGCACCCCGTCGGCGCCACGCTCGAACCAGCCGGCCAGGATCGCCAGGAACTCGTCGCGAACCGCGGGGTTCCGCCAGTTGAGGTCCACCTGCTCGGGAAGGAACGAGCTCAGATACCACTGCCCGCTGGGCGGGTCGAGGCTCCAGGCGCTGCGCGGCGAGCCGTGCTCCCGGAAGTCGCTGATCCAGTTGTTGGGTGGCGACGCCCCCCGTCCGTCCGCCCAGACGTACCAGTCCCGGCGCGGCGAGCCACGCCCCGCCCGGGCCTCCACGAACCACGGATGCTCGATGCTCGTGTGGTTGGGGACGAGATCCAGCAGCACGCGGATGCCCCTCTGGTGAGCCGCGGCGATCAGCGCGTCGAGGGCCGCATCGCCACCCAGCGACGGCTGGACCCGGCGGTAGTCGCTGACGTCGTAGCCGAAGTCGGCGTCCGGGCTCACCGAGGTCGGGGAGAGCCAGATGGCGTTCACACCCAGCCAGCTGAGGTGGTCGAGACGGCCGGTCAGCCCGGGGAGATCGCCCACCCCGTCGCCGTCCGAGTCGGCGAAGCTGCGGAGGTAGACGTGGTACAGGACGGCGTCACGCCACCAGTCCTTCGCCGCCTCGCTCACCTGGCAACACGTCGCGGGGCACCCGGCATGGTCGGATCGTAGCCGGACGGTGACCCACCGCCGAGGCAGCTCAGAAGACGAGCGGGATCTCGCCTCGCACCACTCGCCCCTGGACGTCCTGGATGCGCCCGACGTCGAGATGGCGGAGCAGCGCGGCCACCTCGGCTCGTGAGTGGACGGCCAGCGCCACCGCCCGGCTGAGGGCCTCGCTCACCTCGACGGCCTCCGGTCGCTCCAGTGGCCGCCAGGTGACCCCCAGCAGCTCCAGGGGGACAGGGAGCGCGGTCCGGTGCCAGACGGCCGCATCGATCTCCCGCCCCGCCACCGCCGCCGGCAGCTGCGGATAGGGATGCTCCTCGTAGCGGAGGGGGCCCGACCCGGGGAACTCCGCCAGGGTGAGCCGCGCATGGTCGTACGACTCCCGATCGATGCCAACGGTGGAGATCACCTCGCCGTCCCCCCCGTCGAGCCCCGGCCGCATCAGCACCACCAGCGACCCCTGACCGTAGTAGGAGTGGGCGCCGAGGTCGCGCTCGATCCAGTCATCCGCGCCACTCCCCTGCCGGGCGCTGGCGGCGGCGCCGGCGGACAGCACCGCGAGGTCGGCCCGGTCCCCCTCCAGGGCACCGACGCGCTGACCGGAACCATGCATGAAGCGCATCTGCAGGGGGATGCCAAGCCGATCGAACTCCTTGCGCAGCCCGGCCGCCAGTCCCGAACCCTCCGGGGAATCCGGGAGCGGCATCGCCGCGGTCACGGCACCGAGCCCGGCGATGGCCCAGAGCCGGCCCAGGTGGCGGCCGCAGACGAACGTGCCCTGGTGGCCGTGCGAGATGAACGACGCCGCGCCCGCGCCCTCCAGGATGCGCAGCGCCTTCTGGACGGTGCCCGACCCCACCTCGAGCTGCTCCTGGTACTGGAGGAGGGTCGGGAGCCGCTCGCCGAGGTCGCGGCAGAGGACGTCGCGCGCCAGCAGCTGGGTCGCGCGCTGGTTGCTGGAGGCCGAGAGCTCGAGCCCGGAGAGGGGATTCACGCGCTCATCAAACACCAACCGGGGCCAGCCGGTTGGCGGTCACCCACTCCCGGTAGGCGTCGACCTGGCGCCGCGGCTCGGCGGCCGACCAGCCCAGCAGCCTGCCCATCTCGGCGGCGACGGCATCCGCCACCGCGAGCCCCCCGTCGTCCGTCCAGTAGAAGACCGACGCCCGGCGGGTGAGGAAGTCGGTGACGGTCCGGGCCATCTCCTCCTCCACCGCGTAGCGGACCTCGGCCAGGGTGAGCTGGTGAAGCCCGAGGTCGCGTCCCGCCTCCGGGTCGGCGGCGGCGCGATCCGCCAGCCGGCCGGCGTTGCCGCCGTACCGGTGGAGCCAGCGCTCGCTGACGGGGGCGTCCAGCCGCAGCCCCCGCACCCGCTGCCGGGCGGAGAAGATCGCGGCCGGGTCACCGCCGCTGAGAGGGACGGTCGCGCTCCGGGATCGCGGCACCCCGTGGATCCCGAAGTTGGCACCGAGCAGCTTCACGGCCACCTCGATGACCTGCACCCCCATCACCCGCGCGGTGGTGAGCTTGCCGCCGGCGATCGTGAGCAGACCCGCTGGGCTGGTGAGGATCTGGTGCTCCCGGGACACCGCGCTCGCCGCCATGCTGCCCTCGGGTTTGACCAGCGGCCGCAGGCCGGCCCAGGTGGCCACCACCTGCTCGGGCCCGAGGTGGGCGTCAGGGATGGCGAAGTTGGCCGCCTCGAGCAGGTACTCGACGTCCTCGGCGGTGGCGGTCACGTGGTCCAGCGAGCCCTCGTAGTCCGTGTCGGTGGTGCCGATGTAGACGTACTCCTCGTCGATGGCGGGGATCGGCCAGACCACCCGCTGGTCCCGCGGCGAGCGCAGGAAGACGGCATGGTGGAGCGGGTAGTCCCGCTTCCTGACCACGACGTGCACCCCCTTGGTGGGCCGGAGAAGCCTCTCCCCGACCCCCCGCTCCAGGAAGCGCACCCGATCCACCCATGGTCCCGCTGCGTTGATGACCTGGCGTGCCCGGACGGTCCCCGTCTCCCCGGTGATCCGGTCGGTGACCTCGGCACCCGCCACCCGACCACGGTCGAGCACCAGCCCGGTGACCTCCATGTAGTTGCCGGCCCGGGCCCCCGCCTCGACCGCCCCCTTGAGGGTGTCGACGGTGACCCTGGCGTCGTCGGTCAGGAAGTCGTAGTACCAGCCGCCCCCGAGCAGCCCGTCGGAGCGCAGCCGTGGCTCCAGCTCCAGCAGCCGCGAGCGGCCGAGCATCCGGTGGTGCCGCTTGACAGGGCTCCCCGAGAAGATGTCGTAGAGGGAGAGACCGGCGTTGAGCAGCCACATCCCCTCGGGGTCGCCGCGGTAGAGCAGGTAGATGAAGGGACGCACGTGGCAGAGGTGGGGGGCCAGGGTGAGCATCAGCTCGCGCTCGCGGCAGGCCTCCCGCACCAGGTTGAACTCGTGGCTCGCCAGGTAGCGCACTCCACCGTGGAGCAGCTTGGTGGATCGGCTGCTGGTGCCGGCGGCGAAGTCGTCCTTCTCCAGCAGCACCACGGTCAGGCCGCGGAGCGCGGCCTCACGGGCCGCGGAGGCCCCGGTGACGCCGCCACCGATGATGAGGATGTCGACGACCTCGGCCCCGAGGTCGCTGAGAGCACACCTGCGCATCGCCGCGCCTCCTCGTCAGCTCACCGCTTGGCCCAGCCCATCGACCGGCGGACCGCCTCGGTCCAGTCTGCGTAGAGGGCACGGCGCCGTTCGTCGTCCATCTGCGGGGTGAAGACGCGATCCACCTCCTGCCCCGCCAGGCACTCCTCCGCCGAGCCCCAGTAACCGGTGGCCAGCCCGGCCATGTAGGCGGCCCCGAGACTGGTCGCCTCGGCGTTGCGCGGCCGGACCACCTCGGCGTCGAGCATGTCGGCCTGGAATTGGAGCAGGAAGTTGTTGCGGGCGGCCCCCCCGTCCACCCGGATGCTGGAGATCGGCACCCCGCTCTCCTGGCGCATCGTCTCCAGGAAGTCCTTGGTGGCGAAGACGATGCCCTCGAGGGTGGCCCGGACCAGGTGCTCGCGGCGGGTGCCCCGGGTGATGCCGATGATGGTGCCCCTCGCGTAGGAGTCCCAGTAGGGGGCGGAGAGCCCGGTGAGCGCGGGAACGAAGTAGACCCCGCCGTTGTCCTCGACGCTCAAGGCGAGCGCCTCGGTCTCGGCGGAGTCGGTGATGAGGTGGGCGCCGTCGCGGAGCCATTGCACCGCCGAGCCGGTCACCGCCGCGTAACCCTCCAGCCCGTAGGTCGTGGTCCCGCCCATCCGCCAGGCGATCAGGGTGTTGAGGCCGGCCTTGCCCACAGCGAGGCTGGCACCCGTGTTCATGTCCAGGAAGGTGCCCGTCCCGTGCGTGCACTTCACCGAGCCCGGGGTGATCCCGCCCTGGGCGAACAGCGCCGCCTGCTGATCGGCGATCGCCCCCGCGATGGGGAGGGAGGCGCCGAGGACGCCGGGGTCGGTGCTCCCGAAGTCGCCGGAGTCGTCGCGCACCTCGGGCAGCATCGAGGTGGGGATGCCGAGGAAATCGAGCCAGTCGCCGTACCAGCCGGCCGTGGTGAGGTCGTACGAGCCGGTGACCGACGCATTGGACGCCGCGATGGCATGGACCTTCCCGCCGGTGAGCCGGTGGATGAGCCACGAGTCGATGGTCCCGAAGGCCAGCTCGCCGGCCTCGGCCCGAGCCCGCGCCCCGGGCACGTGCTCCAGGATCCAGTGGAGGCTGAGCGACGAGTAGACGGGCGCGAGCGCCCAGCCGGTGCGCGCGTAGACGCGGTCGGCCCACTCGGCTCGGATCGTCTCGATGTGGTCGGCGGTACGGGTGTCCTGCCAGACGATCGCCGGGGTGATCGGCGCCCCGGTGGTCCGGTCCCAGACCACCGTGGTGGCCCGCTGGTTGGTGATGCCGATGGCCAGGATGTCCGCGAAGGAGAGGCCGGTCTCGGCGAGAGCCCGACGGATCACCGACAGGCTCGCCTGCCAGATCTCCTCGGCGTCGTGCTCCACGCGATCCGGCGCGGGATGGTGCTGGGTGAACTCCTGGTACGCCTGTCCCCGGATCCGGCTGTCGCGGTCGACGATCGCCGCGCGGGTCCCGGTGGTCCCCTCGTCGATGACGAGCATGTGCTGCGCCGGCATCACTTCTCCTCCCGAACTGCCGCCGGGATCGACCGGCGAGCCCGCTGGTGGCCGAGCTTCCCGGGGTTCATCACCCCGCCTGGATCGAGCGTGGCGGTGATCCGCTGCAACACCGGCAGTGCGCTGCCCAGAGCCTCCGCCAGGTAGGGGAGCCGGGCCATGCCGATGCCGTGGTGATGGGAGATCGCCGCCCCCTGCTCCAGCGCCGTCCGCATCGCCACGTCCCAGATGCGGTCCAAGCGCTCCTCGGCGGCGGCGTCATCAGCCGCCTGCCCAAGAAGGATCAGGTACAGCGAGGTGCCCTGAGGGTAGACATGGGAGAAGTGGCCGAGCACCTCCGCGGCGAGGGGGGCCAGCGCCAGCTTCATGGCCGCGTAGGTGTCGAGGATCTGATCCCAGAAGTGGGAGATCTCGATGGTCTCGGCGACCCCACCCGAGGTCCGCAGGACGCTCTCGACGTTGGAGAAGTCGAAGCGGCGCGCCATCCACGTCTCAACCGGCGCGGCGCCGAGTCGCTCCGCTCCCTGCCGGTCGCAGATCTCGAGGGCGGCGGCCATCTCAGCGGAGGCGACCGCGGCGACACCCTCGACCCCGAGGAACATGACGCAGCCGTCCAGGTGGGGATCACAGATCGCGTAGGGGGCCTCGGCGCGGTCGTAGAAACGGACCAGGAAGGGCCGCAACCCCATCCGGGTGATGAGCCGCATGGCCTCAACCCCGGCGTCGACGGTCTCGAAGCGGAGTGCTTCGAGGAGCCGCAGCTCGGCCAGCGGGAAGATCTTGAGGGTGACCTCCACGACCACCCCGGTCGTCCCCTCGGCGCCGAGGAAGAAGTGGCGGGGATCGGGCCCCATGGCGGCCCGGGGGACCATCGGCGTCTCCACCCGCTCACCGGTGGGGAGCACCGCGGAAAGGGCGACCACCAGGTCCTCGATGCTCCCGTAGCGCGAGGAGAACTGGCCGGTGCTGCGGGTGGCGACCCAGCCGCCGACCGTCGAACGATCGAGGGACTGGGGCGAGTGACCGAGTGTGTAGCCGCGCACCTGCAGCTCGTTCTCGAGCTCGAGACCCAGCTTGCCGGCCTGGACGCGGACCAGGAGATTGACCTCGTCGAGGAGGGTCACCCGGGACATCGACGTCAGGTCGAGAGCCACCCCGCCGCGGAGCGGCAGCGACGCCCCGGTCACCGACGAACCGAGCCCCCAGGGGGTGACCGGCACCCCGCTCTCCGTGGCCCACCGCATCAGCCGCGACACCAGCTCGACCGTGGCCGGCCGGACCACAGCGGCGGGCCGGTGCGGCTCCTTTCCTTGCTGGTGCCATTTGACCGCCACCGGCCAGGCGTCGTAGCTGTGCATCTCCAGGTCAGCGTCGTCGGTGGAGACCGCGTGAGAGCCCAGCAGGCGGGTGAGCTCGGCGATCCACGCGCCCGGCGCAGCGGGAGAGGCGCCTGGCTCCGGGGCCACCACCACGGGCGGCGTGCCGCGGCGGCGGGCCGCCAGGGTCTCGAGGAAGCCGGCGAGCCCATCCTCGTCGTGGGGTCCCACCACCAGGTCGGCGCACCCCCGGGCGCCGACCATGGCGTCCGCGGGCACCACGGCGAGGCCGGCCAGGTTCAGCATGGCGACGTCGTTGTCGCTGTCCCCGGCCGCGATCAGCTGATCGGGAGCGATGCCGAGGCGTGCCATGACCTGCCGGAGGGCGGGCGCCTTGCCGGTCCCGGGGGCGGTCGCCTCGACGAACTCGGGCATGGAGCGGGCCAGGACCACCCCGTCGAGGGCGTCGAGGAGCTGGGGCTGCAGCCGATCCATGACTGCGGGATCGCCGCCCAGCATGACCTTGAGCGCCTGGTCCGACCCGCAGTCCAGGTCACCGGCAAAGCCGGCCGGGAGGGTGCTCACCGCGATCTCATTGATCTTGCTGAGCAGGTCGCCCACCGCTCCCGGCTCGGTGACCCAGATGCGGTCGCGAGTCCAGACGCTGACCGTGAGTCCGAGCCGCTGGCCGAGGCGGACAGCCTCACCCACCACTCCGGGGGGCAGCGGATGTACGGAGAGCACCTCGAGCGCGGGCGGTTGGAGCGTGAGCGCACCCCCGCAGGTGATCAGGGGCCCGCTGAGCCCCGCCGCCCGCCACACAGCGAGCGCGCTCGGGTGGGCGCGCCCGGTCACGATCACGACCCGGATGCCGGCCCGTTCGACGTGGTGCAGCGCATCGATGGCCCGGGCAGTGACCCGACCGTCCCCGGCGGCCAGGGTGCCGTCCATGTCGACGGCGGCGAGCCGGAATCGCCCCCAGTCCACCTCGGGCTCGCTCATCTCGGAAACGCCCGGTACGGAGCGATGAGAGAGGCCATGGACCTCCATCAATAAACAGATTTCTGCGTATTATGCCACGCCCCTCTCCGGGTCGCAAGCTCCTGATACCCAAGGTTCCCGCCCGGTCGGGGGCGCTCGGCCGAGCTGCACCGGGGGTGCCGGGCGGGCTCCTGGAGCGTTCCGGGGCGGACGTGGAGGCAGTACGCAGAGCGGTGCCACGGTCGCCTGTCGCCCTCAGACAGGCGTCACCAGCTCGGTGCGCAGCTCGTGAGCCCCGTCCTCCCGGGTGGCCTCGTAGTAGAGGCGATACCCGCCGAAGGCAAGGGGGACCAGGCTGACGTAGCGGAGGCCGCCGGCTCCGTGGGGCGAGGCGGCCACCGGACCCTCTCCGGTCGCGGTGAGGCCCACCTGCGAGGTCCCCGTGGCCAGGCCGGTGCGCTCCTCGAAGTTCTCGGCGGCGCTGGCCCGGCCATCGTAGAGGGCTATCCAGGCTCCACCCCGGCGCCACACCGCGGTGACCCGGGTGCCGCGTGAGTCCCACCCGGAGGCGCGGGGCCGGAGCGCGATCCCCTCCCACCGCCACTCCAGGCCGTCCGGGCTCACCGCGTGGCTGGTCCACATCCGGTCGGTGGCCTCCGGGTCGTCGAGAGGGTGGATGCAGGCCCACATCTCCCAGGCCGATCCGCGCCGGATGATGACCGGGTCCTTGACCGCCGTCCCGGCGTCGCCGGGCAGCACCAGGCGGGGCCGGGCGGCGGGGAGGGCCTCGAGGCCGTCCGCCTCCAGCAGCTCCACCCGCCAGTGCTTGGTGCCGGGGGTGGCGCAGCTCAGGTAGAGACGCCAGCTCCCGTCGGGGCCGCGGGCCAGGGCCGGGCGCTCCAGCGACTCCGCGCCCACCAGATCCTTCGAGATCGTCACCACGGGCTCGAACGTGACCTGGTCCTCGGAGCGGGCGACCACCACGTCGACGCCCCTCCCCTGCTCGACCGGTCGCCGCACCCGGTAGGCCAGGTGCATGACGCCGTCGGATAGCAGCGCGGCGGCGGCCCCCGTCCAGTTCCCCGGGCCGGGCCCCGGCGCCGGAACCACCACCTGGGAGGCGGCGAAGCGCGGGATCGGGGGCGGAGCGGCCAGGCCGTCCATCAGCTCACCCCCGCCCCCCCGGGCCGGGCCTCACCGGAGAGCACGGTGGCGGCGAAGGAGGCCACGGCGTCGTCGAGCCCGACGTCGTGGCCGGCCGCCTCGGAGAGGTACCAGCGGTGATCGAGCACCTGGTGAAAGAGCTCGGCGGGCTCGAGCCGACCGCGCAGCCGGCGGGGTACCGCGGCCACCGTCCGCTCGAAGACCTCGGTGAGCCAGCGGCGGGCGGCCGCCCTCTCCGAGATGCCGGCGGCGCTCCCGCGCTCCAGCTCGGTGCGGTAGCGCGCGAGGTCGTCGAGGAGGCGGCGCGCCTGGTTCTCCTGGACCGCGAGACCGGTCAACGCCTGGAGGGTCCGGACGTGGTAGCCGGGGTCGACCACCCGCGGATTGAGCCGCAGGCGGTAGCCACCCTCCTCGGCGAGCACCTCGACCTCCTCGACAGCGAACCCCAGGGCGTTGAGCTGGCGCACGCGCTCCTCCACGCGGTAGCGCTGGTCGGGCGCGAAGCTCACCTCCTGGGTCAGCTCCGCCCAGAGGCGGCGGTAGCGTCGCTCCATCTCCTCGGCCGTGGCCAGCGGGTCGAGGCCGTGGTCGACGCCCTCCGCGGAGAGGTCGAGCAGCTCGCCGGCCAGGTTCTCGCCGGCCACCATCAGGTCGTAGGACCGCTGCCCGTCGCTGAGCTGGGGATGCAGCTCGCCGGTCTCGGTGTCGACGACGTGGGCGGCGAGGTCGCCGGCGTCCAGGCGAAAGAGCGTGTTCGAGAGAGAGCAGTCACCCCAGAAGAAGCCGACCACGTGGAGACGGACCAGCAGGTTGACCAGGGCCTCCAGCAGCCGGTCGGCCGACCCTCCCAGCTCCGAGCCGGCCTGGAGCGCCCGGCGGTAGGGAAGCGAGAAGTCGAGATGCCGGGTGATCAGCACCGACTCCAGCTCGGCGGGCCGGGCGTCCACGCGGGCCCGCAGCCGGCGGCGGGCGGTGACCAGGGCCGCGACCTCGACCACGGGGATGAACAGCCGGTCGAGCTCGGCGAGGAGGCGGTACTCGCGCTCTGCCAGCCGCTGGGGAAGCTCCTTGAGCGCGTACCTCGCCTCCCCATAGCGCACGAAGCGGACCACGTGACGGGAGATCCCCTGGGGTACCTCCACCAGGCGCTCGTGGCGCCACTCGCTGAGCGCCAGGTGCCAGGGGAGGTCGAGGAAGTCCGGGTGGCCGGTGCGGCGCACCATGGCAAAGCTCGCCGCCGGGGCGCTGCTCATGCGTCACCACCGGCGGCGAGCGACGGGGGTTGGGGGTGGCCCGAGACCGCGCTGGCCCCGGGCCACACCTGCCCCTCGACCTTAGTGGCCCAGCGCGGCTGTGGCCTGCGATTGCATGGTCGCCTCGATCGAGGAGATGTTGGAGGTGCTGGGGTTGCCGACGAAGTTCTTCATGTCGCTCCAGAGGTCGCTCTCCCAGCTGCCCTGGAGGTCGTCAAGGCTGAAGACGAAGGCGGTGGCGTCGACCAGCCCTTTGGCGTCCGCCTCGGAGACGGGGTCGGGGTAGGAGCTGAGCGGCACCTGGTTGTTCGGCGAGGCGAAGCCGCCGGCGTGGGCCCAGATCTCGGCGCCCTCGGGACCCGCCAGGTACTTGATCAGGGCCTCGGCCTGGGGGGTTTCATTGAGCAGCATGCCCACGTCACCCGAACCCTGGACGGCATTGGCGTTGGCGCTGTCCGCCGCCGGGGCCGGGAAGGGGAAGAAGCCGTAGCAGCCTGCGACGGTTGACGAGGGGGTGCAGCCGCTCGCGGTGGCGCTGGACACCGGGACGTAGGTGCTGGAGTTGGCGGTGATCTCAGAGACCACGAAGTCGGCCTCGATCACCATCGCCGCCTGGGGCGTCGTACCGGCCTTGGGGAAGACCTTGTCGACGCACTCGGGGTAGGTCTGACTGAGCGCGCCGGAGGTGCCGCCCAACAGGTAGGACGGCTGACCCACGATCTGCGCCATGGTGGTGAAGGCGGTGGTCACGCTGGGGTCGGTCCACGCGATGTCGTGGGCGGCCAGGCTGTCGTACTTGGTGGCACCGGCCGTCTTGAGGTAGACGTTCTGCCAGAAGTCGGCGATCGGCCAGCCGACGTCGGAGCACAGCGAGAACGGAGTGATCCCCGCCGCCTGGAGTGTGCCCGCGTCGGAGACCAGCTGCTCCCAGGTGGTGGGAGTCGAGGTGATCCCGGCGGCGGCGAACTCGGCCGGGTTGTACCAGATCGTGTTCTTGTTGGCTCCCTTGAACCACACCCCGTAGAGGGTGCTGTTGTGACTGGCCAGCGTGTTCCACGCGCTGCTGTAGTTGTTGACCAGGCTGCCCAGGATGCTGGCCAGCGGCTTGATCTTGCCCTCACCCGCCAGCGTGTTCAGCTCACCGGGGTCGGGCACCAGGGCAACGTCCGGGGGCGCCCCGCCGGCGATCGACGCGTTGAGGGCGGTGTCCATCTCGCTGCCCTTGCCGGTGTAGTTGATGGTGATCCCCGTCTCGTTCTCGAAGGGGGTCATGGCGGCCAGGAAGTCGTTCTGCTCGGTGCTCGTCCACTCGGCCCAGACGGTGACCGAGCCACCGATGTGCGACGACGACGCCGAGGCCGACGGAGTGGTCGTCGAGGAGGTCGAGCCACACGCAGCCACCCCGAGGGTCACCAGAGCCGTCGCGGTGGCGAGGCGGCTCATTGGTCGCAGATGTCTCATCAGGGTATCTCCTCATTCCGTGCTCGGCGCATGCGAGCCGCCCGCCTGGCGGGCTTTCACCTCTGGGCGCACCCTACCCTCCGCGATGCGCCCTCACTATGAGCCGAATGGACAGAGAGTCCTGTCCCCCAACCGGGTGATGGGCGAACGCCGTCTGGCGGGCTAGTATCTCCCGAACGTCGGCGCACGACGCGACAGCCTCCTGGTGGAAGCGGCGTGCGCACATCAATAGGACCTTGGCGAGGAGGGTGTCGACCATGGCCGCCCTGCAGCGTCGCCGCAGCCTCGTGCTCCGCCATGCGGTGGCCACGCCCGCCCCGGAGCTGGGCGGTGCCGCGCCTGGCGCCGACGCCCTGGTGGAGGCCGGCCGACCGCCCGGCGGCGGCTGGCGCAGCCACCTCGGCTCGCTGCTCTTCCTCGCGCCGGCCGTGATCTGGCTGGCCGTCATCGTCGGCTACCCGCTGATCGGGACCATCCGCGACAGCTTCTACAACGGCAGCTCGACCAGCTTCGTCGGGCTGGGCAACTACAAGACGGTCTTCTCCACCGCCGACATTCTGGTCACCTTCCGCAACAACGTGATCTGGGTGGTGGTGGCCCCCTTCCTGCTCACTTTCCTGGGGCTGGTGTTCGCGGTGATCACCGAACGCATCCGCTGGGCCACCGCCTTCAAGACGGTGGTGTTCATGCCCATCGCCTTCAGCATGACCGCGTCCGGGCTGGTCTGGAACAGCATCATGAACATCGATCCCCACGTGGGAATCCTCAATGCGACGCTCGAGACCGCGAGCGACTGGTTCAGCCCACCCGGGCTGTATCCGGTCAACACCTCGGCCGGGCAGACCGTCGCCAGCCTTGCCGCATTCGGACTGCGGTCCGGGCCCGGGAGCACCCTGGTGAGCACCGCATCGGTGTCACCGGGGCAGACCCTGCAGCTCGGGATCATCGGCATCAGCCCGGCCACGCTGGAGTTGGTGGGAGCGAAGCCGGCGCAGACCGCTTCGTCCGCCTCAGGAGCCGTGAACGGACTGGTGTGGCGAGCGTTCTCGCCGAGCCACCCCACCGTGCGCAACCAGGTGCTCCCCGGCGAGGACGGCATCGTCGGGCTGCGCCTCACCCTGCTGAGCAGCGGTGGCAGCTCGGTGGCCTCAGCCACCACCGACGTCCACGGTGACTTCAGCTTCACGGGTGTGGGCTCAGGGAGCTACCACGTTCAGCTCGACTCCAGCAACTTCTCGTCCGGCTTCACCGGCATCTACTGGCTGAGCGGCAACCAATCCATAACGCCCACCAGCGGCCTCAACCAGACGGCCCAGGCCCTGCTCAGCATCCCCCTGGTGGACATGTCGATGATCATCGCCTATCTCTGGATCTGGGCCGGCTTCGCCATGGTGATCATCGGCGCGGGCCTGGCGGCGATCAACCGTGAGGTGCTGGAGGCAGCCCGCATCGACGGCGCCACCGAATGGCAGACCTTCCGGCGAGTGACCATGCCGATGCTGGCTCCTGTGCTGGTGGTGGTCTTCGTGACCATGATCATCAACGTCCTCAAGATCTTCGACATCATCGTCAACATGGCCCCGTCGGTATCCCAGTCCAACACCCTGGCGACCGAGCTGTACTACGTGGGCTTCTCGTCGCCGCCGGCCTATGGGCTGGCCAGCGCCATTGCGGTTCTCCTCTTCATCCTCGTCGTGCCGGTCATCTTCATCAACCTCAGGAGGATCCGGTGATGAGTGCGGTGCAGGCTGTCGCCCAGCCCGTCACCACCAGCGGCCGCCGTCTCGCCATCAGGCTGCGGCCTGGCCGGCTGGCCCTCAATGTCATACTCGCCCTGATCGCCATCTTCTGGATGGTGCCCACGATCAGCCTGCTGATCATCTCGCTCCGTCCCTCCAGCGCGTACGGCGTGTCCGGCTGGTGGACGGTCTTCACCGATCCGACCCAGCTCACCCTGCAGAACTACCAGAAGCTGTTCTCTACGGGGCTGGCCACCGGGGGCATCCTGGACTCGGTGATCACGACCGCACTCATCACGGTGCCGGCGACGCTGCTGGTGACGGCCATCTCCAGCCTCGCCGCTTACTCGCTGGTGTTTGGACGGTGGCGAGGCCGCACCTTCGTGTTCCTGGTCATCGTCGGTCTGCTGGTCGTGCCGGTCCAGGTCGCCCTCATCCCTGTGGCACAACTTTACGATGCGTTCTTCAACCTCACCGGTCTCCACGTCTACGCCACCCTTCCCGGAGTCGTCATCTTCCACGTCGCCTTCGGGCTGCCGTTCGGGATCTTCCTGATGCGCAACTTCTACACCGGCATCCCCAAGGACCTGCTCGAGGCCGGACGAATCGACGGCGCCGGCGAATGGACGCTATTCCGCAGGGTGGTGCTGCCGCTGGGACTGCCGGCGGCCGCATCGCTCGCGATCTTCCAGTTCATCTGGGTTTGGAACGACCTCCTGGTCGGCCTGGTGTTCCTGGGGGGCAACGCCCATCACACCCTGACCATCTACCTCTTCAGCTTCACCAGGACCCTCTCCAACGACTACTGGGTGATCGCGACCGGCGGGATCATCTCGATCCTGGTCCCGCTCATCGTCTTCTTCTCCTTCCAGCGTTATTTCGTCCGCGGCGTGCTCGC
>Ga0181533_1001237_pt1 | contig 33254 bp, 27 predicted proteins | sample PEATcosm2014_Bin_45_FD_119772 | JGI IMG/M metagenome (GOLD analysis project Ga0181533, IMG submission 119772) | Peatland microbial communities from MTU Mesocosm Facility, Houghton, MI, USA - PEATcosm2014_Bin11_60_metaG | ecosystem: Environmental > Terrestrial > Soil > Wetlands > Peat | place...
CGCTCCAAGGTCCTACGGCCTTCGTCCCGCGCAGGCGGAGTCCATCATAAACCAGTGTCGTGTACATTTTCATGCTTCGGGGTGTCGCGAAGCGACATGAGCGACTGTTTTGTAGGTCCGCGGTCCTTCCCCCATTGACAAGAAAAAGCCGCGGACCTATAGAACAGGTCCGCGCTACGCTGGCTCGCCAGCCGCTTCCGCGCGAGAATCAACTACTTCTGCCTGCTATGCCTTCGTCATCAAGGGAAGAACCCAAGATCAAAAAAACGCTGGCCGTGGCTGTCCACTGCAAGCTTTACTGGACCTTGAATTCAGAGGCGCTCGGGTGTATATTACTCGCTGGGCGAAAACTCAAAACGGAAATCCTGGTTATCCCAACAGATCTTGAGAAGAGCTATGACTGCATGGATATTAGTCGGCCTAGAGGCCAACAGAGCGGAATCATGGCTTGCCGCAGTAATAACTCCGTAGCGCTGTGGCTCAGGATGCCCAGGGGGAAATCCCGCCTAAAGGAGGATGTGAAAAATGCCAAAGTGCGACGAGATAGCGACCGTTACTAAGCCGAGTCAAGACATTGAGGGTCGGGGCAAGAGTGAAACGGAAGCACTGGACGATCTTTACCGCAAAGCCGAAGCGAAATGTCAGGAATACCGAAAGACACTGGGCAAACCGTGCTCCGATGGCACCGGATGTGCGGACAAGGAGAATTGCAAAGACGAGGCTGAGCTGGAGAATGGCCAAGAAACTCATGGAAAAGATGACCAGGGGTACTGGTCACGGTGGAAGGGCGACATCAAATGCAAGTGTAAATGCAAATAGCGTGTTGGGTAGAATGAGAATGCGTGTTGTGGATAGCCCGGTCCGGGGCCTCGGCCATGGCAGGCGGAGTTGAAAAGGGAAGAAAGCCAGCTAATCTTGGGCTGCGCGCAAGGCAAGGTGTGGCAAGGGATTAAACATGGAGTTCATCCCATACAAACCGCGGACCTACAGGACAGGTCCGCGCAACTCTGCTTAGCTAAGGTTGATGGAGCGGGAATCCGGCGATGCGGGCCATGCGCACAAAGTCGCGGGCAGGAAAGGGTGTCAGGTACCCTTCCTCCCGAGGAGCAGGAACGAGCAGGAAAGGGTGTCAGAGCAAGAAAGGGTGTCGGTACCCTTCCTCCCGCCTCATCAGCCGTCGCGGGCCGGATGAGGGGTTACTTCCGCGCCCTCGATGACCATCCGCCTGCCACGCACAACTGCGGTTATGGCCGTTATCGGCGAAGTGCCCGGCGCGACCCACGGGGATTACTAAACGCGGGGCGACTAGAGTCAGTAATGGGCCAACTTCCGAGTTGCCGACCATCCATGCAGTGGAGTTCAACTCTTCGGAGGGAAACAGTGACCTATAGGTTTCGCTTGACCCATGGCTCGCGTGTCCTACAATTAGTTGTCAGGGGTCCGTCTGAAAGGAGGCCAATACGGCGACACGCGATACAGGTAAGCTTCAGCGAACAACTCCCGCCGAAGACCTACTGCGGCGCGTGATTGATACTACTCCTGCGTTTCTGCACAGTTCTGGCCCTGACGGCAGTTTCGGTTTTTTCAATCAACGCTGGCTTGAATACCTCAGCGTCACTGAAGAAGACCTGCAGGGCTGGGCCTGGACCGCTTTCCTTCATCCTGAAGATGCAGAGGGAATGCTGACAAGGTGGCGTGCTTGCCTGGCTAACGGAGAAGTGTTCCAGTACGAGACCCGCGTGCGGCGTGCGGACGGACAATACCTCTGGTTCCTGCATCGCAACGTCCCCCTGCGGGATGACCAAGGGAACATCGTGATGTGGTATGGATCCAGTCTCGAGATTGACGATCGGAAGCGTGCAGAGGAAGAGCTCAAGAAAGCCTTTGATGAAATCAAAACGCTTAAAGACCAGCTCTACAAGGAGAACCTGGCTCTCAAGGAAGAGATTGATCAAGCATCCATGTTCGAAGAGATTGTGGGAGCATCGGATGCGGTCAAGCAAGTTCTCGTTCTTCTGTCCAAGGTTGCACCGACCGATTCCACCGTGCTGATCACAGGTGAAACGGGAACCGGGAAAGAGCTGGCAGCCCGTGCAATCCACAAACGCTCGCGCCGCGCCCGGAACGCGTTTGTCGCCGTCAATTGTGCTGCCATTCCCGCTTCCCTCATTGCTTCTGAACTTTTCGGCCATGAAAAAGGAGCCTTTACCGGCGCTACTCAAAGGCGCTTGGGGCGATTTGAAATTGCCGACGGCGGGACAATCTTCCTGGATGAAGTGGGTGATATCCCGGCGGAAACCCAGGTCGCTTTGCTCCGAGTGCTGCAAGAGCGTCAATTGGAGCGCGTGGGTGGCACCCAGCCGGTGCGGATTGACGTACGGGTGATTGCCGCCACGAACCACGACCTGCAAGCCGCGGTGGAGGCGGGCTCGTTCCGGAGCGACTTGTTCTATCGATTGAACGTGTTCCCAATTCGCATGCCGTCGCTGCGGGAGCGTGTCGAAGATATTCCTTTGCTCGTCGCATACCTTACTCAGCGCTATGCCAGCAAAATGGGAAAAAAGATCAGCGGGATTGATAAGAAAACCTTGGAGCTGTTTCAGACCTATCATTGGCCTGGGAATGTGCGGGAGTTGCAGAATGTGATCGAACGAGCCCTCATCCTGTGCGAGGGAGCAACGTTTGCAGCGGATGAGAACTGGCTGCTGCACGCATCGCCCAGGCCTGCCCCGAGTGGGATTGCTCTCGCCTCTCTTGTCGATCGGGAAAAGGAAATGATCGAGAACGCGCTGACCCAGAGCCGCGGACGGGTATCCGGCCCCCTGGGTGCAGCGGCCCGCCTGGGAATCCCCCGCTCCACCCTGGAATCGCGAATCAAGAGCTTGAACATTAACAAGTCCCGGTTTCGGCCCGCCTAGCTGAAGATTTCAATTCCTTCCATCCACCTAAGCAGCGGCGTTGCCGAAAACTCGACAATTCCCGAGATCTCGCCACCGGAAACTCTCACCATCATCAATCGTGTCAGTCGTTTGCGAATGGCCCGCGATTTGCACTTATACCGGTCGCAGTGCGCGAGCGAGTTCGAGGTCCACAAATGTTGAGACTTGAAAGGAGTCAGGATTCACACCTTCTACGAGTGAGTGGGCGTATCGACGCGGAGAACCTTGCGGAGCTGAAGATGCAAATGCAAGTCCATCCGCCGCCCCTGGCCCTCGAACTCGGTGAGCTGACGCTGGCGGATGCCGACGCTGTGCGCTTCCTGGCCACGGCAGAAGCAGCCGGCACAGAACTTCGAAACTGTCCGCTGTTTATTCGCGAATGGATTCGAAGGGAGCATCCTGAGCTCGTAAGACGTGAGTGAAATGAATCAGCCCGGGTCCAGGTGTTTAGCAGAAATGATGGGACGCAAGTCAATTTACAGAAAAGGAGAAAATAAAATGTCAGCCAAGCAGTTCGGTAACCCGCTCGCAGCGGGAATTGAGGAAATTCGCAGTTCCTGGGGATGGTTTCTCACCCTGGGAATTTTGTTCATTCTTCTCGGCGCGGTTTGCGTGATCGGTGACGTGAGCGCAACCTTCGCTACGGTTCTGGTCTTCGGATGGGTGCTGCTGTTCAGCGGCATCTTCGGTTTGGTGCACGCCTTTCGTACTCACAGCTCGCAGGGCTTTCTGCTGTCTCTGCTCAGCGCACTGTTCCGGGGGTTCACCGGATATCTCTTGATCCGGTATCCGCTCGCCGGGGCAGGCAGCCTTACTCTGATCCTTGCTTCCTTCCTCATTGTCAGCGGTCTGTTTCGCGGCCTTGGGGCAGGAATGTTGAAGTTCCCGCGCTGGGGCTGGTCGGTGTTTTCGGGAATTGTTTCGCTGGGGCTGGGCGTCATGTTGCTGGCGCAATTGCCGGTTTCGAGCGTCTGGTTCATCGGCTTCGCGATTGGCGTGGATCTGATCTTCGATGGGGTCTCGTTGATCGGGTTTGCCACAGCGCTCCACAGCCTGACGAGGGTCGCATATGAAGGAGCTTTTTAAATCTAACCCAACAATCTACTCGCCAAAGGCGAGCATTTGAAAAGGAGGATGTCATGGAGAAGATGCTAGTGGTAGTTTTTGACAATGAAACCAAGGTGTACGAGGGATCGCGAGCGCTCACTCAACTCGATTCCGAGGGAAGCATCACGATCCACGCCGAAGCCGTCATCAGCAAAAACGATGATGGAACGGTCACGGTGAAACAGGACGAAGGCGATTTTCCGGTTCGAACGGTAAGCGGAACGGCGATCGGCAGCCTCATCGGTTTGCTGGGGGGCCCGGCGGGGCTTGCACTGGGCGCGCTGACGGGGACGATGGCCGGAAGTCTTGCCGACCTGTTCGCGGCGGGAGTCGACTCGGATTTCCTTGCCGAAGTTTCGAGCGCCCTGACCGCCGGCAAGTACGCGATCGTCGCGGATATCAGCGAAGAATGGGTGACCCCAGCGGACACCCGAATGGAAGCACTGAATGGCGTCGTCTTCCGCACGGCCAGGAAGAGCTTCGAAGAAGCCCAACGGGCCCGCGAAGTCGCCGAACTGCGTGCCGAAATTGACCAGTTGAAAGCCGAGCATGCTCGCGTAAGAACGGAGCATAAGGCCAGGTTACAAGCCAAGATCGACCGGCTCAATACTCGGTTCCAAGCGAAGTTGCAGCAGGCCCGGCAACGGTCGGAGCAAATCAAGGATGAGACCGAAGCGAAGGTGCAGGCCTTGCACAAGAAAGCCGCTAAGGCTCAAGGCGATGCCAAAGCCGCCATTGATGCGCGCGTGGCTGAGATCAAGAAACAGTACGAGCAGTGGCTGGAGCGAGCCAAGAGCACGGTGGCTTAAGACTGCTGGCTCCAAAACGCTGTAAGGGTGACAACGGGAGATCCTGGCTCGATCGGCCAACGATCTCCCGTTGGCTCGGCATCGATCCCAACATAGTGTCGGAAGCGGACGAACTTGGCGCCCACATCTCCGACACTTCCGACATCCCATTACTCGTCCTAACCCACATGGAATAAGTCGGTTCGAAGCTCACATTAAGGAACACCCGGTGTGGTTCCACCGCTTTGACGCGGTCTGGACGCCGACTGTGCTCCTCCTCGATAGCGAGGGCAAGGAGCGTGTGCGACTGGAAGGCTATCTGCCGAACCGCGATTTCGTCGCCGCTCTCATCGGCGGTCTCGGTCGCATCGCCTTCGTGCAGAAGAAGTACGCCGATGCGGAACGGTGGTACGGCGATGTGGTCGCTCGCTTTAGCGATTCTTATTTTGCACCGGAGGCGATCTATTGGCGGGCAGTGTCGCACTATAAGGCGACCAATGATCACACGGTGCTGGGCAGAGTCGCGGAGGAACTTCGAAGCACCTACCCGTCCAGTGTGTGGGCAAGCAAGTCCATTCCGTGGTTACATTAGTACGGCTAAGTCGGACTTGCAAGAATCGATTCGCAGCCACTTCCCGTGTGACGGGTACTCGGAAGTTATTCCGGTCCAGAAGTTGCGCACTCGGAATTTACCTTCCAGTTGATCGTGGAGGAATTGTTTCGCTCGTCTGACTGCAATTTGTGGCCGCCAAGGTAGCCCCGCGGTAATCTTTCAGCCTGTCGAGCGCGACCTGTTTTGTAGGGCCGCGGTTCGTCCCCTATTGCCAATCAAAAGCCGCGGACCTACAGAACAGGTCCGCGCTATTTGCTTGGCTGAGTTAGCTGGACACAGGGTGCAATGCTCGCTCGACGCCTTCGGGATCGCGCGCGATGACGGTGAGGTAGGCTTTGGCCGGTTGGTCCGGCTCAGAACGGCCCTGTTTCCAATCCCGCAGAGTCCCCAGGGGGATGTGGTAGCGCGCGGCAAACTCCTCCTGGGTCAGCGCGAGGGCGCGGCGGAGGGTCTTAACGCGCGGTACCGGCCGCAGTTGCCCTGTCTGTGCTTCGGTGAGGGGCGGGTTTTCAGGGTCGCGGTCGGCGGCAGCTTCGATTTCAGCAGCACTCCGCGGAGCCAGGGATGGAGTCTCCAGCGCTTCTTCGGTGCCGTCCGGTTTGACCCGGACAAGTTTGCCGTTAAGGCGCATTCTGGCGATAGTAGAGGTCTTGCTCATTTCGAAGTCCAAATCAATGATACTACGGGCTCCCAGTAGCTCTTTCAAGAGTTTTCAGGAATTCGGTGATATCAAAGGAAGAGGTTTCGCGACAAGGAATCTGCGTAAGGTGCCTTATCGGGACTGATAACGGACCATTCAGAGTCACTCAAAGCGTACTTTCCGAGTGGCCGACCATCCGGGAGTGGAGCGGCGTCGCTCTACGCCGCGCCGCTGCCCGTGATGTATGTCGACCGGGGTAGGGATGACCGCTGGTGTAGCAGATTTAACCCGCACTCATTCTGTCGCTCCGCCGTATCCGTATTGGACCGGAAGCAGCAGGTGGAACATCCGAAGCCGCCCTCTGTTGAGATCGTGCTGAGTCTCGCCCAAATGAGTCCCGGTCATTGCGATCATTATTGCTTTTGAGAGTCCTGATTCAACTAGGCCCGAGCTTCCCGAAAGCTTAAGTAGGGTCCTCTTGGCATAAATACGTTTTCCGAGGCCATTCCAGGCGGTATCCGTCTTCCCATCCATGACATAGCCAAGCATGCCGCCGGCTGGCACTCCCTTCCAGTATTGACCCTCAATAAATGCCATCATCCCGTCCTCGCCAACATAGGTCGGGTACTCCGTTGAAAACTTAGCCTTACGAGGGGTCACGTGCAGCCGTTTCGACTCAAAGGTGAAGTAATCGCGTTGCGACTGCCGATGCCTGAAACGAAGGTCCAGCCGGCCAAGCCTTTCACCGTTCAAGCCTAATAGCCAATATTGAGTGACGATGTCATACGGAAGATCGGCGAAGTGGGGGTCGTTCAAAAGTCGTCCAGCTAACCTATAAGTGATCCTGTCTTCGATTTCGCTTTCGGTCGGATGCCTCATCCGCTTCCAAGCGACCGCGGTTGCTTCCAGCATCTCGACGAGGTAGTCATCATCAAAGGGATTGAATTTCGCCGCAAGCCTGCCATTGAAGGTTCGGCCGCTCATCCGTTCTTCCTCACCAAGTGTTCGAAGATGGCATCAGCATCGTTGAGGGCGGCTGTGCGGCACCAATTTCGCATCGTGGCGGGTTTAAGCATGTGGAGGCGGTCGGGCTCAAAGTAGCTGAAGCCCCTCAAATAACTAAATGATCTGTTCTCACGCTGGGCTGCCCTGGCGACGCGGTCAAGCGCTTTCCAAAGCTCCGCATCGCCCCCGGTTTCAGTGTAGTGTGCGCGCTCGTCGCCGAAGATTGTGGTGAAGAAAATCAGGTTCAATGTCTTCGAAACCATCGCCTCTGCGCGGACTTTGATATTTCCTTTGCGGGCACGCCGGTTGAGCACCTCACAAAGCGTGTCGGCATAGCGTTTGCGGTCGCGGTATTCCGGGAAAGCTAGCGACGGAATATTTGCATCCACATTCGAGCGATGAATACTAGGTTGGTTGATGGCCAACGTATCATCAATAAGTATTTTCTCGGCTTTTGTGACCGAAAAGTATGCCTCGACCAGCGGCTGAAGTTTAGTCTCGGCATGTTTCGCAAGATCCAAACGCTTCGACGGGGAAGCATTTTTCGCGGCGCGCTCGAGATCTTTCATAATACTTGCAACCCCGCGAATGATTTCGTTGGCGATTGGCGCTCCAAGTTCGTGATCGGGAAGCGGGAAGGGCAAACTGAGGCTCTCATAGACGTGGAACTGGTCCCGCGCAATTCCAGAATTCGAACCAGAATGAAAAGCAACATATTTGAAGAGCCTTGAGCCAATTATTGCGGAGAGGAAGCGGAGCAGGTCGGCGTCGCCCTTCGGGCCGGTTATGGAACGTAGTCCATCGAAGAACCGAACCTTTCCATCAACGTTACAAAAAGCACTCTTAGTAAAGCCTTTGCTATAAACCACCATTGGAGGTGTAAAGACCTCGTCTTGCGGCTTACGGTGTAGGTCTTTCAGGGACGCTTGAATATGCAACTTCCTATGGACTGCACCTTCCAAGCCCTCCTTCAAGGTAACGAGATCATGGGTTTGCAGCACGAGCTGTGGAAAATCAGCCCGATTAGGAAGGAATCTGTCGGAAAGCTTCCAAGGTTCTATTGGCTCAGGCTTCCCTTGGGATGCACTGGGATAATACGGCTTGCAGCCGACGCCCCCTCCCCATTTCCTGGCAGATACCGCTTCGGATAGAGGAGGATAGAAATCCAAACGCCTTAAGAAGGCTTCATCGCGGGGCGTTCCCCAGAACTTCCGGCTCCATAGCGTTTGCAAATGCTTTTGAAGTGCCGCCTCGAGTATATCGTGCTGCGGCACTAGCTTCTGGTCGTCTGGTTCGATGACGAAGACCCCACTTCGACGGTCGAAACGATTCAGCTTGGGAGTTTCATAGGAAACCGTGTGCTCCATTTTAGGCCTCGCTTTGACAAAGCGGATAATGAAGCAAGGGTGCGTGGCCTCAAACAGGAGGAAGCGGAAATCGGCAAGCTGGATAATCTTTTCGACCGTAACTGTGCGAAACCAATCGCCATCGAGCGTACCATATCGGTTTACGAGGACGGTTGAGGGCAGAAGAAGACAGCCAACCCCTCCCCCACGCAGGTAGTTCGGCGACTGCGTAGCAAAGCGCAACGCGATCTGCTCCTCGCCTCGGCTTTCCCAGGGCGGGTTGCCGATGACAAGGTTAAAGTCGGTTTCCAAAGGCAACTGGTCCTTCAGGAAATCGCCGTGCAGAACGACTGGGTACGGTATCGGCTCCTGCGCACTCCAAAGCAACGGGGGCAAAAATGGTCCTTGGCTTACTTTTTCCTTGAACTCCTCCACATCTATCGGTATCAGCTTTTCGAAAAGTGCCAAGTATAGGCTAAAAGCTGTGATGCGACAGGCGTCCAAGTTATTGTCCACACCGCGAATTTGCTTCCGGAGGATATCCAGCAATGCCTGCGCTTTGGTTTGCTTGCTGCGTGTTGAATTCTCCCGTCGCCATTGTTCGGCGAGCAGATTGAACATCGCCACAAGGAAGATGCCGGAGCCGCATGCCGGGTCCAGCACTCGCCAACGTAGAATCCCGGCATCGTGGCCTTCGAGCGCGACATGGAGTGTGGTTTCAGCCAGATGCCGAGGCGTGTAATAGGCACCCTCGCTCCGCTTTTTATCCACGTCGGCGTCTTTCATGAACTCCTCGTAGATGGCGCTGATGATCTCGACGGGGATGAAGCGGAAGTCGTAGGCCCAAAACCCCAATGTCATTTGGCCCGATTCCATGTCCTCCCGCCCCAGGAAATGGGCCAGAACGTCGAGGTGAATCTTTTCGATGTGGGCTTCCTCGTCTGCCAAGGCCGTGTCAAACATCGTCCCGTTGAATTCCTGCCTGAGCCTGGGGAAAAACCTCCCGTAGAGGAGACGCTTTGCATCCTCCACACGCGGCTGGCTCAGTATGTCGCGCAGGCAAGTCGTCCCGTCCGGAAAATAGTCAGGCTTGATGAATTTGCGGGCATGGAGGAAAGACACGAACAATGTGCGACCGAGCAGTGCGTGCGCGCGCGGGAGGTCCCATCCCGTTTTTCTCAACTGGCGTACCGTGTGTACCAGATTCTCCAGGAGGCATCGGTCCACCGTCTCATCGGGCGGAAAGAATTTGACATGGTCCTGGAAAAACTGACCGGTCTCGATGGAACGCACAAAGCGGGCTATTTCCAGTGTCTCGGCGATATTGCCGAGATTTGGAATGAGACTGGAAGCTCCGCCCTCGAAGAGCCCTTGCTCCGCTGCTTTCCTCTCCGGCATTTTGACGGCACTGTGGACCTCTACATGGTCCGGCGTGAGAAAGACAAGGAGCGGAACCAGTCCTTGGTTCCACACAAAGCGGTGGCGCTCTCTCTTCTCGTCGTGTGAAAAGCGGGCAGCCTCACAAAGGTAAACGACCGGGCGGCCATCCACGCATAATACGCCGCTTAACTTGAGTTCTTTCCACGCCTGCCGGAGATAGTAAGAATAGGGGAGCAAGCCCCCATGTTCCTCAATATCGCTTTCCTTGGATAGGAACCAGGACCCGGGCGAGGCCTGCCTTCCGAACTCAACGACGCGTGGCTCAATTGTCTCAGGCATCAGCGCACTCTCCGCGCGTTAATGCTGGCGATTTCTCTTGCTATGCTCAAAGCCCTCTTTCAGGAGTTCAACCATCGTTATGCCTTGGCTGACGGCGTATCCTTTGAACTCCTTCTTGAACTCGGGTGTGACTTTAAAGTTTAAGGTTTCCGTCTCCACTGAAGAGGTTAGCGGGCTCTCATTGCTTCTCGGTTCCGTCGGCCTTTTTGTTCCGTCCATGACTCAGGCTGCTCCATTTCAAAACAACTCCCGGCGATGGCATCATCACGCCGAATGCAGCATAGGCGGAAAGCCTGATTTCTGTCAAGACGGAAAGCCAGAATTACTATCGGAATTGGTGCCGAGCTTTGATCGTTGCGATGGCCCGCGACTCATTCGCCACATGTCCCTGGCACCCAGGCTTCCGACCGGACCCCAGCTTATTGGGAAGAGTTTATCCGGCCGTCTCTCGCGGTCGCGGCACTATGGGACATTCCAATAATACTATATTCGCCTTTTGTTCGCCATGGGTAATTTGAAGAATAAAGGGACAACTTCTCTTTCGCCTAGTGTTTATCGACGAGACCGCAGACATCTAAACATTCCGAGCGGGTGACGTGGCACTCGGAAGTTACCTTCCGGTTGGTCGCGTCTGACTGCCATTTGTGGCCGCCAAGGCAGCCGCGCTGTAATCGTTCAGCCTGTGTAGCGCGACCTCTTTTGTAGGGCCGCGGTTCGTCCCCTATTGCCAATCAAAAGCCGCGGACCCCCAAGACGGGGGTCCGCGCTGCAACGGCCCAGAACAAAAAGGGCGGGCACTGGGCCCGCCCTTATTACTAAAACCCGACGCTCGAAATCCGAACGGCCCCGATCCATCGGGGCGCTACGCAATATTCACCAAGCCATCCCCATTACCCGAGTTCTTGGCGAGCGGCACGGAGTACTGCTTCTCAATTTTCTCGCGGAAGCAGGGGCCGGAGTTGTAGGTGCAGAAGGGATAGACCAACCCGTTGGGCGCGGTGTAGTGGATCACGCAGCGCTTCACGCGGTTGATGTCATAGTTATAAGCATCCATAAAGTGCATACCGGCGACGAGGAGAGTCTTATAAGTGAACGTACCGTCACCCTTGCCGCGTCCTTGGCTGTGGTCGGTCATGCCCTGGAGGGTATTCAGGAAGCGCTCGAAGGTAAGGCCGGGGGGCGCGAATTGCGGCTTGAAATGCCGACGGAGGGAATTCCAGGCGCTGACCTTGGAGAAGAGCTTTACCCGCGCGCCCTCCGCCTTACGCGCCAGCAGGTCAATATCGCGCAGCATGGCGCCGACATCGAAAAAGCGGGTGATGGGCACGGCCTTCTTCGAGGCCGGATCGACGTAGAGATAAGTCCCCATGGCGCAGTGGGGATGGGAGGTGAGGTTGGGGCGCTGATAATTCTGTAATGCCGACAACAGCTTGGAGAATGGGGAGGTGCAGGACAGCGGCATCCAATCGTTGTACTTGTCGGTGATGCCGGTTTGGTCGGCGATGCAATGCGCGAGGTCGGATTGGGTGAAACGCTTGGCCATTAGATCGCGGCGATTGATGCGCCCGGTGAAAGCCACGGGCTGGAAGCTGAAGCCGCTGACGCAATCGATGTTGTCGATGGCGAAGCGAATCATGTCACCGATTTGATGATCGTTCACGCCCTTGACGATGGTGGGGACAAAAACAATTTTCAGGCCTGCCTGGCGGCAGTTCTCAATGGCGGCGAGCTTGGTTTCCATCAGGCGCTGGCCGCGCGTGCGAAGGTAGATGTCGTCGCTGAGCCCGTCGAATTGCAGATAGAGAGTATGCAGGCCCGCTTCTTTGGCGGCCTGCGTGAACTCGAGATTCGCGAAGCTGATTCCGTTGGTGGCCGCTTGAATGTGGGTGAAGCCCAGCTCGGTGGCCTTGCGTAAGATGTCCATAAAGCGAGGGTAGAGCGTGGGCTCGCCGCCGGAAAATTGCACTACGCGGTTGGGCACGGGCCGCTGCGCGCGCAGGCCCGCAAGCATCGCGGTGACCTGCTCGAAGGAAGGCTCGAAGAGGTACCCGGCCACGTTGGCGTTGGCGAAGCAGACCGGGCAGGTCAGGTTGCAGCGATTGGTCAGGTCCACGTTGGAAAGAACCGTGTGCGAGGTGTGCAGCGAGCAGAGTCCGCAGTCGTCCGGACAGCGCGTGGCGTCCGGGATGGCGGGGTTCTCCAAACCGCGATTGTCGCCGAATTCCCATTGCTCCATCTTGAGATAGAGGCGGGCGTCGGAATAAATCTTGTCGCGAAAATCGCCGTGCGCAAGGCAGGTCTTTTCCATGTAAACCGCGCCGTCCTCTTCGAACAACCGCGCCTCAATCACCTGAAGGCATTCCGGGCAGATGGATTGCGTCATCTTCGGCAGACCCTTATCGAGGGGCTCGATGCGTGCACCGGTAAAAGTGGATTGGGGCTGGATGATTTCGAAATCGCTGCGGCGGCGAGGCTGGGCGGGCGGAGCGATCGTGAGAGTGGCCACATTTCCTCCTGATGAAGGCAGATCAGTTTCGGGAGTGCAAGGCGCGGCTTCGCAGATGCTTGACGGCGCGAGGATCAGTCCCGATTAGAAAATTAAGACACAAGCTTACAAGACGCGAATTAGAGCATTGTAATGATCGGGGATGGAATGACAAACCGTTAGATGGTGATAATAGCGCATCGAAAGGCTAAAAAGGGGGGGCGAGAGGATAGCGACAAATTGTTCATTCCAAAAGACTTATAGACATTTTGTCCGAAATGGATTAACTACCCTACGCGAGGATTATCAGCCATTATTGAGCATTTGCCCTTTATCCACTTTAGAATTTGTGTGTCAGGGCAACGACCGCCACTTTTACTTTCGGAAAAGGTTTTCGAAAGCGGCGCGAGCATCCAGCGGCTTGGATGAGGAAGTCTCGCGTTCGATGGTGATTCGCGGTGAGTAAAAGTTGCAGTGGTTGCGCGCATCCTTCTTGGGGATGCGAGCGCTAACGGGCTGGGTGCACTCGAAGCGGCTCGAAGAATCAAAAAACGAGCACTGCTTGCAGCTATGCAGCTCGGCGCCGCAGCGCGGGCACTTGGCGGTGAAATCAATCCCTGCCGGCAGCAGGCCAGCGCAGGAGGCGCAGCGCACCACTTCGCGCTTGCCGGGCATGTTGGGTGTTTTGGGGCCAAAGCTTTCGGGTTTCTTCGCGGGTTGGCGCTCGGTGCGTTCGCGGCCGCCTCCTGAGTCCATGTACCCCCGCTGTTTATACTTCCTCTCCATCCTCACTCCTTTTGGTTGGACGGTTTGATAATTCAGTCGCTGGATCGCTGATATCCCCATCATACGCTGCCCCGCCGATTCACGCTACCAGTAAAATTGATAATGGCGGGCGGGAGCAAAGCCGCGAAATGCGCTGCATCCTGGGCAGCCGATGTTGCTTGACAGGCGAGCGCGTTCCGATATGCTTTCATGCCGCTAAGACCCGGGAGAAGACTTGTGCCGGCTTCTGAAGCATCACTCTCCAGCCTGCCCACGCGGGAAGCAACTTCCGCCGCCGTTTCCAACGCGCGCCGTTGGACGATAATCGCCTTGCTGTTCGCCAGCTCCGTCATCAACTATGTGCACCGCGCCGCAGTTTCCGTGGCGTTGCCGATGATTTCCCGGGACCTGAAAATCGGTCCGCTGCAAAAGGGATGGCTCTTGTGGTCGTTTTTCGTTTCCTACGCCTTGATGCAAATTCCCGTGGGCCGGCTGGTTGACCGCTTCAACTTGCGCTGGCTGGTGGCCGGAATGTTTTCCCTCTGGTGCCTGAGCTGCGGTCTGATGGGCTTGGCGGGCAGTCTGGCGACGCTCGTCGCGCTGCGGATTTTGCTGGGCATTGGCGAATCCATCTATCTTCCCAGCGGAAACAAGATTGTCAGTTCCCTGTTTGCCCCGGCGGACCGCGGCTTGCCTTCGGGCCTCTTCGATTGCGGCACTCGCATCGGACTGGCCGTGGGGACGCCCCTGGTGGCTTGGCTGATTTCCGGATTCGGTTGGCGATGGATGACGGCCATCATCGGTTTTACCGCCTTGCTCTGGGTGCTTCCCTGGCTGATCACCTTTCCCTCAAGAATTCCCGTTGCGCGACCCGCTTCGCCGCCGAAAGATTCTCCCCGCCCGCACTCCTCCCAGCGGCGCCTGACCTTTAATCGCAATTTGTTCGGGCTCTGTCTGGGATACTTCTGTTACGGGTACTTCTGGTATTTGCTGGTGACGTGGTTGCCCGATTATCTGATGCAAGTGCGCCATTTGCCGGTCCTGAAAGCCGGCTTCTACGCTGCGCTGCCCTTCCTCATTTTCGCCGTGAGCGAGCCCGTCGGGGGATGGATTGTGGATCATCTTATTCATCGCGGCTGGAACGAGACCCTCACGCACAAAGGGCTTCTCACCGTGTCGTTCGCGATGGGCTTGCTGCTGATTCCGGCGACATGCGTGGATCACGCCTCAACCGCCCTGTTCTTTTTGTGCGGAGCCTCACTGGTGGGCCTTTCCGCCGGGAACCTGCTGGTCATCTTGCAGCAATGCGCGCCGCCCAAAAAGATTGGCGCCTGGACAGGCATCCAGAATTTCGCCGGAAACCTGGGAGGCATTTCCGCGCTGGTAACCGGTTTCCTGATTGGCCGCACGGGTTCATACCTGCCGGGTTTTGTGCTCGCTCCGGTCATTCTCGTTGCGGGACTTTTAGCTTACTGGTTTATCGTGGGCGAGTTGCGCCCCCCACCAGAACCAAGAAGGCAGTAGGCAGTAGGCAGTCGGCAGTAGGCAGAAAGCAGTAAGCAGCAGTTTCGGACCGACGCAACGTTCGCGCAAAAGGTTTCATCGGCTATATTCATGTTCGATCGCGCCCTCATGGAGGAGAAGGCATGGAATGGAAAAATGACGTCGAGTTGTTTGAGTTGCTGCGAAAGCAACTCTACACCGCCATCGTCGGGGATGTGCTCGACGCTTTCGGCCAGCGCCGGCAGTTTCTTCCCGCCCAGTGCCGTCCCCTCCGTCCGGACATGGTGGTGGCGGGCCGCGCCATGACTGTTCTGGAAGTCGACGTTTCCCAAGAACCGGAGCAACCCTTCGGGCTGATGTTTGAAGCGCTCGATACGCTCCAGCCCCACGAAGTCTACCTCGCGGCAGGAGGATCGCCGACCTATGCGCAGTGGGGGGAACTGATGTCCACCGCCGCGCGCGCCCGCGGCGCCACCGGCGCCGTGCTGGCCGGCATGAGTCGCGACACTCGCGGCATTCTCGCCATCGATTTTCCCGTGTTCAGCTATGGCTGTTACGCTCAGGACCAGCGCGGGCGCGGGCAGGTGATTGCCCACCACGTGCCACTGGAAATTGAGGGCGTCCACGTAGGGCCGGGTGACATTATCTTTGGCGACATCGACGGCGTCCTGGTGGTGCCGCGGGAAATGGAGGCTGACGTCATCACCGCCGCCCTGGAAAAATCGCGCAAGGAAAAGACCGCCCTCAAAGATCTCGCCGCCGGCCGCTTGGCCACCGATGTCTTCAAGTCCTACGGAATCTTTTGAGAGGCAGCAGCGAGCCAACGACCATAGCCAATCCCGCCAGCGTGAATGAGCCCAGCCCGGCGTAGCTGGCAGGAACGTGGTAGAAGAAGAAGGCCACGGCGCCGGCGGCTCCGGTGATCATGGCGCAATAGCCGCCCAGGGTATTGGCGCGTTTCCAAAAGAGTCCGCCCACGACCGCGGCGAACGCTCCCGCCAGAAAGATCGACGCCGTGATGTTGAGGTAAAAGTAGGTGGGACCCGGCAGCGTGTACCAGATTCCCCAGAAGAGCACGAACAGGCTCACAAACAGATTGGCGACGCGGTTCAGCAGCACCTGGCTCCTCGAGCTGAGGGGCGTCTTGCGCAAGGGATGAATGATGTCCTGGGCAATGATCGAGCTCCAGCCCAGAAGATACGAGCTATTCACGGACATGGTGGCGGCCAGCATGCCGGAAACCACCAGTCCCAAAATGCCGACGGGCAGAATCCGCGTGAGCATGAGGGGCATGGCTTCCAGGGAATTCATCTTCGGCCCCAGCATGGCCAGGGCGGCGATCCCCCACAGCATGGGCATCATGCCGCGGCCGAGATAAATGAAACCTGTCCAGGAAAACACTTTGCGGCTGGTCTCCGGATCGCGCGCGGAAAAGGTTCGCATGGCGGTGGTTTGCCAGCAGGTGTCAACCGCCATCCAAAGGAGAATCTGAAAGACAATGTAGGCCCATCCGTACTGTGCGTTGGTGAAGGGATTAAATCCCTGCGACCCCATGGTGGCATAAACGGTGTCGCGCATGTGTCCCCAGCCGGTCACCTGAATCGAATAAACCGTGATCAAGATGGTGCCGAGACTCAGGGCGATGAACTGGAGGAAGTCAGTGATGACAATGGAAACCATCCCACCCAGAACCGTGTACACAAGCTCCAGAAGAAGGATGGCGGTCATGGTTGCCTTCAGATGACTCAGGGGGATGCCGGCGATGATGGCCAGAAAGGTTCCCTCAACTTTAAGGAACACCCCCATGTTCAGGATGCCACCCGTCGCCACCAGGATTCCGGTGAGCACGCGGAGATTCCTGCTGTATTTCACCTCAAAGAATTCCGGGATGGTCATCAGGCCCAGGGCGCGCAGCCTGCGGATAATGAATCCCGTCTGGCCAATGAAAATCATCACCACACCGGCGATCAGGCCATTGACGAAGGACGCGAAGCCGGTTTTGTAACCCAGCTCCGCGTAGTACATGAAGGTGATGGTGCCGATTTCCGTCGCGGCCAGCGTCGCCACCCCAATGAAAGTGCCCAGTTGGCGGCCCGCCACCAGAAAATCAGAGAGTCCGGAGATGTACCTCTTTCCATATAGACCTGCGGCCATCGTGCCCGCCAGATAAACAATAACGATGATCCAATCCACAAGATGAAAGTGCACAAGACCTCTCACGCAAACTTCGCCAGCAACTTCTTGACCGTGGGGATGACTTCCTCGGGGTCGGGCTGCCGATCGACCAGGGGGAAGCCTTCCGCCACCCATTTCTTTTCGATAGCGTCGTACTGCCGATCGAGTTCAGCGGAGTCATAAAGCCGGCGCTGATCCATCGCCAGCGCGTCGCGCAGCGCAGCGATGTAGGCGCTCACGCGCGGATGATAATACCCCTGGACCAATTCGTAGTAATCACGACAGGCATAGTCGCGAATCACGCCGGCCCAGAGGGTTAGGATGTCGCGCGCGCGCACGTCCACATCCGCGGGCGCGCCCGGCAGCGTGCGGGCTTGGCGAATCCACGGACTGATCCAGTAAAAGTCATCGTGGCTCAAAAGTTCTTCAATCGAACTGAGGAGGGATTCCAGCAGTCCCGCTTCGCGCTCGAAGGCGGCCTTGTCTAAATCAGCATGTGCTGCCTCCAGCTTGATCAGGTGCGCGCCAAACAGGTCGGCCAGATACTGGCGGGCGATGTCATTCAGGTCATGCCGGTAAAGAAAATTGCTTTTCAGGACCGGCGCAGCCTCCAGCGCGTGCTCGAGCGCCTTGCGTAAGTGGGGAATGAAAGGCAGGCGATAGGTTTCCATCAAATGAAGATTGCCCGGGTTCCGGTTGAGCCGATGCCAGTAGGCGGGCTGCGTTTGGTCATCAGAGCCATAAACGCTGGCCAAAAGCTCTTCGAGAGCCGACATCATCGCCGGCGCGCCGCTTTCACCGTAACGCTCGCGGGCGTAATCCCGCGTGAAGGATTGCAGGTGGACTTCCTGGGGGTTCCAACCCAGGCGGCAGAGGAATTCATAATAGAAATAGTTGTGGCGAATGGTTTCTTCGTTGGGATAGAAGCCCACGCATTGCTTGGCGTTGGGGTCGCGAAGCACGCTGTGAACCTGTTTCTCGATGAAAGGCAGGCTGCCATGCATCTGCGTGAGGCCGCCGAAAGCATACACGGCGCCGAAATACCAAGGTCGCCCGTCAAAATAATTCGCGCGCTTGTGCTCCGGAATCATCTCGGCGAATTGGTCGAGAACCCGCACACGGTCGGCCGGCATGCGCCCCAGGCTCTCCTCGATGAGTTGCGGCGTCCAATACTGCGGCGCGACGAGGTAGGTCCAAGCGGAGAAGATGCCGACGCCTTGTGGATCGATCTCATCGACCACCTTGAAATTCGCTCCCTGGATCTCCCTGCGCACCTCGCGCTGAAGTTCTTCCGGCCCCACGATGTCACATTCCAAATAGTTTTCCAGCCAGTAGAGATGGTCGGAGCCGTAAAGCGCCGTGTACTCCTCCAGAAAGGCTTTGCCCACATCGTGGTATTCGGGGCTCAGCGGATGGAGGTAACGCTGCTTGGGCAGATGGGACCAGGAAAGCTCGAAGGTGCGCGCCTCCGGATGCACGGCCGTATATTCCGGAGGCACAATGCCGGGCACCGCAGGCGCCAACGCGCGCATGCCCCGCTCGCGGATGTAGCGGAGGATTTTCTGGGTCAAGGCGCTCTGACCTTCGCGCCATTCATCCGAATTGGGCCCCCGCACGCCATATTTGATGGGAGCGAAGATCTCATAGGGCGGGCCGGACCAGGAACTGTCGGCAACCTCCACGCCAAAGCGTTTCCAAACCTTCTTCCACACCACGTCCTCGCCGGGGGTATCCCACAGGCTGAGGATATTGAATCGCGCCTTGAGCGCCCAATCGAGGTACCTCTTCCAGTCCATCCACTCCCACCAGGGAGCGGAGTACCAGTAAAGCGTCAGGTTCATGCACATGCGCTCACGGAAATAAGGTTCCGCGGTGATATTGACGCCCTGTGCAGGTAAGGTCTCGCGGCGCGGCACGTGGTCGCCATCCCAGTAAAATCCACAACCGCAATACTGCTCGAGGTAATGATACACTGCGTAAAGGGTGGCAATCCCCGTTCCACCCAGAAACACCACCTTGGGTTTCCCACCGGATTCGATGGCGCGGACAACGTAGGCCTCAGGGTTCCCATGGGCGGGGTCCTCGATTCGCCCCTGAGCGATCAGCTCCTGCGTTGCCGGAGTGCGCCCCACGAGGAAGTGGACGGGGCTAGCGCCGCCGCTCGCCGTAGATTCGCCTGACACGATTCCGGTTTGAACATTGGTCATTCGGCGCACGAAGTTCTGGAGTTCCTGGGCCGCTACCGTCTCCGCCGAATCCTTGGGGTTAAGAACGATAATGACGTCCTGCGGTTTGATTCCCGGAGAAGCGCTCGTGGCGTCGGCATGGGCTGTCCACGCGGGAACTCCCGCGGGAATAAGAGGCGAAAGAGCGGCGGCGAGAAAATTCCTCCTGCGCATGACATCCTCCTCGGCACACGGATATACCCGCAAGCTGTGGCGCGGCCCCTGCCACGCGCTTGCCGGGCGGACGATGGTTGGCGCAAAGACTATAAAGCAGGATCGAGGAAAGCAAGCTGAAATTCGCGGCAAGGGCATTGATTGTGCTGTAAGGATATTGCGCAGGGGGATGGGCGAAGGATCTGCATTTGCCGCGCCGCAACTTATCGCTGGCCTTCCCGCGGTGAAATGGCGAGAATGATGCCGACGAGGATCATCGCCCAGCACGGGATCCGCGTCCGCGCGAGGCAAGCAGAGGGAGCGTGGCTGCAACCATGGGTTTCTGGTATTACTTCTGGACGATCAACTTCATCGTGGCGGGAGCAGCTTTCGTCCTGATCACGGTGATTGTTTTGGTGCGTGGCAGCCAGGACCTTCGCAGCATGTTCGCGCGATTGAAGGAAAGCGGCGCCAGGCGCGAATTGGGCACACCTCCAGGGGCCCCCAAACTTTAGCCAGCCCTTTTTTGGGAAAATTAATATCTGTGCCTCCCCTGCCCTGCCACCGGTCATCGACTTTGGGCGCGACAGCGGAGCTGTTCTATTTCGCCACCGGCTTCAGGTGTGCCGCCCAACCGCCCCCGGGCGCCAAGTCAATCTTCAATGGGCGGCTTGATCGCAGGGTCATCTGAGCGTGCGTGGTGTCAGTGGGAGTGCGCGCCGCATCAGGGCCATCGTTGTAGACATCGGCTTCCCACTTGCCGCTGCCCAGGGCTTTGAGAGAAATGCTCAGATGGCGCGGTGTCCAATTGGTCATGGCGCCGATATACCAATCCTTGCCGAGCCGGCGCGCGATGACCACGTATTCGGCGACTTCGCCCGCCAGTACGCGAGTTTCGTCCCAACTGGTCGGGACCTGGCGAATGAAATCCGTACCCACCGCGCCGCGATACGCCTCCGGGCTATCGGAAACCATCATCAGAGGGCTCTCGTACACCACGTACATGGCAAGCTGCTGGCAGCGTGTGCCCATTACCATGGTATCGATGCGACCAGGTTTGAACTCCTCGGCGGTGACGTTACGGAATCCTCCCGGCGTGTAATCCATCGGACCTGCCAGCATCCGCGTGAAGGGGAGTGTGACGTTGTGCAAAGGCGTGACGCGGCGGGTGGAGCGGTTGTATTCAGCTCCCATCACGCCTTCACGCGTAATGACGTTGGGGTAGGTTCGCCGCAAGCCGGTGGGTTTGTATGCGCCGTGGAAATCGATCATCAAATGGTGTCGCGCGCACTCTTGTGCGACCTCTTCGTAGAAATTCACCATCGTTTGGTCGTCGCTGTCCATGAAGTCGCATTTGATTCCCTTGGCTCCCCACTTTTCATAAAGTGCTAGCGCTTCATCCATTTGCTTGCGCAGGGCTTTCCAGTGCATCCAGATAATTAGCCCCACGCCGCGCTGGCGCGCGTAAGCGGTGATTTCCGCCATGTCGAGTTCAGGGATGGCCTTGGTGATGTCGAGCGATTCCGGATTCCTGACCGCCTGCACTTCGGGTCCGTACCAGGGGGGCTCAAACTCCAGATACCGGGCGTGAATTTCCTGCCCAAAATCGAGGTAGTATTTCTGGTTTTCGGTGGTCATGGAGCTGGGCACGGGCGGCTTGGCCCGGAAACCTGCCCACCACGGGAAAACGCATTTGCCAGGAATGATCCAACTCGTATCGCTCAACACACACGGGTCGGCGAGGTTCAAAACGATGTTGGATTCAATCAGGTCGCCCGGCTTGCCGCCCAACATCAAGACGCGCCAGGGAGTATAGTGAGGTGCGCGGGCCCGGACGGCTACACCGCCGCCGTCCGGCAGGGGGGAAAGGCGCGTGACCAGCGTGTGGGGATGTCCCGGGACGCCCTCTACGTACATGCCGGCGTAATCTCGGAGGTTCGCTTCCGTCAGGGCAACTGTAGTTGTTCCGCCCAACGAGATGGTAAGGGGCAGGCCGACAATCGCCCCGGGTTGAATGCGGTCGAGGGAGATTCGGTCGAACTCTCTTTCCTGCGAGGTCGTGAAACTTCCATACTGCGCTGCCCAGCACGTGTAGTCGGCAGGAAATCGGAACTCGGAGCGCTCCGCAAGCATTTCGAACTGGCTGAGCAGATCCTGATTCGGGATGAAGTATCGGAAGGTAGCTCCATCGTCATAGGCGCGGAAGTGCAGTTCGATTTTGCGGTGGGGCGCGGTGGTCTCTCGAAGCGCGACAATCATCTGGTGGTAATGGTCGCGCGCCTGGCTCGACTTGCCGACCACGATGGGAAAGGTTTCGTCGTGCGCGTCACGGCGCACATCGGTGATTTCCTGGCCGGCTCCCCACGCGCCGCCCTGGCGGAATTCGAGAGACAGCGGGGAATCCTCCACAACGGGCTTGCCTCGAAACGTCACGCTGTAAGTCGGGGCCTGATCGGCGGTCAGTCGGAAAGTGATATGTACCGCCCCATCCGGCGACGCCAGCCGCAACGGTCCGGGCGGAACTCCTCCCAGGGGGAGGGTTCCCAAGAGGAAAATGATGAGAAGAAGACCCAACAGATAAGTAGTTCTGCGCATGATCTCTCCAGAAGCGTAAGCAGCATTGCCCGGGACCTTCCTTGTGGCTCCCAGCGGCTTGCCATCATACTCCTGATTTTCGGGGAGAGCTTGGCGACGTGCTGTGCCAGCGTGGCAGGATCTTGAGTTGCACTTGTTTTCCTGAGTGGTACAATCCCCTGAGGATCCCGTCCCCGCCGATCGTGTATTCCTGTGTGCGTTTGCAATGGAGGTGTGCTGGCAGGATTATCATCCTTCCGGGCACAATAATACGATGGACAACAAAGAAGGCAGGGGAGAACTGGTCAGCAAGGGTGTGATGGAACTCCTCGTGGGGCTGTCGCTGATGCTGGCGGGAATCTGGGCGGGCCGCCAACTTCACATTGTCTGGAACATTTGGCCGAGCACCGATGGCGTGGTGGTGCGCGGCGCCGTGCAAGAGGTTTTGGAGGTTCCCTACGCCAAGGGTGGAATGCCCATTCACCGCTACACACCGACAATTGAATTTCGCTACACGGTGAACGGCAGGGAATTCACCACCGAGGCTCCCTCGGTTTACGCCGCCGACACTTACGAGAAGGCCGCTGCGAATCTGGTTCGGATGTACGCGCCGGGGACGCATCACCCCCTTCGCTACAATCCCCGCGACCCGCGCGACATTCGTTTTGGCATCATCGAGTTTGGCTCGCTGGCGTTTTCCTTCCTGCTTCTGATTGGGGGTGTCGCGCTTTCGGCGGTAGGATTAAAGTCGCTGGTGATGGGGTACTGGCAACGCGTGGAGCTTGCACCGGCGAAGGAGCAGGGAATCCCGGCCAAGGTGCTGCCTTTTGCCGACCGCGCGCGGCAGGAGCCTTCGGCAGCCACGCTTCGTTGCCCTGCCTGCGGCAGGCAGGTCAAGGTGACGGAGGACACTTGCCCCAACTGCCTGAAGTCCCTGCGCGCAGCGTGAGGACTGCGGGGTTCGTAAAGAGGCGGGTGCGGCGGAAGCATCGATAAGGACCTCAGCCGAGCCTAACAGTGGGAGCTTGCGCGGCCACGGCGGCCTGCTAATTCCTTGCGGGGGCCGGAGCTTGGTTGATGGCGTCGATCAGGTCATCGCCGCCACCCGCGCTGCGGATTTCCTTCAAGTCGTCCGGCGTTGGGGTAAACTTGATGCCGCGTTCCTTCACCAGTTCGGCCACTCGCGCGCTGGGCACATCGCCTTTTAACAAGCTGAGGATTTCACCCTTACCCAGTCCCTTGGAGTTGGTGGGTTCGGCGGGCTGGGCTTTGGGCGATGAGGAGGTGAGGTGAGCAATAAAGGCTACTTTAGCCTGACCGTGGGCGCTATTGACGGCACTCACTTCAAACCTGTTTTCGCCGGGCTGAAGAACGAAAGGGTCAGACCTGAATTGCGCTGCTTGGGCGCTGGTGGGGCGCATGGTCACGGACCTCCCGTTAATGGTGACGACGGGAATGCCGGTGGCGTCCATCACCACGCCGCGGATGATGAGGGGAGAACTGGCGACCTCCACAGTTTGCCCCTCGCCGGCGGCGGAGGGCTCAATCAAAACAATGGTGGGCAGGGAGGCGGGTGAGGATGTCGTCACGGTTACGAAAACGCTGGTGGCCTTCGTCCCCGCCGGGCCGCTGGCAGTCAGGGTGTAATTCGTGGAGTCCTGCGGTTGCAGCGACATTCCCCCCGCCGCTGCCACGCGGCCGATGCCGGGTTCGAGATCGAGGCTGGTGGCGTTGCTGGAAGTCCAGACCAGCGTCACACTGCGGCCTTTTTCTACCGAGGACGGCTCGGCGTGCAAACTGACATCCAGGGGGGCGGGGGCTGGCGGTTTCACCTCCGCCAGAACGCTGTTGAAATTCTGCATGGCGCGTTGGATGGCCATCGTCCCTGCCAGGTTCAATACCCCAGCCTCCTGGAATTGGCGCGGCTTTTCCGCCGTTCCCCACTGGTCTTGCGGTAAGTAGATGAGCTGTGGGCTTCTACTGGAAAAGGCGATTATCAGGATGTTCCCTTTGAGCCCGATGGCTTTGATTTCGCTCAAGCTGACTTCAAACCCCTCGCTGCCTACGTCACTCGCCGGGGCAACCAGATACTGACCGCCTCCCGGCGCGAACTTCTTATACCGCAACTCTCTGCCTTTCCTTCCCGACTCGACCACCGTGTAGCTAACGCCGCTCCGGGTCACATCGAGCCACCCACAGGATATTGAGGATTCCCAGACCGAGACGGGATACCGCAAAGTTGGGTTGGAATCGGCATTCAACAATTGGGGCTTGGGCGCCTCACCGGTTTGCGGAGGCGAAGAGATTTTACCGGGCTTGGCCGCCCATACAACTTGGATGGCCTCGGCTTTCAGAAAGGGAAAGAGAAGAAAAATGACCAACAGCGAGCAAGTACGGCGGAAGAATAAGCTGAGAGGCATAGGGCACCCACTCCATGCGAGGAACGCGGGCGGATTATAGCGTAGCCAACTTGGCGATTGCAATCGTCCCTATTCGCGACGAGAGCGAGGCGCGGAGCATGGGTGCCGAGGCGGAAGTAAAACCGCAAAAAAAGGGGCCTCCCGGATGGAGACCCCGTTAGCATTGCCTGTCGATGTTCCGGGCACCGTGAGCGGGGGAGAGGAGCCCCTCAGCTTTACTCTCGCCCCGCCACCTGCATCCCGGAAACTTGCTGAGGACCGTTCCTGTGGTGGGATCGATCGCTCCATCTGGCCGGTAAACCTATGGGCACTGACCAGCTCTCGCAATTCCCACAAGACCCAATCCCCTCTGACCTAGCCTTCCTTTCGAGATTGGCACGATTCACGAAGTTTCTTCGTTTGGGGCCTCCACGTGCGCCCCAGTTGCATCGATGATAAAGAGCGGGAGGTAATCGGGTCAAGGGGCGAGAGGCATGAAGATGAAAATAGTTCTGCCGACTATACAAGGTGTTGGGCTTTTTTTAAAAGCCCCGGAAGATATTGTATGGGTCGTACTTTCGTACTGTGGGTAGTGGTCCGGGACGCTGACTGAATTTCGCCCATCCTCTTTTCGCCGCATCCTGTTTTCAATGACAAGATTGCAGCCTCCCCCGCACCTGCACGGCCTTACGCTTCCTCTGTGATGCGGACACGTTTCAAGGACAATTGGAGCAACGTGTAAACATATCGGGGAGGGGGTCGTCGCGCCTCATTGGCTCACGCCGCGCTTTTTCGCGACCCAGTCGTCCCACTGGCCCAAACCCTTCATCTGCTCGTCCAGCCTCGCATCGTGCAAAAGCTTTTCCACTTCCGCGCGGGTCTGGCGCGGGGCGGGGCGCTCAGGACTTTCGGCCAGTCCCCACACCAGCGCGGCCGCAAGGGCGGCATTGTTCTTAGCCTCTTGCGGATTTACAGCTTCATAAACGTCGGATTCCGCATGATAATTCGGCAGGTAAGGAGTCCACTCCTGCTTGGCGATCAGGTTAGGAACGCCCGAGAGGAGGAAATCGAAGTTATCCGTGCCATCGATGGCCTCCAGGGAATCGTCGGTCGCCTCCAGTCCCGGGACGGCGGCGAGGGCGTGGTCGACGGGCCGGCGAAGGTCTTCGCGGCCATTCAGATAGAAGCCGCTGGTGCGTCCTGAGCCCGTGTCAAACGTGATCATGGCCACGTGGCGGCCGATTTCCGCAGCGTGGTGCAAAACATAGGCCTGGGAGCCAAGCATGCCTTGTTCTTCGCCGGTGAAAAGTACGAAGCGCACGGTGCGGCGCGGCACGACGCCCAGCGCCTTAAAACTGCGCGCGATGTCGATCATTATGGCAGCGTTCACACCATTGTCCTCCGCCCCGGTGCCCAGATCCCAGGAGTCCAGATGCGCGCCGATCAGCACGATCTCCTCAGGCCGCTCGCGGCCGCGTATTTCCGCCACAACGTTTCGCGCTTCATAGGGACCGCCGATGAGGCTGGGAAGGTCCAATCGCACCCGCACCTCGCCGCGTTCGGAAAGACGCGCCAACCGTGCCGCATGCACACGCGCCACGATGGCGGCGGGAAGGGGAAGGCTGTTACCGCCCAATCCCATGGGGTGGCGATAGAGGAGAACTCCTGGCCGGGTGGACTGCACCAGCAGCGCTGCCACTCCGGCCCGCCGGGCCGCAGCGAACATTGCGCCGTCGCGCCCGTATTCGGCAAACAGGTCGGCCTCCGTCTTCATTTCCGGCGAGAGCACCAGGGCGATGGCGCCGCGCGCTTTGTCGCCGAGTTGGGCAAACGATTCCGCGCTCCCGTCGCCCGCATTCACCAGAGGAGCCTCCAAAGCGTGCCCTCCCGGCGTGGGGGCGGTAAACGGACCGGCGGCGACACGGATGGGGAACTCCACGGGAGCCAGGCACTCGGCGTGATCGGACCCTCCCGCCCAAGACGCGGGGATCGTGTAGGTTTCCGTCCAGGTGGACTCCACGCCCGCGACGCGGAAGCGGGCGACAGCCCAATCCACCGCGCGATCACTGGCCTTTGAGCCCGTCGGCCGGCCGCCGATACCGTCGCAGAGTTCGCGTAAATCGTCGAGGAGCGGCGTCGTACCCTGTTCGCGCGCGGCGAGGAGTTCGGCGGCGTGGGCTTGCGTGCCCGTTGTCGCGGCAGCGGATTGGGGCGGCTTTGCTTCCGTCCACGACGAAAGCATCGCCAGGCCGCAAACCAAAGTGAGAGTGAACAGGGTTTTTCGAGGGGCTCCCTTTTGCATCATTATTCCTCTAGTTTATCGTGATGGTCACCGCGGTGCATCGCAGGAACTCTTGGGGGGCTCATTCAGCGTCCCGCCTGACCGGACGATGCGATCAAACATTATTGGGATTTGGCGGGATGTCACCCGTTGGTATGCGTGGGAACCGCCGCTTTCCCCTTGGCTTGCCCCGCGGACCACGCATTTTGGCGGTGACCCGCGGCCGCGGCTGGCACCGGGCGCAGAAGTGGCTGCTGCGTCCCCCAATCACGATGCGCCGGATGGTGTGGCCGCACCGCCGACAGGGTTCGCCGGTGTGCTGGTACACTCGCAACTTGCTAAGGAATGCGCCCGGCCGGCCCTCGATGTCGAGGTAATCGCTGAAGGTCGTGCCCCCCAGCCGCACGGCGCGGTCCAGCACCTTGCGGACGGCCTTATAGAGTTGGTGAGCCTTGGCGGGAGAAACGCGCCCGGGCTGTGAGAGGGGATGGATGCGCGCTTCGAACAGGGCCTCATCGGCGTAGATGTTTCCCAAGCCTGCCACGAGATTCTGGTTCATAAGCCAACTCTTGATGGCGCCTTTGCGGCCGCGCATTGCCGCCAGGAATTGCGGTTCGGTCACCATTTGGGCATCCGGGCCGAGCGCTGCCAGGACCTTTTCCAACTCCGGCTGTGTCAGGGAGCGCAATCTGCCGAAGCGCCGCGCGTCGCGAAAACGCAATTCTTCGCGGCCATCGTCAAGAACCATGAAGACGTGGGTGTGCGACTCAATGGGCGCCTCGTGCGGGGTGACCGTGAGCTGGCCCGTCATTCCCAAGCGCACCAGCAGAAAGCGCGGCGCCGAGCCGTCCCCCGCCGCCAGCTCGACGGCAATCGCCTTGCCCTGGCGCGCCACCTTGGCCAACTTCCTGCCCTCGATGGTGGAAGCGAACTCCTCAGGGGAGCCGGCGATGACGCCGGCATGGCGAACTTCCACGGCGGCGATGCGGCGCCCGAGCGCGCGCCGTCGGAGCCCTTGGGCGATGGTTTCAACTTCCGGAAGTTCCGGCATAGAAACTCAGGGACACGGGGTACGGGACACGGGACTCGAGTCCGATTTGCAGATTCAATGAATCGACGCTTCGCCCGAACCCCTAACCCCGAATCCCTAACCCCGTGTCCCGTATCCCGTGTCCCGTGTCCCGGCCTTTCAGACTCCCACCTTGATGTCGGCGCCATCCACCTCGACGGGATACGTCGCCAACTTGATGGAATTATTCCCGACTTTTTCGCCCGTGCAGACGTTGTATTCCCACATGTGCCAGGGGCAACTTACTACTTCTCCCTCCAGGATGCCTTCGCCGAGAGGGCCGCCCTGATGGACGCAGGTGTTATCGGTGGCGTAAACCTTCCCACCCACATTGTAGAGGGCGATGTCTTTCCCGTTCACGACTACGGTCATTGCCGTTCCCGGCTTCAAATCCGACAGGCTCGCGACTTTCACAAAGTCAGGCATCTACGCCTCCTCGGCATGTGGTCATCATCCACAGATTACGCAGATTTCACAGATGAGGTAACCTGAAGAGAATTCAAAATAAAAAAAGCGCGCGCGAACCGCACGGGCTGCGGGGCGCGCGAGAGAAACTCAGAGGACCCGCGCCGCCTAAATGGAAACGGCGGGTCGTCACGACTTGCCTTTGCCGTCTTTTATTTCTATCTGCGTAATCTGTGCAATCTGTGGATAGAATCGCTTGGCTCAGCCAATCTGAACAAATTCCGGTGTCCCCGCTTTGCCGATGCGGACGGATTTCGTAAAATCCTCGATCATGCTCTGGTCCAGACGAACGTCCGTAGGCCGCTTCCCCACCGTCATGCCGTCAATTTTCTCTTGTAGCTTCAGAAGAGCATAAAAGAGGTTTTCCGGGCGCGGCGGGCAGCCCACGACGTAGACATCCACGGGCACGATCTTATCCACGCCCTGCAACACGGCATAAGTATTGAAAGGCCCGCCCACGCTGGAGCAGGCTCCCATGGAAATGCACCACTTGGGGTCCGGCATCTGTTCCCAGATGCGCTTGACCACCGGCGACATCTTCAGCGTCACCGTCCCGGCCACGATCATCAAGTCGGCTTGGCGAGGGCTGGGGCGAAAGACCTCGGCGCCGAAGCGCGCCATGTCAAACCGCGACGTGGTGGAAGCGATCATCTCAATCGCACAGCACGCCAAACCGAACGTCAGCGGCCACAGGGAAGACTTGCGCGCCCAATTGAAAACATAATCCACGGACGTGATGATGAAGTTCTTCTCGAAGCGATTCTCGATGAATCCCATGCCTGAGCCTCTTTTTTCACGATGCCCGGTGGTCTGGTTGCCGGCCCTGCGGCACCGAGCTGATTATACCCCGATGCCCACGGAGCTTGGCAACAAATTCGGGCGCGGCAAGTACCATGGTGACGACGTGAAATTGCCCCTCCGTGGTCACCCGTTTCGAGAGTGGGTGCGATCCTAGCGCAGGGGCACGCGGACGACAACGGTGTCGTTCACCCGCGCAATCAGAGAGGAGAAGGAATCGTCGCTCACCTGGTGCATCGGCAGGACGAGGGCGGTCAAAGGCTCGACCGTAACCTGCAGTTTCGCCTTCGGATCGCGGGGGACCTGGAAGGAAACCACACAATCCGGCCGGCCGTTGCCATCCAGGTCAAGGGGTTCGGAGATGGCGGAGGGAAGCTTTGAGGCGGGTGTCCACACAATTTGCACAAAGGCCCCGGATGGCGAGAGCGGGGAGCGTTTGGGAACGGGCTTATAGACGACGATCTGGTAACCGTCGCGGGCGAGGGTGCGAGCCGGCTCGCCGCCCGAATAGATCGGGTCTATGCGCAGTGCGGTCGTGGCGGCGGCGCGGGTGAAGACGCCGAACCAGAAGAGCGGTCCCACCACCGCTGCCGCGATAGTCAGCACGGCGGCCCCATAACCGAGAATTGCGGGCAGACGTTTCATGGCATTCCTCCCGGGCAGCCTCTACACGAGCAAGCCAATCAGCTTTTGCAGCGCGTTGGCGATGATGCTTCCACCGAACATGCTGGCAAAGACCCAAGCGGCGTAAAGATAGAGCAACCGTGCGCGCTCCGGCGAGAGGCCCACCGGTGTGCCCTTGATGTGCCACACCGCGGCATCCTTGCGGCAGACGTCGACGCAGGCCCCGCACCGCGTGCAGGTGGAAAGGGTCTTGCCGGCCTGAATCGAATCCTTGTCGATGGAGAGCGTCGGGCAGTGGTTTTGGCACAATACGCAGCCGGCGGCGCACTTTTCCTTATCGATCCGGATATCAAAGATGCTGGTCCGGCTGAAGATCGATTGAAAAGCCCCGAACGGGCAGAAGAAAGCGCACTGCGTCCGGCGTTTGGTCAGGTACGGCAGCACCACTACCAAGCCCAGAAAGAGCGCAATGAAGATCCCGAACTGAAGCCCCGTCTGAACGGAACGCACCGCGGGGAACTCGGTGACCGCTTTGAAGGGGCAGAGCCACATGCAGTAGATGGGTTCATACGTGGCCGCCGAGAGCAGCACCACGGCCACCAGAATCGCCCAGGGTACCAGCCGCCACTGGGGGTTGATTTTGCGGAGGCGCGCCTTCTTGGCGACCGAGGAAAAGCCCTCGTCCAGCCCGCCGAAGAAGCACCCATAGCTGCACCACGCCTTGCCGAGAACCACCGTGGCGAGCAGCCATAGCGCCACCATCATGGCGATGCTGTGGGGGTTTGACGGGGTCGGGAGGATCGAGCCCGGAAAGATGAGAGTCTTGGTCAGCGCGGCGGGGATCAGCAATATGGGGATCACCATGAAGCAGAAGGGTGTGTCGCCGGAGATCATCTTTTCGATCGGGATACTCATCGACGAGCGTAGCGCGATGAGGTCCCAGATAAAACCGATCGGAAACATGAAGGCTAAGGTAATAAAGAAGATGCGGCGCCAGCGATAGGTTTCACGAGTGCGCATCATCAAGAAGAACAAGGTGAGCATAAAGCCCCAGGCAATTAGCGCCGCAAGTTTGGCGGGCAGGCCCGGTTGGCGCAGCACGGGGGTGAACAGGAGCAAAGTGAACAGGGCGATGGGCAGGGTCAAAAGCAGCGAGCGCCCGATTCCGCGTGGAGGCGCGAGCACGATCGAACGGGCTTGGTCAGGCATGGGACACCATCCCCGTGATGAAAATGAAGAGCCCCCCGGCCCGGATGGGAGCGAGCCGCCACGAGGCCGCACACACGATTCCCAGGTAGGCGTAGTAGATTGCCAGAGCGCCCATGGTCATGCGGGCCACGGTGGGAACCACGCTAAAGCGGCGCAACGGGCTAATGGCGAGCGAGGGCAAAAACCACACAGCGGTGCCTACAAAAAACACCGCGAAAAAGAGGAGCGCCCCGGACAGGCTCCGGGTGGCGGCGGCGCGCACCCCGGCGGCGAGGAAAGGCGGGCAGAGATTAAGGCCCGTGAGGAAGCCAAGCGTGAGTGCGGCGGGTGGTCGGAAGCGGTCCGCGGAGCCGATCTGGTAGAGGCGCGGCGTGCCTTCACCCGGCAGCAGGGGGCAATGGCGGCGGGGAAGGAATGCCGAGATCCCAAACAGCGCAGCGAAGCCGAAGTTGGCCAATCCAAACACCAGCGTGCGCGTGCGCGGGTCGACGGGAATGGCAGCGCCGACCGCCCAAGCCACGACCGCAAACGCCAGGTAGCCTGCCAGCCGCCCACCCAAAAAGAGGGCCAGCAACCGGCCGGTCGCTCGCAATTCGCGCGGCTCAGCCCCGAGCCAGGGCAGCAGCACCGGGCCACAAGAAGCGAGGCAAACGGGACCCGATCCGAATCCCAACGCCAAAGCCTCAGCCACACTACTCACGCCGTTCACCCTTTCTGCAACCCCACGCTCGCACCGGTCCCGGCGGCGGGACAGAACATACATATTACGTTTTTTCGCGCCAAAGAGTTCAAAAGAAAATGAGTTCGGGATCGCCATTTTGACCCTTCGGCTCTTGCCGAGCAGGCACGAGAATAGCCTTCTCAGATTAAGGGTGAGCTTTCCGGGGGTGGAGCAAGCATCGCGCGGACTTCCGCGCGACGCGCTCGGCAAGCTTTTCGTGCCGGTCAGCACTGCCGGTCAGCACTCGCATATTCGGCTCACTATTGCCTTCGAATGGCATCGCGCGTAGATTGGTCGCATGTCCAGGTTGCGGCACCTGTTCCCTTATGATCGCTACATTTTCGTGACCGTGAAATCGCTCCCATCGAGGGGCAAACAGGTCCGCGCTACGCCCGCTTCCGGCAGCCCCCAAGAGCCTCCAAGCGTGGTGAAAATTGCGGGCAAGCCCGATAATTCATGGACACAGGTTGAAAAGAATGGCGGATTCATACTCCATAAACTCTGACGCACGCTCATCCGAACGGAAGGAGATTGGGGGCCAACCCGCAAGGATTCCTGCCACCGCTCCCCGTCTTCCTGCGTGGTGGGGGATCGCCGTTGTTCTCGCCCTGACGTTTGCGGTCTATATCCCCACGCTTCGCTACCAGTTCGTACACGACGATCGCGGACAGATCGTGGAAAATCCCGCGGTTCATTCCTGGCATGCCGTCCCCACCTACTTTACCGCGCAAGTATGGGCAGCCGTTATGCCGGACGAACTGGGGAACTATTACCGTCCACTTTTCCTGTTGTGGCTGCGAATCAATGAAGTGGTATTTGGAAATCAGGCCTGGGGTTGGCATCTCACCACCATACTGGCCCACGTCCTCACCACACTTCTGGTGTACCTCCTGGCGCGGCGCTTGGGAATCGGCCATGATGTGGGGGTTTTAGCGGCCCTGATTTTCGGCCTTCATCCCGCCCATATCGAGGCCGTCGCCTGGATTTCCGGTGTTACTGAACCGCTGTTGGGAATCCTTTTGATCGCTTCGTTCCTTGCTTACGTGCAGTGGCGTGGCGGGGGAGCGCACGCGCTCCAATGGAAAATCATTTCCCTCGTCTTGTTTGCTCTCGCCATGCTGGAGAAAGAGACTGCACTGATACTTCCCGGCCTTCTGCTTGTTTATGAGTGGATCTTTGGGACGGAGTGGGGTAGACCGCTCGAGGCGAGAAGAATTCTCACGTGGTGCGGAGAGGCGCTGGGTAAAATCCGGCCTTACTTTTTCCTCATCGCCCTTTATGTTCCCGCGCGGATTCACGCTCTGAAAGGGTTTAACCACGTGGTGACGCCGCTCAGCACGGCGCAGTTGGTCTTTACTTGGCCGTCGTTGATAGGGTTTTGGGTTCGCCACCTGATCTGGCCTGCCAACCTCAGTACCTTTTATAATTTTCCTGCGGTAATCATTCCGACGCTGAGGAATTTCATTCTCCCTACCATCTTCGTTGTCGGTGTGGGGTTCGCGCTGTTCGTTTGCGTCCGGAATTCGCGTCCAGCCGCCTTTTTCGCAGTTTGGCTGGTGCTGCCCTTAATCCCTCTCCTTAATCTCCGCGTTTTTGTTGCCAACGACTTTGCCCACGACCGGTACCTGTACCTACCCTCGGTGGGTCTGGC
>Ga0181533_1001238_pt1 | contig 33250 bp, 24 predicted proteins | sample PEATcosm2014_Bin_45_FD_119772 | JGI IMG/M metagenome (GOLD analysis project Ga0181533, IMG submission 119772) | Peatland microbial communities from MTU Mesocosm Facility, Houghton, MI, USA - PEATcosm2014_Bin11_60_metaG | ecosystem: Environmental > Terrestrial > Soil > Wetlands > Peat | place...
TCCTGCGCGCCTTGGCATTCAAATGGATTCGCATCATCTGGCGTTGCTGGCACGACCGCCAACCCTACGACGAGGCTCGCCACCTCCTCGCCCTCCAGAAGCGCCATTCGCCCATCATCGCCCGCGCCGCTCAATCAACGTGATTTTCGCTTGCGGTCCGCCTCAGGGGGTGAGTTCGGCAGCACCGCCGGGTTCACCTTAGAAGTCGAAACGGAGCGCATCCAGCTTTGCCTCCACGACGCCGAGCACATCCTGAGCGTGCTGCAGCGCCGACAGATCCTGTTCAGAAATCACCACGACACAAGTTCCATCCTGGTCAAACGCGGAGTGAATCTCGCGTAGGGCGTCTGTACCGTGCTTTTCGCCGGTGATGCCGTTCCGGGAGAAGTAGATTCCCAGACGAACGCGGCTCTTCCGTAGCTTGCCAAGAAAGTCGCGAATCTCTTTCGCACCGGCCGGGACGCTCCAGTTCTTGCACTCAACGAAGAAATACCGCCCGTACTCGCGCAGTGGGCACTGATGTTCGGCGCCCACAACCTCGCAGACGATATCGAGTTCGCTGGAACGTGTCCGAAGGTTGCGGTACTTGCAGCGAATGAACTCTTGTCCGTCAAAAACGTTGGCAGCCAGGGTCTCCAACGTAGATTTCTTCTCATCATTCGTCTTGGCGTCAGCAACCTTCTCCAACAGCTCGCGTAGTAGGGTGCCTGCGGGCGCCGGCTGTGGCGCTGCGGCTTTGACTTTGCTGGGCCGACGGAGAATTGCGTGTATGTCACCAACCTGAGAGGAGGTCAGTTTCGAGAGCGCGTAGGCGGTCCTCCCGTTGGAGGTAAGTATCGCCAGCTCTTCGGAACTCAGCACCAACCCGATCGGGGCGCCTGCGGCGGCGCGATACTGCTCTGTCTGCTCGACAGCACGTTCGAACACCTGCCGATCCAACATCGCGCGCTTGAGTTCGAGAACGATGTGGGGCCTTGAGATACCGGCAGGCGCGAAGACGGCGTCCATCCTCCGTCGATAGTCTCCACCGATGGCCGCCTCGAAATAGGTCTCGGATTCGGCGTAGCCGAGGAAGGCCGCTAGGCGAGGAACTACGTGAATGGTGAAAGAGATCTCGGGTTCGCCTCGCAACTCCGGCAGGCGCCGAAGGAATTCCTCAAACGTAGAAGCCGGAGGTGCTTGAGGGGTCACAGCCGGCATCTCCGCGAAGCTCCGACGAAATTTCTTGAGGGCGTAGGTGGAAAAGCCAAGCGCTGACGCCGCCCCATTGAGGTCGGTGTAGGACTTCAGCGCCGCTTCCAGTTCCGCCGTGGCACGCTCTCTGCCGACGACGTTGGCCCACTGCTCGAGCACTCGAATCCGATTGGGGACTCCATGTTCACGGCCGCCCCTGTATGCCGTCCACGCGGCATCCACCGCCTCGAGGAATGTCCATTCTGGTTGAACAGCGATCTTCATGACTCCGTGTCTGCCGAACTTTGTATTCGGACGCAGCTTCCCGCTGTATGCCGTTTTTCGCAAGCACTGGCGGGCGACGTGGGTGATGCGGCCAAGGCAGTTCTTGCGCGAGTGGCTCAAAGGATTTCACGGTGTTGCGGCTGCGGAGCTGCTGGTCTCGCGGAATGCCCTCTCTCGTGCTGCTGTCTAAAACCCTAAGGGCAGCAGCTCTCGTCGCGGCTACAGCGGGCGGTCCAGCGTACTCTGGACATCGAAAGGGCTTCGACGATCTCCTTTGGGGGCCTCGGGGAGGACAGCCAAACTCTTCCACCCCGCGCTTCGCGCGCCCTCGTCGCCGCGTTTTCACCCGATTGTTCAACCGGCTACGAATTCCCCAAACTCGTACTAGAATGCGACCCTTCGCATGAGCAAGACAGACGAGGCCCGTAGACTTTTCGGCACCGATGGCATCCGCGGTGTCGCGAACCAGTACCCGATGACGGCGGAGATTGCGCTTGCCCTCGGGCGCGCGGTGGCGGAGCGGTTTCGCAGGGGCGGCCGGCGCTGCCGGGTCGTCATCGGCAAGGACACCCGCCTGTCCGGCTACATGATCGAAAGTGCCCTGGAGGCCGGGATCGTCTCGGCCGGTGCCGACGTCATGCTGGTGGGGCCCTTGCCCACGCCGGCCATAGCGTTCATCACGTCCAGCATGCGGGCCGACGCGGGCGTGGTGATCAGCGCCTCGCACAATCCCTACCAGGACAACGGCATCAAGATTTTCGCGTCCGACGGTTTCAAGCTGCCCGACGACGTGGAGGCGGACATCGAGCGGCGCATGGCCGACCCGGAGCCGCTCACGCCCGGCCCCGAGCCCAAGATTGGCAAGGCCATCCGCATCGACGACGCCGAAGGACGCTACGTGCAGTTTCTCAAGCACAGTTTCCCCAAGGCGCGCACCCTCGACGGCGTGCGCGTGGTCGTCGACTGCGCCAATGGCGCCGCGTATACGGTGGCGCCGCAGGTGTTCGGAGAGCTGGGAGCCGACTTGACCGTGCTGTCCGCTGAACCGAACGGGCGCAACATCAACGACGGCTGCGGTGCCTTGCACCCCGAGAAAGTGGCGGCCGAGGTGCGCCGCACGCGCGCCGCGATCGGGGTCGCGCTGGACGGGGACGCAGACCGCGTGATCCTCACTGACGAGCGCGGGGAGATCGTCGACGGCGACCAGATCATGGCCATCCTGGGCACGCGGCTGCTGGCGCGCGGGGCGCTGCCGGGGAACACCGTGGTGGCCACGGCCATGTCGAACCTGGGGCTGGAGCGGGCACTGGACGCGCGCAACGGCAAGCTGCTGCGCGCCTCGGTGGGCGACCGCTATGTGGTCGAAGCCATGCGTGAGAAGGGCTTCATCTTCGGCGGCGAGCAATCGGGGCACATCGTCTTTCTCGAAGAAGCGACGACGGGCGACGGCCTGCTGGCGGCCTTGCAGATCCTGTCGGTCATGGCCCAGGAAGAACGGCCACTTTCCGAACTGGCCACCATCATGACCCGCTACCCGCAGGTCCTCATCAACTTCCCGGTCGCGCGCAAGACACCGCTGCAAGAGCTGACCGCCGTCGAGACGGTCATCCACCGGGTGGAGAACGCCCTGGGACAGGACGGTCGCGTTCTGGTGCGCTACTCGGGCACGGAGTCCAAGGCGCGCGTGATGATCGAGGGCACCGACGAGGCCACCATCCGCGCCTACGCCGAGGAGATCGTGGCCACCATGCAGAAGGCGCTGGCCCAATGATTCGCTTGCACGTCAACGTCGACCACGTCGCGACGCTGCGCCAGCAGCGCGACACCATCTATCCTGACCCGGTGCTGGCCGCCGGCCTGTGCGAGCTGGCGGGCGCCGACGGCATCACCGCGCACCTGCGCGAGGACCGGCGCCACATCCAGGACCGCGACGTGCGCCTGTTGCGCCAGACGGTGCGCGGCGTGCTCAATCTGGAAATGGCCGCGGTGCCGTCGATCGTGGACATTGCCCTGGAGATCAAACCCGACTTCTGCACGCTGGTGCCCGAGAAGCGGCAGGAGCGGACCACGGAAGGCGGGCTGGATCTACGCGGGCAGGGGGCGGTCATTGGCCGCGCCGTGCGCACCTTGCGCGACGCCGGCATCGGCGTCAGCCTGTTCATCGATCCCGAGGAGGACGCGGCGCGGGCCAGCGCCGATCTGGGCGCCACCTGCGCCGAGTTGCACACGGGTGACTACTGCCATGCCGCTTCCGGCAGCGCAGCCGCACGCCGCGAGCTGGCCCGGCTGGAGAAGGCGGGACGGGCGGTGGCGGATGCCGGGTTGCGCCTGGCTGCGGGGCACGGCCTCGACTACGGCAACGTCGGTCCTGTAGCGGCTTTGCCTTTCTTGGAGGAGCTGAACATCGGTCACAGCATCATCGCGCGCGCGGTGCTGGTCGGCATGGAACGCGCCGTGGGCGACATGCGCGTGGCCATCGCGGCCGGCGCGAGGAATGCTGAGTAGGGGTTTTCATGGCGCTGGTCCTTTCTGCAGCCCAGATGAAAGCGGTCGACCGCGCCGCCATAGACAAGCTCGGGTTGCCGGGCTTGGTCCTGATGGAGAACGCGGGTCGCGGAGTGGCGGAGATTATTGCCCGGGAGAAATCCCACCTGTCTGACCTGGACGTGCGCGTGGTGTGCGGCGCCGGCCAGAACGGTGGCGATGGGTTCGTGGTGGCTCGTCACCTCCTCGACCGGGGCGCTCAGGTGCAGGTTTTCCTGGCCATGCCGCGCGAGAAGATGGCTGGCGACGCGGCGGTCTTTGCCCGCGTATTCGAGGCCCTGCCCGGTGCGCTGGTGCGCGATGCTTCGTTCGAAGAGGACGCCACCACATGGCGCGCGTATCTAGCCGGGGCTGACGTGATCGTTGATGCGGTGTTTGGCACCGGGCTGCGTTCCGACGTGATCGGTCCGGCCGCGGCTGCCATTCGCGCCATGAACGCGGTCGACACCCTACGCGTCGCGGTCGACATCCCCTCGGGGCTGGACGCGGACACAGGCGTCGTGCGCGGGGGCGCGGTCTTGGCCCATGTGACAGCGACCATGGGTTGCCGCAAGCTCGGCTTGGTTCTGGATCCCGATGCGCCGGTCGGGCGGGTCGAGGTCGTGGATTTGGGCGTGCCGCCCGATGCGGCGCTGGAAGCTGCCAGGGCCGAGGGGCCGCTTTGTTACTGGCTGGAACGCGCAGGCGTCGCGCGAATGTTGCCCCGACCTGGTCCGGGAGCCCACAAGGGCACGGCCGGTCACGTCCTGATCATCGCCGGGTCGGCTGGCAAGACCGGCGCAGCCCTGCTGGCGGCGCGGGCGGCTCTGCGCACCGGCGCGGGCCTCGCCACCATGGCCACGACTAGAGCCGGTCAGACGGCGCTCGATGCCAAGGTCGTGGCCGAGATGACAGCTGTGTACGCAGACGGCGACGACGCCGATGGGGCGAGCTATGCGCGCATTCTGGCCCTGGCAGGCCGAATGAAGGCGGCGGCTTTGGGACCGGGCATTCCCACCGGGCCGGGCATGGCGGCCATGGTGCGCCGGCTGGTGGGGGAGTTGCCCATCCCCCTGGTGGTTGACGCCGATGCCTTGAATCTGCTGGGCGAGGACGCGGCTGCATTGGCGACTTCGGCCCGCGCCGCCCGCGTTCTGACCCCTCACCCCGGCGAGATGGCGCGCGTCTGCGGGCTGCCCGTCGGGGAAATCAGCAAGGACCGGTTGGGCCACGCGCGCCGGCTAGCCGAGCGATCGCGTGCCGTGGTGGTCTTGAAGGGCGCGCGCACGGTGATTGCACGTCCCGACGGAACGGCCCACATCAACCCGACTGCCAATCCGGCCCTGGGCACCGCTGGCAGCGGCGACGTCCTTACCGGGGTCATCGCGTCCTTGCTGGGGCAAGGGCTGGCGGCGCCCGACGCGGCCTGCGCGGGCGTGTTCGTGCACGGAGAATCGGCGGAGACCGCCATCCGGACGCTGGGTTCACACAATCTCATGGCGGGCGATCTGCCTGACGCCATCGCGCGCACCCTGGAAGGGCTGCGCTCGTTGTAGACTCTAGCCATGACCAAGGACACCATCATCGTTGCGCTTTCGGCCGAGGGCCTTTCGGCCAGTCAAGATGCCTTCGCGATTTCTGAGGAGCGCGAGGCGACTTTCCTCGTGGCCGCACCCGGCGACGTGATGCCGCTGAACAAGGTCGTCCGGGTCGAGCTGCGTGACAAGGTTCTGTGCCTGCACACGGCCAAGGATGACCACTTCTGGTTCAGCTACGACCTCATCCTGGGCCTGCGTGTGCTGGCGGCGAAGCCCGGCAAGGAACGCCTCGCAGGCTTCGCCAAGTAGCCGCGCGCCGTTTGGCTACAGCTATCAGCGGATCGACATCGACCAGTTCGCGATGGTGTTCTTGCCCTTGTAGGCAGGAAAGCCGAAGGACTGCATCTGATTCAAGATGCACATGGGAAGCGGTCCCTTGCCCTGGCCGTTGACCCGCACCGCCTTGACCCGTCCGGTGGGCTGAACCACGAAGTCGACCTCGATGGTCGGCACGCCCTTGCCCATGATGCAGGGAACCAGCCGGCGGTAGTTGGCGTGCATGACTCGGTCGATCGTGCCTTCGTCGAGAATGGCGTCGCCACCCCCCTGGGTCACATCGCCCAGGTCCATGCTGTTGTTGAAGTCCTCTGCGCGACCGGCCACGCCGCCGCCGGGCCCACCGTGCCTGGCGCCGCCCGCCCGCCGGTGTTCCGGAAACGAGATCTTGACGTCCTTGAGGAAGGCATCCACGTCGGCTTCGCTCACGCGTGAGGCCAGTACGTCATCCTTGGCGGCCACGCGCTGGTGGATGAACCAGGCCAGGCCCGCGGCAAGCGCCACCACCGCCGAGCCGATGATGAAGATCGTCCAGCGGCCCTTCTTGCGCTCCACGTGCTCGTGCGCCTGCTCGGCCTGCGCCCGTCGCTGGGCTTCGAGCCGGCGTTCGGTGAGGCGCGTGAACTCGACCAGCTGCGGATTCTCGCGAATCTTCTGCCGGTCGCCCGAGTCGACGTCGACGATGATGTCGTCGCCGTTGAAGATGCCCTTTTCCATCTGGGCCATGACCTGGGCCAGGGAGAACGGGCCGTAATCGAGCTTGTCCTTCTGGATGAGCCAGCGCTCGTACTCCTCGGTCAGACGCACGGCATCCGCGACACTGAAGGACTTGCCCATGCTCAGCCGGGCCGAGGGTGCCTTCGGCTGCACGGCCGCTGGCTGCACGCCTCCTGCCATGCTGGCGAGAACCGCCCCGAGCGCGTCCAGCAGTTCCTTGGGCCTGGAGAAACGTGTCTCCGACAGCGGCGCCATGCCGCGCGCCACCACCGCATCCACCGCGGGCGGAACCGCCGAGTTCACCTGACTGGGCGGCCACAGCGGCGAGGCCGGGGCATGACCGGTGAGCATCTCGTACAAGATCGCCGCAAGCGAGTACACGTCCGCCGAAGGCGAAAGCTCCTCACCCGCCGCCACCTCGGGCGCGAGGTAGACGCCCTGCGAGTTGAAGTCAGCCCCACCTCGCCGCGCCAGCGCAGGCAACGCACGCGAAAGGCCCAAGTCGGTCAGTTTGACCCGTCCGGCAGACGTGACCCGGATGGCCGAGGGATTGACGCCGCCATGGACCAGGGTCGAATGCACCCTATCCAGGGCGTTGCCCACGTGCCCCAGCAGGACATGGGCATGAGTCAGGCCAATCACGCTTCCTTCGCGGCGTTTGGCGTCCAAGATCTGTCGCAGACTGGGGCCGTCGGTAGCTTCGGTAGCGACGTAGATGCGATCACCTTCAAGACCCCAGGCAACCAGCGTCGCCAGGTTCTTGTGTGACACCTGAGCAGCCTTGCCCAGGTCAGTTTCCACAACGGTTCGTGTCATTTCCGTCGCGCTGAAGACACGCAAGGCTACCGCGGCGCCACCCTGGGAATCTTGGGCTTGGTAGAGTTCACTGCCGCCTTCTTCACCCAAGAAGCTCTGGATCTGGAAGCGACCGCCGACCAGCGTGCCCGCCGAGATCTGGTTGTTGCGTTTCATGTCTGCGGAAAGGGAAGGGCTCATGGGCAGTTTGATATTACAGGCTATCTCCCTATCGACAGTAACAGGAATTTCTGTGAGCCGTGCTGCGAAGTCGAGCGCTCCGCATGTCCAGATATGAATGGCAGCTGCTGTTCGAGGTATGGGAACCCTTTCAGGGTTCCCATGATCATGAACTTCTGAATCGACGTACCAGCTCACGCAAGCGGCGCGAACCTCCACCCTCGCGAAATACGAATCGGATACCGATCTGGCCCGGACCCGCGTGGTAGATTACGCGGCCGGAAATGGCCATGGGGGCCACGCCGCCAGGTGGGACAATGTCGAGGACGACATCGGTGCCCAGCGACGGGACCGCTTTCGCACAAAGCAGCGCGCCGTTGGTGCTGATCTCGCGCAGGTCGGCGTCTGCTGGCTCGGGATCGCTGGCGAGGCGAAGCTTGACCGGCAAGCCTATGGGAATTCGCGTATGCCGTCGACGTGGACCGGGCTTGCGCTGTCCGTCCAGGGTCTGGAGCACGAAATCGCGCTTGGCCCCTTCTTCGGTCGCGAACTTGACCAAGGCACCGGCCCGCACCCGCAGCCGGGGCAGGGCGGGCCGCCAGGACACCACTGAGCCGCGTATGAAGACCCGGTTGGGCAGGGCCTTGCAGATGATCTCGACCACCACCTCGTCATCCGGCACGAGGTGCTTGGTTGTCGGACAGAAGATCCCGCCTTCGGGATGATCAGTATTGTAGAAACTGCGAAACTCCTCAGCACTTCTGCAGCGGACACGCAGAATGTTCAATGCATACCCCCTCCTGAAGGGGTCTGTAACTGATGGTGGCTTGCTTACTATGATTGTACTAGCTTTCGCGTTTTCCGGATGTCAATCCGTATTCACATCAACGGCCGGCCCCATCCGCCCGAAGAAGCTGCCGTGCCGGTCTTCGACAGGGGCTTTCTTTTCGGCGACAGCGTGTATGAAACTGTGGGCACGAATCGTGGACGGCTGGTCTTTCTCGACGACCACCTGGACCGCCTGGCCCGCTCCGCGGAGCGGCTGTTCCTGCAGCTTCCCCCGCGTGACGAGATCGAGCGGGCGGTGCGCGAGACACTGGCTGCGGCGGAGAATCCCGAATCGCGCGTGAGAATCACGGTGACGCGGGGAAGCGGAATCGTGGATCTCGATCCTGCCGCGGCCAGTCAGCCGCGCCTGGTGGTCATCGTCCAGCCGTTGGGCGCACCGTCGCCAGAGGTGTATGAGCAGGGCGCCGAGGTCGAGATCGTGTCGGTGACGAGAAACTCGCCGCGGGCTATCGATCCAGCGGTCAAGTCGGGCAACTACCTGAACAACGTGCTGGCCATGGGCGAGGCCCGCCGGCGACGTCCCTCGGTCCACGAGGCCATCCTTTGCGCGGCCAGCGGGAGCGTGGCTGAAGGAGCGACGAGCAACGTGTTCGCGGTCGTCGCCGGCCAACTTCGCACGCCAGCGCTCGAGGTTGGGATTCTGGATGGCGTGACCCGCGGGAAGATCCTGGCGCTGGCGCGCACGAATGGTATCTCGTGTCAGGAGGTTCCGTTCATGAGTCCCGACGAGTTCCGGCGGGCAGACGAGGCTTTCTTGACCAGCTCGGTTCGCAGCGTGTTGCCTGTCTGCCGGGTCGATGGGCTGGCGCTGGGTGATGGCAAGCCTGGCACCATGACCCGGCGGCTGATGGTGCTCTATCGCCATCTGGTCGAGGCGCAAGCATGAACCCTGCGCAGGCCGGACTGAAGTTCTTCGCGATAAGCGGTGCCATTCTGATCCTGAGCGGTGTGGCTCAGGCGCTGGCTCGGCCTCGGAGCGCGCGCGAACGTGGGATGCAGCGCTATTTCAACGGAGCCACGGTCCGGGCCATGGTGTTCGTGACCGTGGGGACGCTGGCCATCATGGTGGGCCTTGGCGCGATTCGGATCGGGTTGCGATAGGAGAGCGTCCTGCGGTGGCGGGGGCGGTGTGGGTGACAGGAGCGGTGACGCTGACGGCAAGAGGGCCGGAAGCCGAGCCCCGAGCGCTGCGCGTCTCCCTGTCGAACCTATTGCTCGTGTCTTGGACCGCATCGTGGGCACTGCCCAAGCGATGCTGGGAGGCGGGCGTGGCATCTCTTGGAAGAAGGTCATCCCAAATCAGGTTCCCAATCTCTACCTGCTCATCGCCTTTGCCGAGGAGATGACATTGAAGACGCGCGGCGCAGAGCCATCCACCTAGCGTGCTACGAAAGGAGTAGCCGTCTACGTGAGTCGCGCGAGGAAACCGGCTCGGGAGCCGCCTTCCGAGCCCGCATTCACGTAGATGCGGTTCGGGTGCAACGCTTATGTGACAGCCCGGCGGCTGTGCGCCTATGGGAACCTGAAGGTGCGCGGGTTGCGAGTCGTCAATGACGTGTGGAATCCTGACGAAACCCCTGTCATCTACACCGCACTCGGCCACGCCGAATTCCAGCAGTTCGTTGAATCGTTTGTGCTGATCCGCTAGAAGGACACGCTCTGCACGGCACCGCACCATGATTGAACGCTACACCCGACCCGCACTGGCTGAACTGTGGTCTGATGCCCACCGCTACGAGACCTGGCTGCGGGTTGAGCTGGCGGCCTGCGAGGCCATGGAAGCCGCGGGCCGCGTTCCCGCGGGAACGGCCGAGAGCGTTCGCCAGAAGACCGCTGGCAAGCTGAATGCCAAACAAATTCTGGAAATCGAGGAGCGGACCAAGCACGACGTCATCGCGTTCCTCACCCACGTTGAGGAGTTGGCGGGCGAGCCGGCGCGATGGCTCCACCTGGGGATGACGTCCTCCGACGTGCTGGATGCGTCCCTGGCCATCCTGCTGCGCCAGGCGGCTGATGAAATCGTGATCGGCGTCGACCAGCTCATGCAGGCGCTGGCGCGCAAGGCGGAACAGCATCGCAATACGCTGATGATCGGTCGCTCGCACGGCATCCACGCCGAGCCCATCACGGCGGGACTGGTGTTCGCCGGCTTCTTCAGCGAGGTCAGCCGCGCGCGACGCGCGTTGGTGGTGGCGCGCGAGGAGATCTCGGCCGGCAAGCTAGCCGGAGCGGTCGGCACCTATGCGACCCTGGACCCGGAGATCGAGATTCGTGCGCTGGGCGCCCTGGGTCTGCACCCGGAGGTCGTTCCCACCCAGGTCGTGGCGCGCGATCGCCACGCCGGCTACTTCATGGCCCTGGCCCGGCTGGGCACGGCGGTCGAGCGCATGGCGCTCACGGTTCGGCACTGGCAGCGGACCGAGGTCGGCGAGGCCATGGAAGCCTTTGGCAAGGGACAGAAGGGCTCGTCCGCAATGCCCCACAAAAAGAATCCGATTCTTTCCGAGAACCTGTGCGGGCTGGCGCGCGTGCTGCGTGCCTATGCCGGCGCAGCTTTGGAGGACGTGGCTCTCTGGCACGAACGCGACATCTCACATTCGTCGGTGGAGCGGGTGATTGGCCCCGACGCCACGGGCATCGCGGATTTCATGGTGCGACGGGCTGCCAGCTTGATCGACGGATTGGTGGTCAATGCGGAACGCATGCAGCACAATCTGGAGCTGACCGGCGGACTTTTTTTCAGTGAGGGCGTGATGCTGGCTCTCGTGCGCAAGGGTCTGGCGCGCCAGACGGCCTACGAGTTGGTGCAGAAGCACGCTCTGGCTGTCTCGGCCACGCTGGGGCAGCCGCCGGGATGCGCGCCCAGCTTCCGCGAGCGTGTGAGCGCTGATCCGGAGATTGCTGCCAAGCTGACCGTCGCCGATCTGGATGAGGCGTTCGATATCAAGCACCACCTGCGCTGGGGTAGTGTCATCATCGATCGCGCGCTGAGAGACCTAGACGTTTAGCAGCCGAGGGAGGAACGCCATGGTTTCCAATGAACTGATTCGAGCACAGCTTGCCAAGACCCTGGAGAAGACCGACTTCCCCGAACTGGGCGAAAAGTACGTCGGCAAGGTCCGCGACTGCTACAGCAAGGACGGGCGGCGCACCATCGTGGTGACAGACCGGATCAGTGCCTTCGACGTCGTACTGGGTACCATCCCGTTCAAGGGCCAGGTGCTCAACCAGATCGCGGCTTACTGGTTCGAGTCCACCAGGCAGATCGCGTCCAATCACGTGCTGTCGGTGCCTGACCCGACGGTCATGGTGGCGGCCGAGTGCGAACTTCTCCCGGTCGAGTTCGTCATGCGCGCCTATCTGACCGGCGTGACCACCACCTCCATCTGGTACCACTACGAGCGGGGCGGGCGCCTGTTCTGTGGCCACAAGCTCCCGGATGGCATGCGCAAGAACCAGAAGCTGGACAAGCCCATCCTCACGCCATCCACCAAGGCGGCCAAGGGCGGCCACGACCAGTCGGTGTCGCGCGAGGAGATCCTGGCCTCGGCCGTGCTGTCAGCCGACGACTTCGACCGCGCGGCCGAGATGTGCGCGCGCATCTTCGCCTTCGGCCAGAGCCTTGCGGCCCAGCGCGGACTCATTTTGGTCGACACCAAGTACGAGATCGGCCGGCGGCGCGACGGAAGCCTGTGCTTCATCGACGAGGTCCACACCCCCGACAGTTCGCGCTACTGGTACGCCGACGACTACCAGGCTCGCTTCGATCGGGGCGACGAGCCGCGCGGGCTGGACAAGGAGTATCTGCGTCGCGTGCTGGCCGATCAGGGCTACCGCGGTGACGGACCGCCGCCACCACTTGCCGACGAGGTCCGTTGCGAGGCGGCCCGTCGCTACATCGCCCTCTATGAGCTGGTCACCGGGAAAGGGTTCGTGCCGGACTTCGAGGAGCCGGCGGGCAGAATTCGCCGGAATCTCGGGATCAAGTAGGCGCCGAATTCTGACACGGCTGGGCGGGCACGGCGGCAAAGCCCCCGGCCTGCCAACAACAGTGTTTGACCTTGCCCACCGGCGCGAATAGTCTCTCGCATCTATCGCCAGGGTCTCGCTTAGTCGCGTTTCGCAGGGAGGCGACATGCGCAGCGACGCGCTCGATGATGAAATGCCAGAGGACGCAAGTCGAGCCGATGAGTTCCATCGGCTCGAGCACAGCTACGTGCGCGAGGAGCGCTGGGAGGACCTGGCCGGCCTGCTGATCGAGCGTACCGAGAGTACCGAGGATGCTGCCGAGCGCGCGGGCCACCTGAGGCGCGCCGCACAGATCTTCGAAACCAATCTCGCCGATCCGGATCGCGCGTTCATCACCCTGCTGGCCGCGTTTCAGGAGGATCCCTCTAACCAGGAACTGGCCGACGATCTGGCGCGCGTGGCCACCACCCACAACCGCTGGCAGGACTTGCTGGCCGAGTGCAATAGCTTGGCGGCCGAGATTGCGCCGGAGCCCAAGCGTGCCGACATCCTGGTTGCCATGGCAGGGTGGTACCAGCGTGAGCTGGACGACACCGCGGCGGCAGGGCATTCGCTGGAAGCGGCCATAGCGGCCGATCCCGCCAACCCCGCGGCGTTGCGTTCACTGATCGCACTGCACGGCCAGCGTGGCGACTGGTCCCGCGCGGCGGCCTATCTGGCCTCTGCCTCAGCCAACACGTCCGATCCGCTGGCGCGCGTGCAGTTTGCGTTTGAAGCCGCGGAGATCTATCGCAACCGGCTCGACGACCTGGATGGGGCTGCGGAACAGTACGGTCGTGTGCTGGAGTTCTCCCCCGGCCATCCTCAAGCCACTGCCGCGACGGCTGACATCGCGTGGGGCCGCAAGGATTGGGCTCGGGCGTTGCCGTTGCTGGAGACACTGGCCGAGGCGGCCGAACAGACACTTGAACCCAGGGCGCGGCTCTGGCAGCGGGCGGGCTGGTCAGCTCAGATGACCGGCGACGTCGAACGGGCGCGGGTCAACTACCGGCGCGCATACGTGGCCGAGCCCGGGTATCTGCCAACCCTGCTGTGCTGGTCGCAACTCGCGCAGGCCCAGGGGTGGTGGCAGGACGTCCGCACTACGGTGCCCTTGGTTCTCGCCCAGAGCGAAGCCAAGCTGACCGCGGTCGATCGCGCCGAGCACCTGCTGGCGCTGGGCCAAGCCCACATGGAACTGGGGGACGCCGGCGCGGCCGCGGCGGAGTTCATGAAGGCCATCGAGTTGGCGCCCGATCTGCCCGAGTTGCGCGAGGCGCTGGCCGAGGCCAACTCGAAGATGGTGGGGCGGGGACCGGCCGATGCTGCCGCGCTCATCGAGCAGCAACGTGTGCTGCTCGCGGGGGCCGCGTCACCCGACGAGCGCTTCGAGATTCTGTGCCGCATCGGCCAGCTTCAACGTGAGGAGTTGAACGATCAGCGGGCCGCCCGCGAGACCTACCTGCAAGCGATCGAGCTGCGTCCCCATGATCCGGAAACGCTGCACGAGCTGATGGAAATCTACACGCTCGAAGAAGAGTGGACGCGCGCCGTGGATGTGCTGGAGCAGCTGGTGGCGTGCGAGTCGGGCAAGGACAAGGCCCGCTACCTGGTTGCGATGGCCAACATCCTGAACTACGAGTTGGAATCCCCGGTCGAGGCCGTCGCACTCTACAATCAGGCCCTCGACGAGGATCCGGACGATCGCCGCAGCTTCGAGCGCATCGAGCGCATCCTCACCAAGCGGCAAGACTGGGGTGAGTTGGCGCGCGCCTACCGGCACATGATCAAGCGTCTGGGCGCTTCCCCGCCGGCCGACAAGCGCTCCTTGCTGTTGGCCCTGTGGCGCGGCTTGGCCGAGATCTCCCGGGTTCGCCAGGCGGACATGGCGGCCGCGGCGGCGGCCTACGAAGTCTGCGTGTCGCTGGCGCCAGACGATCAAAGCCAGCGCGAGGCGTTAGTTGAGGTCTATGAGGCCCAGGGAGCGGAAGGGTTTGCCGGGGCGGTCAAGGTGCGGGAGCAGCTTCTGGCGGCAGCCAGTGATGCCGAGGGAGCCGCCAAGCAGATCCGGGCCTTGGCCCGACTGTACAGCGAGCACCGACGCTACGATCGCGCCTTCTGTGCCTGCGCAGCGTTGTGCGGCCTGATGAAGGCGAATGCCCAGGAGAAGGCGCTGTACGGCCAGCACGCGTTGCCGGGCGTGCCCTTGGCTCAAGCCGTATTGAGCGAGGGCCTGTGGCAGGGCTGGGTGTGCAGCCCACGGCAGGACCGGCGCATCTCCCAGGTACTGGCCGCCGTGAGCGGGGGCGTCGCGATGTCGCGGGCCAAGCCGGCGCAGGCCTTCGGGCTCGACGTGAGTCAGCGGGTCGATCTGGCCCGTGACAACTCCTCGGTGTCACAAATTCTGGCATATGTCAGCCGACTCATCGGTGTGCCCTTGCCCGCGGTCTATGTTCCGCCGACCGCGCCAGACGAGATCGATCTGGTGATCCTGCTGGAGGGCAACCAGGTGGTTCCGGCGTTCGTCCTCGGGCCAGGACTGGTATCGGGTCGGACCGATCGCGAACTGGCTTTCCGCCTCGCGAAGAGACTGGTAGGTCTGCGTGCTGATCATTTTCTGCTGTGGCCGCAGGTGGTGCCGACACAGGCCGAGTTGCGCATCATCCTGGCTGCGGCGATCAAGCTGTTGCGGCCCGAGTTCGACCTGCCGGGCACGGATGCGGTTGCCGTGCGCAAGTACGTCGCTTTCCTGCACAAGGCTTTGCCCCAGTCGCAGTGGATATCGATGAACTCGGCGGTCGAGCAGTTGGTGAGCGACCCGGCTTCCATCGATTTATGCGCATGGGCCGCCGCGGCCGAGGAGAACGCAAACCGGGCTGGGTTGCTCGCCTGCGGTGACGTGGTGGCCGCCGCGCGCGAGCTGGTGAAGGAGGCGCGCGCGCGTCGGGAACGACCAGAGGAGGCCATCCTGGGCCTGGCGCGCTGGAGTGTGACGACCCAGCACCTCGAACTGCGTGAGCAGCTCGGCCTGGCGTTGGTTGTCGATGCGAACGCCGTCGACACAGCTCGGCTTTCGTTGCGCAACGGCCGGCGGACGTAGGGGCGACCTGCGCTCTGCTGCACGATGTGTGGAATGGGCGGCCGACGGTCGCCTCGGCGACTTCAACGAAATGGACGTTGGCCCTGGGGACGGCTAACGTCGTGCACAGAGCAGCAGCGTGTCCAGCGCACTTCGTTCTTCGGCCAATGTGAGCGTGGCAATCCTTGTGTCGCGGGTGCTGGGCGTCGTGCGCGATTCCCTCTTTGCGCGAGTATTTGGTGTCAGCGGGCTGACCGACGCCTACGTGGCGGCGTTTCGCATCCCCAACCTGCTGCGCGATCTCTTCGCCGAGGGCGCGCTGTCGAGCGCGTTCGTCCCGACTTTCTCCGATGCGCTGAACAAGGGCGGACGAGAACGCGCCTTCAGACTCGGCAATCTGGTTCTGGGCGGTGTGCTGGCCGTCACGGGGGGACTGACCCTGGCCGGAATCGTGTTTGCCGACGACCTGGTGTCGCTCATCTCGCGCGGCTTTGGCGGCAACGCGGCCCAGGTCGCTCTGGGCGGTCTGCTGGCGCAGATCATGATGCCAATCCTGGCCATGGTCAGCGTCAGCGCCGTGTGGATGGGCATGTTGAATGCCCAGCACCACTACCTTGCCCCCGCCTATGCGCCGGCCATGTTCAACGTGACCAGCATCCTGTGCGGCATGGCTCTGCTCATCGTGCACCCGGCTGATCGCAGCGGCATGATCGTGTGGAGCGCGGGAACCGCCGCCTCGGGCCTGGTGCAGGCGGTGGTGCAACTGCCCAGCCTGTGGCGGATGGGCTACCGCGTTCGGCCGACTTTGGTCGGGCTGTGGCACGACTCCGACGTGATCCGAATCGTGCGTCTGATGGGGCCGGCCACGGTCGGCCTGGCTGCGGTGCAGATCAACATCTTTGTCAACACGCAGTTCGCCGCAGCCCTGGGGTCGGGGCCGCTCACCTACTTGCAGAACGCGTTTCGCCTGTTCTATCTGCCAGTCGGGCTTTTTGGTGTGGCGCTGGCCACCGTGACCACGGCACGCGCTTCGCAGGAAGCGGCCCGCGGGGATCGCGAGGCGTTGCAGGCGCGCGTGGCCGAGGGAGCGCGGGGCGTGTGGTTGCTGGCCTTGCCCAGCGCGGTGGGGCTCATCGTCCTGGCCAGGCCGGTCGTCGAGTTGCTCTTTCAGGGTGGCAAGTTCGTGGCGGCCAACACTGCGGCCACCGTGCCCATCGTGCAGGCGTACATGCTGGGGGTGTTGCCCTACAGCTTGGTGAAGGTTCTGTCGCCGGCGTTCTTCACGGTTGACCGGCCTCGCATCCCCATGGTCGCTTCGATGGTGTCGGTGGTGGCCAATCTCCTGTTCAACGGGCTCACCTACCGTCGGCTGGGGGCGGCCGGGCTGGCCCTGGGCACCACTATCGGAGCGCTGGTCAATCTGGCGGTCCTGCGGCTCTGCTTCGGCCAAGTTATCGGCCGCGCATCGCGTCCGGGTCGCTGGTATGAAGCTCTCCGGATGGTCCTTTGCAACGTCGCACTTGCGGCCGTCGCGGCAGCGGCCTGGTGGGGCAGTTCTTGGTTACTCGCCCACGCTGGTATCGCGTGGCCCTGGGGAACTCGGCGTCTGGCCCACGCCTTTCTGCTCTTTGCCACCATCGGCGCAGGATTCGTCAGCTACGGTCTTGGCCTGAAGCTGCTGCGCCTGCCCGGCGCGGACGAGCTGTGGGAGTTGCCCAAGCGGATTTTCGCTCGGCTACGAGGAACTCGCTGACTACGTCGACCCCTCTTTGGTCCCGTTGGTTTCATCCGCGACGCTCATCGCTGCGGTCGTGCGCCGATTCGAGATGAGGCGGGGCAATTCGGCTAGGGCTTGCTCCAGCGTCACAGGCTCGTCGGGGGCTCGCTGCAAGAGGGACTCTATCTCCTCGGCGCCGCCTGCCAGCATGCGGGCGCGATCCGATGCCCGTCGCACCGATGCGTCGTCTGCCCATTGGTCCACGTCGTCGGGGCTGGGTGATGTCACCGTACCTCGCGCGGCCGGCGACTCTCCGCTTGGCTGCCGGGGCACGACGATGGGCACGCCACTTGAGGGGCTGGGCCGTGAGGTGGTCTTCTTCTCCAGCAGCCGCTCAAGCAGGGGCTGGCATCCGGGATCGACGAACGTGAATTGCACGCCCATTCCATGGGCTCGGTGCGGCTCCGCTGGATTGAATTCGCGCACCCAAGTCACGCGACCTGAACCCCACAAGAGGGGAGGTCCCTGCGCCAGCGAAACCTCAAAACGGACAACCTCACCCACGGGCCGCGGTTTGCGGCTGGCCAGGAAAATTCCACCGCGGGTCACGTTGGGCGCAAAGCGCGCCACGAACGTGTCCACATCGGGGTAGCGCAGGTGAAGTCGCACCAGAGACGGAGAAGGGTCGCTCGTTGCCACGGGAAATCGAGTATCAGCCCCCGCGCTCAGGCGGTCAACCGGATCGGCATGGGAAACCCCGTCAACCGGAAGGCGGTGCCAGGATGCTCCCGCCCGCCTGGGCCACGGCATCCGGCAAGGCAAACCGCCGTTGCGCGTTCTGGGTGGTGGCCTCGGCCGCGCGAGAAAACGGGATCCCGCGAATCGAGGCGAGCGTCTCCAATGTCTTGACCACCAAGGCGGGCTCGTTGCGCTTTGCGGGGTGCGGTCTGGGCGCCAGATAGGGCGCGTCGGTTTCTACCAGGATCGAGCCCAGCGGCGCATAGACAGCCACACGGCGGATCTCATCCGCGTTCTTGAAAGTCAGGATCCCCGAGAAGGAAAGGTCCAGTCCGAGATCGAGGTAGCCACGCGCATGGTCTAGCTTGCCGGAAAAGCAGTGCACCACGCCGCCAGCTTCGCCCAGCGACTCCGCGCGCAGGATGGCGAGCGCATCCTCATGGGCATCGCGCACGTGGCAGATGAAGGGCCGGCGGGCCGACCGGCTGAGCGCAAGGAAACCCCGGAAGACATCGGCCTGCTTGTCGCGTGGCGCGCAATCATAGAAGTAGTCGAGCCCAGTTTCGCCAACACCGACCACTCGCGGGGCGCGGGCCAGCTTGTCGAGCACGGGCCACCAGTCATCTTCGATCTTGTCCGCGTGATGGGGATGGATTCCAACCGCCGCGAATACGTCCGGCTCTCGGGCGGCCAGCTCAACGGCCCGCTGTGCCGTCGCCAGATCCGAGCCGGAGCCGACGCAGATCATCGCGATCAGGCCAGCCTGGCGGGCCCGGTCCAAGACCGCAGGCACATCCTCGGCGAAGTGGTCGAAATCCACGTGGCAGTGCGAATCGATGATGGGGACCATAGCCGTGGACGGCGCTACTGGCCGAGAGATCTCAAGGTCTGCGCAAGCTGGGCCAGCCCGGCGTCGGGATTGGGACCGAGATCAACCCGTAGCACGCGGCGGCCATGCGCCTGCAACGCTTCCAGATCGCACAGGCACTGGGCGTCGCGCAGAACGCCGAAGGTGAACGGCTCGTCGGCAACGGGCAAGTCGGCCGTGACCGACGAGCACAGTTGCAGGAACACGCCGTTGCCCGCGCCGCCTTTGTGGAGTTGCCCGGCGGCATAGAGACAGCGCGGTCCGTAGCCCGCAGTGGTCGCAAGACGAAGCCGCTCACCACATAGCGTTCGGATGGTACCCAGCAAGACATCACGCTCAGGGGTGGGCTGGAAGTAGGCGCCTATGGCGAGGTAGTCACCGGGCTTGGCCGCTGCCAGGTGCTTCACGATGGCTGCGTCGGCAGCATCCACCACGCTGGCCGCGACGGGCAGCTTGCCCGTCTGGCGATAGCCATCGAGCAAGCGGGTGAGGGCTTGCCTCGAGTCGACGGCTTCGGGCTCGTCAAAAGGATTGACTTCGAGCAGGCTGGCCGCGACGGCAGTGGCGAACTCCCAGCGAAAGAACTCGGCGCCCAGGTCGTATTTGTCGCCCAGATCGATCTCGTAGACCGGATGCCCGGCGGTAATGATGGCTTCCAGTTGTTCGGGCTGCAGAGCCGGCGCTCCACCGCGCAACCGCAGCACGACAAAGAAGCGATCCGAACGGTAGCCCGACGGCGCGAAAGGCGGCTCGCCCTCCACCGGCACGATACCGCGTCCTTGCTTGCCGGTTGCGCCAGCGACGAGCTGCTCGATCCACGCGCCCAGCGGCGCCAGCTCGGGCGACAGGAACAAGGTCAGCTTGTCGCGGCCGATGGCGGCCAGCGCGCCCATGAGCGTTCCGAGCGTCAGACCGGGGTTCTGCGTCGGCTCCCGGCAGGCCGCGGCCATACCCTTACCGCGCGCCACCAGCCGGCCCAGGTCGACGCCCATCAGGGCCGCCGGGACCAGACCAAAGCCGGCCAGCGCGGAGAAGCGGCTGCTGATGTCGGGCGGGTTGCTGAACAGACGACGGTAATGGTTGGCCGAGGCTCGCTTGGCGAGATCGGTGTCGACGTCGGTGATGGCTGCGAAGTGCTGGCCAGCCCGACCGGCGTCGCCGCCCCAGTGCTGCAACAGCTTGGTCCAGAAGTACCGCTCGAACGCACACACCTCGGGGGTGCTGCCAGACTTGGAAGCGACCAGGAACAGCGTGCGATCGAGGTCGAGCGAGTTTTCGACCGCCAGCACGGCGGCTGGATCGGTACAGTCGAGAACGAACACGTTGAGCCAGCCCGCAACCGGCCCAAACACTCGCGCCAGTACTTCGGCAGGCAGCGCGCTGCCCCCCATGCCCAGCAGCACGGCACGCCGGAATCCCGCCTTGCGAACCTCGTCCGCAAAGGCTGTGATACTCGGCAGTTCACCTTCCATGTCGCGAGGGGCGTCGAGCCAGCCGAGGTTGTCGCTGGATCCTTGGGCGGAGATCGCAGTGGGTACAAAGGTGGCGGGATCTTTGGCCCAGATGCTGGCCGGAATGCCCCTGGCAGCCAGACGAAGTTGCTCGCTCTCGACGAGAAAGTTGAGGGCTGCTGCGGTCTCCATGGCCGAGATCTTGGCGATGCGACGACCGTGGCGGCCGCCGGCGAAGCCGGTGGACAGCCATGTGTCGACGATCTCGCAGGCATCGCTTTCCGCCAGAAGGCGGCCGCCGAGGCAGAGCACGTTGGTGTTGTTGTCGAAACGCGAAAGGCGCGCGGCCTCGACGCTGGTGGGGGCAAAAGCCCGGATGCCGCGCACCTTCCCCGCCGCGATGGCGGTGCCATGCCCGGTGGCACACACCAGCACCCCGACCGACCCGACATCGCTGTGTACGGCATTGGCCACCAGGGCGGCGAATTCTGGGTAGTCGCACGCGGCTTCCGAATTGGTGCCGAAATCCACCACCTCGTGGCCCTGGTTGCGCATTCGCTCGACCAGCTTGTTGCGCAGGGCGAAGCCCGCATGATCGCATCCTGTGTAGATCTTCACGGCGCCTTCTTTTCTTGCTATCCCAAGTTGAGCATGAAGATCGCAACCTGGAACGTCAACTCCATTCGCGCGCGCATGGAGCGGCTGCGCGCGTGGCTGGCCGCGCGGGCGCCCGAGGTGCTTTGCCTGCAGGAAACCAAGGTCGAAGACAAGGAGTTTCCCCTGCCGGAACTGGAGTCACTGGGCTATCGGGTGGCAGCGCACGGCCAGAAGACCTACAACGGCGTGGCCGTGCTGGCGCGCCAGCCGCTTGCCGACATCGTGCGGGGCTTCGGCGATGGGGTCGAGGATGCGCAGGCTCGCTTTCTCATGGTTCGTGTGGGCGCGGTTCGCGTGGGCAGTCTCTACGTGCCCAACGGGCAGGCGGTGGGGACGGACAAGTTCGCGTACAAGCTCGCATGGCTGCAGCGCTGGCGAGACTGGCTTGCGAGAAACGCCGACGCCAGCCAGTCGCTGGTCCTTTGCGGCGATCTCAATGTCGCGCCGGAGGACCGGGACGTTCACGATCCCGATGCTTGGCGCGATCGGGTGATGTGCCATCCCGACGAGCGGGCCGCCTTGGCCGAGATCCGTCGCTGGGGCCTGGTGGACGCGTTCCGCCAGCTTCATCCTGAGCCGGGTCAGTACACTTGGTGGGACTACCGCCAGCTCAGCTTTCCCAAGGATCGGGGGCTGCGCATCGATCACATCCTGTGCACCGAAGCGATGGCCGCGCGCTGCCGATCCGTGGTCATCGATCGCGACGCACGCAAGGGTCAGACGCCCTCGGATCACGCGCCAGTGGTCGCGGAGTTTGCTGATCTGTGACGAGGGCGCGTGCTGACCGGCGGTTCGCGGTGAACTAGGCGACCCTCCAAGTTTGGCCTTCTCGCCGAATCGCGACCCCCGCCAAAGCGCGTTGGCGTAGACTCTCCCCCATGCTGCAGGGGAGGCGCCGAAGACTTCCTGAGTGCTGCAGGTTGATGCTGGTTTCTCAGCCCCTGAGCAGCTCATGAACTATCAATTGGATTATTGCGCAAACCATCCCGCGCGTGGTGGGGTGTGTTGCGGTGGCGCTGGTGGCACTCTGGGTTCGAGCAGCCCTGAACGTCGGCGTACTCCGCCATCCTCGGCCTCGGAAACGGTTGGCTCTGGCGATTGGCCTCTCAATAACTGAAGCACCCTCGACCGCGCAAGGTCGCGCCGCGGTTGGCCGGGCGCGCATCCGCATGTCTTGTTCGTTGATTCTGTTCTTTGGACTGCATCTCACGGGTCTGTGGGTCGTACAGAAGAATAACCAAGACACTGAGAGATGGCTCCGTGAGTGGACGGCCGCAAGAAGCCAGGACTTCAATCGACGTTCAACCCGTTCGGCGCGACCGCGTGCGCGGCCAGACGCCTCAATCAGTCCCATCCAGAAGTAAGCGAGGCGCGAGAGCGGGCGGCAGGGGGCGTAAGGAGCCGCTCCGAGCCTCGTCTGCGAGGCTCGGATGCCAGGCGATGATCGAGGAGGTCATGGACGCGCGCAGCGCGGCCGTTGACCTCCGTCCCCCGAGGAGCGCTCCTGTCCGACCGCCAGCGCCGAGCGCCCCCTACAACCAATGCCGCAACCCATACGCCAGTCGCTCTAGAATGCGCTCGAGCAACGGCCGCCGGCTGAAATCTTCCCAACGGATTTCGGTCCCGGCCGCCATGTCTTCTAGCAACGTGGCTGCCAGAGCCTCGTTGCATTCGCGATCGAGTGCATTGACGACCAGTTCCAGGTTGTAGACCAAGGATCGATGGTCGAAGTTGTAGCTGCCGATGGATACGAACTCGCGGTCCACCAGCAGGGCCTTGCTGTGAGCCACTGGGTTGTGCTGGAAAAGCCGGATGCCAGCCTTGAGCAGGCGCGCGAAGCTGGCCCGTGAAGCCAGATCGGCCAGCAGGTTGTCGCTGGCGACGGGCACGAGCACCCGCACGTCCACGCCGCGGGTCACGGCGCGTGCCAGCCCGTTCATGAAGCCGACGTCGGGCATGAAGTAAGGGCTGACCAGATAGGCGCGTTCGCGGCTGGCCCGGATGGCGTGCAGGGCCGCCCGGCGGATGGAGAAGCGATCGACCAGCTCACCGTTGGCGATCACGGCCAGGGCGACGTCACCCGCGGGAGCGGGCCGGTGCACGCGGCTGCGCTTGAAGCGCAAGCGTCGCTTGGCCCTCCAGTTCCATGTGCGCAGAAACGTCTGCTCGATGGCTTGGACTGCTGGGCCCTTCACCTCCACGGCGACGTCGTGCCAGCCGGTTCCATCGCCGGTTTCGGGCAACCATGCGTCGGCGACGTTGATGCCACCCACGAAAGCCACCTGGCCGTCACAAACCAGTGTCTTGCGGTGGTTGCGCCGGAGGAGGGTCCAGAAGCGCGGGCGCCAGATCCGGTAGGGGTGGTAGGGGAAGGTGAAGACGCCCGCCCGCCGCATGTTGGCGAAGAACTCGGGCGAGTCGTGACGGCACCCGATGAAGTCGTAAAGCAGGCGAACCGAGACGCCGCGACGAGCGGCACAGCACAGAGCATCGGCGAAGCGCCGACCGATCCGGTCGTCGTCGAAAATGTACATCTCCATAGATACGCGCGTACGGGCCGCGTCGATCGCGTCCAGCCAGATGGGAAATGCCTGATCTCCATTGCGCAGCAGGCGTACGGCGTTCCCCGCTGTCAGATCGTCCAGGTCTTCGATGTACGCCAAGGCGTCGCCAGGTGCGGCCGCAGCCGGCGAAACCAGCGAAAAGTGGAAGAGCGGAGGCAGCGCCACAGCAGCAGCGAAACAGTCTATCTGAAGTCCAACCGTTTTCATGATTTGACCCGAGGGAGACTAGCGGGTAACTTCTGTGCCGCCACGATGGGTCGAGAAGAACACATAGAATTCCAGGGCCGCGTGATCGAGGTCTTGCCTGCGGGCAATTTCAAAATCGAGTTGGAGAACGGCCATCAGGTGCTCGCCCATCTCGGCGGCAAGCTGCGCAAGCACCGCATCCGCATCGTGCTGGGCGACAAGGTCACGGTCGCGTTGACCCCATACGATCCGACGCGCGGAATCGTCGTGTATCGGGGCTAGTTCCGCCGGTCGTAGGTTGGTAGCTGGTTGAGCGGCCTGGTTGGCAGCGGCGGCGAGGGCGCGCGCGAAGCGCTCGGTGTGGGTAGGGTGGTGGCGGGTCCCGAAGTCCCCGACGGGGGAACCGGTGGCCGGTTCCGGCTGCCGGATCCGGCTCCGGCCACCGCATCCGGTTCCGGCCCCGGTCCCAGCAGGGCAGGGCGGGCGAGTCGCTCTGGGCATTGTAAGATAGGCGCTATGACACTGGCGTCACTTTCATTCGCTCTCACAAGCGTTCTGACCACGGCCCAAGCTGCGGCGCCAACGCCACCCGAAATGGGTGCCTCGGTGGCTCCTCTGGTCGAGCGCGTGAAGGCCTCGGTGGTGACCATCCAGAGCATGAAGGTCATTCCCCGAGTCATGCGTGAAGATCCTTTCTCGCAGTATTTTCGCGAACGCTTCGGCCTGGGCGATGCTCCCAGCCGGCGCGAGACCCAAATGGGGTTGGGCTCCGGCTTCATCGTCAACAAGGCCGGTATCATCCTGACCAACAACCACGTGGTCGCTGGGGCCGACGAGGTGTGGGTGCAACTCGGCGACCAGCGGCGTTTCGAGGCGCGGGTGGTGGGCAGCGACCCGGCCACGGATGTGGCGGTGGTCAAGCTCAACCGACCACCGGGCGACATGAAGCCGGCCGCGCTGGGCAACTCGGAGCAAGTGCGGGTGGGAGACTATGTGCTGGCCATCGGCAACCCGCTGGGGCTGGGCCAGACCGTGACCATGGGTATCGTGTCGGCCAAGAACCGCATGCTGGGCGGCCGGATCACGCAGTACGAAGACTTCATCCAGACCGACGCGGCCATCAACCAGGGCAATTCGGGCGGGCCTCTCTTCAACTTTCGCGGCGAGGTCATCGGCATAAACTCCGCCATCCTGAATCCCGCCATGGCCATGAACGTTGGGTTTGCCATCCCCATCAATTTGGCGCGGCAGATCGCCGATCAGATCCAGCGCAGCGGCAGCGTGGCGCGCGGTTATCTTGGAGTCGGAAGCGAAGACCTCACGCCCGACAAGGCGAAGCGCATCGGCATCCCGTTCGAGGCGGGCGCTCTGGTTAATGTCGTGCACCCTGGATCGCCGGCCGAGGCCGCTGGTTTGCGTCCCAATGACGTGATCGTCGAGGTTGCCGGCCGCCGGGCCGAGAGCAGCGCGGGCCTGCAGCGGATCGTGCAGTCGCGGGCCCCGGGCGAGGCCGTGGCCGTGGTTTATCTGCGCGGCGGCCGGCGCGTGACCGAGCAGGTGCGTCTCACGGAGAATGCTGACCTGCGTGGCGCCCAGGTGCTGGGCATGCAGGTGGTCCCGCTCAGTCCGTCCGAGGCGCAAGAGATCGGGTCTGCCGGGATGAAGGTCGTATCAGTAGACCGGCGCAGCCCGGCCAGTGGCAGCTTGCAGCCGGGCGACGTCATCACCCATGTGGTGCTGGGCACGCAGGGCAAGCCCGCCACGGCCGCGTTGCTCAAACAACTGGAACAGAAACTTGCTCGCGGCGGCGGGGGCCGACTGGTTATCGTGCGCGATGGCTATCAACTGATCCTGACATTGGGGTAGCCATTCCCGGTTCCGGGACCGGTGGCCGGATTCCCTTTTCGGGGGCTTCGGGATACACCACCGACCCTGCCCACCCCGCGCGCTTCGCGCACGCCCTTGCCGGTTGCCGGCCACCGGCCCCGAGGCGGCAGAAGGCTGGCCGATGGACCCAGATTACGCTAGACAACCAGCAGGACATGTCCAATCCAGTTTCGGCCTCGCCCAAGGCCCACGCGCCGGTCTTGCCGCCCACGCTCAAGCCGCCCGCGGATCCGGGGACCCTGGTGCACCGGCAACTGCGCGACGGTCCTTTCTGGCAGCGGCTGCGGGCCTACGCCGATGTGCCCGAATCCGATTTTCTCGACCACCGCTGGCAGGCGAAGAACTCCATCACCAACGTCCCGCGCCTGCTGGCCGCGCTGCAAGGTTTGGTCGACGCCAGCTTCATGCGTGATGCGGAAGAGGGCTTCCGCCACGCGCCCATGCCGGTGCGGGTCTCACCCTATCTGCTCTCGCTCATCGACTGGTCGCGGCCCTACGAAGATCCTCTGCGCATCCAGTTCATCCCGCTGGCCTCGCGCCGCCTGCCTGACCATCCCAAGGTCGATCTCGACCCCCTGCACGAGCGGCAAGACATGCCGGTGCCGGGGCTGTCACACCGCTATCCCGACAAGGTTCTGTTCCTGCCGCTCGATACCTGCCCGGTCTACTGTCGCTTCTGCACCCGCAGCTACGCTGTGGGGCTAGATACCGAGGAGGTCACCAAGTTGCAGTTCGGCGTGGATGTGGAGCGCTGGCGCCTGGCTTTCGAGTACGTGGCTTCGCGACCGGAGGTGGAGGACATTCTCATCTCGGGTGGGGACGTCTCGCAACTGCGCGACGAGCAGGTGACCTACATCGGCGAGGCCTTTTTGGCTGTGCCGCATGTGCGGCGCATCCGCTGGGCCACCAAGATGCTGGCGGTCATGCCGCAGAAGTTGCTCAGCGATAGCGCATGGGTCGACGCCCTCACACGCATTGCGGACAGAGGGCGCCAACTCCACAAAGAGGTCGTGCTTCACACCCACTTCAATCATCCCGACGAGATCACCGCCATCACGCAGGCCGCGACCAACAAGCTCTTCGATCGCGGCATCACGGTTCGCAACCAGACGGTGCTCATTCGCGGGGTGAACGATAGCCCCCCGGTCATGGGTGTGCTCATCAAGCGTCTCAGTTTCGTCAACGTGCACCCCTACTACATCTACGTGCACGACATGGTGAAGGGCGTTGAAGATCTACGCACGACCGTGGAGAGCGGAGCGCAACTGGAAAAACATCTCCGTGGGTTGACCGCTGGCTACAACACGCCGGCGACGGTGGTGGACACGCCGGGCGGTGGCAAGCGCGACGTGCACTCCTTCGAACACTACAACCGCGAAACCGGAATTTCGGTCTATGTCTCGCCGGTGGTGCATCCGGGGCAGCTCTTCTGCTACTTCGATCCCATTCACCTGCTGCCGCCCTCAGGGCAAGCCCGCTGGGCCGATCCGTCGCAGCACGACCGCATGATCGCAGAGTCGCTGGAAGAGGCGCGCAGCCGGCGATGAGTTTCGACGACGAGCTGGAGCGCGGCTGGGACCTGCTGGAAGCGGGAGACGAACCGGCTGCCCGGCGACTGGCGGAAAGACTTTACGGCGACGATCCGGGCCATCCCGATGTGCTGCTGCTGCAGGCCGCCTGCTGCCGTCAGACGGGCGCCATTGTGGAGGCGTTGCAACTTCTCGAACAGGCGGCCCAGGCCGACCTCAATTGGGCTGCGCCCGAGATCTGGATCGCCGAGATCTTGGCTGAGGATCCCGAGCGGTGGAGCGAGGCTCTGCAGCACGCGGCCGCTGCACTCGACCGCGCGGAAGAAGAAGACGAGTTCCTTGAGGCATTGGCGCTCAAGGCGGGGCTGGAGATCGATGTGGGCAAGCCGACCGCAGCCCGCAAGACCCTGGCGGAGCTGCCGCCTCTGCACGCAGGAGCGGCGGTGCCGCCCGCACTCGCGCTTGACTTCGCTCATCTGTTCCTCGAGGTCGGCGATGTGGACGAGGCCACGCGGCGGTTTCAGGCGATGGTAGATGCCGACGGCCGGGATGCCGACGCCTGGCACGGATTGGGCCTGTGTGCCGAGGCCAGAGACGACGAGGCCGGGAAACGTCAGGCATGGCTCCGCGTTCTTGCGCTTGACGCCGAGAAGCCGCTGGCCGCGTCTCTTCTGTCGGAGGTGCAGATGGCCGAGGTGGCCGAGGCGACCCTGCGCGAACTGCCGCGGCGGGTGCGCGAGCTGATCGCGCATGTGCCCATATTGATCGTCGATCTTCCCGCGCGTGACGAGGTCGACCAGGGTCTGGACCCGCGACTGCTCGGCATGTTCGCGGGTTCGCCCTACTCGGACCCATCCATGATGGGGGGCCAACCCCAACTCACGCAGATCCTGCTGTTCCGCAAGAACTTGGAGCGCGCCGCGCACAGCGTCGAGGAGTTGCGCGAACAGATCCGTATCACCCTCCTGCACGAGACCGGGCATTTCTTCGGCATGTCGGAAGAAGACCTCGCCGAAGTCGGGTTGGAATAATGCATCCCCCACTACTCAACGGTGGGACTGGACGAGAAGAGAGGGGCGGTGGCGGGGGGTGGTCCGCCTGGTTCCGCTCACCAAAACTGTGGACCGGACTGTGGACGGAGGCAGAAACTAAAACGGCCAGTCGGAGGTAGCTCTCCAACTGACCGTTTTCATTCCTGAATTTTGTGGGCGTTGCAGGATTTGAACCTGCGGCTTCCACCGTGTGAAGAGCCGTCCAACATGGGTAATTGCCAAAGAAATCAGTAGGTTAGAACGATGAGCGAGCACCAGATGACACCCGATCACACCCCCAAACAGGCACATTTCCAGGCATATCGATTTCCAAAAACAGGCATATCGCACCAGGACACACGGCGAACCCAGTAAGGGCTGAAAATGCAGCCTCCAGAAGCCACTGCTTTGCCCCCTTCAGGAACTAGACGGTGATGGACCAGTGGGCAAGCTGGAGCCCGCCGTTCGCAACGCCTAGGCCGGCGCCGGAAGACATACCGTCCGTTCCCAGCCACGTCCTCTGGATAGCCGTCGTCAACGCATTCCCATCGTCTGCACCAGGACCGGACCTGCTCGCGTCGCCTCGCAGTGGTACGCTTGGTCCCGCCTGTGCGCCGAAAAACTCTGTGCGGACCATGGTTCGCCCGCAGATTGCGGAAAATGCCACCACGCGCTGGCGCGGGTGACCAAACCCGAGCAAAGGGCGCCCAGACGGGCGCACTTGCAGTTGCGCTGCCAAAACTCCAGACTGTTTTGGTGCGCAGCTGTGATCTGTTTCTCCCAGCTTGTACCCCTAGCTAATCGTAAGGAGTATCTCATGAACAGCAGGAGCGCTCTATCGACCGTCTTCTTCTCAGCGACGCTTGTCGCTTCCGCTTGCTCAAATAATGGCGGCGGTGGCACGCAGAGTTCCGGCGGCTCGATGATCATTGGAGGTGCTGGGGGCGGCGCTGGCACCACCAACTCCGGCGGCGCAACCAACATGGGCGGGAACACCAGCACTGGTGGCGGAACTGCCTCTGGCGGCGCAACCAGTAGCGGTGGCCTGACCAGCACTGGTGGCGGAATTGCCTCTGGCGGCGCAACCAGTAACGGCGGTCTGACCAGCACTGGTGGCGGAACCGCCTCTGGCGGCGCAACCAACATGGGCGGGAACACCAGCACTGGTGGCGGAACCGGTTCTGGCGGCGCAACCAGTAGCGGCGGCCTGACCAGCACGAGCGGCGCAGGCGCGAGCAGCTCTGGGGGCAGCAAAACGACCAGCACCGGCGGCGCGAGCAACGCAGGTGGCGCGCCTGCATCTGGCGGTGTGATTCGGACTGGCGGGGCGATGGGCGGCTCAGCCAGCGCGACTGGTGGCACAGGCGGCGCGACCGGCAAAGGCGGCGCGGGCGCGGGCGGCACAGCGGTAGGCGGCGGACTCTCGATTTCAGGGGGAAGCGCAGGCCAGTCCGGCTCAGGAGGAGCAGGTGGATCGATCTTTTCCGGCCCGGTCGTCGCATTTCCCGGCGCGCTCGGCTTCGGGAAGAAAGCGACTGGCGGCCGGGGTTATGGCGCCTACATTGTGACCAACTTGAATGACACCGGCACTGGCTCATTCCGCGACGCCGTCAGCCAGGGGAACCGCATCGTGGTGTTCGATGTCGGTGGATACGTGAGTCTGCAATCGTCCGTGTCGGTCAGCAGCAATCTGACCATCGCGGGTCAGACGGCGCCTGGCGATGGGATAGGCTTCATGGGGCGGGAGGTTTCGTTCGACGCCGCGACGAACGTGATAGTGCGCTACGTGCGCTTCCGCCAGGGACTGCTCGACTCTGACGCCAAGAAGAGCGGGATCAACCTGCTCGATGCCAGCAACCTGATCTTCGATCACGTCTCGATCGAGTTCGCCCAATACGACAGCATCGACGCGGTGGGAGCGACCAACATCACCGTGCAGAACTCCATCGTCGCGGACCCGACCGGGCAACAGTTCGGGGCGCACACCGAGATGTCCGGTGGTTTCTTTACCTGGTACGCCAACCTATGGGCCAACGCTCACGGTCGCATGCCCCTGGCGAAGTGCAACACCCAGTTCGTCAATAACGTGGTCTACAACTACCAGTACGCCTATTGTGCCGGGGACACCGGCGGCACATTCTGGCACGACATCATCAACAACTACTTCATCGCAGGCCCGTCGACGACTAGCCCGGGTGACTACTTCTACCAGATGGACAGCGGCCAAACCGTCTACGTCAACGGGAATCTGGCGGACACAAACAGTGATGGCACGCTGAACGGGACGGACGCGGGCTACCCGGGCGGCACGACCCACGCGACCGCGGCGAACTCCCCAGACACCGCGAGCCTGCCGACCACCAGCGCAGCGGCTTCGTACGCCGCTGCTGTGGCCGGCGCTGGCGCGTCCCTGAACCGCGATCAGGTCGACACCCTGGTGGTCGCCGACCTGACTTCGCTTGGGAAAACAGGCTCGCTTTGGACGACCCAGACAGCCACGGGTTTGGGCAACAGCGGCTACGGAACGCTGGCGGGCGGGACCGCGCCCACCGACACGGATGGGGACGGCATTCCGGATGCCTGGAAAATCAAGTACGGTCTGGATCCAAACGATCCCTCCGACGCCACCGGCGACTTCGATCACACCGGCTACACGAACATCGAAAAGTATATCAACGGGATTGTGGACGGTTCGTACCCCATTTAGGTTCTAGGTTTAGGTTCGGGTACGGCTCTGGAGGCAAGAACTCATGATGCGCAGTCTAGCGGCTCTTGCGTGGGTGATTTCCTTGGTAGGGATGGGGTCCTGTGTGAACGTTGACAAGCCAACCGCCATCGTCAATTGCGAGAAGAGCGGCGAGTGTACGGACCACGGACCTGATGCCAGCACGGGTCTCCAAACGCAGCCTGGCCAAGACGCCGAAGGGAACAGGAACCCGGATGCAGGTTCTGTCCAAGATGGACCTGTTTTCGCTGTCCCCGACGCTAACGGAGGAGGCTCGCCCGATCGCGCTCCTGACCTCGCGACGGGTGTTGGGCAGGACGCCGCTCAGGATATCTCACAGGACGCTGCCCGGGATGTCGCAACGGACTTGGCGAGCGGTCCTTGTTGGAATGCTGGCAGCCCTGTAGCTGCGGGCACCATCTGCCGTCTAGCCGCTGGTCCTTGCGACGTGCCTGAAGTCTGCGATGGCGTCAACGCCGCCTGCCCGGCCGACGAGTATGAGCCCGCAACGACCGTCTGTCGTGCGGCCACGGGTCTCTGCGATATCCAGGGAACCTGCACGGGTTCCAGCCCCGATTGTCCGGTCGATGCTTTCCTGACCGCAGGCACTGTCTGTCGGGCACCCGTAGGTCCTTGCGACCTTGCCGAGAGCTGTTCAGGAACCGACCCCGACTGTCCGGCTGACAGCATGGTTCCGGCCGGAACCGTCTGCCGTGCATCCACGGACTCAAATCAATGCGATCCTGCCGAGGTCTGTACCGGGTCCAGCGTTACCTGTCCTACCGATGTCATCTACACGCGCCCTGCGGCGCCGACAGGTGTCGTGGCCGCGCCTGGGACTCTGGAGGCCACCATTTCGTGGACTCCAGCTTCTGGGGCTACCGGATACAACGTCAAGCAGAGTGCCACCTCAGGATCTGGCTACACAACATTGGGCACGCCGCCCACGACGACCAGCTCTCCCTACACCGCCACTGGCCTCACCGGCGGTTCGACCTACTACTACGTCGTGTCCTCGGTCAACACTATCGTGACCTGCGAGTCGGCCAACCCCACCGAAGCCTCTGTCACGCCGACCGGCACATGCACCCCATCGGAGGCGCCCACGGTGACTGCCGCCTCGGCCAACGGCCAGGTTTCTCTGAGCTGGACGGCGCCGACGGGCGCCATCTCGTACACCGTCGCGCGTAGCGCCACAACCGGGACCGGCTACGTTTCAGTAGCCACCGTCACCACGTGTACCACCGCCTGCACTTACAGCGACATCAATGTTTCGAACGGGACAACCTATTACTATGTGGTCACGGCAAGCAATGGCAAGTGCAGTTCCGCCAACTCGGTGGAGGTTTCCGCCTCGCCGACCTGCACCCCGCCGGCTGCGCCGACCAACCTGGTCGCCACTCCCAACAATGGCTCGGTGGCATTGACATGGACGGCGCCGACCGGCGCAGTCTCCTACCGCATCCTGCGCAGCACAACCTCGGGGTCTGGTTATACCCTGGTGGGCACCTCAGGAACCGCCAGCTACACCGATAACAGCGTGACCAATGGGACGACCTACTACTATGTCGTGACCGCCAGTAACGGGTCGTGCAATTCAGCCAACTCGGCGGAGAAAGTTGCCATCCCAGCCTGTACACCGCCGTCAGAGCCAACCAATCTCACGGCCACGCCGGGCAACGGCCAGATTTTGCTCGCATGGACTACCTCGACGGGAGGCGCTATTTCCTATCAGGTTCTGCGCGGCACGACGAAAGGCGGTCCGTATACTGCCATCGCCACGCCCACCAGTGCGGGCTACATGGATACCGGCCTGTTGAACGGGACAACCTACTACTATGTCGTGAACGCCAGCAACGGGTCGTGCAGCTCTGCCAACTCCGCCGAGGCTTCCGCCGAGCCAGTATGCACACCTCCATCAGTGCCGACCATCACCGCAACCCCAGGGGACGGCCAGGTCACGCTCTCCTGGATCGCCTCGACCGGAGGTGCGGTGTCGTACGTCGTCTCGCGAGGCACAGTCAGCGGTGGTCCCTATACCGTCGTCGCCAATCCGACCGGGATCACCTACACGGACACGACCGTGGTGAACGGGACGACCTACTACTACGTGGTCAGCTCCAACAATGGCACCTGCCAGTCGCTTCCCTCGGCCGCGGCTTCCGCCAAGCCGGTCGCGGCCTGCACACTGCTTGCCCCGATCGGCGTGAACGCCACCGCCGGGAACCAGCAGGTGACGCTGACCTGGACGGCTGCCACAGGGGCGACTTCGTACAACATCGGCCGCAGTACGACCAGCGGGACCGGCTACGCCTCCGCCGGGACCGTGACCGCCCCCACCACCACGTTTGTCGACACCGGCGCGACCCTGCCGTTGGTGAACGGGACCAAGTACTACTACGTGGTTACTGCCA
>Ga0181533_1001240_pt1 | contig 33216 bp, 29 predicted proteins | sample PEATcosm2014_Bin_45_FD_119772 | JGI IMG/M metagenome (GOLD analysis project Ga0181533, IMG submission 119772) | Peatland microbial communities from MTU Mesocosm Facility, Houghton, MI, USA - PEATcosm2014_Bin11_60_metaG | ecosystem: Environmental > Terrestrial > Soil > Wetlands > Peat | place...
GATTTGGTCACTGCTTCGGCTTCAGGGCTTGACCCTCATATAACGCTTCAGAACGCCGAGTTTCAACTGGACCGGGTAGCCTCCAAATGGGCAGCCGACACTAAGCGTGACCCGGCTGCAGTCAGGCGGGAGATCAGGCAGATATTGCTGAATAACGCCTCTGCCCCTTTTGGCGGTCTTGCCGGCGAACAGATGGTCAATGTGCTCGAAGTAAACCTTAAACTTCGGACGCAGTATGGAGCGCCATCACAATAGATCGGGCATTGGAGGAAAACAGTAATGACGCTGCTGAAAGACAGCATAGAACAATTCGAGAGGAATGAGATCGTAGATGCCCTTGAAGAGAGTGATTGGGTAATGGCGAGAGCTGCAAGAAAACTCGGCATTACCGAGAGGATGATCGGGTATAAGATAAAGAAATACGGAATAAAGAGACTTGATAAAAGACAGGAGTTCGGTAATAATACTGAGTCCATGCGATAAAGAGGGAAACAGGTTTGAGCGTTGTGAAAACATAAACGGGGAGGATAGTGTGAAAAGAGTAAAAAAGTTTACCAGAATTATGTTTGTGTGTTCATTGGTTTGTTCATTATTTACAGGTGTCGCATATGCTGAAGATCAACCTGCAGCGACGGCAGCCCCTGCAACCCCTGCGACAGCTGAGGCGGCTCCTGCGACAGCGGCGGCAGCTCCTGCTCCACCTGTGGTCACGGGCAGCGCGGCCATGTCTGTTCTTAACCGGTACATATTCAGAGGATACGAACTCAGTTCGCATAGCGTTGTCTTTCAGCCGTCGCTTACCATTAATTACGCGGGCTTCTCAGCAAACATATGGACCAATATTGACGACTCGGAGCATGCGACACAAAGCTTTTCTCCCGTTGTATCCTCGAGGGGGACGATCAACAGGTTCGACGAGACTGATTTGACTTTTAACTATACCTACAATATTGACAAGCTTGCCCTCACAGGAGGTTTTATCTATTACGGTACACAATATGCAGCCGAAACAGGGGAGTTTTATGTAAGCGGCACTTACGACATGATCGCACATCCCACATTGACAATCTACCGGGACATAGATCATTATGAAGGCACATACTTCAATCTCTCTTTCTCACAGTCAATCCCGGTGTACAAAGAGATCACCCTCGACCTGGGAGCATCTTTCGGATATGAGGATGGGAGTTCGAAATACTGGGACACGTATGTTGCAAATAAAGGCTTTGTCGGCAGTAAATACAGTGCGTTCCATGACGGCATGGTGAAGGCCGGTTTTACCATACCGGTGATAAAGATGATATCGGTTCAGCCTGTTGTCCAATACTGGTTCCCGCTTTCCTCCGACGCAAGCAAAACTGTGGCGGATGCTTCAGGAATCCATCAATTTAACCCTAGCGGTCATCTTGACGATACCTTTGTGTATGGCATTAACCTGATGTTTAACTTTTAAATAGTAAGTAGTAAATAGGAAGTAGGAAGTAGGAATGGCGGCCTTTATGTTTTTCTACTCACTACTTACTACTAACTATTCCCGACATCAAGAGAAGAGTGCCACCTGGTCGATTTTCAACTGAGCAAGACTTTCCTTAGACATCTGGAACTTGTTGGAAAAGACCCTGTTCATCAACGTGACCAACTGGCGGAACTTGTAGGCATCATGGTGGGAGTCTCCCTTTTGTTCGGAAGCGCGCCAGCTCTGCTCGTCGGATATGCGCAGTTCCACCCCCAAAGTGTGCTGATGGGTCTCCTTGCCGATCCTGTCACGCATTGCGTATAACGGCGTGCCCGGGACCATGATTTCGTTCGTATCCGCAGTGTAGTGGATAGGGAGGGAGAAGGCGATCTTGCACTGGAACTTCCGATGTCCAAGCGAAGAATGCAGGTTTCTGGCCGCATTTACACTCAGGGCCTCGTAGAACGTCCCGGCATTAGCGAGGAGATCTTCTTCCGCCGGAGATTCGTCGCTGCCGCCGCTCTGCGCAAGGCTGACCATCAGCCGCCTCACCGCTTCCCGCATGCTTTGGGCGTTCTCGAAGAGGGTTTGAGTTATCGAATGGGAGGCGGTGTTTTCCTGCAGGATCACGCCTCTCTTCTGTAGCGCATGAAAAAGCGTTAACGTGTCGTCCATGCTCTTCAGGATAAAGGTAATTGCCAGGATGTCCCGGATGTCATACGCCTCACCCTCCAGGTCTTGACCGAGTTTGGTGAACATGCTTTCGGGGCTCTTGAGCCTGGCCTTGACCTCGACGATATCGACGGATACCCCGTCCCCGCTGTTGAAGGCAAGGCATCCCTTGTTTTCATCAAACGTCAGCGACTCTTTCAACTTGTGGAAAAACGTCGAGACCTTGACAAAGGCCCTCTTGGCAGACTCACTGTCCGGGATATGTTTCGGATTGTCCCAGCCATACCGGTACAGGTCGTCAAGACTCTGCCCCTGCGCCTCCAGGAAAAAGCCCAGCTGGGCATAATCGCTGATATCCTGGCTGTCCTCTTCGACCGACTTGATAAGATGTCCCATCTTGAGCATGGAACAGGCGACCTGCTGCCACGCGACCGGGACGTCCAAGTCGCTGCCCTTATACCCGTGGAAAACGAGCGGATATCTCCGCGACGAGGAGAGGAGGAAGAGATGCCGGGGGTCTTCGCTGACGGTCCGGCGGAACTCCGCACTCATCAGGACCGAATCAATCTCTCCAAGGGAATGCAGACAGTTCCGGTAAAGGTCGGAGTTAGCTGACTGAAGGGCAGCCAGTCCTTCCAGCTGCTTTGTTACAAAGGGAAAGAGCCAGTAAAGAAAGTACTTATAGACGCGCTCGATATACCTGTTCGCCCGTTCCTTCTCACTCTCAGGCAGTTCATTGCCCAGGATGTCGAATCCGCGGTTGCCCATCATCTTAGAGGCCTGGGAAAGGGCTGTTGCGTAATCCCTGGCCGGCAGCAACAAAAAGGGTGTCATCTCGGTCCTGTCAAGGATTGAACCGAAAATCTCGTGGTGGAGTTCCTGGCTTGAAGGTATATTGTCCATGTTATAGAGGAGAGAGATACCCATCAGGAGACAGACTGGTAGCGAGCATCACCATGTTGATGTTGCGATGGTCAGACCAGCTGTTGGATTTTCTGTTCTTATTGTCCAGCCAAAATGCATTGATCTGTCCGCTAAGACGGGCATAGCGCATCAGACTTCGGATACGCGAATGGGCAAGAGGGTAGTTCTTGAAGACGCCCGGATATTGCTGAAACAACACCTCCAGTCTCTCAATGGCCTGCAATCCGATCGACAATCCCAGTTCCCGAAATGCCAGTCGGTAATCGGCAGGAAGATTTAAAGGCGATTTTTTCACAAAATAGTCTAAACCCTTCAGGGAATCATCCAAAGCATTATTGAGTAGGTCGGGTAGTATGAAGCTGTCTGCAACAATTAGCTGTGCCGTCTTATACGCGCCGCTCAAGAGACCGCCAATGCCAAGGGGGTCATCGGTGGTCCAGCTTTTACCCTCGCAAATAAGGCCCATGTCGGCAATTTCGGCGCTGAGGTCAGGTGATCGCCCGGGATATTTCCCCGCAGTGGCCTGGAGCTCGCTGTAAGTAATCAGTCCGTCAATCGGATCGTGATGACCCATGGACGATACGAGAGGATACACCAGATCTATGCTCATCTTCCAGTATAGGCGTTTTTCTCCCCCGGGCGGCGAGACGTAGGTGAATTTTGAATGGGCTGTTTTTGCGAGCTCTATTGCCCACCTGTTAAAGGTCGAATCTCCGGTGGCCCGGCTTACGCAGTCGAGAGCGTGCATCCAGTGTGTCAGATAATGATAATACTGCCCGTCTCTTTCCCATTCCAATTGCTCATCGAACGGCTCCCCCGGCCTCCGTTCGTTCATCTCTTTTCCTATCCTCAGCCCTCCTATTGTGGGGTGTCTCGCGCCCTCCTGCTCATCAAGGCCGCTGATCCAGCCGGTACGTGAGTCATCGGTACGGCGCCGACCCAGCACCGCGTGCACCTGATCGACGAGGAGGGATGCGAGATGCATGTAATGCTCATCTCTGGTTTGGCGATAAAGCGCGAGGAAGTTGCAGACGGCAAAGGCATCGGTCCATAAGTAGCGCTGAGGAGAGGACTTTGCCGGTGAGAGACCGCTAAGATCCGCAAATTCAGTCATAATTTCACTGATCACAGAAACTCCGGACACGATCGATCAGACCTTAACCTTCGGAACGATCTTGCTGCGATAACTCCGTGGAAACCTTGCAGGCAGACCACAATATCGGCTCGATTTCTTCGGCCCCTTTGGGCTTGGAAAAGAGATATCCCTGGCCTTGACTGCAGCCCAAACATTTGAGCTTCTCAAACTGGTATATTGTCTCGACTCCTTCTGCAGTTGTCGTAAGGCCCATTGACCGGCAAAGCGATACCACTGTTTTAATAATTTCAAAATTTTTGGGGCTGATTGTTATCTTGTTGACAAAGCTCCTGTCTATCTTGACGGTATCCGCGGGGAACCGAGGGAGATAACTCAACGATGAGTACCCGATGCCAAAATCATCAATGGTTAAACGCACACCTGACTCCTTGATCCGATTAAGAGTGGCGATTGTGTCCCTTGAATCCTCCATAATCACACTTTCTGTTATCTCAAGTTCGAGGAAGCCAGGTTTCAGCGAAGTCTTATCGAGTGTCCTCGTTATCATTTCAACAAGGCCTCTTTGTTTAAGCTGACGGGAGGAAACATTAACGGCGACGCGTAAGTCTGATATCCCCACGTCGTTCCAGGCTTTGATCTGCCTGCAAGCAGTTTCTAAAACCCATTCCCCTATGGGAATTATCATACCCGTTTCTTCCGCCAAGGGTACGAACTCCCCGGGCATCACCAGACCCCGTACAGGATGGACCCATCGAATGAGCGCCTCGACGCTTTTTATCTCGCCGGTAAGCAGCGATACGATAGGCTGATAATGAAGACAGAATTCCTGGTGTTCCAGTGCCCTTCTGAGTTCACTCTCGAGTCTCAATATTGTTACGGCCCCTGCATGCATCGAGTGATCGAAAACAGCATACTGCGCCTTCCCGTTTGACTTGGCCCGGTACATGGCAGTATCGGCATCGCGGAGAAGGTCTTCGGATTTCATGTAATCCATTGAACTTACCGCAATCCCTATGCTGCAAGTTACGGACATTTCATTTCCTGATATGACAATAGGTCCCCTGACGATTTCGAGTATCCTTTCCGCTGTTTTTTCGGCATCGCCGACATCACCTATATCCTCAAGGAGAATGACGAACTCGTCACCCCCAAGTCGTGCAACAGTGTCCACGGTCCGCGAACATTCTTTAATCCTCGCTGACACCTCAATAAGAAGTTCATCTCCTATCCCATGGCCAAGGCTGTCATTAATAATCTTAAAACGGTCAAGATCAACGAAAAGGACGGCAAAAAAATAGTCACTGTGGCGCACTGCGCGCTGCCATGAAACCTCGAGCCTGTCCATAAGCAATGACCTGTTGGGCAAGCCGGTCAATGAATCATGCATCGCATCACGGAGCAATTGTGCCTCTATACGGCTTGCCCGCAGCATATAACGGACATTGTGGCCCAACAGCGCCCAGTTTACAGGTTTTGTGATAAAATTGGTAGCTCCGGCTTGATAGGCCCTGTCTATGGATTCGTTATCTCCGAGCCCTGTAATCATCAGTATCGGGAAGAGATCTTTCCCCGGCACATTGCGCATCTGTTCACAAACAGCAAAACCATCAATCCCCGGCAGCTGGACATCCAGCAGGACAATATCAGGCTGGAGCTTTTCAAAGATATCAATTGCTTTGATGCCATCTTCAGCCTCTTCAACATTAAACCCGGCTTCTGTCAAAACTTCATGAGCCAAGAGGCGAAACATTGAATCATCGTCAACAACCAATGCAAGCGGAATTTCTCTTCCAGTTTCTGTCGGCCTGGCCTTAAAATCCTTCATCTTCCGCCTCCGGTATAATGCGAACACAAAAAAAGTGCATTGTTTTTCCTATTATTTAAAGGAGATAGCTTTCTGATTGTTTCGGATAGTAGTAACTGCATATAATTATCCACCCTCAAATAACAAACATCCTGTGTACAATTTAACCCTTTTTGACTGCTCAAAAAATCAGTCTAAAACTGATATCTCTGTAAGATATCTACTAAAACAATGTCAGTGTTATTCTGACAATATCGCGGAAACAAGAAGTTTCATAATGACATATAAGTCTTCAATTCGTAAATACAGTATGCCTCAGTCGCAAGCCTCACCGGCACGGCGCCATGAAACACTACGTCCTCCTTTGAAGTTCCCGCTTAAGGGCCACGCTGACAGCACCGAATTCTTCTTCAGCTCTGTCAATCAGAGCTGAGGCCTTTTCCATTTCATAGACGCCGCTTATGGACTCCAGTTCGGCGAAAAGGGCTGAAAGTGATATTGCTCCTACACTGGCGCTGCCCGACTTCATGGTGTGAGCCTGAAGTTTCATCTCTCCGGCATCTCCCCTGGCAATGGCGTCACGCAGCGCTGCGATTCGCACCGATGTGTTTTTCGTGTACAGTGCAATGACGTTATCGAGTAAAGCTCTGCCGCCGTCCTTTTTGAAAGACATTATTTCATCCAGCACGGTGCAGTCTATAAGTGGAGCTGAAGAAGAAGGCGCTCCTGAAAGGGGGTCATTGTTCATAGTTTCATCTGCAGACGGCTGCTCTTCAGTCTTGAAAATTGCTCTGTCCCGGGGCCTGTCAGTGGGACTGTGAGTGAAAGCCCTTTTCTTTATCCACCGCCTTAAAACCATTACAAGTTGACCTTTTTTGAAAGGCTTGGAGAGATAATCATCCATGCCAGCAGCGATGCAAGTCTCGAGATCGCCCTGCATCGCATGTGCCGTCATGGCTACAATCGGCAAGCGCCTATCAGCCGAGTCACCATTACGGGGGGCCCTTTCCATTTCCCTTATCGCCTTTGTGGCTTCGTACCCATCCATTTTCGGCATCTGACAATCCATGAAGACAAGATCATAGGCCTTCTTTGAAACAGCCTCGACAGCCCTGAGGCCATTGTCCACAATATCTATTTTCAACCCGTAGCCTTCGAGCATACTCATTGCCACAACCTGATTCGTTGAACTGTCCTCAACAATCAGCACATGCCCGTCGAATCTCTCTTCAGGGCCATTGACTGCAACCTGAGTACTCTCTGACTTTGTTGAACGTTCCCGACTGAAAAAAGAAGCTATGCAGTCGAACAGGCGGGACTCGTGCACCGGCTTGCTGAGACAGACTGCATTGCCGAGCACCTTTAGTGACTCATCATCAATGCGCAGGCCGACGGGGGTGAGCATAATGAGTCTGACACTGCCGTTGGCAGGTTCGTTCCTGACCGTGTGGGCCAGTTCAATCGCACTTATTCCCGATATCTTCATATCCAGGAGCGCCAGGTCCAATGGCTCTCCGTCAGCAGCTGAAGCGCCCAATATCCCAAGCGCTGTCTGCCCATTATCTGCACTTTGACTCCTGATGTCCCAGGCGGCCATCTGTTCGGCAAGAAAGCTTCGGGAGGTGGCGTTGCCATCAACAATAAGGGCCCTCAGCCCCTTAAATTCGGGCCGCGCAACTAAATTTCTCCGGGCTTCCCGCTCTTGTTTTTGAAATTTGGCGGTGAACCTGAAAGTTGAACCTTTTTTCATTTCACTCTCAAAGGACAAATTGCCACCCATGAGTCCGGCAAGCTGCTTGGAGATGACCAGTCCTAACCCGGTGCCGCCATACTTGCGCGTGGTCGATCCGTCCACCTGACTAAATGGTTGGAAGAGTCTTTCCTGCTTGTCCTGATCAATACCGATGCCGGTGTCCCGGACCGAAAACTCAAGATTGCATTTGTCCGGACCGCTTTCCCTGACCTGAACATCCAGGACTACCTCGCCAAGGTGTGTAAATTTTATAGCATTGCCGATCAGATTCAATAAGATCTGGCGAAGACGCTCAGGGTCGCCCCGCAGGGAATACGGAACATTGTCCCGTATTCGATAAATAAGCTCCAGATTCTTTTGGTGGGCATGCTCAGCAAGCAGTTGTACCGACTCTTCAATCACCATGGAAAGATCGAAATCTGCGTTAGCAAGCACCACTTTCCCGGCCTCAATCTTGGATAAGTCAAGAATGTCATTAATAATGTTTAAGAGAGACTCTCCTGAATTTCGAACAAGCTCGGCAAAACGTCTCTGTTCAGAATTCAAATGCGTTCCGAGGAGAAGTTCTGTCGCCCCGAGTACCCCATTCATCGGAGTCCTTATCTCGTGGCTCATGTTGGCAAGGAACTGAGATTTTGCCCTGTTTGCCGCCTCGGCATGAAGCCGGGCCTCCTGTGCATCTTTTGTCCTTTCCTGCACCTCTTTTTCCAGTTTATTACTATATCCCCTGAGCATATCATGGGCCTTCCGTAACTCTTCTTCCGCCCGCTTGCGGTCCGTAATGTCACGGTAAATTCCCTCTGTGCCAACGTGGTTCCCCTGCGCGTCGCAATAGAAATAACTGCTCTCCGAGACTTCAAGCGGTCTCCCATCCTTTTTTCTGAGCGTGACTTCGAAGTCATTGATCGAACCTTTCTCATGCAAGATCTTTAGGGATTGTTCACGTTCTTCGGGCCAAAACCAGAAATAGTTAAGCGGACGACCGAGAAGCTCGCTTACTGAAGCATATCCCAATATTTTTGCCGCAGAAGGGCTCGCCATGACGAGACGCCCGGCAGCATCGGCGCGGAAATAAATATCACGAATATTTTCGACGATCCCCCTGAAGCGCGTCTCGCTGTCTCTTAGTGCATCTTCAACCCGCTCCCGCTCTGCAATTTCTGCCTCAAGTTGTCTGTTTTTCTCCTGGATTTCGCTTTCCCTCTTAGCAGATTCATCGAGACGAGTATGCAGGACCAGCGATTTTACATTTACCCTCAGGACGTAACCCGCCAATCCCAAAATCATAGCTGCCAGCATGCCCAATGCAATAAGAAGCCTGCGTGAAGCCAGGTGGCCGTATACTTCTTCAGCAGGGACCACATTTATCAGGGAGAAGGGCGTGCCGCTTACTGCGAGCCTCACAGCGAGCATCTTATCTTTCCGGCCATGTTGTGCCGGTACCATAAACTCGACGGGTTTTAACTCCTCCATGCTGGAAAAGTCAGGCACTTTGAAGCGCGTTATAGCCGTGGAGGCGCTTTGAGGGCTGTAAATATGGTCCCTGCCGGTGACTATATATACCAGACGGTGTGAAGAGGGATTGTCCTGTACAAGATGTTTGTAGAGCTCTTCGAACCTGATCCATGCGAGAAGCTGACCTTCGTATTTGTTTTTGAAGTAATACGCCGCCGACACCATCATATCTTTTCCATCATTAGTAGCGAGGATTGACCCATTTTTAAGTTCCCTGTTGAGGAATCTCTGCCACTTTTGCTCACTTTGGTTATTTGTTTTATGAGCGTCGCTATCGACAAGAAGATGCCCACCGGCATCAACAAAGGCTACCCGGGAATAAATGGCATCATCGCCGATTTTTTTTGTCCGGATCAAGTCTATGAAATTATTTTCGATCTGAGAGAGGCTGAACCTTAACCCGTATTCCATGCTCATGCCGAGGGCTTTGTTTTCAAAAAAAACGGAAATCTCTCTTGACCGTGCCGTATTAGTCAAATCGTCTTTTCTTTCTGCGAAAAAATACTCGACTGCTGCCGCACGTCTTTCGGTCTCCTGCCTTAGCTGTTCAATTACGGTTGACTGCAACTCGGTTTGGGACTGATAGATGGCAAAAAGAATGAAGCAGACATAAGCCAGCAGAAGACCGGCCACAACAAAAGCCGCATGATTGCTGTTCAGCGTTGAAGATCGTGGATATTGTAGGTCCATATTTTCACCACATCATGAGTCCGGTTCCTAACTATTGAGTATCAGAGCCATGGCGCTGCCTTAGTTATCTGCTCTGAAAAAGTCCGGGGAATAATTAAAAACAAAAGGGTAGTATTTTCTAGCAAGCCGCTCAAACGTCCCGTCTCTTTTAATTTTATCCAGGAACTTATTAAAAGCCGCTCGTAGTTTCGGGGAGTCTTTGGAAAAAGCGGCCCCCATGTCCTGCATTTTACTGATAGGACCTATTACCTTGATTTGGCCGGGCCACTTCTGCAGTGCAACCAGCGCATCCGGGATATCGAGCAGCGTCAGCTCTGATTCTCCATTGATGACAGCAGGGGCAAGTTCATTGAGCGTGCCGTCGAAAAGACGCACCTTGGCGCCAGTGAGGTCAATGCTGTAAAGAGAAGGGTCGAGGCAGGTTTTTGCCTTGCCGAGGAGGGTCCGGTTCTTAAGCAGCTTCTTTACCGCAGCAATGTCCTTATCAATATCTCCGGTAGGCTTAATAGGTTTGAGAGGAGAGTCGGAGCGTGAAACAAGCCAGACCTGATTGGGAAATGTCGGCGTAGAGAAGTCGGCGATTTTTTCCCTCCACGGGATGATCGTAATGCCATTGGCAGCAACATCCCCCTTGATAGGCGCTTTTCCAACGATCTCGATATCATCGCCTTTGGGGTTGACTTTCTTTCCGGTCAGATCAGCGAATATATTATTCCAGTCTGTTTTGACATATTCATACTTCACCCCAAGATTACCGGCGAAGAGCATCATCAATTCTACGTCCATCCCGTCCCCTCCGCCTGTAACGAAGTTTGCGTAAGGGATGCCAAGGTGTCTCAACACACCTGTTTTTTTAATGTCATCCAGGTCGGCCCCAAAGGCGGTCCCGACAGAAATAGCCACTGCTACAGACACTGCGCATATTGTTAAGAGCAGCTGGCCTATCCGTATTTCCAGTGCCCTTGTTTTTCTCTTCGATGTGTGCTTTTTCAAAAATACCTCCTCATAATTACGTACCCTGCCAGCCGGTCAATTGACCGATTTATTTTGAGTGTTTAGAAGCATAAATTGCAAGTTTTTTACTCAACTAGTGTAGTGCGACATAAATTCCTTTACAAAGAAGTTCTTGAAAAAAAAGAATTGTCGTCATTCCCGAGGTATTAATCGGGAATCCATTTTCTTAAAAAAAGAGTCCTGGATTCCCGCCTTCGCCAACAGTACCAACAATAGGTGCTTTAGGCACCAACAGTAGGTGCTTTAAGCACCAGAAGCAGGTGCTCTTAGGCACGGGAATAACGGCTAAAAACATTGAATATTAAGTAAAGAAGCGGTGGACGCACCACACTAGATTCTTTTTTGTAGTCCGAACGTTATAACAATAGTGAGAGATAGCCGAGAGATAGCCGGGACATGATCATAATAACTGATGATTTCTCTATGTTGGTGGTCGGACGGATAATGCAGCCAGTCGAAGCCTGACATGACGATAGCAAACCTGGCGCAATGCGATAGCACGTTACGGCATGTAAAAGAAACCTGGCGCCATATTGGTCGTGATTGCTGTGTTCAGCTGCTAATGTCTATATATAACAGACGACACCAACCTTGTGTTCAGGGACTATTTCACTGCCTGTGTCAACGCAGCTCTGAGTTCAGCAGATCCTTCGTTGCTGACCGTCTTTTCTATAATTATATTTACAGGGCTTACGCTCCTGCCGTAATAAGCAGCATTTAAACTGTCTCTCACCTCGAGGACAGAGCCTTCCAGGTTGATCCCGGCATATAGGCCTTTGCTTTTTGCAAAGGAGATGAAATCTGCGGTTATATTGCCTTTGGCCCCTATTCCAATCGGGCCAAGCGCCACCGAGGTGTCTCCGCCAAGGTTGACGGATGACGACAACAAAGAATCTACTGCTCTCTGGCTCATTGCCATCACAATCACTTCTGCGGCTTCGCCTCCAATCTGAAGACCAAAAGTTGCTGACCCTATGGTATAGAATGCAGGCTGGCTCCAGTCAAGGGTCCCCGGTTTCCTTACTACCAGGACACCGGTCCCGCCGGAACCCCCGATGAAAAATCCTCCCTTGATTATCTGCGGATAAATCAGGAGACCGCGGGCCTCCCTGAGGTGACTGTGGAACCATGTGTATTGCTCATCCCTCATGAAATCCCTGAATGTGGCCCGTGCCCTGTCGACAAGTCCCTGTGCCTCATCCGAATTTTGGGATGTCGATCCTGTTGTGGCACACGATGCCACAAAGATCAGGACTGTAATACCCAATAAAATAATATTCGATTTTCTCAGTAAGTAATTCATTGCTGCCCTCCTTGCAGGCGCTATCATAAAAGTAAAAGGTGCTTATTCAATTATACGTGCTTCGCATCTCTTGTCAACAGGCAGGCCCTATTTGTCGACAACACTCGAACTTTTATCCTGTGAGTGTGCCCCGACAAGCTGCCTTTATATTTATTGACAGCGTATTCCAGCGTTTGAGGACGCTCATCCCGGCGCTTTTTCCGGAGCGCTGCGGACAACTGTCCCGGTTCATTGCGGACACTTCTTGATTCCCACTCTCAGTCACATTTTTCAGGCGCCTATGTCACCTTCGAGAGGCGTTGAGGTCAATTGACCATCTGATAAGCTTCGCCCCGAAGGCCTCGTATCTTTATTATCACTCCTGGACAGGCTATAATCAGATAAACACGTAAAGGAGGCGAAGCATGAACCAGTTTGCGAAGTACACCGACCAGGCTTACGCATTAATGCGCATCATAGCAGGGTTTATGTTCTCATTTCATGGAGTCCAAAAAATCTTTGGTATTCTGAGTGATTTCCAGCCCGCGGTAGGATCCCAACTCTGGTTTGCCGGGCTTATAGAATTAAGTTGCGGCCTGCTTGTGATGGTGGGTTTCCAGACCCGCTTGGCGGCCTTCCTTGCCAGCGGTGAAATGGCTGTGGCTTATTTTCAGATGCACTGGAAGTTCCAACTCGGCCCGAAGTTTTTTCCGACCATAAACAAAGGCGAACTGGCGGCCCTCTATTGTTTCGTATTTCTCTTCATCGCGTGCCGCGGTGGGGGCATCTGGCGCCTGGATAAGAAATAATGTACTCTTCCGGCAATACGAAGTGATGCCCTGTTTCTCCAATGTCCGATCTGTTTTCGACCGGTTCCTGAAAGTGGCCCTGTGAGATACTTCCTAAAACTTAAGATCAGGAAGGGAAATTATCGGTAAGAAGTTCCTTCCAAATAGCAATATGCCTGACTTTTCTTTTTGTCTCGGGAGCAGTTGTGGCAGATCATCGGGAAAAAAAAGAGGATGCCGTAGAAAACAGGAGGAAGCATGAAGATCGACTGCTACATATCACAGGGATGCGGTTCCGAGGAAGCATTAAAAGAGAACATCGCTCGTGCTCTGGAATCCGAACAAATTCATGCCGAAGTGGGCATTCACAGGATCAGCGGTGAAAAAGCTGAGGAATTGAGGCTCAGCGGATCTCCATCTATATTTATTGATGGAAGAGAATTGCAGCCGCAAGCCGTAGCCGGGTTTTCCTGAAGGATGTTCAAAGACGAGTCGGGCAGTCTCGTTAATGTTCCTTCGGTGGAAACGCTTAAAAAGGTCATGAGAGAGTTTGACTGAAAACCGGAAAACAAATGCCCTGAGAGCAATCTAATAGTGTACGCATTACAAGGAAGGAGTTCATCCTCTTTGCCTACACTCTGAGGAAATGGCCGGCACAGTTTCCTTATTGTCTACAATTGTTTTAGCTTCAGTACCATCCTGATTGCGACATAGGGAAAAAGAAAGAAGATTAAATTGCACAGTTTTGCGAAAGCTATTCCGCAATAAGTGATCAACGCAAATTCATGGCTGGTGATATCGAAAATCTTTGAATGCAACCCATATTCATATCCCCACCGACCGCTGCCAATCAGATAGAAAAAGAACCAAAACAGAATGAAAGCAAAATTCAAAATGAAGCACCTAAGGAGAATCTTCGCCGTAACCTCCAGACGGTTTTTCAGATCCGTTGATTCATTTATTTCCGGCGTTATCATGAAGTCCGAATTTCCCAACTTTCTTTTTTTGCATGTTACCGCGGCCAGTTGCAACACACATGCCTGCCCCCGGCAGCCGGCATCATTCTATGCTGACCGGAGAGATATGCCATATCTTTTCAGCATACTCACGAATGGACCTGTCGCTCGAAAATTTTCCTGAACGCGCGACATTGAGGATGGCCATTTTTGTCCACGTGTCTTTGTCCTTATAAACGTTGGCTACATTCTCCTGACAACTTATATATGATGCATAATCAGCCAGGACATAAAACCTGTCCGCATCCAGAATGGTCCTGACAATCGGATGAAAAAGACCCTGGTTGTCAGGCGAAAAGTGGCCTTCGAGTACCTGATTGATGGCTTGACGAAGCTCCCCGTCGGTCTCATAATATTCCTGGGGGTTGTATCCGGAACTCATAGACATGATTTCTTCGGCTTTAAGCCCGAAGAGGAAGAAGTTCTCATCGCCCACCTGTTCCCTTATCTCGACGTTGGCCCCGTCAAGTGTACCTATGGTCAAGGCCCCATTAAGGGTAAATTTCATATTGCTGGTCCCTGAAGCCTCGAGTCCGGCAGTCGAAATCTGTTCGGACAAGTCTGCTGCAGGGATAATGCGCCCGGCCAGAGAAACATTGTAGTTGGGGACAAATATTACCTGCAATTTCTCACTTGCGAGGGGATTAGCTGCGATGGCGTCTCCAACAGCGTGTATCAGTTTAATAATCAGTTTGCAAAGGTAATATCCGGGCGCTGCTTTTCCTGCAAACAGGATTGTTCTTGGAGTGAAGGTCTCGTCCACTCTTCCTTCCCTGAGCCTGTTGTAAAGGGTTATGGCATGCAAGACATTCAGCAATTGTCGTTTGTATTCATGCAGTCTTTTAATCTGACAGTCCAGGAGATGCTGGTGACGAAATGACAATTTAGTGGTCAATCCAAGATAGTTGGACAAGGCGACCTTATTCAGTTCCTTGATCTCACGGAAACGTTTACGAAATTCACTATCCTCAGCAAGGGGTTCGAGCTTGTTCAGTTCATCGAGATCTTTTGTCCATAAACCTCCAATGGCTTCGGTTATCAACCTGGCAAGTGGGCGGTTTACTTCCAGCAGCCAGCGCCTCGGCGTTATGCCATTGGTCACATTCCGGAATTTTTCAGGAGACATCAGGTAAAAATCATGGAACACTTTTTCCTTTAAAATCCTGGAATGAAGCTCTGAAACTCCATTGACAGTATGGCTTCCGACTATTGCCAGACGGGCCATGTGCACCCATCGCTCACCCTCGCCGGTTATCAGGGCCATTGTCATCTTTCGCTCCTGTTCGCCAGGGAATTCTGCGTTTACCTGTATCAAAAATCGTCTGTCAATTTCCTGGATGATCTGGAGGTGGCGTGGTAGAAGATGTCCCATAAGGCCTTCTGACCATACTTCGAGGGCTTCCGGCAAGACTGTATGATTGGTATAAGCAAAGGTTTTAGTTGTTATGTCCCATGAGTCTTCCCAGCCAATGCTTTCCTCATCGACAAGTATCCGCATCAGTTCTGCAATAGCTATGGAAGGGTGTGTATCGTTTAGCTGAACGGCTACATTGTCGGGGAACTCTTTGTATGTTTTATGAAACTTCCTGTATCTTCTTATGATATCTCTTAAGGTGGCCGCTACAAAGAAATACTGCTGCTTGAGACGCAGTTCCTTTCCTGCAAGCGATTGGTCGTCGGGGTAGAGCACTTTGGAGATGTTTTCGCTGTTGTTTTTGTTCTCGACGGCCTTGATATAATCACCGCTGTTGAAATACTCCAGATCAAAATCACGGCTTGACTTTGCAGACCATAGACGAAGAGTATTGACAGTGTCGTTGCGATACCCCGGCACCGGATAGTCGTAAGCCATGGCCATGACCTCCTCGGTGTCTGTCCATACCATGCGTACCCGGCCGCTTCCGTAATTAATGGAATTTACCTTGCCGCAGAACTTGACCGGGTACAATAGTTCCGGCCTTGGAAATTCCCACTGGCTCCCGTATCTAAGCCAGTTGTCCGGAGTTTCAATCTGATAACCGTCTTTGATCTTTTGTAAAAAAATGCCATATTCATATCTAATGCCATAACCATAGGCTGGATATTGGAGTGTGGATAGCGAGTCAAGAAAACACGCAGCAAGCCTGCCAAGGCCGCCGTTACCCAGGCCTGCGTCCCATTCAAGCTCTAAAATATCGTCATAGGAGAGCCCGAAGGCGTCAAATGTCTGCTCATATTCTCCGAATAAGCCGATGTTACTGATATAACTGCCTAAAAGCCTGCCCATTAGAAATTCAAGCGAAAGATAATATAGCCTTTTTGCGTCGACATCGTAATAGCGCTGCTGGGTTTTGATCCATTGCTCAACCATGCAATCCCTGACGGACAATACAGTCGCGTCAAACTTGTCTCTCTGAGTGGCAGAGTATGTATCTTTGGCAAGAGAGAAGGTAAGGTGATCAATGAGGGATTCTTGAAACGCTTTCTGACACCTTGCCATTGGTTACCTCCGGGTCTGTTTATTCAAAAAATCAGGACGCTTCTAAAATACCATTTTTTCTCAGCACAGATCAGCCCTGGCTGTTGTTTAGGGATAACGATAGGATAACATATCGAGGGAAGGGAGTTCTTGCCGCTATTGGCAATGTCAAAAGTTTCACGGAAAAAAGGATTAAAGAATGAAACCACGGCAAATTTTCGCGCAAAGGCGCAAAGGTCGCAAAGAAAGACAAAGAACTTATAAAATAAAGATACTCCTCAGCAGTTGGTTTGCTTTGCGATCTTTGCGGCTTTGCGCGAGATCGTTTTTTCCCCAGGTGGCAAAATGATGCGGATCTATGCGAAAATAAAAAGCGATAAATAAAACATATTCAGGACATGATCTATGCTACGAATTCTTTGGCAGATTTTCAGGACCGGCATTGTCACTGAACCGCTTCCAGCAGTTGCTGAAGAGGAAATAATTCAGGTGGGAACAAAGCTTGAAGAGGCGATCGGCAAGCGTTTCAGGAGAAGTCTTACCATACGTCAAGTGGATGCAGGCTCGTGCAACGGCTGCGAACTGGAGATCCACGCCATAAACAACTCTTTTTACAACTGCGAACGGTTCGGCATGCATTTTACCGCCTCCCCCCGGTTCGCAGATATGCTTCTGGTTACGGGCCCGGTTTCGAGGAATATGGAAATAGCCCTTCGCAGGACATATAATGCCACGCCCACGCCCAAGCTTGTGGTAGCGGTAGGGGACTGCGGATGCAACGGCGGCATTTTCGGGGAAAGCTATGCTTCTCTCGGAGGCATCGATAAGGTAATACCGGTTGATGCATATATACGCGGCTGCCCGCCGACACCGGCAGATATACTGAACGGAATACTAAGGGTCTGCGAATAAGTAACTTGCACGTTGTCATCCTTTCTCTCTGTTGCCGCCATATTAAAAAATTTTATAACTAGTTTGTCATATGCCGGTCCGGCATCGCTTGTGCAATAATACTTGTAATTACAGGCAATGAGGAGGACAAGTTATTAAGATGTGGCTTCTGTTTGTCGTGTTGTAACCATAGAACAAAAACGATTGCTCGGTTTAAATACAAAAAGAGGAGAATGTATCTATGCACTTTTATTTACCGGTCGCTTTAACCAGTATTAATGTCCTGATCCCTGTGGGGCTTGGACTTGCGGTGGGACTGCTGTCGGGGCTCTTTGGAGTTGGCGGCGGCTTTCTCATGACACCGCTTCTGATAATGTTCGGCATACCGTCAACCATTGCAGCAGCGACAGATTCCAATCAGATAGTTGCAGCGTCGACCTCGGGTACTTATGCTCACTGGAGGGTCGGCAATGTGGATTTTAAAATGGGGTTGTACTTGCTGGCCGGAGGCTTTATCGGTGGGCTTTTGGGCGTTCAGGGAATAAAGGTGCTGAAGGCCATGGGCAATGCCGATTTTGTCATAAAGATGACCTACGTGATTATGCTTGGCACGGTCGGAGCCTATATGTTTATCGAAAGCATTTCAAGCATGAGAAAAAGCAAGACCCAGCAGGTCAAAGAAGAGCGGGAATCGGCAACAGGCAGGTTTCTCAAGTCGCTGCCTCTTCAGACACATTTCGAAAAGTCAGGGGTGACGCACTCTGTTTTGGTACCGATCATTTTCGGCGGCATTGTCGGCATACTGGCTGCTGTTATGGGTGTAGGAGGAGGGTTCCTCATGGTGCCGGTCATGGTATACATTCTGAGGATGCCAATGCACGTAGTTGTCGGAACAAGCCTTTTCCAGATCCTTTTTAATTGCATTGAAGTCACCTTTTTGCAGGCGTATACAAATCACACTGTTGACTTTATTCTTGCCGTGCTTTTATTGATCGGTTCTACCGTTGGCGCACAAATAGGGGCTGTGTTCGGGAGAAAGCTCAAGGGGGAGCAACTCAAGGTGATTCTCGCGGTGATAGTTCTGGCGGTCACAGTGAAAATTATTTTTGAGCTTACGCTCAGCCCGTCGTTGCTCTTAGGGCAGTCAGGAGGTCACTAAGATGACAGTAAACAGAATTATGGCAACTGCATGTGCCGTTCTCCTCTTACTCATGAGTGGGCCGGCATCTGCGGCACTGACTGTAACTCCAAATCATGACCACATCGATATTGATTTCTTCTATCATGGCAGCACTGTGAGTATCGAGGGCGTTTCAGATACCGGTACCGACCTGGTTATGAAGATAGCTGCGTCCGCCGGCCATCAGTCACTCAGGAAGAAGGGAAAAGTGGCAGGGCTGTTATGGATGAACGTCGGCGAGTTGAAATTCGATCATGTGCCGTCGCTGTATTCTCTTCACTCTACGAAGAAAATCAGTGATATCCTCAGCGAAGGGGAAAGGGACAAATACTTGATTGGATACGGGTCGCTGGGCAAACAGACTGTAATACAACCGGTTGCAAATGAGGCTGATAAGACAAAGTGGTTTGATGAGTTTGTCAAGTTCAAAGAGGCTTCCAAACTTTACGCCGAGACAGAAGGAGATATATCGCTTAGTGTAAGCTCCGGCGAACAGCATTATCATGTTTTGATTCCGTGGCCGTACCAGGCGGCGCCAGGGGACTATATAGTTACTGTATATGCTGTAAAGGACAAAAAAGTCGTTGGCACGGCGGAAACAAAAGTGCTGGTGGAGCAGGTCGGTCTGGTAAAATCTCTGGCAGTTATGGCAAAAAACAGCGCAGCTTTATATGGCATTATTTCGATACTTGCCGCGCTTGTGGCTGGTTTCGGGGTCGGACTGATATTCCGGAAGGGCGGAGGCTCCCACTAATATCAGGGAATGTAATTGCGGCCTTCGATGGCTCCGAGTCACCTATAGTGCCTAACGCAATAAGGAGGTACGCCAGCCGGTCCAATACAATTGATAGCAGGAGAAGTGGAGCACTTCTCCTGTCTTCCTTACAAAAACGAACTGACCCTTACCCGAGTTAGCGGGCCTGCGTCATATTTATGGGTTTGTAATTATGCCATTCCGGTTTGTCCGGAATCTTTCTTTATTTTCAAGCAGGATTCCCGAAGAGCCAACAGTTCCAACAGTAGGTGCTTTAAGCACCAGAAGTAGGTTCTCTAAGCAGGTGCTCTTAAGCACTGGAATGACGTCTTGGCTCGCCTGACATCCATGACCCATCCCCGAGTTAGCCTTTTTATTGCATTCTTTTGTGGAATTTTCTATTATCTAATATTGACGACGCCGTAAAGAGTTTGAAAAAGCTTTTTTTGTCCTTCCCGTGCTTGGCGCCTGTTGCTGGTGAAAACAGGAATCCAGTGTAGTTAGTTACGCTCTGGATACCGCCCTTCGCGGGTATGACGACTTTTTACGAGACAATAATATTTAGCGCCGCTGTTTAATACTGCTTTTTAAATTAGGGAGGATTATGCGAAGAAATTTTTGGGCCAGAATAATTATTGCGAGCCTTGTGTTGATTGCTATCGGAATGTTTATCGGCTCCCGAATGGGACATCTGGGTCCGCTAAGTGTCCCCGGCGGAGTTATAGGGTTTCCCCAGTCCTTCGCTGATGTTGCAGCAAGAGTCACCCCTGCGGTGGTAAATATTAGCACTACGTCCACAGTAAGAGTGCCAGGCAACCCGTTCAGACATTTTTTCGGGCCTGATGACGAGGGGCCCTTCGGCGATTTTTTTAAAAGATTTTATGGCGATACCCCTGACAGGGAGATGAAACAGCAGAGCCTCGGTTCCGGCTTTATTGTTGACAAGGAAGGATATATTCTAACAAACAATCACGTTGTTGAAGGGGCCGATGAGATAAAAGTAAAATGTTCCGACGGCAGGGAATTCAAGGCCAAAGTCATCGGCAGGGACAAGAAGACCGATCTTGCGCTGATCAAGATAGCATCTCTTTTCAGGGACCTCCCGACGCTCGTAATGGGGGATTCGGACACTATGAGAGTCGGCGACTGGGTGCTTGCCATCGGCAACCCCTTCGGGCTCGAACATACCGTCACTCAGGGGATTATCAGCGCTACGGGGCGCGTTATTGGCGCCGGCCCTTACGATAATTTCCTGCAAACTGATGCTCCGATCAATCCCGGCAACAGCGGCGGGCCCCTGGTGAATTTGCGAGGGGAAGTCATCGGCATTAACACGGCTATTGTCTCCTCCGGGCAGGGCATAGGTTTTGCCATTCCAAGCGGTATTGCCAAAACAGTCATTTCTCAACTGAAAAACAAAGGGAAGGTTGTCCGCGGATGGATAGGCGTTTCTATTCAAAACGTAACTCCTGATATGGTCAGTCCCCTGGGCTTAAAAGGGACTGAAGGGGCTCTGGTAGGTGATGTCGTTCCTGGAGGACCTGCTGACGTTGCAGGCATAAAAAGGGGTGATGTGTTTACTTCTTTCAACGGCAAAAAAATAATGAACATGTCGGATCTTTCGAGAGAGGTTGCCGATATGCCTGTCGGCAAGACTGTTGATGCGAATGTTTTCAGGAACAGCAAAACAATAGATGTCAAGATTACTGTCACGGAAATGAATGAGGGGAGACTGGCTTCGGGCAGGAGTGCTCAGGAAGGCGGTCTTGGAATCAGGGTGGACGATATCACCCCTCGCTGGAGGGCAGAACTGGGAATCAGGGAGAAAACGGGGGCGCTTGTTACAAATATCGCTTCCGGAAGCCCTGCTGACGAGGCCGGCTTGCAGGCAGGGGACATTATAAAGGAGCTTAATCACAAACCTGTCAATAATGCGCGCGATTTTTATGACGCTCTGAACAAGAGTGAGCATGAAGCGTCATTGCTTCTTCTGATCAAGAGGTCCGGACAGACCTTTTATGTGTCCATCAGGACTTCATAGTGCCGCTTATATTTTTTCCTCAAACTTCCTCTGATATTGCACAGTTAATTTTTTTGTGATATAAACTGTTGTATAAGAGCATTCCTTTGACACCGCATCCTATCCGGAGGTGAGAGGCACAGTGGACGGCTACTGTAAACAAGATGATAAAGACGTTTGGAGCGCCAATTAAGGATGATTATGCAAAAATCATTATTAATTATTTGGCGATGCATTACGGAACGGGAAAATAAGACCATTATCAGGAGGTAAGGAAAGTGAGATATGCATTTGCGCTGATTGCGGCCGCAGCGATGGTATGTTTTTGTGGCATGAATAATATTGCCGGAGCAGATGAAAAAGGTAAATCGCCTGAGGCGGAGTTCAAAGAGCACTGTGCTGTATGCCATCCCGGGGGTGGCAATATTATTAATCCGAAAAAAACGCTGCATAAGAGCGACCGTGAGGCAAATAATGTAAAGACCGCTGCTGACATCATTAGTAAGATGCGGAACCCGGGACCAGGCATGACAAAGTTTGACAAGAAAACGATCCCTGACGACGAGGCAAAGAAGATTGCCGAATATGTATTGAAGACTTTCAAATAATTTCTGCATGCGACGCTTGCTCTTAATACTCGTTGCAGTCTGTTTTTCTTTTACGTGGGTGCTTCTACCGGAAGCACAGGGCCATGAGGAATCGGCTTCCGTGCGTTCCGGGGCTTCAGGTGAGCTTGGGTTGAATGAGCGGACCGGGCAGAGCATCCCACTCGATGCAGTTTTTTATGATGAGCAGGGCAACATGACGACCCTGAAACAACTGGTCAACAGGCCGGTTGTCCTGAGTCTTGTCTATTACAGTTGCGACCGCATCTGCCCGCAGTTGCTCGGAGCGACAGCAGCTATAACCGGCGTATTGAAATATGTTCCGGGTAAAGACTATTCATTAATCACAATAAGTTTTGACCCGGCAGATACGCCCAAAACCGCCCGTGATGCGAAAAGGAATTATATCAACTTCCTGGGGCCGTCCTTCCCCGAAGGCTCATGGAAGTTTTTGACTGGAACGAGTGACAACATTAAACGGGTCCTGGATGCCGCAGGGTTTAGGATAAGAAAGGAAAATATCCATGGTTTTTCACATCCGGCAGCCCTCGTTGTGCTCTCCCCCAAAGGGAAAATCGTGCGTTATGTTTATCCTGTGAGCGATACCAACTTTTCTTTGCCTCACCCGCTTGCATTTCAACCTTTTGACCTGACCCTTGCTATTTCAGATGCCGCAAAAGAGAAGACCGGCTTCAGTGTTCAGAGGGCGCTGGCATATTGCTTTCCCCACATGCCTAAAGGGCAGGAGACCTTTTTTAACATATTGAAAATATCCGGCGCTGTCATTGTCTTCTTTGTCCTGGCTTTCTTTATTTACCTGGTGTCTACGCGGAAGGAGCTGAAGGGGGACAAATAATGAATTCGTTTTATGCTGACCTTGGGCCGCGGCGCGGTTTTGCAGCATGGATGCTGTCCACCGATCATAAGAGGCTGGGGATCATGTATCTGTCGGCGCTGCTTCTGTTTTTTTCCGTCGGCGTGTCGCTGGGCGTGCTGATACGGCTTAATCTCATCTCTCCCGGTACGTTTGTTCAGGCCCACAACTATAACAGACTGTTTACTATTCACGGCATAATAATGATTTTTCTTTTTATAATACCGGGGATACCGGTGTCGTTCGGGAATTTCTTCCTTCCACTCCTCATCGGCGCCCGTGACGTGGCATTCCCGCGGATAAACCGTTTGTCATGGTGGCTTTACCTTGCCGGAGCGGTTGTTGTGCTCGCGTCGCTTTTTTTCGGCGGCGGGCCACTCGATACCGGATGGACGTTCTACGCTCCTTACAGCGTCCAAACCAGAACAAATGTATCGATGGCCGTTCTCGGGGTCTTTATACTGGGGTTTTCGTCTATTTTGACCGGCCTGAACTTTATTACCACCATTCATCGCCTCAGGGCGCCTGGCATGACCTGGCACCGGATGCCCCTCTTCGTGTGGACGCTCTATGCCACGGGTTGGGTCCAGTTATTGGCGACTCCTACAATAGCCATTTCTCTCCTTCTTATTATTCTTGAGCGGTTCTTTGGCATCGGGTTCTTCGATCCCGCCAAGGGAGGGGACCCGATACTTTTCGAGCACATGTTTTGGATATATTCCCACCCGGCAGTTTATATCATGGTGCTGCCGGCCATGGGAATTATTTCAGAGGTGGTCCCGGTATTTTCCCGGAAGGTCATTTTCGGTTACAGTGCCGTTGCTTACTCGGCCATTGCTATTGCTGCCGTGGGTTACCTTGTCTGGGGACACCATATGTTTACGAGCGGCATGAGTGATACAGCGAGGGTTGTTTTTTCATTTTTTACGTTTCTTGTTGCAGTGCCTAGCGGTATGAAGGTATTTAATTGGCTGGGTACGCTGTATAAGGGCTCGATCAGGCTCGATGCCCCCATGCTGCATGCACTGTCTTTCATCTTTCTGTTTTCCATCGGAGGTCTTACAGGACTCATCCAGAGCGCGGTTGCGACAAACCTGAACCTGCATAGCACCTATTGGATCGTGGCACATTTCCACTATGTCATGTTCGGAGGCATGGGTTTTTCTTTTTTGGCTGGGCTGCATTACTGGTTTCCGAAGATGTTCGGCAGGATGTACCGGGAGCGTCCTGCAAAGATAGGCTGGCTGGTGTTCTTCATCGGATTCAACGTCCTTTATTTCAGCATGTTCATTCTTGGCTACAACGGGATGCCGAGACGCTATTTCGATTATCCGCCGCAGTATTTTACCGGACAGCTGGTTGCGACTATCGGGTCATGGATTCTGGCAGCCGGACTCATAATCATCTTCAGGAACCTTATTGTGGCTTTTTACAAGGGACCTAAGGCCCCTGACAACCCATGGGGGGGGTCGACATTGGAATGGCAGGTGTCTTCTCCTCCTCCCCACGAGAACTTCGGGAAGATGCCTGTGATAACACGTGGACCTTATTCATTTGAATAACTATGACTGAGAAAGGAACTATAGAGAGCAGCGCAGAAGAGAAACACACCGGGTACACGGGGGCAAAGTTCGGCATGTGGTTTTTTCTTATGACCGAACTGATATTTTTTGGAGGGATGTTCCTGTTGTATTCCGTTTACCGTTCGAAATATGCTGCAGACTTTCATACCGCTGCGCTCGATGAAAATATTGTAATCGGTTCGTTGAACACGGTCATTCTTATTACCAGCAGCTTTACGATGGCGCTTTCTATCAGCGCAATCAGAAAGGGGAACAATTTGCTGTCTTCATGGCTCCAGGCAGGGACCATGACAATGGGATGTATTTTTCTGGTCAACAAATATTTTGAATGGAGCGACAAGATAGGACGGGGCATCTATCCCGATTCGCCTTTGATGATGCAGAAGAAAAAGGGCGAGATACTATTCTACGGCCTTTATTACGTGATGACCGGCATACATGCGTTTCATGTCATTGTCGGCATCGCTGTTATCGGTACGATGCTTTTTTTGACCCGGAGCGGGGCAATCGACAGCAGGTCTTTCGTCAAGCTTGAAAATACGGGGCTGTACTGGCATTTTGTAGACATAGTCTGGATTTACCTGTTTCCGCTATTTTATCTGGTTACTTAGAAGCAGGCGATAGGCAAAGGAGGTCTGGTATGGGTAATGGGTCTTGGTTATGGGTTGTAACATTTTTTGCCCATAGCCTATCACCTATCGCCCATTGCCTGTGTTATTGATATGGCAGATGCGCGAACTCATATAACAGAATACAAAACATATGCATATATATGGGTGTGCCTTTTGTTCCTGACCGGACTCACCATCGCTGTTGGAAAAATGAATTTTACGAGTTTCAGCGTCCTTATCTGTCTTGTTATCGCGTCGATAAAGGCCCTGATTGTCCTTACATTTTTCATGCATCTCCGTTACGAAGGGGCTTTTCTCAAGGCTGTAATTTTGCTTACGCTCTTTACTTTGACGGCAATGATAGGACTTACGTTTGTGGATGTCTGGTACAGGTAATGTCGAAATTTTTATGAACGACCCTGGAGACATTTTTTTCGCGCAAAGACGCGAAGACGAAAAGAAAGGATTAGACAAAAGTAAAAGATAACTCAATTGTTTTTTTTGGCGCTCACGGTCTTTAATTTTTCTTTGCGTGCTTTGCGGCTTGGCGCGAGAAAAAAAGAGGAGATGCTGTGATATCGGACATTTCAAATACAGCCGGAAAAGTTGACCTTGCCTTCCTCTACATAACGGGGATGTCAGTGGTCCTTCTTGTACTTATCACTTCCTTTATGGTGTATTCTCTAGTCAGGTATAACGTAAAGAGAAACCCCCGCGCTGAGCAGACAGAAGGCAATGTCGCTACGGAAATCATCCTGACGATTATCCCGGTAATTCTGGTGCTTGTCATGTTTTATCTGGGGTGGACCAATTTTTCCTATTTGCGCAATGCCCCAAAAGACGCCATGCCTGTCACTGTCAAAGGAATGATGTGGTCCTGGCATTTCGAATATGAGAACGGAAAGCAGAATGATGTCCTGAATGTGCCTGTCGGTAAACCGGTTGAACTGGTTCTGACCTCTGCTGATGTGATCCACAGTCTTTATATACCGGCCTTCAGAATAAAAGAGGATGCGGTGCCAGGAATGAAAACACATCTGTGGTTTCAGGCAAATGAGCTTGGATCATATGATATTTTTTGCACCGAATACTGCGGAACAGGACATTCTCATATGCTTTCAAAGGTGGTAGTAATGGCCCAGGACGCCTTTGATGAATGGTATGCGAGCTCCGGGCCGGCAGGGAAAGAGAACAAGGGCTTACAATTGCTGCAGGACAAGGGATGTTTGGGTTGCCATACTGTCGACGGCACGAAGAAGATAGGCCCGACATTTAAGGGGATATTCGGCAGGAAGGAAACAGTCATCACCGAAGGTAAGGAGCACGAAATTATTGTTGATGAGGCTTTTCTTAGAAAGGCTGTGCTTCAACCCGGCGCAGATCTGGTGAAAGGGTATCCTAAAATAATGCCGAAGATGCCTGTAACGCCACAGGAACTGGATGCTATTGTTTCTGCTCTGAAGGACCTGAAGTGACCTCAATAGCGATTTTAAGGTCTTACGCTGAACTTTCCAAGTTGAGGATCTCTTTTTTTGCTTCGCTGTCTGCGTCTGCCTGCTTTGTCCTCGCGTCCGGCTGCTTTACGCTGCAGTGTGTACTGGTAACTGCAGGTGTTTTTTGCCTTGCTGCAGGTTCCTGTGCGTTAAACCATTACCAGGAAAGGGACACCGATCGGCTCATGCCCAGGACCTGGGGCCGGCCTATCCCCTCCGGCAGGATAAGACCTAAGCAGGCGTTGGTCTTTTCTTTTTTATTAATGTGCACTGGAAGCGCAATACTCCTTGCATGCAGCGGCATCGAAGCGTTTCTCTTAGGGTTTTTTGCAGCGGTATGGTATAACGGAGTTTACTTATACCTCAAAAAAATAAGCGCTTTCTCGGTAATTCCAGGCGCGTTGACCGGCGCGGCGCCTCCTGCCATAGGGTGGATAAGCGGCGGAGGAATATTTTTTTCTCCTGCGCTTGGCGCGCTTTGTCTTTGTTTTTTTATCTGGCAGGTCGCTCACTCCTGGTTGTTGTATCTCGAATACGGAGGCGAATATGAAAAAGCCGGTTTGCCGTCTCTGACACGGATATGGAGCAGGCGGCAAATCATAAGGACTACTTTTGTATGGACCCTTTGCACGGCGGTAATCTGCCTGATAGTCTCTCTTTATGTAGCGGTCATTGCGCCTGTTGTTCGTATTGCGCTGCTTGTCTCAGCTTTATGCCTGGCCGGCAGCGGCGTAATGTTTCTAAATGAGGAAAGAAGCAGGAATGCCCGCGGCTTCCTCTTTGGAAAACTGAATGCCTATCTGTTTATCATCATGGCACTGCTTGTCTGCGGCAGGCTGTTCGATTTCAGATGACCCCAATTCACCATCAAACCACAGCCAAAAGTAGGCGCTCTAAGCGAGGACACAGAGAAACTTAGGGATTTAAGAAGACACAAGGTCAGATCTGACTCTCATCTCTGTGCACTCTTCAGTGAAACTTCAGGTTTGTCTCTTCTTTTCTCAAAGACTTGAGAGCACAGAGAAAACCTCTGTGTTCTCTGTGGTTCGCTGTTCAGGTGGTGGATTCTGGATTAAGCGTTATCTTGAGATTTCGACCCGGTGAAACGCCTCCGCGAGTTCGCAGTCGGCGCCTTCGGCCATGGAGCATGACCATTCCCGCAACCACGCCGCTATATCCGGTATTTCGAGTTCTTTCATCTGGCTTTCGTGACAGCGGAGCGCGGCAACTTTCAGATCGAATGTCATTGTGATATCAGAGCGATAGTTGATATCTTCTGAACCAAAGAGAAGCATCTCAGTGACCTTGTGAGGTTCGAGGCCCTCTTCCAGAAGGTCCGGATACGATAGATGGTCCCGGGCGAAAGGGAATACGGCGTCGAGTGTAACTTGTCCGGTAATCCTGTGGTCTCTGTGCCAGATGTACCGGCGGTACGGATCTGAGGTCACAACAGTGCCGGGGCGATACGCCCGGATCTCCCGGACGACCATCTTCCTGAATTCTGAAGTGTCTTCAAGTCCCTGGTCAGGAAGCCTGAGAAAGACGACTTCCCGCACGCCCAGTAGCTTTGCAGCGGATTCCTGCTCTCTTTCCCTTATCCGGGCCAATATTAGGGGGTCCATAGTCCTGTCTGAAGTACCTTTCTCGCCGCTCGTGCATACAACGTAGACCACCTGCCGGCCTTCTTTGACCCAGCGCGCTATCGTTCCGGCGGCCCCGAATTCAGCGTCGTCGGGATGCGCTGCAATGACGAGTATATCGGCAAACGCCTTCATCTATTGTTCCGGACGGTACGTTTTAACGCAGTGTCTGAGGGTGGCCGCGTATTCCTTTGCAACGGCAGATGCAATGTTCGACCAGCCATAACCGATAACAGAAGCGCGGATTTCATTGACGGACAGTCCCCCGATAGATGAAAGCTCCATTAACCTCTCGATAGCCGATGCGAGCGACCTGGGACTCAGGCTGTCTGCAAGTAGTCCTGTTTTGCCGTCTCTTATAAGGGTGTCCATGGCGCCTACCCGTGCGGCGATGACAGGAGTTCCGCACGCGAGCGATTCAAGCGCCACAAGACCGAAGCTTTCGTAGTAAGACGGCACGACCAGCACATCCGCAGCGCTGTAATACAAAGGGAGAAGGTCGTGGTCGACCCTGCCCTGAAATTTCACTATGTCCTCGACAGAGGCCCGGCGGGCAAGCCGGCCAAGTTCGGCGAATGCTCGTGTCTTCCGGTCGTAGCCGCCGACGATCATGAACATGAGTCCACGCCTGGAGCGAAGATGCGCGGCTGCAGCCACAAGTCTGCTGATGCCCTTGACGGGGGCGAACCTTCCAACGTAAAGGACCAGGAACCCGGCATCCTGAAGGCCGAGTTCCTTTCGCGCCAGATCTTTTGCCACGGGGTAAAACCGTTCCAGGTTAACACCGCATGGTACCGTACCAATCTTTTCCCCCGGCACGTTAAAGTATTTCACGAGCAGGTCCTTCTCATGCTCGGTTGCTGCAAGTATCCTGTCACTTTTGCGGGCCAGTCTCTTTTCGGCGATCAGGCGAAGGGTGGGTTCTCTTTCCTGACTGCAGGCCACCCGCTTTGCGATGCCGGTCGTGTGGAACATCATGACATGAGGCATATACCACCTGTTCCTGGCAAGCCCCCCCACTTCGCCGGACAACCAATAGTGGCTGTGGATAAGGTCATAACAGACGTCGTTACTTGTAATATATGCTTCCAGCGAATGAAATACTTCCGGCAGGCGTCCGGACAGCATGCTCTTTGTGATATGTCCCTTGTTCCCGATCCCAAGATGGATGAGGCGGACATTGTCGGACATGAACAGCCTGGAGTCCCGCCCCCCGCTGTCGGCGCATGTGTAGATATCAACGCTGTGGCCTGCCCTGCCCAGTTCACGGGAAAGTTCACGGATGTAAACGCTCATGCCGCCTGTGTCCTCGGTCCCAAGTTCACCGAGCGGGCTCGAATGTATGCTGAGCGTGGCTATTCTCATTGGCCGGACATTAAGGCTTGCTCCGGGCGCTTTTGGGCGGGGAAACTGAGAGACGACTGAATATTGCGTCATTTGAAGATGGCCTCGCAGTGATACAGCGTGACCGGATGGCCGCCAAGACGGTACTTGTACGCCTCGCTGCCCCGAAGGAGATTATACTTTTTTCTGCCGCGTTTAATGCTTTCCTGTATGCTCAAGACCTTGCTCAGGAGTCCAACACTGAGGTGGCCAAAGTGCCGGTCATAGCCGTTGTTGTAAAGGTAAACGGTGGAGCGGTAGTCGAAACACATCGTTGCGGCTACGGGTATGTCGTTTAAGTCGAGAAAAAAAAGCATCAACAGGCCGGCGTCAGCCATCTCAACTGCCAGAGACCTGAAGAAGGACTCGACATCGCCTGTCATGAACTGCCTCTTTTCTGTAATGTTGGAACGAAAGAGCGATATGAAGGTGTCCATGGCATTTATAACGTCCTTCTTGTCCTCGATGACTCGTATTCCGACACGGCCTGCGCTCTCCAAACGCCTGAACTTGCGACGCGTTTCATGCCGCTCTTTGGCCGACAGGATACCGAGGTATCCTTCCCACGTGTCCGTCAGATCTATTTCATAAAGTACATCCACCGGGTTGCAGGATACATCGCAGCCGAGGGGCGTGGAGTATTCGCGGAGACATGAGTAGGCCGCTGAATCGGCGCGGACGCGTCCTGTCTGTAAACGGCTTACGCCCTCGCGTCTGAGATGGTCAAAAAGTATTGAGAAAAATTCCATTTCTCTTGAGGGTGCAACGATGAAGTCACTGTAATCAATCAGGTCGCTGTCGCTGATGAGACTTGCTGTGTCTCCGGTGACGGCAAGAGGCGCCACGCCGAGGACCTCATCACTCTGTTTCACAACATAGAGGCGCGTCTGAGAGCTCTCTCCGAAATATGACCACCATGGACCGAGCCACTGCGGAAGCATGAACAGACAGTCCCACTCCAGCCGGCCTCCGTCATCAGGCAGGTACCCCTTCAGATGATGCAGCGGCTCGACGCTTACCGTTCCCGGGCGTCCAGCGGTTTTGGGCCGGTCTTTCGTTATAGCAGTGTCCTCCCTCAGGGATGACCTATTTATTTTATCGGAATGCATTAGGGCCTAACCGCCATTGGTACCCGTCCGGAGTATCGTCCACCTCGATTTTGGCCCGCTTCAGGCAGCCACGGATAACATCCGCCTCATGCCATTGTTTATTATCCTTGTATGAGGCCCTTGATGCAAGCAATTCTTCCACGAGCGCCTCCAAACAGTTATAACAGCTTTTCGGTGCAGAGGACAAACGCATTCCGAGAATAACGATTAATTCATGAAAAAGCTCTCTCGCCTGTGAGATGAACTCGGGGCTCTCCTTGTCCTGATGCGCCTGCCAGATAATTCTGTCGAGTTTTAAAAGAGCGTTCGCAGCATTGAGGGCGTCATCATCGAGGTCTTTATAGTAAGCGGATTCGAGCGCGTGCACAGAGTCCCAGAAGCCAGTCTCTTCAGGGACAGGCATAGGTCCCGAGGGTGGAAACTCCGTAGGTTGAGCCGCCGGAATGTTGCTGATCTTCCCCTCTGAAAGCAGCCTCAGCGGGAACTTTTCCCCCCTGAGAAATGTTCTCTCAAAGGCCTGATGCCGAAACGTCATCGAGCCGACGCCCTTTATAGATATTTCCTCCCTGTCGAGGTCTATAATACAGGCCGTATGTTCGTCGAGACCGAGGACACTTACCTCTTCCGGCAGCATTGACTCAAGCTTCCTGAAGCGGCCCTTTCCCATGAAACAGCAGCCGGTATCATGGGTTCCGCCTTCGGCGTTATTCCAGTGAGGAACTACAACTGTATTTAGTCCGAAATGACCCAGAATGTCGAGGCCTTCCACCCAATGCAAATCCTGACCGACCTTGTATATCTCGTACACAGGAAGGGCAAAACGCCCGATTGTTAGGGCCGCGGCGCTGGCTGCGACGAGCCCTGCGCCTCCTTCGATCCGTAGTTTGAGTATTTCGGGAATAGGAGTTTCCTGCCACTGCCGGATTGCATAAGTCGGACTCCCGGGTCCCACCAGGACATAATCAGCCTCTTTCAGTTGGCGAAATGCCAGTTCTCGTTCCGCGTCCGGCACGTCTTTGGACTTGAACGAGATGACCTCCATCAGATAGCCGACATTGAGACGGAAATACTCTACCGCCCTTTGAGACAACTGGTCGGCATTCAACTGGAACCCCGCAGGAGTATCGAGAAAGAATGCCTTGGGAATACCGCCGAGACACGCAAGGATTTCCTTGTGAACCTCGACCATTGTGGCTGTGAGTTCACCAGAGCCCATGAGAACGATCAAGCCCTTTTTTGGCGGCATAGTCTAATTCTGCGCTTTTTACGGTGATTGTCAAGTCAGGTTTGCGAATTGTGTCAAGGTTGCGAATTGCCTCATGGGTTTCCCAAACACATATGGAAGGACCGACAGGGGCAGGCTGTTTATCGGAGCGCTGAAACTACTTTCGTAGGCAATTCCTAAATTTTTCATAACAGCGATACCCTACTCAGTTCTCAGAAGGGGCTCGGCGTTACTCGCCCCTTTCCAGTAGAGCCGTGCATCGCGTCGAAAAACAAGTTCTCCACTCCTCCTGTCTTCCTTGCAAAGACAAGCTGACCCACTGCCAAACATATTACAAAGAATGCTATTGCGATATAATTATGATATGAACAAGTTCCTTGTTTATAGACACTCAAGAGAAAGGCAAGGGCTTGCGAATGAATAACTTGCGCCTGAATGCACAAGTTATTTATTCGCGATCCCTAAGGTGATTATATGGGACAGATCAATCTGAAATGGGTTGGTGAAGGCAGCAAGATGTTTATCGGCAGAGACAGCAACGGCTGCACGGTAGTTGCCGGCTCCTGGCCGAAGGAAGGCAGCGAACAGTCAGAAGAGTGGAAAGGTCTCAAGCCCTCGGACTTGCTTGTCATCAGCCTGTGCTCGTGCTCGGCTTACGACGTAGTGGAAATCCTCAGGAAACAGCGTCAGGACCTGACCGGCCTGTACATAAGCGCTGATGCCGAACAGGCATCCCGGCCTCCGTACCAGTTCACAGCCATCCACATGCATTATGTTATTTCAGGACGCAACATTTCCACCCAAAAAGCGGAAAAGGCCATTGAGCTTTCGCAAAACAAATATTGCTCTGTCGCGGCAACAATTCGCGGCGTAACGAAGATCACGTATAGTTTTGAAGTGAAAAGCGAATAAGGACCTGTAAAGCTTCGAATGAGGTCCGTCCTTGAACCGGGATGGATTCACATAATTTGGGTACCGCCGTATCATCAATTTCTTGCTTGCTCCTCAAATTGGAGATTCCGACGAAACCTGCCACCTATTCCGATGCAAACTTGCCACCTGTTCCGGTCAATCTGTCATCTATTCCGATTTATTCCTGCCACTCATTCAGGCGAGATGTTGCCAGGGGTGGCAAGGGAAGAACTCGAAGGTGTTAACAAAGACGCATACCCCATCCCTTTGTTTTGTACACCCGACAACTTCTCTCTTCGGCAAGTTCTCCAATTGTAATTGTTTCCAGGATAATCTGTTAAAACCCAATCAGTGTTTCATCACCTAGAAAATCTATTCAAAAAATTTTGTCTATAAGCATTCAATAGTAGCAGTAGCGCCAAGAGCAGGCGGGACACAGCGCCTCGGCTAAATCTCGCTAGGCATCCC